>Ga0075428_100010863_pt1 | contig 10122 bp, 8 predicted proteins | sample RhiMetdeltSRZDD2_FD_75291 | JGI IMG/M metagenome (GOLD analysis project Ga0075428, IMG submission 75291) | Populus rhizosphere microbial communities from Tennessee, USA - Rhizosphere MetaG P. deltoides SRZDD2 | ecosystem: Host-associated > Plants > Roots > Rhizosphere > Soil | place: USA...
AGCACGGACCTGTTCCCGCTGCCCCGTCGCGGCATACAGGATGCCCAGGCCGCGGTGGCAGTGGGCTTGGAGCGGACGCATGCCCTGTGCCTCGGCCAAGGCGAGGGCCTGGCGGTAGTGGGCTGCGGCCTACTCGGCTTCTGGTGGGGCATGGCGAGCAGCGATCTCGCCGAGGAGGCGGAGGGCATACGCCTGGTGGCCACGCTCCTGGCGCTCGCGGGCAAGGGTGAGGGCCTGTACGGCATGGGGTATGCGCCGCCTCCAGGCGGCCAGCCAGCAGAGCGGCTTCCTCCACACGGGTAACCCAGAGCGCCTCATTCACCTTTCTCCCCTCCGCGACGGTCCGCTCTACCGCCTGCTCCAGCAGGGGCATGCCCTCGGCAAGGCGCCCGTAGAGGGTATAAGCAGAACCTGTAAAACCCATCGCCGGAGGGCTCACACTGAAGCATCCACATGACATGTCGCCGTCTGCCAGACTTTCTCCCTGGCTGGCCTAGGCATCCCGCGCAGGCGAGCATCATAGACAAGGTGCTTGCAGACATGGTATGCTCGCGTGGAAATAACGCCTCGAACCTCGGCCTTCTGTCACACCCCTCTCAGGAGAGACTGCCATGCCATTTTATCACAAGGGCGACGTCCATATCCGCTACGAGGAGGTCGGCTCCGGCTTCCCGCTGCTGGTCACCCCCGGTGGGGGCTTGAACTCCCGCGTCAGCAACTGGCCGACCGCGGTGATCAACGCGATGGAGGAGTTTAAAAACGATTTCCGCTGCATCACGATGGATCAGCGCAACGCCAACGGCGGCGAATCGAGTGGCCCGATCCCGGTCGATGACCCCTGGGGCACCTTCGCCGACGACCAGCTCGGGCTGATGGATCACCTCGGCATCCGGGAGTTCTTCTTCATGGGCTACTGCATCGGGGGCCCGTTTGCCCTCAAGCTGATAGAGCGGGCACCCGACCGCGTTGTGGCCGCCGTCCTCTGCCAGCCGGTCGGGCATCGGCCGGAGCTCCCAGACCACATGTACAACGGGGGCCGGAACAACTGGGCTCCCGAACTGCTGGCCCGGCGGCCCGACTTGACGATGGAGACCATCGAGGCCTACCTGCACAATCTCTTCCGTGTGCAGCCCGACTTCGTGTACAGTGTCTCGCGCGACTTCGTGCGTGCCTGCCAGACACCGATGCTGGTGATGCCCGACGATACTCCGGGACACCCCTACCAGGTCTCGATGGACATCGCAGCGCTGGCGCCAAAGGCAGAAGTGACGGTCTATCCCTGGAAAGAGCCGAAGGACCTCTGGGTCAAGACGGTACACCAGGTGCGCGACTTCCTGAAGGCGCATCAACCCGTGGCAGCTGCTCGCTGAGACATGCAGTGTGGAATGTCCTCACGGTCAGTTGTGACCTGGGCATGAGGCGTATAGACCGTATCGCTGCTTGAGATAACCGCAGCGCGGGCGTTTGTGGATTGCGCTCCCCGTGCGTATCTTGCGATACTGGCCCTCCAGGAGCATCTGACCGTAAATTTACGGTTAGCTGCAACTGAAGCGTGCTCAAATAGTTAGAAGGACAGAAAAACGTGGGCAAAATGGTCTCGATGGTGACATATGCGCTCACACCATGAGGGACTGCACAGATACCTTCCTACAAAACCCTTTGTTTTCTCGAATGATACGGTATTTGATGCATTTTAGGGAGTGAGAGGAGATTCCTGCTTACCGTAAAAAATCTGCTCATTGCTCCTTGAGGGCCAAAATGGCCTAAAGTGAGCGCACAGCGGAGCACGATACAGAACGGCTGGTATTTGCCAATATGGACCGTTCTAGAGCGACCAAAAAGGCATTCTATCGTATGGAGAGGCATGAGGTTTTTAGGTCTGAGCATGCCAGGGGCATTCCCGTGTCAGCCCGTGACTTTCCTTGTCAGTGTCCATCCTATGGGAAGCCATGACTAAGGCCCCACAGAGGAACACAGCAGCGGCTGGAAGCAGTTGGCTGCAGGCTATGGTTTGGCAAGGCATGTTCCCACCGTACTGCCGGGGAGGACCTGTGTGATGCCCCAGCCCCAGCAGACTCGGCTCGTCGTGCGCTCTCCCGTCCCTTGTCCCCGACCCCCTCATGCAGGTACCGTGGCCAAAAACTGCATGATGTGCGGCAACACCACGTGGCTCTGCATGAACGCCTGCGGGTGGTTCAAACCGGGGAAGGAGACGAAGGTCACATTGGGCATATATTTGATGCACTCCTTGACTCCAGAGTACGCCGCGTCAGCCTCGCCCGCATAGAGGAGACAGGGCATCGTCATCGTCGGCAGCACCTCCTCGAAGCTCGTGCCCTTCATTCGCCCGATCCAGGAGGCCATCAGGGCCTCGACGTCATTCTCCAGCAGCCGGGCCTTCCGCGTAGGTGAGGCCGCTGCCGTCGAGGTGGCGACCATCCCCTCTAGCCCCCGCTTCAGGGTCTGGAGCCGTGCGTCAAAGTGCTCGGAGGTTGGCTGGTAGGGATGTGCCCCGCCAATGATCAAGGAGGAGCAACGCTCGGGCGCGTACGTGGCCAGGGCGAAACCGATCCGCCCACCCATCGAGTAGCCCAAGAAGTGGGCCTTGGGCATGGTGAGATCGTCCAGCACCACGATGAGGTCTGCGACATGGAGCTTGTGCTCATAAGCGTGGGGCTCATGGGGCTTGTCACTGGCACCGTGGCCCCGTGCATCCACCAAAATGAGCCGGTAGTGGTGCTTGAGCGCGTCGACATACCCCAGCTCGTACCAGCTCTCCAGACTATCAGTGAACCCATGCTGGAGCAGGAGGGCTGGCCCGGCTCCTTCGAGTTGATAATGGATACGGACGCCTTGACTCTGCGCGTATGGCATGCTCGTGCCCCCCTGTTGAGGAAACGCTACGTAGACGCTCACTTCCGCACCCCGAGTACGGAAGACAGCGCTGACCGCCAGCGGTGAGCCGCGCCCAGAAGCGGGAGCGCAGCGACGCTGGAGGCAGTCGGCTCCATGCCTTGTTCAGTGCCATGTGACGTGCCATCAGGCTCTCATCTTCTGAGCTGCTCAAGGCACATCGCAACGATAGCATGGACCGGGGCTCGCAGTGGGAGTTCGATACTGGTGAGCCCGAACGTGTTGACCGCCTCCTTCAGTTGCGCATTGTACCAGAAGCTGCGTGCCAGATAGTGTCGCATCATGGCCACTTCATCTGAGGCACCCCTATAGAACTCCACCGCCTGGACCAGCCGTTCGCGTAAGGTCTCTTCCTGGGCCACGAACCACAGCGAGCGCACACTGGGCAACCGTAATTGCGCGACCCGCTCTGGCCAGAGACTCCACCCTTCCATGATGAGCGGTTCGCCCCAGGTGGCATGCGTGTGAATGACGCGCTGGACGGCAGGCCACAGGGCGTGGTGCTCTCGGCTGACGTCGGCGATGAGTGCATCGGGCGAGCGGGTGACATAGTATTCGCGGTAGTCGTACCCCGCCATCGGGTGAAGATGGGGATGTGAGTCTATGGTGGTGACGGCGCGAAGGGCCTCCCCAAGGTCATCCGTCGAGAGACAGCCATAGCCGAGTCGGGCAGCGAGCCGATGGGCCACCGTCGTTTTGCCCGTCATCGGCGCACCGCCGATAAGAATGACCCGTGGGTAACGCATGCCGCCCTCGGAGCGAAGAGAGCCGAAGAGGCTCACACTGGCGTATCAACTCAAGTGCGCGGCACTCAACGCGAAGGCTCAGCCGCGCCTGGAAAGAACAGCGAGGCACGAGCGGAGGGGTAGGCGGTCAGTACCAGGCGTGGTGAGACCGTACTCTTGGCTGACTAGACCCCCTGGAACCACGTTTTGAATGCCTGCGCTACTGCCATGTCCCCCGTCGGGATGATCCGTTTGTCACCCAAGGCGGCATCCAAGCCAATCCGCCCACACATCATCAACACGAAGGTCTCTATCTCACAAGAAAACGTCGCGTTGGCGGGGGCGGCATCGGTGGCAGGTCCCATGTGGGCTGTGTCGCCTTCCACCACAATATCCCACGTCTTGTTGAGCGCTCCTGGGCACGCAAACCGATACCGGATCGGGGTGAGTAACCTGGCACGAGGCAGAAAGCGCCAAGGCACGCACACTGCGACGTGTTCTGGTATGACCGCCAGTACGTCAGGCGACAGATGCACGGACGGCTCCAGGGCCGAGCGGATATCCCAGCCATGGATGGCACGTTCAAAGACCAGCTCCATCACCAGAGCGCGCAGGGGAAGCAGACCCCGCGCATCATAGCAGGGGGACTCCCACTCGTGCGGGCGGAGACGGGCGACCAGGTGATTGACATGGTCCCCGGTGGTGCAGAACACGTCCAGCAGCTCCTGACCGAGACGCTCTCGGAACGCGATCATGCGCTGCGCCGCCGCCGTCGCCAGCTGCTGCCTTTCCTTCTGCCAGATGGTATGGAAGCTGCCTGGCTGCGGGTGACCTTCAGGAGTCGAGGTCTCCCCCCGCAGTCCCCGCGTGATACGGTCCGTGTAGGAGTTGGCCGCGAAGATGAGATGCGCCATGACATCGCGGATTTCCCAGAGGGCACAGGCGCTGGGCGTGGTCCAGGCGTCCACGGGCAAGGCGATAAGGTATTGCTTTAGCCGCTCGAAGTCGGTCTGGAGGACGGTGACCAGTTCTGTGTGTATCGCCATGATGCTGTCCCTCCTTGGGGTTACCTGGCGTACCAATGGGCGACATTGCCCGCTCTGCCTCGGGGCACACGCCGTGATAGGCTCCTCACATGGAGGGCTCACGCTGGAGAGCGTTGCTCGCACGCCAACGCGAGACTGGGCTTGGGTGAGGCACAGTCATGACCTGCTGGCCCCACCACGCTGCACACGCCATGGCCATCTCACGGCCGCGTGGGCGCGTCTATTGCAACGCGTAGATGTCGTAACTGACGGACTCGAACCCAGCAGCGCCCCCAACGGTCATGCCGATGCCGACCGCCTGAATGGTATTCAGCCAGGCATAGCGGGCATCGCCTGTTTCAAAGAGTGGTGCGGTACGGATGGAGACATTGCCATCCGCCTGCGGGAGGCCAATACCATGATACGTCATAAGGATCAGTGCCCCGTCGTCCGTCTTGGGTGTGAGGCGGACGTCGGCCTTGGCGCTGCCATCGGGGCGCACCGTCGCCCATTCGCCTGCTGGGAGCACGCGGGTGCCTTGCGGCCCGCTGGCGATGAGGTGCAGAGGCACTAAGGTCGCCGTGAAGGTAAAGAGGTACTCGACCGGCACTGCGGTCTGCCTGGATGCGGTTGGTTGCGTGTTGGCCATCAGTTCCTCCTGGCGGGAGTGGGGACATGCACGGGTCCATGATAGGTCCGCTGTCAAAGCCACCTGCTGGGGCAGTCTCATGCTGGGCGCTCAGCCGCGCCCGGAAGCGGGAGCGCAGCGACGCTGGAGGCCGTCACCTGGACGCCGTCGTGCTATGGTCCCATGGCCTGCCGGTCAGGTGTGTTGCTTGCTGTGTGGCCTACAATTGCCTTGCAAGATGCCAGCCTCTCAACGCCCACGGTACAACGGTCCCCTTGACACTCTCCGAGGGATTGGTCGTCACCCGCCAATATAGGAATGCATGAACATCTCGGCCCATGCTTGACTTCCTTCATAAGTCAGCGTGCCTGCAGCGAAGGCCGCTGGAGGTCTGAGTCGCCCGTAGGCGAGCAGGACGAAGGTCTGCGCATCGCACCGGAAGGTGACCTGGGCGGGTGCAGCCCCAGCGACCTCCATGTATTGTTCGTCCCGCGTGGCGATGACAAAATCGGTGCCTGGGGCCGTCACACCGCTGACGGTGAAGCGAAAGCGGACGGGCAACGGGGGATGCTGCGGTGGCAACGCGATCTCCCACCAGCGTGGTCGGTGCGGGTACCGCTCCACCATGACCGCCACCCCCTCGGGGGCGAGCTGCACGTGGGGATCCAAGGGATACCTGATATCCCAGTGATGGATGCCGACCTCGGCAATGAAGTTGTCGAGGATCGTGCGAATGGGCTCGGCGCCATTGGGCCGGTAACACAGCGTCTCCCAGTCGTCGGGCGCCACCTGCTCGAAGGCGTGTTCGAGCGCCCTACTGGTGGTGACAAATTCCGACAGCAGGCGGTTCCCAAGCTCTTGGCGCCACGCGATGACCCTTTGAGCAAACGTTATGGCATCCACGCGTTGGTGTGAGCGACGCGGCAGGCGCTCTGGCGTGACGCTCTCGGCCTGCAAGGCCTCGGTAATCCAGGTGGCGTGGCTTCGGCTGCCAACGGTGAGATGTGCAATAACGTCTGCCACAGTCCATTGGTCACAGGTACTGGGGTGATGCCAGTCCTCCGGTGACAACGTGTGCAGGTATTGCTCCAGACGTTGATACTCGGCCTTGAGTATCTCGATACGTTCTTCGACTGTGCTCATGGCCATGGCTCCTCCAGCAAGGAGAATCTCCGAGTACTTTGCACTGGTTCTATCATGCTGGTGCTCAGCCGTGCCCGAAAGCGGAAGCGAGGCAGTTGGATAGGGACAAGGCGCGTTGCAACATGTACGTTTCCTCATCCCCTCCGTTTAGAACCGGGCTTGCGGCTTTGACCGCACCCGGCTCAGCACCTTTGATCGCTCTCCATGGCATGACCATGAAGCGTCGGTTCCCATTTCTCCCGTTCCACGAGTATCCACCCGTGTACAGCTTGCGCGTTCACTGGGTACCTTTGTTTCCCTCTTCTCAAAGGCTAGGGGCCTTCGCCCTCAGTCCTCGTCCTGGTGTGCACGGCTTTCCCGTGCGCCGACTCCTATGCCCCATCCGACTCTCCCCTGAGGCATCGAGCTTTCGTGAGGCGTTTCCTCCTCACGACTTCCCCACTGCTCTTGGCATCCCCAGAGGAGCCTCCCGTGTTCCGCATGGAAGACTCAAACAGAACGCTGTAGGTAGCGTGTTCATCTCCTTGCCCCGTCCGCTCTTTGCGGCTCCCCAGTCTTTGGACAGAGGGTAAGACAGGTTGACCTCTGTCACCGTGGCCTTCCCAGAGGGGATGCCCGTGGTCCTTACTCGCAGCGCTCGTGTCTGCTTTCAGGCTCCACTGGCTGACCTCTTAGACAAGGTAGGCCAGGGCTAGCGTTCAACCGTAGGGCTTTACCACGCTTCAGGTGATTCACCATGTCGTTCCTCAGTCAAGCAATCACCTCTTAAGGGCTTGTCTCCCTCTCATGGTGCCTTTCAGGAGCATGCTGCTCACGCCGTAGAGTGGTCTACGACACTTAGCTCCAAGGGCTCATCGAGTACCTGTATACCCGAGGTGTTTCCACATTCTTCCATGCCACTTTCACGGCGCACCGAGCGGACGCTGGAGGCCGTCAGGGGCAGCCCTGGGGGAGGTGAGGCCCGCCTCCAGCTCTGCGGTCCATCTCTATACAACCAAGAGACAACGCTCGCACAGACCGCGCGCCGGTGTGCGTAACCGTCTCTGCCTTGGTCCCCCTGTCCCTACCGCTCCAGCCACAGCGCGGCGGCGGCATTCCCGACTTCCTCCGTGAAGTAGGTGGGGTCATAGTTCTTCACGTAGGGCTGATGCAAACCGGTGAGCATCCCACAGTACAGATATACATAGTACTGCTGTTCTGCCGCATATCGCTGAATAGCAAAAATGCGTTGCTTGCGGGCTGCGAGATCCGGCGTCCGCCGTTGCTCCTGGAGCAGCGCCGTAAGCGTAGGGTCGTTGACATGACTGCTGTTGCGCAGGGAGTCCGGCGTATATGGCCCCGCCAACACACTGTCGGGTTCCCAGCCGGGCAGGAACGGTCCCATCGCCAGGCCCTCGAACTTCCCCTGGAGGGTCGTGGCGAAATAGGCGCCATACTCCTGGAGCTTCAACGCCGCCTCGATCCCGATGTCTTTGAGATAGCGCTGGACTAATTGGACGGCATCAAGGAGGTCCGGGCCGTAGCCCCAGGTGGCGTGGAGCTGCGTTTTCAACACACCGGGAAAACCAGCCTCGGCCAGCAAGCGCTTGGCCTCCTTGGGATCGTAGTGATAGTATTTCGCACCCGTGCCGAGTTGATCAACCGGCAGCGACCACTCGGCGAGGCCACGGGGGACGGCCAGGGTCGGCTCTCCCCTGAGGGGCACGGCCTCGATCAGCCCCTGCCGATCAATGGCGTGGGAGATGGCGCGGCGGACCCGCACGTCGTTGAAGGGGGCCTGATCGGTGCGCATATAGATCACCTGGGCGACGGGGGACAGGAAATCCTGGTAGCGCAAGTGGGGATGACTGCGCTTGAGGGCGTCGAGATCCTGCTGGCGGACGGCCGCAAAGCTCCCACCCTGCCCTGGGCCACAGTCGAGGTGGCCCGTGCGATACATGGCGAGCGCCGTGGACGGGTCATCGAGCGCCAACCACTCCACCCGCTCCACGTACGGCTGGTCCTGGAGAAAGTACGCGGGATGGCGCGTGAAGACCGTCTTCACGTTGGGTTCGTAGCGCTCCAGGAGGAAGGGCCCCGTGCCGATGGCGCTCTCGGCTTTCTTCAGGTCCCCGAACTGCTCCACGGCTTCACGGGCGATGATCCACATGCGCGGGTTGGCCAGCATATCGACAAGCCAGACGTAGGGCTCTTTGAGGCGGAACTGCACCGTATACCGGTTCACGACCTCGATGCGGTCCACGGGCTCCAGCATGTACCGGAGCGGGTTCGCTTTTTCTGTCAAGAAGCGGTCAAAGGTGAGTTTGATGTCCTCGGCCACCAGCTCACGTCCGTTGACCGGGGGTTTCTGGTGCCAATGCACCCCGTGGCGGAGATGGAAGACATAGGTCGTCTCGTCCAGCGCTTCCCACCGCTCGGCCAGATCGGGGGCCAGCAGGAAGGTGCCCGGCTCCCTCCCCGCCCGATACCGCACGAGCTTGTTGTAGACGAAGCTGAGCGTGGTGTGCGTCTTGAAATTGAAGGTGAGATGCGGGTCAAAGTGGGGCGGCTCCACTCCGCGCAGGCGCAGGATACTCCCACGCTTAGGCTGGCCCGCCTCTGCCCCCCAGAGCACCTGGGGACGCGCGAGGGGGCACACCGCCACCGTCAGGCCCGCTGCCAGGCCCCTGTGCAGCAGCGCACGACGGCTCAGACCCTGGAGAAGCCGGGGATGTCCCTGCAATGTGCCCATACGTCTCCCTCCTGCGTGAGTAGGACGGGCCGAGCAAAGCATGCAGGGCAGTATAGACCGGGGAGGTGTGCCTGTACAGTGCAACGGCACCAGGGCGTGAGCACCGGGCCAGCAGGCGAGGACCGTAAGAACCTGTACAAGCAGTCGCAACCGCGTATCTGATCACGGGGGAGAGAGCACTGGGAGGAATGCGTGCTGTGTGATCCAGCTCAGATCAGGCTTCTCGCCTTTGAATAGGCATGACACCGCTTCGACCAGCACCGGAAACGTCGGACGCCCTCGGATGCGACAGGTATGACGCCATGACAAGATCCGTTCTACCCAGCGGTTGCCCTTCTCGCTGCATGTGCCTTGGCTGCGTCTGCGCCACGAGACGCCACATAGGTGGGCGCGCTACGCAATGTTATGCGTCGCTGCGACACCTTGGACGTCCAGAAACACCCACAGCGCCTCTCCTTCCCGCTCTCAGCGCCGGGCAAACGTCCCGGCTTTGTCCTCCCGAGCTGCGTGCTGGTGCAGCAGCTGCTTGAAGCGCGCATACCAGGCCCGCCACTGTCCGACCGTGGGCCGCTCTGTGCCCATATGACACAGCCGTTGCCGCTCGGCATGCCCCCGTCCGCCAAAGCGCGCCATGCCCGCTGCCACACTCTCTGCCAGGCCTTTGGCCGTGCGGATCAGATGGGCCAAGCAGCCCTGCCGGAGGCCTTCCCAGGCCTGATAGACCCCATAGCCATCACGGACCAGGATGCCCGTCCAGTCACCAATGAGCTGCACAAACGCTGCCTTAGAGCGGTTGGGGTGGAGCTGCAAGTAGGCCACGGCCGGATTGGCCATGCCCCACGGGCGTGATCCCGGATTCCCGGTCGACGTGTGACAAGATAGGAGAATCAGAGCTGAAGGCCCAACAGAGCTGACAACAAAACCCGCATCATCGATGCTGCTCCTCAACAAGATGTG
>Ga0075428_100010864_pt1 | contig 10122 bp, 10 predicted proteins | sample RhiMetdeltSRZDD2_FD_75291 | JGI IMG/M metagenome (GOLD analysis project Ga0075428, IMG submission 75291) | Populus rhizosphere microbial communities from Tennessee, USA - Rhizosphere MetaG P. deltoides SRZDD2 | ecosystem: Host-associated > Plants > Roots > Rhizosphere > Soil | place: USA...
GTAATAATTCCATCCACTCCCATTTTCTTAAGCTTGTTGATCTGTTTTTTATCATTCACAGTCCACGGAATTATTTTCATTCCTTTATCATGACATTGCTTCACTAATTCGTCATCAACTAGTGTATGATTGGGACTATATATTTGCGGAGTATATCCAAGTCTTTTTAACTGGCCCTCAAAATCATTTACATCTGAATCCTCGATCAGCATTGCAGTTTTAATGGAAGGATATTTTTCGTGTAGGTATTTTAATGTCCTGAAATCGAATGACTGGATGATCACTCTTTCTTCTAGCTGCCGTTCCTTTATCACGGCCATCAATAACTCAACAAACTCTGCAGGCTTTGGATGAAACTTATTGTCACCGGCAGGCAGACATTTGGTTTCTATATTAAAATAAGGCAAGGGCCGTCGTCTTATCTTCATGGATTCAGCAACACTATCAAACAGGTCGGCTAAAAGCGGTTTGATCGCCTTTATTTTTTGCTGTTGTGGAAATCGCGGATGCGGTTTCATTCCGACATCATATTTCACGATCTCATCATAGTTCATTTGAAAAATATTATACTGCATTGCCTCAGCGGGCTTGATAAATGACCCATCAGGTTTTGTAGTTATTTCAGCTTCAAACCAGGGCTCATGTGAAACCACTATTTTATTATCTTTTGAAACGACTGCATCCATTTCCAGGGTAGTAACGCCCAGATCAAGAGCCGTGATCATTGCAGGAATTGTATTCTCCGGCATCAATCCACGGCAACCCCGATGACCCTGAATATCTAGCTCCTCCGCCCCTAAAGGGGAACTTTGATGCCCCACTATAGATGAAATATTCATGCTTAATAAGAGAATAAATAAGATGGAATTATATTTCATTTACCAAATAGTTGTTGTTGTCTTTTTTTCATTTCTTCTGCAATGAATTGACCATCGCTTCCCTGCTCCTGTAATTTACCGATAATATTATAAAAGCTTTTTTCATCGCGATTCTGGCTTAGCTTAAAAACATTATCAATTGACGATACTTCCACTTCAAAAGCAACGATGGCTTTCATCAATGGTTCCTTGTATTCAGACGATAAGTTATCAAATACAGTTGTCGAAGCCGTATTATTATTTTCATAATGAAGCGTCAGTCTTTTTAAGATAGCAACAAGATCATCAAGATTTCCAAAACGAATAGAGCCTTTTGCGTGTACACTCATATAGTTCCAGGTGCTGGCCTGGCGGGGATCATCATACCATGTTGCACTGACATACGTGTGCGGGCCGGTAAATACAGCCAGCACATTTGAATTTTGCTCAAATGCTTTATGATGGTCCGTATTCCTCATGATATGGCCAGTAAGAAATAATTTTCCATCTTTCTCATCAATAAATACGGGTACTTGCGTGGCAACAGGCTTGTTTTCTTTCGTTACGCCACTTAGAAAAACAAAGGGGTGGTTTCGCATGAATTCAAGCACCGCTTTTTCATCTTGTTCTTTAAAATAAGGAAGATTGTACATGAAGCGAATTTAGCATTTACAAGTGACTATTATTGTAAACAAATATTAAGTTTATTGAAACATGATCTTAAAAATTTACCTATCTTTTAAACCCAAAACGTTTATCATGAAACTGCTTTTCCTTTCTTTGCTATTAACAATTTCAATTTATAGTTCATCGCAAGCTACTGATACAACAAAGCATAATGTTGTAAGGCTGGGCAAGATTGTTGGCAAACACTTAAGCTGGAAAAAAGCAGCCAATGATTACTACTATTATTTTGAATTCAACGATCGTGGCAGGGGGCCATCTGTTACATCTCATAGTAAAACCGATATGAAAGGCAATATCATTTTGCAAGAGATCTCCGGCCTTGATTATTTTAAAACGAAAGTGGAAGAAAAATTTGAAGTAAAAGCAGGCAAGGCTTCCTGGAAAAATAAATTTGAAAATAGTTCAGCAGTTTATAAAGGAGAGATGTATTCTAATTTGTATGGAAATCCCGGGGAGATCGAACTAAGTTTGAAAATCTTAAAAAAATCACCTTCAAAAAAAATAAATATTCTTCCTTCAGGAAATCTAAGCTACAGCGTGGCCAGAGAAGAAACAGTTAAAGATGAGAAGGATAACAGCCTCACCGTTCAACTGATCGGATTCTCTGGATTAGGAGGACCACCAAATTATGTATGGTTTACGAAAGACGGCAATTATTTTGGCAGTTTAAGTGAATGGATGTCGATCATACAGGAAGGTTATGAAAAAAGTATCGACATTCTCTTACCTATTCAAAAAAGGATCGAGAATAATTTCTATACAAGTCTTGCAAATTCTGTAACAGAAAAAAGCGCTACTGGCATTGCCATAAAAAATGTTACTGTTTTTAATGCCGCTGAAGGCAGCACGTTTATTAATGGCACTGTACTCATCAAAGGTGCCATGATAGAAAAAGTTGGTACCACAACGTTGACTCCAATACCTGCGGGCTATAAAATTATTGATGGCACTAATAAATTCCTGATGCCTGGTTTGTGGGAAATGCATGGACATTTTTTTATGGGAAATGGGCCTTTACTAATGGCGCAGGGGGTAACAAATTTACGGGACATGGGTAATGGAGAAGAATTATGGAATGTGAAAAGAAGAATTGAAACAGATAGTATACTTGGGCCTGAGATTAATATTGTGTCCGGTTTTATAGATAAAGCCGGTGAGTTTGCAGCGCCAACTGGTGCATTGATCAATTCCCTGGAAGAAGGGATAAAATATATTGAAGATTATCATAAGAAAGGATGCCAGCAGATAAAGCTATACAGTTCAATAAACCCAAAGTGGGTAAAGCCTTTGGCAGATAAGGCACATAACCTCGGCATGAGAGTTTGCGGACACATTCCTGCATTCATGACCGCCTCACAGGCCATTGATGCAGGTTATGACGAGATCACACATTTGAATATGCTGATGCTTAATTTCTTTGGCGATACTGTTGATACAAGAAATATGACACGTTTTAAATTAATAGGGAATAAAGGAAATACGATAGATGTAAATAGTGATGTCATAAAAAACTTTATCCAGAAACTAAAAGATAAAAATATTGCCGTTGATCCAACAATTACTGTGTTCGAAAGCATGTTTACCGATCTTCCGGGCAAAGTCGCTAAAGCCTATTTGCCGATAGAAAAATATTTACCTCCCCAAACAAAAAGGAATGTTATGGCCGGCAGCTTTATTGATGATGAATCGCTGTCACAACAGTACGGCAAGTCCTATGAGGTGATGAAAAAATTTGTAAAAGCCTTGTACGATAATGGTATTACCATTCTTGCCGGCACGGATGGAGGAATTTTACAACATGAACTCGAAGTTTACAGTGAATGTGGAATTCCTAATTATGACGTATTAAGAATGGCAACTTATTTTCCTGCAAAAGAATATGGTTTGCTCGACAACTATGGAACAGTAGCGCCTGGCAAGATTGCGAATCTGATTTTGATCGATGGCGACCCTAAAAAGAACATCAAGGACCTGCGAAAAATTTATCTCACGATCAAGAAAGGAAAGATCTATTCACCGAAAAAAATTTATGCGGCTTATGGATGGAAGTATTATTATTGAATATCCCTGAAAAATAGCCAGCGTTATTTTTCAACCACTTCTGCTATTTCTGTGCTTTTCATATTTGCATTGCGCATGGAAACACTCCGTACAACATGTGCTGTAAAATCTACAAATGCTTTTTTTGTTATTTCATCATCACTCATCATAATTGGCACTCCCTGGTCACCGCCTTCGCGTATACTTTGTACCAATGGGATTTGTCCGAGAAAAGGAAGATCATACTCTTCAGCCAATCGCTTCCCTCCTTCTTTACCAAAAATGTAATACTTATTATCGGGTAATTCTGCAGGGGTGAAATAACTCATGTTTTCAACCAGTCCAATAATCGGAACATTCACTTGGGCCTGTCCAAACATTGCAATCCCTTTTTTTGCATCAGCTAATGCTACATCTTGCGGAGTTGTAACAATCACCACACCAGTTACCGGAACTGTTTGCACCAATGTTAAATGAATATCACCGGTGCCAGGCGGCATATCAACAATAAGGTAATCCAATTCACCCCAAAAGACATCTGTTACAAATTGACGAATCGCGCTGCTTGCCATAGGACCACGCCACACAACCGCACTTTTTTCATCAACAAGCAAACCGATACTTATTAATTTAATTCCGAATCGTTCAATCGGAACGATCATTCCTTTATCACCTCCCACATCCATCATCATCGGTCTTTCGCCACGAACGCCAAGCATAATGGGCACACTGGGGCCATAAATATCAGCGTCCATCAAGCCAACTTTTGCACCTCCTTGCGATAATGCAAGAGCAAGATTTGCCGCAACTGTCGATTTACCAACACCGCCTTTACCACTCACCACGGCAATAACATTTTTTACTTTAGGCAATATCGAACCCGGATCAGTTCTTTTTGTAGTTGTATTTGAAGTGAAATTTACGTTTACAACAGCATCCTTATTTACTAAAAGCTTGATCGCATTTACACAGGCGTTGCCGATCATATCTTTTAACGGGCATGCAGGTGTAGTAAGCACAACAGTAAACGAGACATTATTACCGCTGATGGCAATATCCTTAATCATATTTAACGTCACAAGATCTTTTCCAAGGTCAGGCTCTTGTACATTACTCAGTGCTTCCAAAATTTTTTCAGTGGTCATTTACAAGTATTTGTTAAAACTATTTATAAGGCGCAAAGGTAGCCATTATACAGTCGAATTTGTTTTACGAAATCAGCAACTTGTCGTTATTTTTGGCGCAGTGAAGAAAATTGTACAATACCCCATTTTACTGCTGTTTTTTATTCCTGCAATATCCAAAGCGCAGTTTGAAAACGTTCGTGATTCCGTTGTCCAACTTTATGGTGTGGTGATGACAGCCGACAGTCTTGTTGGCATTCCTGCTGTAAGTATTGTGGTAAGAGGACAGAACCGCGGTACGATCACGAATAACCAGGGTGTATTTTCCATTGTTGTCCTCAAAGGCGATGTTGTTGAATTTACCCACGTCAGTTATAAACCGAAAGTGGTTTCCATTCCAAAGAATCTGGAAGGTAATCAATACAGCGTTGTACAATTAATGATCGCTGATACAGTTTACTTGCCCGCAACTATCATACGACCGCGACCAACCGCCGCGCAATTTGCAAGGGATTTTGCAAATACAAAAGTTGATGATGATGATTATGAAATAGCAAGAAAGAATACATCGGTAGCAAAACGAAGGGCACTTATGCAAAGCACGCCAACTGATGGGCATGAAGCTTCGAGCATTCAATTAAGAAATGTTGCCACAAAAGCTTACTACGCTGGTCAAAATCCTCCGCAAAATATTTTCAATCCAGCTGCATGGATGGAATTTATAGAAGCCTGGAAGCGGGGCGATTTTAAGAAGAAGAATTAACCCCCTGTCCCCCTAAAGGGGAGACTTAGATCGAACAATCACTTTCTAATTTTTACTTTTAAATTTTTACTTTCAAAATTATGTGCCGAGCTTCAACAGTTCTTACCACCGTTCCTTGCGTCGGGTTCTTGAACACTTTGTAATTCTATTCAGCAAATTTTGCAGTTGCCAATTTGATATTGTTACATTTGCTTGTCATCAATTTTTTATTGGCGCTGCCACTTAAAAGAGTTTTCAATAACTCCCCTTTAGGGGCAGAGGAAAACTTCAACCATATGATTAATCCTGGGGGGCATATTTCGGTAATCGGCGCCGGTACGATGGGAAACGGGATCGCACATCTATTTGCGCAATATGGCTTTAAAGTCTCTATCGTTGATGTTTCACTTACTCAGTTGGACAAAGCAGTTGCTAACATCAGCAAGAATTTTGACCGTCAAATTGCAAAAGGCGCAGCCACCGAAGAACAGAAAAAAAATGCACTGGCTAATATTTCCATTTTCAGCAATGTAGGTGAAGGAGTAAAAGATGCCGAGCTCGTCGTTGAAGCAGCAACCGAAAACACAGAACTTAAATTAAAGATCTTTGAAGAGATCGATATGTACTCGCCAAAGAATGCCATACTTGCTTCAAACACATCTTCTATTTCCATTACAAGGATTGCTAAAGCCACTCACCGAGACGATAAAGTGATTGGCATGCATTTTATGAATCCCGTGCCTGTAATGAAATTAGTTGAAGTGATCAACGGCTATTCAACAAGCAAGGAAGTAACAAATACAATCGTCGAATTGAGCAAGCAACTTGGCAAAACACCTTGTGTGGTTAATGATTATCCGGGTTTTATTGCCAACCGCATTTTAATGCCGATGATAAATGAAGCGATCTATTGTTTATACGAAGGTGTCGCCGGTGTAGAAGAAATAGATACCGTAATGAAACTGGGTATGGCACATCCAATGGGACCACTACAACTCGCCGATTTCATAGGCCTTGATGTTTGTTGTTCTATTCTGAATGTTTTGCATGAAGGCTTCGGAAATCCTAAATATTCACCGTGTCCCTTGCTTGTAAATATGGTGACTGCTGGCAAGCTTGGTGTAAAAAGCGGGGAAGGTTTTTATGTCTACACTGCAGGCAGCAAAGATTTAGTTGTGAGCGGAAGATTTAAAATAGATTGAATCTCGCATTCTATTCTATTAGTTTTTTTTAATTTTTTTAAAGAATACTAGGCATCCCTTTTGCAACTTATTACCGCCAAAATCAACTACATAAGAACCGATTATGAACAAAACAGAAAGACTTCAGCAGTTGCATGAGAAAATGATCACTGAAATTCAGGACTATGCAATTATTCTTCTCGACGTTGATGGTACAATTTTAACCTGGAACAAGGGTGCCCAGACAATCAAAGGTTATAAACCAGAGGAAATATTGGGGCAAAATTTCCGCCTTTTTTATTTACCCAGAGACAGAGAAGAAAAACTTCCTGAAAGATTAATTGAATTAGCAATTAGAGAAGGCCGGGCGCGGCATATCGGCAGACGGGTGAGAAAAGACGGCACTACATTTTGGGGCAGCATCCTGATCACGGCTTTGCATGATGAAGAAGGAGAAGTGATAGGCTTTACCAAGCTTACCAAAGAACTTGGCGAAAATGAGATCGACTAAGAACTTAATTGATTAGTTGTATTATTAAGACAAAGAAAAAAGGTTTGAAATAAATTTATCAAACAGCTTTCATTCAAATGGTGTTGTGGAATTTTTCCTAATAAAATAAAAAAATCCCCGGTAAAAACCAGGGATAACAAATCACAAAACCTTGCCTACCGGCAGGCAGGCATTATAACCATTAATCTTTAGTTATTTCTTGGGGGACCACCGCGGCCACGCAATGTAGGTTCAATCTGTTCTTTCCAAATCTTGAATTTATCATCTCCAAGAATGGGTTTAAGTTTCCCATCAAGGACTTCTGTATGAGGTTTCATTTTCTCCTGCATCTGCTCTCTCATTCCCTGGAAATTACCGCCATTAGCGGCCATCAGCTCTTCCCTCACCTTATCCTGCGCCTTATAGTATTCCAAATAAGCCGCTTCCATTTCTTTCATTTTTGCTTCATCAAGCTTAAATGCACTATCAGCCTTTGTGTGTACTCTTTTTACCCTTTCCTCAGGAGAAGGCATCTGGAAGCCGCCTTGCGCAAATGAGGATGCAGTTCCCGCGAGCATAATAACTGCTAATGCAACAATTGTCTTTTTCATTTGTATGTATTTTATTTTTTAAACGACGTAGAAAATTTCAAAATTATTTTTTGTCTTTTTTGCCAGGAGGTGGTCTGCGTGATCCGTTGTTAATTATCCTTTTTACAATTTGCTTAATAACAGAATCCATCATGGGTTTTTGTTCTTCTGTACACAATGCTTTTATTGACTGGAAATAACGAAATGTGCTTAGATCAAGTGCTATTTGCTTTTCGCCAATTCGTGAAGCATAAGCATTCAGAACAGAATCACTAACAGTTGGCTGATAGATCAGCGAAAAGAAATCTTCTTTAGACTTTGTGAGATCCTGAAACAAAGGTTTCATGTTCGCAAACTGGTTTGAGCGAAGTGAATCATAAAGTGCAGCTTGCTGATCATTTAAGCCAACATCTTTTTTTACCTTTTCTATTGGATTTGCCATGGGTGTTCTTGGCTGTTTTTTGGGCCTGCTAAACACAAAAAAGTACAACAGTCCGATATTGGCGATCAATAAAACACTAATGATAAGTAAGAGTAATTTATGATTTCTTAAATAGCTCATTCGTTTGTCATGTTTTCGTAATCATAATTGTTCACAGAAGCAACTATATTGTATTCATTAGCTAATTCGGAAAAAGAAGATGTGGGATCTGTTATTCCATTTTCTCCGGAGCCAGAGCCGTCCCATAAAGCCCAACCATTCACAGCCATTACCAACAATAAAATGGCAATTGCAATTACGGGCTTGCTTACAAATGAAAATATACCTTCCTCCCACCCGTTTGCCTTTCTATTCATACGAGCCTTGATACGGGTAAAAAGGAAAGGGTTTGCTTCAGCTCTTTTTATACTATCAAGACTCTGAAGCGTTCTTTCAATTTCCTGTTGTATTTTTTCTTGAGGTGTCATTTTACTGGTAATTTGACGATTTATATTATTGATTCCTTCTAACGATAATGCTTATTATAATACTCTTCCAACTGTTTTCTAAGGTTTTGATTAGCACGGCTCATCAGCGATTCCACGGCAGAGACTGTTGTATTTAACACTTCACTTACATCACGATAACTCAAACCTTCCAATTTGTGCAGCGTATAAGCCGCCTTTTGGCTCTCCGGCAACGCGTCTATCGCTTTAAAAAGAACTGCGGCTCTTTCCTTATTATCCAGGTTTACACCCGGATGATGAAAATCTGGTATCTGTTCTTTTTCATCTCCCCCACTTCCTGTCAATGATTGTAAAAAACCGAATCTTTTCTTTCTCTTTTTACTCCGCAAATGATCCAGGGCTGTAGTTGTTGCTATACGATAAAGCCAGGTTGAAAATTTCGAATCGCCCTTAAAAGTGCCAACTTTTTCAAACACTTTTATAAAAACGTCCTGCGCCAGGTCTTCTGCTTCAGTATCATTTTGTACGATGCCCAGAATTGTATTATAAACCATGTCCTTCCACTGCTCTACAATTGTCTTGAAAGCCGTTTCATCTCCTTGTTTTAACCGATCTATTAGTTCCGTTTCGTTGATCAAAGCAGTTCATTGGTTTTCGGTTTTCAATTTATGCAAAAACTAATTTCTTCTGAAAAAATCTCCCTGGTTTTGGTTTTGATTAAAGTTTCTTACCGGAGCCTTTCCAAAATTCTTCAGGTTATATGTAAACGTCAGCATAAAGTATTGTTTCACCACCTTTGTATTCACATCCTCAATATACGTTTCAGATACTGTACGGGTAATGCTTTGATTCTGGTTCAGCAGGTCAAATACCGCAAGACGTAGCTCCCCTTTTTGTCCTTTGAATATTTTTTTAGCTACCGCCATATTCCACAACCAATAGCTTTGATTGAACCCATCACTCAAACCCGAATACAATTGGTTAGTAAGATCTGTATTGAATAACCATCCTTTTTTACTCAGTAAATTGAGTTTTGCCGAGGCAGAATGAGAAAAATATTTATTATCAGGCTGCGATTGCAAACTGCTTTTAGCATTATTGAAACTTCCATTATAAGAGATCGTGTAATCCACATACTGGCTGATATTACTAGCCAAAACAACACCCGCATTGTAATTGTACGCACGGGTGATGCCCGAAACATTATTGATAATACCAGGAGTCCTGTTCATAACAAAGCCTGCATTCAAATTAATATTTGTTTTGATGAATTTCAATGGCTGTGCATAAGTAACAAACACATTGAAATTACGCTGACCATCTAAATTAACCGGCTTTGTTAATTGCGAACCCCTAAACAAAGTGACAGTCGGCGTAAGCACGGAGTCACTACTTGCGATGTAAGTTGCGGTAGCAACATAATCATTGGTCAGCGATCCGAAAAAGTTCACGAAGATGCTGTTGCCTTTTTTTGTATCAGTATATTGGTACCGTCCGCCGATCCTGTGTCCATAAGACTGATC
>Ga0075428_100010866_pt1 | contig 10120 bp, 7 predicted proteins | sample RhiMetdeltSRZDD2_FD_75291 | JGI IMG/M metagenome (GOLD analysis project Ga0075428, IMG submission 75291) | Populus rhizosphere microbial communities from Tennessee, USA - Rhizosphere MetaG P. deltoides SRZDD2 | ecosystem: Host-associated > Plants > Roots > Rhizosphere > Soil | place: USA...
GCACGCGATGACGGAACGATCGCGGCGCTACCCACCGTCGACCGCGTCGTGCCTGGCGGAGACGTATCAGGCGTGGCTGCGGCCCTCGGGTTCGTCGCGCTGGGGCTCCCGCCTAACGTGCAAACCGGAACGCGCGCGCTGCTCCGCATCCAGGACGGATGTGATGAGCACTGCACGTTCTGCGCGACGACGCTCGCTCGTGGCGCCGCGCGGTCTCGCAAGATCGGCGCGCTGGTCAGCGAGGCGGAGCGACTCGCGGACCACCATTCCGAGATCGTGCTGACCGGAATCCACATCGGTCACTACGGCGTGGATACGGACACGACGCTGTCCGAGCTCGTCGAGCGACTCGTCAGGGAAGTGCCTCGGGTTCGGTTTCGACTCAGCTCGCTCGAAGCGACCGAAGTGGACGACCGCCTTCGCGAGCTGTTCGCCGAACCCGAGCGCCTCGCACCGCATCTCCATGCTCCGCTTCAATCGGGGTCCGACGCGGTGCTCAAGCGCATGGGGCGACACTGGTACAGGGTGGCCTCGTACGCGGCGGCGGTCGAGCGGTTCGCCGCGATCCAGCCTGTGTTCGCGCTCGGCGCGGATATGATCGCCGGGTTTCCCGGCGAGACCGATGAGGACCACCGTCGTACGGTGACGCTCATCCAGTCCCTGCCATACACCTACCTGCATGTCTTCCCGTATTCGCTGCGACCCGGCACGGCGGCGGAGCGGCTCGACGGCCACGTCCCGGCTTCGACGATCGAGCGTCGCGCGGCCGAGCTGCGCGCCATAGCCGACCGTCGTGTGGCGGCGCACCGCGCCTCGCGGCTCGGTGGCGAGTGCGACCTGGTCGTCATCGGCACGCCCGACCGACGTGAGGGATTAACGGAAGACTATCTGACGGTAGGAGTCGATCCGTCGATCCCGCGAGGAACGCGATGCCGCGCGCGATTGGGTGGCGATGCGTCGCGATTGCTCGGCGTTCCGCTCCAGGCCATCATTCGCTGATGCCCGAGCCACGTCCCACGGTCTACATCGAGACCTACGGCTGCCAGATGAACGTGAGCGACTCCGAGCTGATGCTCGGTCGGCTCACGGACAGCGGCTATCAGGCCGTCGATTCCCCCGACGGTGCGGACGTCATCCTGCTCAACACGTGCGCGATTCGCGACCACGCGGAACAGCGCGTCATCGGCCGTCTCGGTGAGCTCAAACGGAACATGAAGCCCGACTCGGTCATGGGCGTGACCGGGTGCATGGCGCAGCGGCTTGGCCCGCAGCTGCTCGAGAAGGCGAAGCACGTGAGCCTCGTCGTCGGCCCCGATGGTTATCGCGCGCTGCCGGCGCTGGTGGAGGGAGCGCGGCGCGGTGAACGCGCGATCGCGACGACGTTCGACCTCGAGGAGCACTACGAGGACTTCACTGCGCGGCGCTTCGACAAGGTGAAAGCGTGGATCCCCGTGCAGCGCGGGTGCGACTACCGGTGCACGTACTGCATCGTCCCGACCACGCGTGGATCGGAGCGGAGCCGAAAGCTTGCGGACGTCGTGCGCGAAGTCGAGGAGGTGGCGAGCGAGGGGATGACCGAGGTCGTTCTCCTCGGCCAGACTGTGAACTCTTACCACGACGGGGAGAAGGGCTTCGCGGATCTGCTGCGGGCGGTGGGGGCTGTGTCGGGCATTCAGCGCTTGCGGTTCACGAGCCCTCACCCTAACGACTTCTCGCCCGCGGTCATCGATGCCATGGCCGAAGTGGATGCGGTGTGCGAGCACGTGCATCTACCGATGCAGTCCGGATCGAACAGCGTGCTCAAGCGCATGCTTCGGCGGTACACTCGCGAGGGCTACCTCCAGTGCGTGGACCGGCTGCGGGCCGCGATTCCGGGCCTGGCGCTCACCACGGACGTCATCGTTGGCTTCCCAGGCGAAACGGACGCCGATTTCGAGGAGACGCTGGACGTAGTTCGGACCGTCGGGTTCGACGACGCCTACACGTTCAAGTTCTCTCCGCGTGAGGGAACCCCGGCCACCCGCATGCCGGTCGAAATGACCGTCCGCGATGAGGTGGCGACTGAGCGTCTCGCGCGTCTCATCGATACAGTCCGGCGGGGTGCCAGGGAGCGTAACCTCAAGCTCCTCGGTGCGAAACGCGAAGTGCTGGTCGAGAAGGGTGCCAGGCGCGGTGAGCTGCTGCAGGCGCGGACGCGCGACTTCAAGACGGTGCTACTGCCGGGCGACGACACGATGATCGGTCGGTATTTCACCGTCGAGCTGACGGGCACCACCGGCTCGACCTTTACTGGTGCGGTATGTCACACTCGCGAGCGGTCGCCGTTGCCGATGGCAGGATGAAGAACGCGTTGGAAGAGCTCGTGCTCGAGGTCTATCGGCAACTGCGCACGAAGCATCCGGAGTTTTGCTCCTGTGAGCGATGTCACGATGACGTGATCGCTCAGGCTCTGAACAAAGCTAGACCGCGCTACATCGGCGGCTCTCCGATTGGAGCGGCCGTCACGCGCGTCTCGCTTGCGAGCGACCAGGCACGAGCCGAGATGTCCGTCCTGGTGTTCGACGCGATGCGTCGCGTCAACCAGAACCCGCGCCACGGTCCTGCGGATTACATACCGCTTGGAAATGGTGGATAGCAGGAGCCCTGTCATTGCCGCTCATCGCCGCTGCGTTCATTGCACACGCCGCCGGACTCCTTCTCGGGTTCGGCGGCTTTTTCTTGGGCGGTCTCCTGGCCGCGGCGGCGGTGGGTGCTTTCGCCGTCGCGCGGGGAGATTCGAAGCTCGGAGCCTTCGCACTTCTGGGCGTCGCCGGCGTGCTGCGAGCGACCGCAGCGGGCCGCGCCGACGACCAATGCAATCGCCGTGCGGTCACACTGAGCCCGGAGGCCGAGGTGACGGTCGTGTACACGGCTGTCATCGAGACCGACGCGCACGCCGGCGCGCGCGTGCCGGCGACGATTGCCGACGGCGGGTGTCAGTTGCGCGCGAGCCTGTTGGTCGAGCGAGGCAACGCGGTGGCGGGTTCGCGTGTTGCCGTCCGTGGCAATGCCGCGCACGCCGGAGCGATCGTCGTCGTCCAGCATGCGACGCTCATCGTTCTCTCGCCGCCGGGGCTCGCGCGCCGCGTACGTGAGCGCGCTGGCCGAGCCATCGACTCGACGTTCGGGAGCGACGCACCACTCGCTCGCGCGCTGCTCATCGCCGACACGCGGACGCTCGACGCCGGCATTCGTGCTCGTTATGCGGACGCGGGCATCGTCCATCTGCTTTCGGTCTCGGGGCTTCACGTTGCCATCATTGCCGGCGCGGCGGAGCTCCTGCTGTGCGCGGTGCGCGTGTCGCGCGTCGCATCGGTGTGGCTCGCCCTCCTGGTGACCTTGCTCTATATCGTCGTCATTGGCGCACCCGCGCCTGCCGTGCGATCTGCCGTGATGCTCGGCGCGACCGCGGTGTCCCGCCTAACGCAACGTCCGACGTCGCCATGGGCTGGCCTCGCGTTGGGGGCATGGGCCCCGGCGGTGAACCCGCGGATCGTCTTGGATCTCGGGTATCAGCTCAGCGTTGCCGGGCTGGCGGCGCTGATCGCGTCGGGCGTGCTCGCTCGACGGCTGCTCGCAGGTCGCGTCGACGGCTGGCGGCGCGTGGTCGCGCGCGATCTCATCGTATCCACGCTCGCGTCGGTCGTTACGCTCCCGCTGATCGCGTGGACGTTCGGTCGGTTGAGCCTCGTTGCGCCGCTCACCAACCTCGCGGCGGGCCCGATCTTCACCGTGTTGCAGCCGACGCTCTTTCTCGCTCTGCTGCTGTCACCGTTCCACGCGGCTGCGATGCTGACCGCGGACGCCGCGCATGTGATGCTGCGGGCTGTCGACATCGTTGCCGGCGTCGCGACGCGAATCCCGTTCGCCGCCGTGCCGGTGGCTCCGAGTCTCTGGACGACCCGCTTGCTTGGGGTGGTCGCCGTGTCGCTCGTCGTCGCCTGCTCGAGCGCGTCGGGTAGCGCCTGGAGCGCACGTGGATGGATCGGCGCGGCGGCAGCGACCGCGCTCGTCGTGGTTGGCGTGGAGATCACCGGAACGAGCGGCGTGGTCGAGCTTCACATGATCGACGTGGGACAGGGCGACGCCATCGCGCTCCGGACTCCTGCCGGCCGCTGGGTGCTGTTCGACGCCGGCCGAAGCTGGGCCGGCAGCGACGCCGGACGCACTACCGTCGTGCCGTACCTGCGCCGGAGGGGCGGCGATCTGCACGCATTCGTGCTCTCACATCCGCACAGCGATCACGTCGGAGGTGCCGCGACGGTGCTGGCCGCGCTTCGCGCGAGCCAGTACTGGGATGGAGCGTACGTGACCGGAAGCGATCCCTATCGCGCGTCACTGGCGGAGGCGGCACGCCAGAGGGTCAGCTGGCATCGCGTGCATCCGGGCGATTCGCTGCGTCTCGATGGCGTGAGCATTCGCTTTCTCGCGCCGGACTCCACGTGGACCGCTTCGCTGCGCGATCCGAACGAGGCGAGCTCGGTGGCGCTGGTGCAGTACGGTCGGATACGATTCCTCATGACCGGCGATGCGGAGCGCGGTGAGGAGGATTGGATGCTCGCGCGGGACGCGGCCGAGCTGCGCTCCGATGTGCTCAAGGTGGCGCACCACGGCAGCTCGACGAGCAGCACGCCGGCTTTCCTCGACGCGGTGAGCCCGAAGATCGCGCTGATCTCTGTTGGCGCGGCAAACACGTATGGTCATCCGAGCCCCGCCGTCGTGCGGTCGCTCGTGAATCGCGCCGCACAGGTGCTGCGGACGGATCATGTCGGGACAGTGGTCGTCCGAACCGACGGCCAATCCATCAGCGTCGAAGCCGGGGGAGAACGATGGGTGCGCTGACCCGAATCATCCACGCGATCCTGGGGCGCGCTGTCGAGCTGCCGCCACAGCTTGCCGAGCAGTACCCGGAGCTCCGGGCCGCGCGCTATCGCGTGGGGGGACTGCCGTTGCGCATTGGCGGCTGGAGCTTGGGTGCAACGACGGTGTCAGGATTCACCTTATGGCGCACCATCTGGGTCGAGCCCAGCTTCATTTGGGAAGCGGAACTGCTCTTGCACGAAATCCGGCACGTTCAGCAGTTTCAGGCCAGCGCATCCTTTCCGTTGCTGTACGCGTGGGAGTCGCTCAGGCGAGGCTATCACGCGAACCGTTTCGAGGTCGATGCGCGGCGTTATGCATCGGCGCGACTCGCCCGGAGTGGTGCCCCTCCATCAACGCAGGACGTGTAGCCGTGGTCAAGCATACCGCGACATCTGTCGTCACGATCGAGCGCTTCATCATCGAGCAGGAGCGCTTGCACCCCGAAGCGACCGGCGAGCTGTCGGGGATCCTGTACGATCTGGCGCTCGCCGCGAAGATGATCGCCAACAAGGTCCGCAGCGCGGGCCTGGCCGACATCCTCGGATCCGCGGAGCAGGAGAACGTCCAGGGCGAGGTGCAGCAGAAGCTCGACGTGTTCGCGAACGAGACGATCATCAAGGCGCTCGACCATGGCGGCCGCCTGTGCGCGATGGCGTCGGAGGAGGAGCCGGACATCATTCCGATCCCGGAAAGCTTCAAGTGCGGGAAGTACGTGCTGCTGTTCGACCCCCTCGACGGATCGTCGAACATCGACGTGAACGTCCCCGTCGGGACGATCTTCTCCGTCGTTCGCAAGATCACCCGTGGGGCGCGCGGTGAGATGGAGGACCTGCTGCAGCCCGGCCGGCGTCAGGTTGCCGCGGGCTACGTGATCTACGGGTCCAGCACGATGCTCGTGTACACGACGGGGCAGGGTGCGCACGGCTTCACGCTGGACCCGTCCATCGGCGAGTTCCTGCTCTCGCATCCGGACATCACGATCCCGGAGCGCGGCCGCTACCTGTCCGTCAACGACTCGTACGAGAACGATTGGGCCGACCCGGTAAAGCAGCTCATGCGCAGCTATCGCGGCATCGGGGGAACGCGCAAACCGCTCAGCGTACGCTACGTCGGCTCGCTCGTCGCCGATTTCCACCGCAACCTGCTCGGCGGCGGTGTGTTCTGTTACCCGGCAAATCGTCGGAATCCCAACGGAAAGCTGCGGCTTCTGTACGAGGCCAATCCCCTCGCGTTCGTGGTCGAGCAGGCCGGCGGGCTGGCGACGGACGGCCAGCAGCGCATCGTCGATGTCAACCCGACGGAGCTTCATCAGCGGACGCCACTGTTCATCGGGAGCCGGTACGAGGTCGAGGCAGCGACCGAAATGCTGGCGAAGGAGCGGCCGCTGTCCGCAGCCATCTAGGCTCCCGCGGGGCTATCTTCCGGGGTCTGGTAGGGCCGGCATCGCGGCGGGCTTGGCGAGACATGGGTTGTGAGTGTTGGGTCGTTGGTCATCGGTAATCGGGCAAAACCGATGACCGAAAACCAATCACTCACGACCCACAACCGATAACTCGCGAAGACACGTCGCGATGCCAGCCCGCCTCGTTCGCCCTTTCGTGAGACTGGCCTTCTGACCGCTACTTCTCGTCCTCCGCTGAAATCCGACGAGCGCGCCACGCCGTCGGGGATCGTCGTCGAGTCCGTCTACGGACCTAACGACGCCCATACCGACTACGAGCGCGACCTCGGTGATCCCGGGCGCTTCCCATTCACGCGTGGTGTGCAGCCGACCATGTATCGCGGCCGGCTGTGGACGATGCGCCAATACGCCGGCTTCGGGACGGCGGCCGAGACGAACAGACGCTTTCATCACCTGCTCGATGCCGGTCAGACGGGGCTTTCCGTCGCGTTCGACCTGCCGACCCAGATGGGCATCGACTCCGATTCGCCGCGCGCGCTGGGCGAGGTCGGTCGCGTTGGTGTGGCCATCGACTCCGTCGAGGACATGCACGTGCTCCTCGATCGGCTTCCGCTCGATACCGTCTCGACGTCGATGACGATCAACGCGACGGCGGGGATCTTGCTCGCGATGTACATCGTCGCGGCCGAGGAGCGCGGGATCGCCCGTGCGAAGGTGAGCGGCACGATTCAGAATGACGTGCTCAAGGAGTACATCGCCCGCGGCACGTACATCTATCCGCCGGGCCCGAGCCTCGCGCTCATCGCGGAGATCTTCCGCTTCTGCGCCGCCGAGGTGCCCAACTGGAATCCGATCTCCATCTCCGGGTATCACATCCGAGAGGCCGGTTCCACGGCCGTTCAGGAGCTTGCGTTCACGTTCGCCAACACGATCGAGTACGTGAAGCGCGCGCAGGCCGCGGGGCTGGCGGTGGACGCGTTCGCACCACGCCTGTCGTTCTTCTTCGCGGCGCACAGCGACCTGTTCGAGGAGGTCGCGAAGTTCCGCGCCGCGCGCCGCATGTACGCCCGGCTGATGCGCGAGCGGTTCGCCGCCAGCGACGCCAGCTGTCGTATGCGATTCCATACCCAGACGGGTGGCGTGACACTCACGGCCCAGCAGCCCCTCAACAACGTGGTTCGCGTCGCGGTGCAGGCCCTGGCGGCCACGTTAGGCGGCACGCAGTCGCTGCACACGAACGGCTACGACGAGGCCCTCGCGCTCCCGACTGCCGAAGCGGCGACGCTCGCCCTTCGCACGCAGCAGATCGTGGCGTACGAATCGGGCATCGCGAACACCGTCGATCCGCTCGCTGGCAGTTACTTCGTGGAATCGCTGACGACGGAGGTCGAGCGTCAGGCCACTGCGCTCATCGAGAAGGTCGACGCCCTGGGTGGCGCCGAACGGGCGATCGCGGCCGGTTTCTTCCAGGAGGAGATCGCACGCAGCGCGTACGCGCAGCAGCTGCGCGTCGAGGCTGGCGAGACGGTCGTCGTGGGCGTGAACCGTTTTGCCGATGACGCCGATCCGCCATCGATCCCGACTCCCGACTTCTCGGCCCTGGAGCGCGAGCAGGTCGATCGCGTTAGGTCCGTACGCGCGGGCCGCGATGCCCCGCGCGCCGAGTCGACGCTCGCCGCGATCCGTTCGGCCGCGCCGCCATATGGTGACTCGACTGCCACGCGCCGGCCGGCGCTCATGCCGTTGATCGTCGAGGCCGTGCGCGCTCGAGCCACCGTGGGCGAAATCTCTGATGCGCTGCGATCGAGCTGGGGCGAGTATCGTCCAACTTGAGCGTGCTTTGGGCGCCCGCTATGTTACGGGTTCGCCTCCGCTCCCTAAGTATCGAATCAATGCCAACTTACGACTATCGTTGCCCTAACGGGCACGATTTCGAACACTTTTACCGCAAGATCAGCGAAGCTGCAGCCGAGTTCGAATGTCCCGTCTGCGGGGCGGTGGCGGCTCGACGTGTGTCGGGCGGCGCCGGCCTGCTCTTCAAGGGCAGCGGGTTTTATCTCACGGACTACGGCAAGAACGCGCACCGCAAGGGCGGCGCGGATGCTCCGGCGACCGGTGCCAGCGGCGAGTCGAGCTCGGGTGGCGGAGACTCGGCAAAAGGCGACTCGAGCTCGGCGGCGACTGCGAAATCCGACGGCGCGGCGGCTGCGCCGAAGTCGGATGCCGCGAAATCCGCCGAGAGCAAGCCGTCCGGCAAGACGAAGGGCAGCGACAGCAAATGACCGCACCGGACCTCATTCGAGACGAGCTGACTCGCGCAGCCCGCGACCTTGGCGCGCCCGACTCGGTGGCGCCGGTCCTCGAGCGACCGCGCGATCCGTCGTTCGGGGAGTGGACGACCAACCTGGCGATGACCCTCGCGAAACCGCTCAGACGGAAGCCGCAGGAGATCGCGCACGACCTCATCGGGCGGATGAACCTGAAGCGCGCGACGGTGAGCGAGGCGTACGTCGCCGGGCCGGGCTTCATCAACTTCCGCCTCGATGCGGGCACCGTGGCCGGGGGGCTTCGCGACATCGTCGCCGCCGACGCGCAGTACGGCCATTCGAACGTCGGGAAGGGCCAGCACGTCAACGTCGAGTTCGTGTCCGCGAACCCGACCGGGCCGCTCCACGTCGGCCACGGGCGTCAGGCGGCGTTAGGCGACGCGATCGCGAGCCTGCTCGAGTGGACCGGTTGGGACGTGACGCGGGAATTCTACTACAACGACGCCGGCGCGCAGATCTCGAATCTCACGCGCAGTGTCCGGGCACGCATCGCCGAAGTGCAGACCGGAACGCTCGCGATCCCCGAGGGTGGATACCACGGCGAATACATTGCCGAGATCGCGGGCAAGTACGTCGCGGCGCACCCAGAGGATCCCGACGGCCGGGACGAAGACGCCGTGCGACGCTTCGCCGTCGCGGAGCTCCGGAAGGAGCAGGACATCGACTTGCAGGCGTTCGGCGTCAAGTTCGACAAATATTTCCTGGAAAGCTCCCTCTACACCGACGGCAAGGTCGACTCGACCGTCGGGGCGCTCGTGGCGTCGGGCCACACCTACGAGCAGGACGGCGCGCTCTTCCTGCGGACGACCGAGTTCGGCGACGACAAGGACCGCGTGATGCGCCGCAGCGCGGCGCGCGGCGGCGACTACACCTACTTCCTCCCGGACGTCGCCTATCACGTGGACAAGTGGGGGCGCGGCTACCGACGGGCGATCAACGTCCAGGGCGCCGACCACCACAGTACGGTCACGCGTGTGCGCGCGGGGCTGCAGGCGTTAGGCATGGGCATCCCGGACGGGTATCCCGAGTACGCGCTCCATCAGATGGTCACCGTCATGCGCGGCGGGCAGGAGGTGAAGTTCTCCAAGCGCGCCGGCGACATCGTGACGGTGCGCGATCTGGTCGAGTGGGTCGGCCGCGACGCGGTGCGGTACTTCTACCTCATGCTCAAGCCGGAGTCGCAGCTCAAGTTCGACGTGGACCTCGCACGCACGCAGTCGGACGAGAACCCGATCTACCGCATTCAGATGGCGCACGCGCGAATGTGCGGCATCTTCCGGCAGGGCGGGATCGACCCGGCGTCGATCGACGCGAGCACGGCGGATCTCGCGGTGCTCGATACGACGGAGGAGCGCGAGCTGGCGAAAAAGCTGGTGGACTTTCCATCGCTGGTGGTCGGCGCGGCGGAGGCGCTCGAGCCGCACCGCGTGGCGGCATACCTCCTGGAGACCGCCGGCCTGGCGCACAAGTGGTACCACGAGCACCACGT
>Ga0075428_100010868_pt1 | contig 10120 bp, 13 predicted proteins | sample RhiMetdeltSRZDD2_FD_75291 | JGI IMG/M metagenome (GOLD analysis project Ga0075428, IMG submission 75291) | Populus rhizosphere microbial communities from Tennessee, USA - Rhizosphere MetaG P. deltoides SRZDD2 | ecosystem: Host-associated > Plants > Roots > Rhizosphere > Soil | place: USA...
TTTGGTACCATGGTTAGCCTATTAACGCCAACCTTTTTCTTCAGTTGGTTCATTGCCAAATAATCTAGTCTATTCTTCAAAATCTCCATGCATTGAGGAGAAGTTTCAAAATGGGACACAATATATAGATTTATACCTCAATTAATGTGCGCGTCACGGTATTTTGATAGACACTGCAAAAACTATACTTACTCGGTTGTTTGTTCTTAATGTAGATGTATCTTCTTATATAATCTTAATCATTAAAAATTAACAAGATTCTACAAATACTTAATCTCAGATTCTATTTCTAATATGTTAGCAAATTCGCCTATTAGCCCAACCATTCCAGTGGTGGATTTGGATCGAGCAAAAAGGTTCTACGAAACAACACTGGGCCTCAAACCTGTACCTGCCAATAATGATAACACATCTGGCATAGCTACGTTTGAATGTGGCAAAGGCACTAGTATTGATCTCTACCAACGGGGCCCCTCAAAAGCAGACCATACAGTAGCTACATTTGAAGTGACTGATACAGAAGAGGAGGTTAATGCTTTGAGAGGAAAGGGTGTTGTTTTTGAGGAGTATGATATGCCTGAAATCAAGACTCAGAACGGTATTGCGACGCATGGCCCGCACAAAGCGGCATGGTTCAAGGATAGCGAAGGAAACATCCTTTGCATTCACCAACTACTAAGATAAACTTGCTTGCATTCAAGCCAAAACAGAAAAACCTGTACCTCTGAAAACTTCTTCATTTGCAGCGGATGTTCTCACCATATTTGTATTGTGAATAAGAAACTATTATCTGTGTTTGATCTTCTTTGCTATCTTTTCTTAGTAAAAGTATCACTTATGTAGGATATATGATACACCCATCTTCATTGTATATCGTGATTGAGCTAATATGCAACTTAAGGCTATCAATTAAAGAAAAAAGTCTGATCTATTAAAAAGCGGATTATGGGAAATTTCATGATTTCTTTTGCTCTTTTTCTAGGCTGAACTGATGACCTGGTCTTTTGACTGGCTACATCTTTTTTATTCTGATAAGGCGACCGCTTGGCTCCAATTTATTGCTAGACAACCTGTCAATTATGAAATGGAATCCAATAAGGGGCGCAAACACCACGACAGTTAGCGCCGCCAGGTGATAGCTCTGCAGGTACAACAGATAAAACGTTATGCCTGCGCCAGTCATTATTTCAATCCAGGTACAGGTGCACAGCTGTATCGCGACGTGTCTTAAATTCATATGACCTAGAGTTGGTCACTTCAACTATTTGATTTTTTCCAGATCTTGGCCGTCATCACAACTACTAACCGTCCTGCACCTTAGTGGTGAGCTTTTTGGATAGCTTGTATCCAAAGCCCATAGCAATAAAGAGGGTAATCAAGCCTGCAACCATGGTCACGATAAGGTTAGTCTTAATGACGTAATGCATCACAAGCGTCACCGCTAAGGCAGGAATGGAAATGACAAGCGCCAAAACTGTGCTGGCGGCAAAAACACGAGTTGCAGTGATCTTGTTTGGCTTGTCGCTCATCATGATTTCAATGAGGATTCTAATTTATTAGCGTGATCCTGCCGCCAATAGAAATTTATTCCCAGCCAATCTGTTGCCTGTAGTATTTCACCAGCTTGGCATGCATCATCCTTTCGCCTGTCGCCTTGGCCTTTTCCATCTTCTTCATGTGAGAGCGAAGCTGGCTGAGGTCGCACATACACACACCTGCAATTGGCTTGTACTTTGTTCTCGATATCTCGTGCTTTTTGTGATCGGCGTAGAATATCGGTAGCTTGGTCAGGCCAACTGTAGCCAATATACCTCCAACCATCCAGTATATGATACCGGTTGAGACCATTGAGGCAAACGGATTGACTACTGCTACAAACTGCAAATATGCCAGAGGAAGGAATATTGAGAGTACAATTCCAACCGGCGTGGAAAACATCGAGAAGGCAGAGAACCTATCGTAAGGCTCTACTTCGCGCTCGAATTGGTTAAGCAATTTTTCCAACTTGTCATCCAGTTTGGTCTCTTCTCGAAGAGATGAGAGTTCCATTTGTTGTTATTACATTGTCTGACCGGTAATTATTAAGTTTAACTGAACTTTCTTATTTTTTGATAATTCTGCAAAATTCTTATTCAGATTTAACTTTTTTATACATTTAGAAGGAGTAACTTGGTATAATTAACGACCATGATTGTTTTAATTTGGCATAAACGTTGAAAAATTTAGCTGAAGTGTCCCAAGGACCTAAAAATTCATTTTAGGACCTCACTATGACATAATATTGTACATTTATGTTAATACAGCTTTTGACATCTTATTGTGTCAATATTAATATTTCAATCTTTCTCAATAAAAGTTGAGAAAATGACATCACAACAATCCAAATTGATCTTTTCAAACCGGCGACTTGAAAACGTCTCTCCTGACGCGCTTATCAAGTCATTCTGGGTCAGTTCAGCGCTTGCACTGATAATGACGCTTCCTCCGCTTGGGATATTCCTAGCGTTCCATTATAACGACGGCAACATTCTTGCTGGTGCCGTTATAGGATTTGGCTTACACTTTGTTCTTCTTGCACTGTCTGAAAGGATATCAAATGCATTATCACGCCTGTTTGACGGCTAACCTTTTCTCACCCTCATAGGCTTTTTATAGAGTATTGGACGAACAAAGGCATGCATTATGAGTAGCAAAGTTAGCATGCCAAGCAAGATTTTCGGCACTGTCCTCTCACATGGTCTGAGGGGCAGGATGTTAACAAAAGGTGAGCTCCAGACGCTTGCAGAATCCCGCGACATTGAAGAGCTTGTCACTAGGACGAAAAATACCGTCTATCTTGATGCGCTTGCCAAGCTCACCAAGCCCTACACTGCGGAGAAGGTGGAAGGGGCCCTGCGTGAATATCTGGTCAACATGCACGCCAAGATGGTCACTATCGCAGGCGGCTCTACGATTTTGGACGCTTATTTTGTCAAGTATATTACCAGGAATCTAAAGCTCGTGCTAAAGGGCAAGGCATTGGGCAAGACTTACGAAGAGCTTCTCCCCAAGATCAACTTGAGGGCTGAGGAACTAGTTGGCAGGCGTGATCTCGTGATAAAGGCGCTTGTGGCCAAGGATCTTGATGAAGCAGTAGCCTCGCTTGCAGGGAGTGAATTTGGTGAAGATGTAGCCAAGGCAGTAGCAGCCTACAAGGAAAAGAGGGATGTCAGACTTTTTGACACTTATCTTGATCACGCATTCTACCACGCCATTGATAGAGCACTGGTAACCGACGCGCAGTCGCAAGACGTAAAAAAACTGGTCTCAACTGACATTGACTCATACAATGTCTTGGCCGTCCTCCGGGGCAAGTTCTGGGGATTGAGCCAGCAAGACATCACCGACCTGATAGTAACTACCACGCCAAAGGTTACGCGGGAAAGCATTCAGAAAATGATTAACACAGAAAAACTGTCGGAGGCTATCGGAGAGCTCAACAATACAGTTTACCGCGATATTGTTCCGCAAAATGCATCAAACGACATTGACGCAATAATGCAGCTTGAAGCGGGCTTTGAGTCAGTGGCCCATAAGCGTGTCGTCAGCTCCTTTCGTGCAGTGTTCACAGTAGCGATAATGCTCTCTGCCCTCAAGTTGATGATGATTGAAGTAAAGAACCTGGCGGCAATCGCAGCAGGCGTGGAACAAAACGTTCCTGCAGAAACAATAATGTCGCGGCTGGTCAGGCTAGAATAAAAAACCCAGCGTGTCGTCTATATCTTGCCAAAAATTAGAAGTTATGCACTATTTCTTGGCCTGAACCGGCATCTCCTTGGCCTGAACCGGCATCTCCTTGGCCTGAACCGGCACCTCGCTGTCTTTCCAGACAAAGTTACTATAGAGCATTTTAGGCACGATCTTCTTGAACTCCGTTCCCTCGCCTACGTACCACTTGGGGAACCACTCGTACAGGTGGAGCCTGATAGTCTGGATGTATACAATGAGCCCTTCAATAAGCATGATGCCAATGTTGCCACCGATAAGTACCGCATAGCCGCCCCCATGCTCAAATGCGTCGTTGACGGTCACCAGCAGCGCAGAGTGCACTAGCAGCATGATTCCGAGTCGAGAGTAGCTGATCGTATTTGACAGCATTTCTATGATCCTCACCATGATGACTTCGACGATAATTCCAACAAGCCCTCCGCCCTCGTCTTTGCCCTGGGCCTTCAGATGCTTCTCTTCTTTTATTCCGCCAATTATCATGATGACAACAGTAGCAATGATAACTAGCGGTGCGACCTTGGCCACAAGATCTACAGTAACCCAGTCGCCAAAGACAACCGTCAGCCACGGGACTGGTTCTGTATGGGTAACGCCTGTGATGCCAAACATGCCAATAATGTCATAGCCTGACCCGATGGCTGCAAGTATCAGAGCTACCACCGCGAAGTACTGTAGGATTGTCGGGATATCGTGGTAGAACACCATCATCTTGTTGCCCTGCTTAAAGTCGGCGTGAAGCCTCAGGAAGTATGCCATCAACAGATGCACTATGCCTATCGCTATAGATATCTCCAGTATCTTGACCACTTGCTCAAACGTCAGTTCAGACACGCTAAGGAGTCCAACAAAGCCGAGCGGCTCAAAGATTGGCGCAAGAATTGCGAGCTCTTCAAAGTGGAACCCAAACATCTCACCAGTTCCAAGACCTGCCACGGCGGCAGCTGCGCCACTTGCTGCAATGAGTGTTCCCCATGTTCTAAGTGATCCATTACCTCTATATCGAAAAAGCATGCCCAGTCCGAACAAAAGTATGCCGTGCCCAAAATCGGCAAACATCAGTCCGTAAAAAACCGGCCAAACAAAAGCGATAATAGGCGTAGGATCGACTTCGCCGTACCTCGGTGTTCCCTGAGTTTCAGTTATCACTTCAAAGGTGCGAATATACGTCTTGTTTGTAAGAAGCGTGGGCAGGATTTCTTCTCCTTCTCCTCCATGCTTGTCAGCTTGCAGATGCATGTCCTCGATTACGCTGAGATAATCCTTAGTCATGCTCCTAAACTTCTTTTCCATCTTGTCTGGAATGTAACCCTGAATTAGCGCAAAGTTGCGAGTGCCAGCTGGCTTCCTAGTAGTTTCAAGCACGTCCTTGGCAACCTTGGCTGCTTCATGCAAAGAAAGAACCTTGGTCAAAAGCGATTTCTTGAGTTTTTCGATATTCTTTTCGATCTCTGTCTGCTTGGCTTCAAGCTCCTTGACCTTGGCTTCTGCTTTAGCATAGGCAACACTGGGATTCTGTGGCATGTTGGCCGGAATCTGGAGTGGGTGGACCCCAAAGCTCCTGAGTGTCTTTGTTATGCGGTCAGAATCGTCAGCCGCGCCGAAAACCACCATTGATAACTTATGCTCGGAGAGTTTGCTGGTATAAATCGGAAGGTCGCCTAGCGTTCTTCGGATCTCGACTTCATCTGTGGAATCAATTACAAACAGGCCGGAAAAGAAATATTTGAATTTGCCAAAAAGCGTCAGGTCAAGGTTAACTTTGGCTGCCATCTCGAGCGCGTCTTTAAGGTTCCTGTATTCTTCAAGCTCCTTGGCAACCTTGTTCCGCTCTGCAATCATCTTCTTAGGATTGTCCAAGATGACTGCGCTCTTGTCCTCCAAGTCTGCGATAAAGTTCTGTATGTTTTCAATGAAGTAATCGGTCTTTCCCTTTGGGGCACCCTTGAACATCGTGGCCATAACGCCAGTTTCAAGAGGTATACCAAGGTCCTTGACGACTTCGTCTATTTCTTGAAAAAGCCTCTGTGCTTTGAGCAAAAGGTCGTCAAGGTAGGGGTTAGAATGATCAGAAGGAGTCTGGATGGGATGAAACCATTCAAGCTCTGCCAACCTGCTCACCACTTCCTGCGTATCTACCCGGGGAAGTACTACGGTGGCTTTCATTAGTTTGGCTAGTCCCATTCTTGCCTACCGTTAATTTCAATCTCTTTAAAATCTTTCCGTTTGGAAATGAAAAAGGAGGGGATAGAAAAAAACTTTCCCTAGGCCTGGCCCAAGATGATAAACATCATGACTATACCATAAATGGCGATCGATTCGACCATACCTACGATGATGAACACCCTTGATTGCATCTTGGGATTATCGCTAATTGCGGCGAGACCTGCCGCACCTACGAACCCAAGACCAATACCTGCTCCGAGGGCTGCCAGGCCAAACGCCATGCCTGCTCCTATCAGCTTCGATGATCCTGCGTCGCCTCCAGCTGCTGGGCTTTCCTGCGCAAATGCCTGACCCCCTAAGCCCGCTAAAGCAATTGAGGGAAGAACCACCAAAAGTGAAATTGTGATGCGTCCGTTCAGCTTCTCCATGTAAGAGTTCGAGATAAAATGCCATATTTAACTATAACTACGGTTCTGTAGCCTTTGTCGGGTGTTTGCTTCCGTTGTTGGGAATCCGTTGGTAACGAGTTGTTGTTGTTGATTTTACCGTGATACTCATTGCATTAGTAGTATTGTGAATGTTCTCTACCATTCTAAACAACCTGTCTCTATTTGGCAACACAATGTTGTTTCGCTCTGCATATTCTAAAGTAAACATCAATGCTACGTCTAATTCGTCATAGAGCCTTTGGTTAAGCTGTTTCATTCTGCCAACCTGTTTCCATTCTTCAATTATTTTTTTTGTCACGCTTCAAACTCATTCGAGGCTCTTGCCTTCTATGATCAATCTCCTTTGCCACTATTGCTCATGGTGCTGGTGTCTCTTCTTCTCTCTGTGTCTCTAGCTCTTCTTTCTAAATATCTATCAATCCAATTGAGAAGGGATTCTTTTTGTTTATACCTATTTACAGTATCGTGTAATGTTTCCCCTCTCTTTAGGGGCATAGGACAAAATGATTGTTTGGTCTTTGAAGACTTCCTTGAAAAGTGCTTTAACTTCTCCTTCTTCTTCCATGCCACGAATATGACCAGTGGATACCGCACTCAAAGTACAATTCCGCTAGCATTCCGAGCGTGGATCAATACTGTTTGTGGTATTCCTTGGATTGCCCTTCTGAAAGTGTATCAATTTGTTTTGATAGTGCATCAATATTCTTCCATAAGGCATTAGACCTCTCATTACATCTATCTTTGAATTCATCCATCGGATGCTGGTCAGACATGTTTCTAAAACTCATCCTCCTCAATTCTCTTACGTTTCATTTTCATAGAATGTCTTGCTTGTTCGACTGCGTTAACGTGAACTTATGGGGTTAGGCTTCTCGGTGACAGGTTCGTTTGTACCTGTCTTGATTTTGAATTTCGTAAGATTGACGCCCGTAAGCACATACATATGCAGCTAAGCTATAGATTGCTGTCAGGACACAATTACAAAATGAGTCAAAGCCTACAGTCTTTGCAGATGATGCTATTCCATGCACTAGATGGTCGCTATTTGGAAGCATTCTCTTGATTATTGTTTTGATGATATTCTTAGGGATGGCTCTATACAATAATAAAATAGTCAATCAATCAATCAATCAATCAACCCACTCACTCATAGGCAACTGATTATCCTTATAACTTTGAAATCTCTATTCCCTAATCATTTTACAATACCTTTCCCATTAACCGCTAATTCAACCAGACCAACGGAGTCACAACAACTGATTTAAACAACGGAAGAACCAACAGAACCATAACTACTTGAAAAAGGTGAAAATAAGGATTAGATTTTAGATAGCGCCTTGCGCTTGTTTGCCGCAATGTCGCCTTTGATTTTTTCTCCCATTGAGTCGTGCTCGGCCTTTAGCTCGGCCTTGGCCTTTTCAAAATAGCTTGAAATCTCTTCTGTCATGTCCTTGCGCTTGCCTGCTCTTCTGCCATCTTCTTCTTGTCCAGTACTACTTTAACCTTCTTGAGCCTAACGAACTCCTCGCGCTCGCGCTCCTCTAGGGTTGCCTTGATGAAGTATATTGCATCTTGATATTGCGGTATGATGACGTATTCAAGTGCGTTGAGCAACTTTTGTGTACGCTCTAGCTCTTTTGCAAGGCTGAATATTGCATTTTCGTATTCTGCTGCCTTGCATATGCCGGGGAGCATGCTCTTGATGAGCTTGGCCGCCTTGTCGACAGACGCGTTTGTTTCGACAAAGCCGTATGACAGCTGCTGCCTGCCCTTCTCTGTCTCGACCTTCAGCGTTGGTATTTTAACATCTACGATGCGCCTGATGTTGACGTCGACTTTCATTATGCTGGGGGTCGAGTCCGATATTGATTCAAGCGTCATTGTGCCAAGGGACATATAGGCGTCATAAACAGAGGTGTATATTTCATCCAAGGGTGTCCATATGTCTTCCCTTGCCTTGTTTGCTTCTTCAATCATTTCGTCTATCTTTTTCAACAATACTTCGCGCTTGTCGTCTAGAATCTTGTGCACCATCTTGGCTACTTGCATCGAGCGCCTTATCTTGATAAGCTCTATCTTTGTTGCTGTAACCCTACCTCCAAATGACATATTTCTCTACTTCTCACCCTTTGTAGTACTGCCTGACGTGGTTTTCTTTGATCTTGGTCAACTCCCCTTCGGGCAGACCTGAGAGTACGTCCCATGCTCTAGTGAGCGTTTCTTCAAGTGTCCTATTCTCGTCAGGTGCCTGCTTTAGGAAGTGTTGCTCAAACTTATCGCCAGCATCGAGGTACTTCAAGTCTACGCCTGTAAGACCTGCCCTGCCAACAATCTCTGAAAGCGCCCTGACCTCCTGCGCTCTTGAATAAGCGTCATAGAGCTGATTGCCAACTTCCATGTGATCTGATCTGGTTTTTCCTTCGCCTACTCCATCCTTCATTAGCCTTGAAAGCGACATGAGCACGTTTACTGGCGGGTAAATGCCCTTTCTGAACAGATCACGCCCAAGCACAATTTGGCCCTCAGTGATGTATCCTGTGAGGTCTGGGATTGGATGCGTAATATCGTCAGCTGGCATAGACAGGATGGGCACCTGAGTTACACTGCCATTCTTGCCCTTGATCCTCCCCGCGCGCTCGTAGTTGTTTGCAAGGTCTGTATAGAGGTAGCCGGGGTAACCCTTCCTGCCGGGGACTTCTTCCCTTGCAGCGCTGATTTCGCGAAGCGCCTCTGCATAGTTGGTCATGTCCGTCAGTATCGCTAATACATGCATACCTAGATCAAATGCAAGGTACTCTGCCACCGTCAGCGCCACCCTTGGGGTGATGATCCTTTCAATTGCAGGGTCATCTGCCAAGTTGAGGAATAGCACAGAGCGCCTCAACGCGCCTGACTCTTCAAGACTACGCTTGAAGTACTGCGCTTCAGAGTACTGCACGCCAATTGCTGCAAAAACAACGGCAAAGTCCTCTTTTGTGCCAACGACTGACGCCTGACGTGCAATTTGGGCTGCCAGGATGTTGTGTGCCATGCCAGAGCCTGAAAATATTGGAAGCTTTTGTCCTCTTACAAGCGTAAGCATACCGTCAATGACTGATACGCCTGTCTGGATAAATGATGTGGGATACTCTCTTCTTTCTGGATTCATAGGTTCGCCGTTGACATCGAGGAACTTGTCTGCAATTGGATCAGGGAGGCCGTCGTTTGGTTTTCCAAGGCCATCAAATACTCTTCCCAGTAGTTCCTGTGAAACTGGCATTTCCATAGTCTTACCAGTAAATTTCGCTTTTGTGCCTTTAATTGTAAGCCCTGTAGTTCCCTCAAATACCTGAACTATAGCCTTACCAAAGCCCACTTCGAGCACCCTGCCGAGCCTGTGCTCGCCATCTACAGTCTCGATCTCGACCAGCTCATCAAATGATACCTTGGTGACGCCGTCAATTATCATCAGCGGTCCCTTGAGCTCGGCTACCTTTGTGTATTCTATTCCATAAGATGTAGCCGTCATCTCAGGCAACTACCTCCGCCTCTTTCTTCTCTGTCCTTGCACCCTCTCCTCCTGCAGCTGTGGCCTTATGAAATTGTTCGTTTATCTGTCTGTCCAGCTCGTCAAATTTGTTAAGCTGATCTTCTGGTATCTCAAATTTTGATTTCAGCAAACTTGGGATTATCGACATCGCCCTAATATCTGCAAGCGAAGTGCCTGCCTTCAGTGCCTTCTGAGCCTCCTTGTAGAACTT
>Ga0075428_100010870_pt1 | contig 10120 bp, 6 predicted proteins | sample RhiMetdeltSRZDD2_FD_75291 | JGI IMG/M metagenome (GOLD analysis project Ga0075428, IMG submission 75291) | Populus rhizosphere microbial communities from Tennessee, USA - Rhizosphere MetaG P. deltoides SRZDD2 | ecosystem: Host-associated > Plants > Roots > Rhizosphere > Soil | place: USA...
GCCCCCGCGGGGCGAGAGGAGAGGAGACGCTGCTCGTGCATCTCGACGAAGTGCATTCGAAGCCGGTGCCTGCTGGAAGCCAGGGCGCGACGATGGGTGGGATGCCGACCGCGCCGCTGGAGCTGTCGAGTCTCACGGCGGCACCGGCACGGGGCGTGACGGTGGTGTTCAAGTACGGCGGCTCGGTGCAGGAGGATGCGACGCTGGCCCGGACCTGGGCCCACGACCTGGCGACGCTCGTCCGGCTCGGCCTCCGGCCCATCGTCGTGCACGGCGGCGGCCCGGAGCTGACGCGCGTGATGCAACGCCTGGGGGTCGAGCCCCGCTTCGTCGACGGACACCGGATCACCGACGCCGAGACCGCGACGCTGGCGGAGATGGTCTTCGCGCGCATCAACAAGCAGATCGTGGCACTCCTCGCTCGGGTGGGAGTGCGAGCCATGGGGATCTCCGGCAGCGACGGCGGCTTGTTGCAGGTGCGTACCCATCGTCCGGAGGGGCGCGATCTGGGTTTCGTGGGCGCGGTCGAGGCCGTGGATCCGGCGCCGCTCCTCCACCTGCAGCAGGGTGGCTTCGTGCCGGTGATTTCGCCGACGGCCACCGATGCTTGCGGCCAACTCCACAACATCAACGCCGATTTCGTGGCGGCGGCGGTGGCGGCAGCGATGCACGCCAGCGAGCTCGTCTTCCTCTCCGACGTACCCGGCTACCTGGAGGATGGCCACCCGGTGGCGATCCTGGCCGCGTCACGGGCGCAAGCGCTGCTGCGTGCCGGCGCGGTGCAAGGCGGAATGCAGCCCAAGCTGGAAGCAGCGCTGCAAGCGCTGGCCGCGGGCGTCCCGCGAGTGCGCCTTCTCGATGGACGCACACCGCACATCGTGCTCACGGCACTCTGGTCCGGCGCCAGTCCAGGCACCGTGATCGTGCCCGCCGAAGCCACGGGCGCGCCGGGGAACACCCCGCCGGCTCCGGCATGGGCGGGAACGCTGGCGGCGCGCGGCGCCGCCGTCCTCGTCGACAGTTACACCCGTGAGCCCCTCGAGCTCGCCGGCGGCGCCGGCTGCCTCGTGGTGGACAGCGCCGGGAAGAGCTACCTCGATTTCGGCGCCGGCATCGGAGTGAGCGCCCTCGGCCACGGACATCCTGCCCTCGTCGCCGCGCTGCGTGGCGGCGCCTCCGGCCTCTTGCACACGAGCAACCTCTATTGGACCGAGCCCATGGTGGGGCTGGCGGAGCGGCTCGTCGACGCCGCCGGGATGGAACGTGCTTTCTTCTGCAACTCCGGCACCGAGGCGGTGGAGGCGGCTCTCAAGCTCGGTCGCAAGACGCGACCGGGCCGGAAGAAGATCGTCGTCTTCCAAGGCGGCTTCCACGGGCGCACCTTCGGCTCCCTCTCGGCAACGATGCAGGAGAACTACCAGGCCCCTTTCCGCCCCTTGCTCGAGGGCTTCGTCGCCGTGCCCTTCGGTGATTTCGAGGCGGCCTCGGCGGCCATCGATACCGATACCGCCCTCGTCCTCGTCGAGCCGATCCAAGGCGAAGGCGGCGTGCGCCCGGCGCCGGCTGGTTTCCTCGCCCACCTGCGTGCGAGTTGCGACCGCTGCGGCGCGCTTCTCGTGTTCGACGAAGTGCAGACCGGTCTCGGACGCACCGGGACCTTTCTCGCCGCCCAGGGAGACGGCGTGGTTCCCGATGCGGTGACGCTGGCGAAGGCGCTCGCGGGGGGCTTGCCCATGGGGGCCTTGCTCGCCCGCGGCGAAGCGGCGCGGGCGCTCGGGCGCGGGGAGCATGGATCCACCTTCGGCGGCGGACCCTTCGTCGCCCGAGCGGCGCACGCAGTGCTCGATACCGTGCTGGCCCCGGGATTTCTGGCGGGAGTGCGGGCTCGCGGCGCCGAGCTCGGAGCCAGGCTGGCGCTTCTGGCGACGGCCTGGCCGGAGGTGGTGAAGGAAGCGCGCGGCCGCGGCCTCATGTGGGGGCTCGAGCTGCGCCAACCGAGGGCCCCGGAGCTGGTGGGGGCATTGCGCGAGCTCGGCTTCCTGGGCTTGCAAGCCGGCAAGAACGTGCTGCGGCTGTTGCCGCCTCTCGTGGTGAGCGCCGCCGAGATCGACGCCGCTGGTGCCTTCCTGGAGCGTGGGTTGGTGCGGCTCGGCGGCGGGGATGGTGCGTCATGAGCGCTCTCGACAAAGCCCGGCGGCAGCGGGAGCTGCTCGCAGTGCTGCGCGAGCAGGTCATCCACAGTCAGGAGGAACTGCGGCGGGCTTTGCGGCAACGAGGTTTTCCGGTGACACAGGCCACTCTGTCGCGGGACCTGAAGGAGCTCCGCGTTCCCTGCGTGCCGACGGCGCAAGGATATCGCTATGCCGTGGACGATACGCCTGTCGGAGTGCCGGCGCCGACAGAAGCGGCGCCCGGGCGTCTGCAGAACGTGGCCGCCCAGGAGGTCACCGGGGTCGAGGCCAACGAAGTCGCCGTCGTGATCCGCACCCTGACCGGCCGAGCGCAAGGGGTGGCGGTGTGGCTCGACGGTCTGCGCTTGCCGAACTTGCTGGCGACGCTGGCAGGGGACGACGCGATCCTCGTGGTGCCGCGCCATGTCCAAGCCACGGACAAGCTCAAGAGTGAGATCGCCGCCGTGTTGCAATGGGAATGAAGTGAAGGAGACGCCGATGCCACGCTATGTGCTCGCCTATTCGGGGGGCCTCGACACTTCGGTCATGCTCCGCTGGTTGCAGGAGACGCATGGCGCCGAGGTCGTGACCTTCACGGCGGACCTGGGGCAGAAACAGGAGCTGCGCGGCGTGCGGGAGAAGGCCCTCGCCACCGGGGCGAGCCGCGCCTTCGTCGTGGATCTGCGCCCAGAGTTCGTCGCCGACTACGTCTGGCCGAGCCTGAAGGCGGGAGCGCTGTACCAGGGCGTGTACCCGCTGGCCACGGCGCTCGGCCGGCCGCTCATCGCCGCGCACGCCGTGCGCATCGCCCGTGAAGTCGGCGCCGATGCCTTCGTGCATGGCTGCACCGGCAAGGGCAATGACCAGGTGCGCCTGGAGGTCGGGGTGCGGACGCTGGCACCGGAGTTGCGCTGTCTGGCGCCGCTCCGCGACTGGGAACTGCGCTCGCGGGAAGAAGAGATCGCTTGGGCCCGTTCCCGCGGCATCCCGATCTCGGCAACCTTGGCCTCGCCCTATTCGATCGACGAGAATCTGTGGGGCATGGCGATCGAAGCGGGTGCGCTCGAAGACCCCTGGACGGCGCCGCCGGCGGATTGCTGGCAGCTCACGGTGGACCCGATGGCAGCGCCGGAGCCAGGCGTCGAGGTGCGACTCGTCTTCGAGGCCGGCGTGCCGGTGGCTCTGGACGGCGAGCCGCTCGACGGGCCGGCGCTGGTGGAACAGCTCAACACCCTGGCGGCGGCGCACGGCGTCGGCCGTCTCGATGTCATCGAGGATCGCCTGGTCGGCATCAAGTCGCGCGAGGTCTACGAAGCACCCGCGGCGGTGGTGTTGCACACCGCCCGGGAAGCCCTGGAACAGCTCGTCCTCGATCGGGAGACGCGGCGCTTGAAGGCGGCGCTGGGACAGGAGCTGGCGCGGCTCGTGTACGACGGCCAGTGGTTCACGCCGTTGCGACAAGCGATCGCTGCCTTCGTGGACGAAGCGGTGCGGCCGCTCGGCGGCGAGGTGCGCCTGCGCCTCCGCCGGGGCACCGTGGTCGCCGTGGGCCGGCGGTCGTCGCAGGCGCTGTACCAGCACGCCCTCGCCACCTACAGCGCCGGCGACAGCTTCGATCATCGTGCTGCCACCGGTTTCATCGAGCTCTTCGGCCTGGCCGGGCGCAGCACCGCGGCAGTGCGCCGGCAGGCGGAGGAAGCGGTGGAAGCGTTGCAAGCGGCGACGGCGCACCTCGATGCAGGGGCAGCCCACGTCGAAGCAGTGGCGGAGAAAACCGTGGGCGGTGCGACCGCCGCGGGCGGTGCGGCGGCGAACAGTGCGGGCAGTGCGACGGTGAAAGCCGCGGGCAGTGCGGCGGCGAACACTGCGGGCAGCCGCGTGGCGTCCACGGCCAGACCGCGCCGTTCGGGAGCGTTGCGTTGAGCGATCTTTGGGGCGGTCGTTTCCACGAACCGATGGACCAGGCGCTACGCCGGTTCTCGTCCTCGTTCCCCGTGGATCGCCGGCTGGCGCGTCAGGACCTCCAAGGCAGCCGAGCCCACGCGGAGGCCCTGGCGGCGGCGGGCTTCCTGCCGGAAGCGGAGCGCCAGCTGTTGTTCGAGGCTCTGCAGCAGCTCGAGGGCGAGATCGAAGCGGGCACCTTCCCACCCGAGGCGGCGGCGCTCGAGTCGCTTCCCGAGGACATCCATTCTGCTATCGAGACGCGCCTCACCGAGCTCTGCGGCGAGGCAGCGAAACGTCTGCACGCCGGCCGCAGCCGCAACGATCAGGTGGTGACGGATGTCCTGCTCTGGTTGAAAGAGGCTTCGGCGGAAGTGGAAGAAGCGGTGCGGGGCGCGGCCCGGGCGTTGGTGGAGCAAGCGGAGAAGCACCAGTCGACCTGGATCCACGCCTACACACACTTGCAACGGGCCCAGCCGCTGTCCCTGGCGCACCATCTCCTGGCGCACGTGGAGGCGCTGCGACGCGACGTGGAACGTCTCGTCGAGGCTCGCCGGCGCGCCGATCGCTCGCCCCTCGGTGCGGGCGCCGGCGCCGGTTCGAGCCTGCCCCTCGACCGCGAGGCCACGGCGCACCGCCTCGGTTTCGCTCGCGTGGCGACCCACTCCATCGATGCCGTGGCCGATCGCGACTGGGCCATCGAGTTCACCGGCGCCTGCGCCTTGATCATGACGCACCTCTCCCGTCTCGCCGAGGAGCTGGTGCTGTGGTCCGCACCGGAGTTCGGCCTGGTGACGCTCGGGGATGCCTGGTGCACCGGGTCCTCGATGCTGCCGCAGAAGCGCAACCCCGACGTCGCGGAGCTCGTGCGCGGCAAGACGGCGCGAGTGCACGGGCGCTTGCTGTCGCTGCACGGGCTGCTCAAGGGTCTGCCGCTCTCGTACAACCGCGACTTGCAAGAGGACAAGGAGGCGTTGTTCGACGCCGCGGACACGACGCGGGATTGCGCCCGCCTGCTGGCGGGTGCCCTCGGCAGCGCCCGCTTCCACCCGTCGCGGCCGGTGGGGCTCGACTTCTCCGCCGCCACCGATCTGGCCGAGGAGCTGGTGCGCCGCGGCGTCCCCTTCCGTCTCGCCCACGAGCGCGTCGGCCGTCTGGTGGCCGCCTGCGAAAGCAGCGGGCGCGGCCTCGCCGGTGCCACGTCGGCGGAGCTCCGTGAGGCCGGCCTCGACGGCCTCGATCCAGCCCTCCTCACCCCCGAGGGCAGCGTCCGGGCCAAGCGCACCCTCGGCTCGACGCATCCCGCCGAGATCGAGCGGGCGCTGGCTGCAGCCCGCGCCTGGGTCTAGATTGAGTGCATGAGAAGCGGTCTTTCATATTTCTGGCGGTGCGCCAGGAGGATCCTGCCTCGTCTCCTCGTCGCCGCCGTCGGGGTGTGGCTCGCGGCGCCGGGAGCCGTCGACACGGCTGCTGCCGCCAAGCCCGGAAAAGGTGTCCCGCCGCCGCGCCTCGAGGCGCGGGCATGGAACGACAGCCTGCTACCGCCTTCTTTCTCGCCGGCGGACGAGCCGATGGCGCTCCGCGGTTTCCCGCCGGACTCGCTGGACGATGCCAAGAGACCGAAGCTGCAAGCGACCTGGGCCGGCACCGCGCCGGCGCTGGACGGCCGCGTCGGCGATTGGCCGGTGGTGCGCTGGCACGAGTTGCGCGGCGGCACCACCCTCCTCCGCGGGCAGTGGAACGGCGGCAGCGATGCAGCTCTCGACTTCGCGCTCCTGTGGACGGCACAAGGTCTCGTCCTCGGTGCGACGCTCCGCGACGACACGCTCGTCGTCGGTAGGGAGAACGCGCCGCGCGTCGAAAGCGTGCTGCTCTATTTGAGCTCGAGCTCGACGTTGGTGCAACGCTATTGGGCCGGCTCCGAGCGGGCGGTGCGCCTCTGCGCGGATGGCCAGCTCGAGGCCTGGACGCGCTGGCACAACCGGCGGGTGGCGCTCTTTGACCCGCAGGTGCTGGGCACGCGCGGTGCCGCCAGGGTGCAACGCGACGCCGGGAGCGGCGGCAAGGTCGCCTTCGAACTCTTCGTGCCCTGGGATTTGCTCTTCCCGGCCTTGCCTCACGACGAGGCCGCGCTCCTCGTCAACGTTCTGGTGGAAGACGTGGATGGCGGCTCGGAGAAGCTCTTCGCCTGGGTGACGCGTCCCGGCATGGTGACGGTGTCGAAACCCGGCAAGGTCGACACGCGCAAGCCCGGTCTCGTCTCCGCTTGGGCGCGGCTGCAGACCGGCGGCGGGCCCGCGGCAGGGACGTGGATCAGCTCGATCGGCACGCGGCATTGGGAGAGCGGTTTTCCCTTCGAATGGTCGGTGTGGCGCTTTGGCGCCACCGGAGAGACGAAACCCGTCGTCCTCGCCGCTGGACTGCATGGCGAGAGACCGCTCCGCGTCGAGGTGTCGAGCCAGCCGGCTCTCGTCCGCTACCACGGAGCCCCGAGTGTACCGGCCGCTTGGCCGCGGTCGCGACGCCTGGAGCTCGACCTCGGCACGCCCGGCGCGGCTCCATGGCGACACGACCTGGTGCACCTGGCGCCGACGCGAGCCAGTCTCGCCGCGGGTCTGGCGGAAGTGAGCGAACCGACGAAGACAGCGGCGAAGGAACCGAGTCGTTTCCCGCGCCCCGCCGATATCGCCGTGCGGCTCCGCAAGGCGGAAGAAATGCTCGCTCGCCTCGGCGATTGGCGGGAGGTGCGCGCCGGCGAGCGCGGTATCCTGGCGGCGCGTGCCGCGGCCTGGGCAGGAATCGAAAACCGGCTGCTCGAATGCCAGGTGCTGCGCGATCTGCTGCTCCCGGCACCGGACAAGGCGGGACAGGAGCAGCTGCTCGCGGCGCTCTGGCCGCGGCGATCGTCACAAGGCTTTCCGATCTCCGTGCCCTTCCTGCGCGGCCAATGGTCGGCGCCGGACGGCAGCCTGCAGCCCCACGCGGTGTATCTCTCGCAGGCCGCTGCGGCGGGCACACCGGCGCCCCTCCTCCTCGTTCTCCATGATCTGGGGGAGAACGAGATGGCGCCGCTGGAGATTCCAGCCCTTCTCGCCGCCGTCGAGGCGCGGGGCTGGATTGCCGTCAGTCCCTACGCGCGCGGCGACACCGGCTTCGAGCTTGCTGGCGAACGGGACGTGCTCGACGTGCTGCTGCAGTGTCGGTCCGAGTTGCCCGTGGATCCGACCCGCCTCTACGTCACCGGCTTCGGGATGGGGGCCACCGGCGCGTGGCTGCTTTCCTTGCGCCATGCGAACCTCTTCGCGGCGGCGGCCATTGTCTCGGGTTACGGCGACATGGACCAGCCCGGCATCTTCCAGGCTCTGGCGTACCAGCCGGAGGAGATCTTCTTCTACGAGACGATGAACCCGGCGCGACTGGTGCGGCCCGAGGTGAAGACGGCGTTCCGCGTCGTCCATGCCGAGCAGGATCAGCGCATCTCGGTGGTCCACGCCCGGGTGCTCGCCGAGCGCCTGCAGGAGTACGGCATCGCCCACGAGGTGGTGCTGCCGCCCACGACGCTCGAGGGGCGGGCGCTCTTCGAGAGCGAACTGGGCGCCAATCTGGATTTCCTCGCCGCGCACCGCCGCGTGACGCCGGGCGAGGTCGACGCGACCTGGCAGAGCGGTACCGGCGGGCCGGTGGCCTCGGTCTTCGCCCGCGGTCCCTTCGTCGTCGTGCGCGGCACGCGGTCGCTCCCCGGCGCGCCGGTCTTGGCTGGGCCGGATTCCACCCACCGTCGCGAGGTGACCGGTCCTGCGGCGGACGCCCGCACCGCCCAGCACTTCACCGAGGAATGGCAATCGCTCTTCGCCGGAGTGCCGAGGGTGCTGGACGATACGAAGGTGGACGCCAAGCTGCAGGCGACGACGAATCTGGTGCTCGTCGGAGATCCGCGCACGAACCGCGTCCTGGCGGAGGTGGCGTCCAAGCTCCCGGTGCACTACCAAGGCGACCGCTTCGAGGTGGACGGCAAGTCCTGGAGCTTCAATGAGGCGGGCATCGTCTTCGCCACCGCGCACCCCGCCGTCAGCGGACGGACCGTCGTGGTGCTCTCGGGAATGCCCGAGCGTCTCGGCGGCGCGGGGAAGTCGCTCCTCAAGCTCGGGGCGGACTACGTCGTGGTGACCGACGACCACGAGGTCCTCGCCATCGGCCACTTCCGCGGCTTCGGCGGCAAGTCCCGCCCGCCCACCGGGGATTCGCGCTGAACACCTCTGGCGTTTCGACCCGACAGGCGTTGCAGGACGGCGATCGAAACGGGTCGCCACATTGCCTGGCTACCGGACCGTCACGGGCGCCCTACCAATCGACGTAATGGCTTCCAGGTGGCTGGATTTGATCGACAAGGGTTCTCACCTTCTTGCCGACGGCACCGTACACGCCGAGAACTACATGCATGCGCGCAGGCAGGGTGTATGAAATCCTCGCCGATGAGTTGAAGGGGTTTGGATAGTGCTGCGCCGCCTACTTGCGGTACAGTCCCGACTTCGAACGCCCCTTCCACTCAGCGATTGCGAATGTAGGCGTTGACGCCAACGATCACCGGCTTACCGTTCACCGTCATATCAGTCGGCTGGTTGCCGTGCGTGGTCGCCACCACCAAGGTCTTGCCGCTTGCCGAGGGCGTGGGTTCCTGCAGGTCCAGAACCAGGGTGAGGGTCTTGGCCGCTTCGTCGATCTTCGCTTCGCGCAGCACGATTCTTCTCCTTGGGTTCCCGCACGCTCATAAAACATTTATGGACACTTCGATACGGTTGCTCCGTTGCCTTCGTTCACTTCTTTCCCCTGCACCGGACAGGACCCGGGACGTGTCTCGCCCTCTTCGACGGCCAGACCAGCCGCAAGCTCCCCCAACCGCGCACGAGCCCGCTCAGGCACAGACCCACTCAACCGACCTCTGCGGAGCGGGTAAGAACGTCCCGCCGACTCATTCAGCCCTAGCGGCAACCTCTTTTGGCGTGCCTTTGGGCGCGTTTTATCACGTTCAGACGACCTTCTTTGAATCCCTTCCCTACCCTGGCCCTGGCGGATGGGTTCCGGTTCACAGTCTCGGCTTCTCGTGTTTCCGCGTTTCCTCGCAGCCCGACGCCGTCGTTGCCAGAACCTGGAGCACCATCAAGGTTCCCTACCGCTGATGAAGCCAGCCCCCAGCGAAGGAAGCGACCACGGCGCTAAAACACCCCTGCCGCGCCGAGGCGGCGGTCGGCGAGCATGAGGGCGCAGATGGATTTGGCGTCGCGCAGCTCGCCCTGCACGCACATCTGCAAGGCCCGCGCCCAGGGGACCTTCTCCACCGTGAGGACTTCGTCGGCGTCGAGGGCTTGCTTCGCCGGCTCCAGGTCCCGAGCCAGGAACAGGTGGATCACCTCGTCGGTGAAGCCCGGCGTGGTGAGGATGCTGCCGAGCAGATCGAGCCGGCCAGCGCGCACACCCGCTTCCTCGACGAGCTCGCGCGCGGCGCACCTTTCCGGCGCCTCGCCCGGCTGCAGGGTTCCCGCCGGGACCTCGTAGATGAATCCGCCTGCCGCGTGGCGGTACTGGCGGATGAGCAGCACGTTCTGGTCGGCGTCGACGGGGACGATGGCCGCGGCGCCGGGGTGGCGCACCATCTCGAGCGTCACCGCGCGGCCATTGGGCAGAGTGAGGGACTCCTGCACCAAACGCACGACGCGGCCGCGATAGATCTCCTGGATTCGTGTTTCCGCCATGATGTCTCCCTTCGCTGCCTGAACTCAGTCGTCGTTCGCTTCCTGTGGCCCCTCGGGCAGGCCGGGGCGGACGAAGAGGGTCTTCTCGTGCGAGCAGGTGGCGAGGCCGGGAGTACCGCCGCGGGGCTTGCGGACGTAACGCTTGCGCGTCCAGAGGACGGGCACGGTGCGGGCGTGCTTCGCCTGGCTGAAGCGGGCGGCGATGGCGGCGGCAGCTTCCAGGATCTCCCGCGGCGGATTGTCCTTGCGCCCCTGCAT
>Ga0075428_100010871_pt1 | contig 10119 bp, 10 predicted proteins | sample RhiMetdeltSRZDD2_FD_75291 | JGI IMG/M metagenome (GOLD analysis project Ga0075428, IMG submission 75291) | Populus rhizosphere microbial communities from Tennessee, USA - Rhizosphere MetaG P. deltoides SRZDD2 | ecosystem: Host-associated > Plants > Roots > Rhizosphere > Soil | place: USA...
CCCACGTGGTCGCGATGCAGGTGCGTCATCACCACCATGTCGATCTCGTCGGGCCGCACGCCGTTGGCGGCGAAGTCGCGCAGCAGCTCGCCCCAGGGCACGTCGGGCGTGTCCTTGGGCCGCGGGCCGAGCCCGGTGTCGATGAGGATCGTGCGGCCGTCGGCGCGGATCAGGTACGAGCCGAGGTTGAAGCGGACCTTGTGCTCGTCCGTGAGGTGCGACTCGTACGGCTGCCACTCGTTCTCGGGAACCGTCGGGAAGAAGTTGCAGAGGTCGAACTCGAGGGTGCCGTCGGACAGCGCCATGATCTCGACGTCGCCGACGCGGATCACATTGTCGGGCATGGTGGTCCGGAAGCGTACCACACGCGTTACACTACCGGCGGACCCGCCGGTCCCCCACTGGAGGAGCGCTCATGTCGATGCGCATTACGCTCGTGGTCACGCTATTGGTCGGCGCGCTCGGCGCCGCCCCGCCGGCGCGGGCGCAGACCACGACCCTCACGATGTCGTCCTGGGTCTCGCCGCAGCATCACCTGACGGCCAACGTCCTGCAGGGCTGGGCGAACGAAGTCGAGAAAGCGACGAGCGGTCGCGTGAAGTTCACGATGCTGCCCAAGCATCCCTCGGCGCCGCCCGGCACGTTCGACGCCGTGCGCGACGGGCTCGTCGACCTCTCGTTCGTGACCGCGTCCTACACGCCTGCGCGCCACATCCTGCCGCTGATCGCGGAGCTGCCGGGCGCCGGCGACACCGCGCTGGCGAACTCCGTGGCGTACTCGCGCATCTACTGGAAGCACTTCCACAAGCTCGGCGAGTACCGGGGCGTGAAGCTGCTCGGCGTGTTCACGCACGGTCCCGGTCAGATGTTCACGAAGAAGCCGGTGAACGGGATCGCCGACGTGCAGGGACTGAAGATCCGTACGGGCGGCGGGATCGCGGAGCAGGTGGCCAAGGCCCTCGGCGCCTCCGCGTTCGTGAAGCCCGCGCCCGAATCCTACGAGCTGCTCTCGAGCGGCGTGGCCGACGGGGTCTTCTTCCCGCTCGAGTCGATCATCTCGTTCAAGCTCGACACCGTGCTCGAGCAGGCGACGCTCTTCCCCGGCGGGATGTACTCGTCGTCATTCGGCTTCTTCATGAACGAGGACAAGTGGAGCCGTCTGCCGAAGCAGGATCAGGAGGCGATCGAGAAGATCTCGGGCGAGCACATCGCACGCCTGGCCGGAAAATCGTGGGACGACGCGGATGCCAAGGGCATGGAGGCGCTCAAGAAGTCCGGCGTGAAAATCGTGCACGCCAGCCCCGCATTCGCGGCCGAGGTGCAGAAGCGCTCGGCGCCGATCGTCGACGACTGGGTGACGAAGGCGAGCGCGAAGGGCATCGACGCGGGGAAGATCCTCAAGGAGTTCCACGAGGAGCTGAAGAAGGCCGCCGCCGGCAAGTGACGGTTCCGGTCGGCCTGAACGTCTGGTCGCGGCTGGTCGAAGCGACGTTCCCGTACTTCGACCGCACCGTGGCGCCGTTCGAGTCGTTGTGGCTGCCCGACCACGTGCAATACAACGGGCACCGGGTCGCCGAAGGCTGGACGCTCCTGACGTGGGCGCTGGCCCGCTACGCGGACAAGACGTGCGGCCACGAAGTCCTCTGCAACAGCTTCCGCAATCCCGCGCACACGGCGAAGATGGTCGCCACCGCGCAGGCGCTCTCCGGTGGTCGCGTGATCCTCGGCATCGGCGCGGGCTGGAACCGAGAGGAGTACCTCGCGTACGGCTGGCCGTTTCCGCCCACGCCGGTGCGCATCGCCCAGCTCGGCGAGGCCATCGAGCTCATCCGGAAAATGTGGACGGACTCGCCCGCGTCGTACGCCGGCGAGCACTACCGCATCGCGAACGCGCACTGCGAGCCGCGCCCCGATCCGATCCCGCCGATCATGATCGGTGGGCACGGTGAGAAGTATCTGCTGCGCGCCGTGGCCCGCCACGCCGATTGGTGGAACTACGGCTTCCGAGAGCACGACCTCTACGCCCACAAGCAGCAGGTCCTCCGGGCGCATTGCAAGGACGTCGGCCGCGATTACGGGTCGATCGTTCAGGTCGTGCGCGTCGGCATCCTGATCGCCGAGACGGAGCGCGAGGTCGAGCGCCTCAAGACCGCGCCCGGCATCCGGCCGATGACCGATATCCAACTGGCCGGCACGCCGGCACAGGTGACGGAGACCCTGCAGCGCATCGTCCGTCAGGGCGCGCATCGGCTCACCGTGAACTTCGCCGATGCGCCGCGTTCCGAGGGGACCCTGCTGTTCGCGCAGACGGTCCTTCCGTGGCTGTAGCCGACCCACCGACGGTCGTCGGCCCTGGCGGCAAGCCGCGCGCCGACGCGCTGCTCGGCGTCGCCGCCTCCGCGATCCTTCTGGCGATGATGCTGCTGACGGTCGTCGACGTCATCGCGCGGTATGTCTTCAGCCGGCCGGTGCGCGGCGCGTTCGAAGTGACCGAGCTGATGCTCGTGGTGCTCATCTTCGCGGGGCTGCCGCTGGTCTCGTTCTCCGAGGAGCACGCGGTGATGGACTTCATCGACCGCGTGACCGGCCCGCGCGGCCGGCGCATCCTGCGGCGTGCGGTCGAGGCGGCCAGCGCCGCTTTCATGTTCCTGCTCGCGTGGCTCACCTGGCTCAAGGCCGACCGCATCTGGGCCTATCGCGACGCCACCGACGTCCTGCGCATCGTCTACGGCCCCTTCGTGTACTTCATGGCCGTGACGCTGGCCCTCGCGGGTCTGATCCACCTCGGAAAGGTCGTGGCGCGGCGGTGATCGAGGGCCTCGTCGGCCTGACCGTCATGATGCTGCTCTGCTGCCTGCGCGTGCCGATCTCGTTCGCCATGGCGATCGTCGGCATCGCGGGCTACGCGTACATGCGCGAGTGGAACTGGACAGTGGCGTTCGCGATGACGCAAACGAAGCTCTATGAGACGGGCCGCAATTACACGCTGTCGGTGGTGCCGCTGTTCATCCTCATGGGCAACTTCGTCACGCGCGCGGGCATGTCGCAGGAGCTGTTTCGGGCCGCGTACGCGTTCATCGGCCATCTGCGCGGCGGCCTCGCCATGGCGACGATCTGGGCCTCGGCCGGCTTCGGCGGAATCTGCGGGTCGTCCATCGCCACCGCGGCGACCTTCGCGAAGGTCGCGTATCCGTCGATGAAGAAATTCGGCTACTCGGACCGCCTCGCGGCGGGCGTGGTCGCCGGCGGCGGCACGCTCGGCATCATGATTCCGCCCTCGACGATCATGGTGATCTACGGCATCTTCACCGAGACGAACATCGGCAAGCTCTTCGCCGCCGGTATCGTGCCCGGCATCGTCGGCGCCATCCTGCTGTGTCTCGCGGTGCAATACATGACCTGGCGCGACCCCGCATCCGGCCCGCGCGGCGAGCGCTCGAGCTGGGGCGAGCGCCTGCGCGCCCTCAAGGACGTGTGGGCCGTCGGCGCGCTCTTCTTCTTCGTGATGGGCGGCATCTACGGCGGCCTGTTCACGGCGACCGAGGGCGCGGCGATGGGGGCGTTCGGCGCGATGATCTTCGCCCTCGCGCGCCGCGCGCTGACGTGGCGGACGCTCTACGCCGCGCTGCTGGAGAGCGCGCGCACGACGTCGATGCTGTTCATGATCCTGATCGGCGCGCTCATCTTCGCGGAGTTCGTGAATATCACCACCATGCCGGCCGATCTCAAGGCCTGGGTCACGCACTTCAACGTGCGACCGACGGTCGTGGTCGCGGCCATCTGCGCCGTCTACGTCGTGCTCGGGACCGCCATGGAAGAGCTGTCGATGATCCTGCTGACGATCCCGGTCTTCTTCCCGGTCGTCACCCACCTGGGCTTCGACCCGGTCTGGTTCGGCATCATCATCGTGTGCGTGGTCGAGATCGGCCTGATCAGCCCGCCGGTGGGCATGAACATGTTCGTGCTCCGGACGCTGATTCCCGAGCTCAGCACGGCGACCATCTTCAGCGGCGTCCTGCCGTTCATGTGGGCGGACGTGGTGCGCCTCGCTATTCTGGTGGCCTTTCCGTTTCTTGCACTTTGGCTGCCGAGCATGATGCGATGATCGGGTGACGCCGACCGTCCGAGGCACCGCCGGGGACGCCTCGACCCGCGAGTGGCTGATCGACGGCCTGATCGCCCTGGTCGTCGTGGAGCTGGCGATCATCGCGTTCTTTCCCGCGCTGCGAGCCGGCTTTGTCTCCTGGGACGACGACACCTATTTCCTCGGCAACCCGTACTACCGGGGGCTCAGGCCCGCACACCTCTCCTGGATGTTCACGGTGATGTCGGGTCACTACATGCCGCTGACCTGGCTGAGCCACGGGCTCGACTACGTGCTCTGGGGAATGCGGCCGGCCGGCTATCACGCCGTCAACGTCCTGCTGCACGCGCTGGCCGCGGCCACCACCTACTTCGTCGCGCTGCGCGTGCTGGCCGCCGCCGTCGCGCCCGAGCCACGCGCCGCCCTTCGCGTCGGCGCCGCCGTGGCCGCCCTCGTATTCGCGCTGCACCCGCTCCGCGTGGAGTCGGTGGCGTGGATCACCGAGCGTCGCGACGTGCTGTGCGGGCTCTTCTTCCTGCTCGCCGTCCTCTGCTATCTGCGCGCGGTCGAGCCGGGCACGCTACGGTCCCGCCGCTGGTACTGGTCTGCGGTGGCCCTGGCCGCCATGGCGCTCTCGTCCAAAGCGATGGCGGTGACGCTGCCGGCGATTCTGCTCATCCTCGACGTCTATCCGTTGCGGCGCCTGGGCCCGGGGCGATGGAATCGGCGAGACGTGTGGCTCGAAAAGATTCCCTTCGTCGCGTTGAGCGCGGCGGCGGCGGTGGTCGCCATCGTGGCCCAGCGCTCGGTCGGAACGCTCAGCGACCTGCACGCGCTCGGGATCGTCGACCGCCTCGGGCTGACGTGCTACGGGCTCGTGGTCTATGCGTGGAAGACGCTCGTGCCGACCGGGCTCGCGCCGCTCTACGAGGCGCCCTATGACTACGCCACGCTGAGACCGTGGTTCGCGGGCAGCGCGGTGGCCGCCGCCGCCGCCGCGGCCACGCTCGGTCTGCTGCGACGGCGCCAGCCCGGCCTCGCAGCAGCGGGCGCGTCGTTCGTCGTGCTGCTGCTCCCGACGCTCGGGCTGCTGCACTTCGGCGTGCACATCGTCGCCGATCGCAACACGTACTTCGCCGGCCTCGTCCCCGCGCTGCTCACCGGCGGCGCCACGCTGCATGTGTTGCGAGCGCCGTCCGTGGCCACCGCGCGAGCGGCGATGGTGACGGCCATCGCGATCATCGCGGTGCTCGGCGTCCTCACGTGGCGGCAGAGTCGGGTCTGGCACGACTCACGAACGCTGTGGACTCACGCGCTCGCGGTCAGCCCGTCGTCGATCGCGCATGCCAAGGTGGGAGTGCTGCTCGAAGAGGAGGGACGGACCGAAGAGGCGATCGTGCACTTCCGCGAGGCCATCCGGCTCCGCCCCGACAACTACTACGCCGAGAACAACTGGGGCATCGCCCTCGGCAACACGTGGCGGTTCGATGAGGCCCTCGACCACTTCGAGGCGGCATTGCGCATCAAGCCCGATTACGTCGAGGCGCGGGGCAACCTCAAGCTGACCCGGGAGCGCGCGACGAATCCCGTCGCGTATCTCGAGGCTCAGCGCGCCTATCGCGACGGCCTCGCGCGGCGGACGCTGCGCTGACCGGAGCTCCGTCGCGCGTCAGATGACCGCCAGCTCGTGCGCCTGCTGTTCCAGGCGCCGATCGATCTGCGCGGTGGCGTCGAACGCGCCGTGGAGCAATCCCCAGCTCGCCATCCAATCCCAGGCCCAGCGCGCCTCGTCCTCCGGGATGGGGCCGGGCTCCTTCAGCTGGATACGACCCAGGTTGAAATCGTCGGGAGCGAGTGACGTCACCTCGGAGTGCGTGGACCAGTCGCGGATGAAATAGCCGACGTATCGTCGCTTGTCGGCGTTGATGCGCCGGACCGCCCGCCTCAGCGCTCGGAGAAGCGCGGCGTAGGCCTCGGCGCTGACACCCGGAGCGGCGACCCATGTGCCGTGAAAGAACGTGGTCGAGACGAGGCGACATCCGGCCTTCTCGGCCACGGTGATCCAGGGCTCCTGAAGCACGGTGGCCTCGAAGTCGCCGCGCATCAGCCCGGCGAACCGCTCCGCGGGGCTCGTCGCCGCCGCGCAGGTGGTGATCGCCGCTCGCGGCATCGCGCCCTCGAGCATCTGCAGCCCGGCGTACGCGGTGCCGTTGCCGTAATCGAGGGCGACCGGCTTTCCGGCGAGCTCTTGTGGTGTGTAGACGGTAGAGGTGGGCGCGACCACCAGAGCTCCACACACGATCATCGCCCGTCGCCCGACCTGCCGCGCACCGACCGGACTCACCGCCACCCGGCGGTTATTGCCGCACTCTCAGGCCTGGAACATCTCCGCGTCGCCGCGAGCCATGAGCTTGCCCTGGTTCGTGGCGGGCTTGTCGGGCGTGCCTTCGGCCGCGGAACGCATCTCATCCGGGGCGAGCGCGACGATCCGCAAATCGAGGCCCTCGGCTTCGAACAGGCCCTCGTCCCTCGCGACGAGGACGTCCAGTCCCATGAACGCCATCACCCGCTCGATCGTGAGCGTCATTGCCATGGCCAGCCCTCTCTGCGCGACCGGGCGCGCGCGGGACTCACTCGGGTCGAAAGGTCTGCGTGCCGACCCAGCCGGTCTCGGAGACGTCGACGGTCACACCGTCGGGGCCCGTGTACTTCACCTCGACGTTGCCGTAGCGCTTGGCTCCGTCATCGTGGTGCCCGCCCACGCCGAGCGCCTCGTTGATGTCGTCGCGGCGCGGCGCGTTGGCGGCCGCGAGCCGCTCGGTGGTGTCATCGAGGTCGTCCACCTGGAAGCCGAAGTGATGGATACCGGACCAGCCCTTGCCGCGCTCGACACCGGCCACCTTGTCGTTCTTGAACTTGAGGATGGCGAGGTTGATGTCGCCGTCAGTCAGGTAGTAGCCGCTGGTGTTCGGATTGTCGATACGGCCGACCTGCTTGAGGCCGAACACGTCGACGTAGAACTTGGCGGTCGCGTCGGGGTCCTGGGACGAAATTGCGATGTGCCTGATCTTCGCCATGGTGGCCTCCTCGGGCTTGGCGCATAGCATACCGCCATGCGGTCGATCGTGTAGAGTGTCCCGGCCGGCCGACGGTACGGGGAGGGGACGATGCGCAATGGGTGCGTGACGGTGGGCGTGGCGCTGCTGCTGATCACCGGGCTCGCTGGCCCGGCGACGGCCCAAACCATCAACGTCTACACCGCGTGGCCGGAATCGCTCTCGCAGCCGATTTTCAAGGCGTACACGGCGAAGACCGGGGTACAGGTCAACTTCATCCGGCTGTCGACGGGCGAGCTCGTCGCGCGCGCGACGGCCGAAAAGAACAACCCGCGGGCCGACGTCATCTGGGGCGCGCCCGGCGACGGCTTCGCGGCGGCCAAGGAGGCCGGGATCCTCGAGCCCTACCGTCCGCCGACGTGGGATCGGCTCGCCGCCGAGCTGAAGGATCGCGAGGCGTACTACACGGCCGTGGCCAAGAACACGCTTGTGTTCATGTCCAACGCCAAGCTGCTCAAGGAAAAAGGTCTCAAGCCGCCCGCGTCCTGGAACGATCTGCTCGATGCCGCCTATAAAGGTCAGATCCAGACGGCCGACGCCCGCACGTCCGGCACCGCGCTCACGCGGATCCTGTCGATCTACTACGCGTTCGGGCGGGACGAGGACAAGGCGTTCGACTATCAGAAGAAGCTGAATGCCAACGTGCAGGTCTACACCAAGAGTGGCGGCGGATGCACGATTCCCGCGGCGCTCGGCCAGGCCATCGTGTGCATCGCCCACCTGCCGGACGCGATGGAGGCCAAGAAGAAGGGCTATGACATGGTCGTGACGTTCCCGAAGGAGGGCGTGGCCGCCGTCATCGAGGCCGTGGCGCTCGTGAAGGGCGCGAAGAATCGCGACGCGGCGACGAAGTTCATCGACTGGACGTTCAGCCGAGACATGCAAGACCTGCTCGACAAGAACCAGGTCTACATGCTGCCCACGCTGCCGGGCGCCAGCGTCGAGCCGAGCGTGCAGAGCCTGATGAAGGAAGCGAAGCTGCTGCCGGTCGATCTGGACTGGGTCGGCAAGAATCGCAAGCGGCTCGTCGAGCGCTGGGTGAACGAGGTCATCAAGGAGTGAAGCGTGATCCCGTTCTCGCCCCCGCCGTGCTGGTCGTGTGGGGGGCGGTGGCGCTCTTCGTGCTCTACCCGCTCGGCCGTCTGCTCGTCCTCACGTTCTGGAACGGCGGCCCCAGCCTCGACGCCGTGCGCGGCCTCGCCGGCGACTGGACGCATCGGGCCGCGCTCGTCAACAGCCTGCTGCTCGCGGCCTTGGTCGGCGTCGCGGGCACGGCGCTCGGCCTCGCCTTCGCGCTGCTCGCCGTGCGGGCGAACCTTCCGAGATGGATCGCGCACGGCCTCGACGCCGTCGTCCTGCTGCCGCTGATCTCGCCGCCGTTCACGGCGGCCATCGCGCTCATCTTCGCGCTCGGCCCGCGCGGATTGATCTCCTACCACGTGTTCGGGCTCACGAGGGTGAACATCTACGGGCTCTGGGGCACCCTGCTCTCCGAGACGCTGACCTACTTCCCGATCGCCTACCTCACGCTGAAGGCCGTGCTCGCGAACGTCGATCCGAACCTCGAGGACTCGGCCTTCAGCCTCGGGGCGCGTCGCTGGCGCGTGTTCCGCACCGTCACGCTGCGACTGGCCACACCCGGCGTCGCCAACGCGTTCCTGCTCGTCTCGGCCGCCTCGCTGGCCGACTTCGCCACGCCGCTGATCCTCGGCGGCACGAAGTTCCCCGTGCTGCCGACGCAGGCATTCTTGCAGATCACCGGGCTCTACGACATGCGCGGCGGCGCCGCGCTCTGCTTCCTGCTGCTGGTGCCCGCGCTCGCCATCTTCGCCGGCCAGCGCTGGTTCACGGAGCGCCGCGGCGGCTCGTTCGTCACGGTGACGGGCAAGGTCGGCGCGGCCACGCGCGTGAAGACGCTGTCGCCCGCCGCGGTGGCGGCGCTTGCCGTCGTCTGTGGTCTCGTCGTGGCGCTCGTGCTGGTCTGCTATCTGCTGATCTTCGCCGCCTCGATCGTCCGTGGGCTCGGCGCCGACAACAGCCTCTCGCTCACGCACTACGCCCACGTGTTCAGCGGCGGCCTGAAGGCGGTGCGCGACACGCTGGTGATCGCCGTCATCTGTATGCCCGTGGGCGGGCTGTTCGCCGTGGTGCTCGGGTTTCTGGTGTCGCGCACGCAGTTCCCGGGCCGCCGCATGCTCGAGTTCGCCGCCATGATGAACTACGCGCTGCCGGGCACCATCGTCGGCATCGCGTACCTGGTGGCGTTCAACGACGCGCCGCTGGCGCTCACGGGCACCGCGTTCATCCTCGTGGTCTGCTACGTGTTCCGCTACAGCCTGGCCGGCACCCGCGCCACCAGCGCGGTCCTCGCGCAGATCGATCCCTCCATCGAGGAAGCCTCCGCGAGCCTCGGCGCGCGGCGGGATCTCACGTTTCGCCGCGTCGTGCTGCCCCTGGTGCGCCCGGCGCTGCTGGCGGGCATGACCGTGCTGTTCATCCGCGCGATGACGGCGATCAGCGCCACGATCTTCCTCGTCTCGCTCGACTGGTCGCTTGTCACCGTGCGGATTCTCGAGGGCATCACCAATCTCGAACTGGGCCAGGCCTCGGCGTTCTCCGTGCTCGTCATCGTGCTCGTCTATCTCGCCGTCGCCGTGGCCAGTCTCACGATGCGACGCCTCAACGCCGGCAGCCTCGGCCAGGCCGGCACGCTGCTGGGCGGATGACATCGCACCGGCACCATCGAGACCGCGGGACGCGGCGATGACGGTCGAGCGCGGCCAACGATTGACGCTGGAGCATGTGACGAAGCGGTTTCGGCGCGAGGGGCAGAGCGAGGTCGCGGCGGTGAACGATGTCACGCTCAGCGTGGAGCCCGGCGAGCTGCTGACGCTGCTCGGCCCGTCGGGCTGCGGCAAG
>Ga0075428_100010872_pt1 | contig 10119 bp, 9 predicted proteins | sample RhiMetdeltSRZDD2_FD_75291 | JGI IMG/M metagenome (GOLD analysis project Ga0075428, IMG submission 75291) | Populus rhizosphere microbial communities from Tennessee, USA - Rhizosphere MetaG P. deltoides SRZDD2 | ecosystem: Host-associated > Plants > Roots > Rhizosphere > Soil | place: USA...
CTGGTGCGACAGCGCCCGCGCGATGGTGAGTCGCTGCTGCTGGCCGCCCGAAAGCGCCGTTCCGAGGCTGTTGAGGCGATCCTTGACCTCGTCCCACAAGGCGGCCTGGCGCAGGCAACGCTCCACGATCGCATCGAGTTCGTTTTTCTTCTTGAGACCGGCCGAGCGCGGTGCGAACGCCACGTTGTCGTAGATCGAAAGTGGCAGGCCGACGGGCAAGGGCGCCACCATGCCGATCTTGCGTCGCAGGCCGAACACGTCCTTGACGCGACGAGTGTCGTCGCCGTCCAGCCGGATCGTGCCCGAGACCGTCGCATCCGCCACGAAGTCGAGGGTGCGGTTGAAGCAGCGCAGGAGCGAGGTCTTGCCGGACTGGGCCGGGCCGATGATCCCGAAGATCTCGTTGCGATAGATCTCGAAGCTGATCCCGTGGATCACTTCCCTGCCGGCGTAGGCCACGCGCAGGTCTTCGACCTCGATGGTCTTCGTCCGATCGCTCAACGCGGTCACCATTTCTTGCGGTTGCGCAGCCAGACGCGCAGCGCGATCGCTCCGGCGTTGACCATCAACACCGAACCCAACAACACGATCGCGGTGGCGTACGGAATCGATTCCTTGACGTTCGGCACTTGGGTGGAAACGGTGTACAAGTGCATCGACAACGCCATGCATTGATCGGTGAGCTTGTAGGGGAAGAGATCGCCGCGCTCCACTGCTTTGAAGAAAACCGCGCCGGTGAACATGATGGGCGCGGTCTCGCCTGCCGCACGGCTGACTTGCAGAATGACGCCGGTCAGGATGCCGCTGATCGAATTGGGCAGCACGACCGCCCGGATGGCCTGCCAGCGGGTGGCGCCGACGTTCCAACACGCTTCGCGAAACGTGACCGGCACCGAAGCCAAAGCCTCGCGTGTGCTGGCGATGATGACCGGCAGGGTCATGATGGCGAGCGTCATCGAGGCGGAAAGGATCGAGTAGCCGAAGCGCGCCGCGTAGACGAAGGCCCCGAGACCGAACAGCGCGTGCACGATGCTCGGCACACCCGCCAGATTGATCACCGCGAGGTGAATCAGGCGGTTGAACCAGTTGTCCTTGGCGTACTCGTGCAGATAGATCGCCGCGAGTACGCCGATCGGCGCCGCGACCGCGAGCGACATTCCCACCAAGTAGAGCGTGCCGATGAAGGCGGACCAGATGCCGCCCTCGCGCATTCCCTTCTTCGGTACCTCGACCAGAAATTCCCAGGAGAGCGACGGCGCGGCCCGAACCAACAGGTACGCGATGATGGCGAGCAGCGGCACGATCATCGACACGGCCATCGCGAAGAAAACCCACTTCGCGACCGCTTGGCTGCGTTCCTTGCGCACCACGTGCGCCGTCTTCATGAAGCGCGCGGTGCCGGCCGAAGAAATCGCCATCGCGGCTCACTTCCTCCGCACGCCGCGGACCACCAAGTCGGCGGTGATGTTCACGGCGAACGTGATGAGGAAGAGGAGCGTGCCGGTGAGAAAGAGGACCCGATAGTGATTCGATCCGGCCGGAGCCTCGCCGAGTTCCGCGGCGATGTTGGCGGTCAAAGTGCGCACCGAGTCGAGCAGGCTGGTCGGTACGTGCACCGAGTGACCGGTGGCCATCAGCACCGCCATCGTCTCACCGACGGCCCGGCCCACGCCCAGCAGCACGGCGGCGAGCAGGCCGTTGCGCGCCGCCGGAACGAGCACGCGGTGAACCGTTTGCCAGCGGGTGGCGCCGAGTGCGAGCGAGGCCTCGCGGTAGGAATCGGGAACCGCTTTGAGAGCGTCTTCACCGATGGAGACGATGATCGGGACGCTCATCAAGGCGAGAATCACGCCGCCGTTCAGCAGGTTGACTCCGACCGGCGCGCCGGTGAGTGAAATCGTGATGCGGCTCATCACCGTCAAGCCGATGAAGCCCCAGACCACGCTCGGGATGGCGGCCAAGAGTTCGATCACGATCTTGAGAGTCTCCTTCAGTCGGGGGCCGCAGAATTCCGAAACGAAAATCGCGGCGCCGAGACCGAAGGGGACGGCGAGCACGATCGCCACCGCGGTCACGCTCAACGTGCCGAGAGTGAGAGCCAGCGTTCCGTAGCGGACGTTCGACGCCGACGTCGGGTACCACTCGGTGCTGAACAGGAACTCGAGCAGGCTGAAGTCCTTGGAGAACAGGACCGGCGCCGCCTCGCGGAAGATGAAGAAGAAGATCGCCAGCACGAAGAAGATCGCGCTGACACCGGAGAGACGAATGATCCCCTCGAGCACCTGCTCGCCGACCACGGCGAGCGACGATCGTCGAGGGCGAACGGCTGCGGCCCCGGCCGAGAGAGCGCCCGTCTCGGCTCCGGAACCGACGCTCGGCCATTCCACCTTCGGGGTCGGGACAGGCATCGCGCGGCTCGACTCGTCAGCTGCCATGTGGACCAGCTGGAACTGGCACGTAACCGTTTTCTTCCAGAATCCGCTGGCCGGCTTCCGACAGAATCCAATCGATGTAGCTCTTGACCACGGCATTCGGCTCGCCGAGCGTGTACAACTGCAGCGAGCGGGCCAGTGGGTACGTCTTGTCGAGCGTGGTCGCGACCGAGGGTGCAACCGCCGGTGCACCGGCTCCGGTTGCGAGCTTCACCATCTTGACCGCCGGCGTGGTGTAGCCCATGCCGCTGTAGCCGATGGCGGTCTTGGTGTTGGCGATCAACTCCACCACTTCTTTGGAACCATTCATGTCGCGCGAGCCGAGCTTGAAGTCGCGCTTGCCGAGCACGTGCTCGCGGAAGAACTCGTACGTGCCGGAGCTGGACTGGCGGCTCACCCGCACGATCTCGTCGTCGGTGACACCCGGCAGCGTCACTCCCAGCTGCGACCACTTGGTGAAGGTGCCGTTCTCGGCGAAGATTTGGCCCAGTTGTTCCACCGAGATTTCGTCGATCGGGTTGTCCTTGTGGACGTAAACCGCGAGCGCGTCGAAGCCGACGATGAACTCCTTCGGCACCATGCCGGTGTTGCGCTGCGCCTGCTCGATTTCTTCCGGCTTCATGTTGCGGCTCGCGTTGGCGATGTCGATGGTTCCCCTTTCCAGCGCCGCGATGCCGACGCCGGAGCCGCCGCCCGAAATCTCCACGTCGACCGCGGGGGCGACCTTCTTGTATTCCTCCGCCCACGCTTGCGCCACGTTGACCATGGTGTCGGAGCCCTTCACCTGAATCGCGGTCTGCTGCGGCGCCGCTTGTTCCTTGCCGCCGCAGGCTCCGAGCACACCAACGACGCCGACCATGAGGCCGGCGCGTAGTGACTTCACAATGGTTGCCGTTGCCATCATCCATCCTCTCCCTCTGCGAAACTTCCCCTGGGGAGCCCAACCCGCACTGCGACGCTCGTCAGAGCCTGCCGCTGTCCCGGATGGCCGACATGAGGTCGCGAATTTGACTCTCGATGAACGTGTAGGCCTTTTCATACGCCGCTTGCACCTGGGCCTCGCTGCCGGTGACCAGACTCGGGTCCTCGATCGGCCACTCCAGAAGCACAGCGCGGCGCGGATGGCGCGGGAAGGCGCGCTTGACTTCGGGTGCGAGGAGGACGATCACATCCTGGTGCTCGACGTTTTCGATTTCGGTGAGGGCGCGCGGCACCGCCCGCGAGATGTCGAAGCCCTTCTTCGCCATGAATTTCGCCGTGGTCGGCTCGATCGGTTGCGGATCGATGCCGACACTCGAGAAGACGAAACCTGGTTCGCCGAGCGAAGTGCCGATGCATTCCGCCATGACGCTGCGGCAGGAGTTGCGCTCGTCGACGAAGAGGACGCGCAAGGCGGCCGAGCGCGGGTGTTTCGCGATCTCTCCGGTGGAGAAGTACAAGGTTTCCATGCTGATGTTGCGGGCCTGATCGGAGACGCGCTCCAGCCGCCGGATCACCATGATCAGGGGGTACAACGCCTCGAAGGGCAGGCTGCCGTCCTGGAACGTCCCCATGAGATCCGTGGTCAGCTTGTCGCGCAGGAGATCGACCGCCTCGTCCGACTCGATGATCTTGCGAGCCAGAACCGGATCCTGATTCACGAACGATTGGATCGAGTCGTGCAGCATGGATTCGGCGAGGTTGACGATCTGGTGCAGCCGATCGAGATGCAGCGGCGCGTCGATCGCGCTCAGCCGCAGCGCCTCGTGCGCGATGGCCTCGGCATAGTCACCGACGCGCTCGAGCTCCAGATTCACCTTGATGCTGGCGTACGCGAAGCGCAGCAAGCTGGCCGCCGGCTGGTGCCGGACGAGAAAGCGCAGACACAGGCGGTCGAGTTGTTTTTCCGCCTCGTCGATGTAGCGATCGCGCAGGATGACGGCGAACGCGCCGCGGCGGTCGCGGTCGAGCACGGCGCGAATGCTGGCGCCGACGGCCTTCTCGGCCAGCGCGCCCATCTCGACGACTTTGAGACGGATTTCCTCCAGGTCCTCCTGGACGGACTCCTCGAGATGCCCTGACATCGCCCCTCGCTTTGTACAAAGCAGTTGCCATCCTAGCGTTCTATTAACACAGGGCCGAGGGATGGGTCCAAGAAGGATTCAAGTGGCCCTGGGCCAATCTTGGCTTGTGCGATTTTTATTCTGTTTGGATGGTATTTTCAAGATCTTCAGTCTTGCGATTCATGACTTGACAGAATATTATTCTGACATGTCGGCTAAAGACCGCATCCAGGACCCAATTGACCTCGAGATTCTCCGCCTCCTCCAGACAGACGGGAGGATCTCGAACGCCGAGCTGGCGCGCGCCGTCGGCCTCGCCCCGTCGGCGGTGCTCGAGCGCGTCAGGAAGTTGGAAGCCCGCGGCACGATCCTCGGCTACTCCGCCCAACTCGACCCGCGCCCATTCGGTCTCGGGCTGGTGGCTTTCGTGTTCGTTCGTGCCGAGGAACCGATTGGCGCCATGGACGCTGGGAAACGACTCGCCGAAATCCCCGGGGTTCTCGAGGTGCATCACATCGCCGGCGAGGACTGCTATTTGGTGAAGGTGCGCGCCGAGGATCCGGAAGCTCTGGGCGTCCTGCTGCGAGCGCGCTTCGGCGCCATCCCCGGGTTGCGATCGACCCGAACCACCATCGTGCTCTCGACCTTGAAAGAGTCGTCGGAGATCCCCGTGCCGCAACCGGCGCCGAGCCCAGGAGCCGCATCATGATCGGCCGTTCCACCCGAGCGCGTCTCGTCGCCGCTTTCGCCGTCGTCTACATCATTTGGGGATCCACCTATCTCGCGATTCGATTCGCGATCGAAACCTTGCCGCCGTTCGGGATGGCTGGGTCGCGCTTCATTCTCGCCGGATTGATCTTGCTCACGATCGCGCGCGCGCGGGGAGCGGCATGGCCGAGCCGAATCCATTGGCGTTCCGCGACCGTCGTCGGTGCGCTGATGTTGCTGGGTGGCAACGGCGGCGTCGTCTGGGCGGAGCAACGCGTGCCTTCGGGTTTGGCGGCGCTGCTCATCGCGACCGTGCCGCTCTGGATGGCGCTGCTCGAGTGGATCCGCGGCGAAGCGCCGCGTCCCAGCGGCAGGCTCGCTCTCGGACTCGCGTTCGGGATGGCGGGTGTCGCCTGGCTCGCGGGCGCTGGTGGAACCGCCGAAGGCGAACGCATCGACCCCCTCGGCGCGTTGGTCCTGGTCGGCGCGTCGCTTTCATGGGCCCTGGGATCCCTGCACGCCCGCCGCGCCGCGCTGCCGGCGTCACCGTTGCTCGCGACCGCGATCGAAATGACGATGGGTGGGGTGTGCCTCTTGGCGGCCGGACTGTTGCGCGGCGAGTTCACCGGGTTCACGTTTGCGACCGTGTCGCTGCGCTCGTGGCTCGCACTCGGCTATCTCTTCATCTTCGGCTCGCTGATTGCATTCACTGCTTACGTTTGGTTGCTGCATCACACGACCCCGACCCGCGCCGCGACCTACGCCTTCGTCAATCCACTCGTTGCGGTGGTGTTGGGATGGGCGGTGGTGGGCGAGTCCCTGTCCGCCGGGACGATGCTGGCGGCGACGGTCATCATCGCCGGCGTCGTCTTGATCGTGACCAATCGCGGCAGAGCGCGGTCGGAATCGCAGCAGATCGCACCGGCGTCCAACGCCGCCCCGACGCCTGCCGAACCCATCTCGCTGCAGCGGCATCACCCCCCCGTGATCCCTGCACAGCTCCCTGGACGGCATCCGGCGCGCACTCTATAATCCACTTCATGAATCGCTCGATTCGGGCCGGCATCCTGCTGCTCATCCTCTGCGTCGCCCGGATCGAAACCGCGCACGCGGCTGCGGTGCGCGCACTCCCCGCTCCACCCGTGGCTCTCTTGCGTGTCACATTCGATGCACCCGGTGACCGCGATCGACTCCTGGCCCTGAATCTCGACGTCCTGCGTGTTCGGGACTCCCGCGGTGCCGATCTCCTCGCATGGCCTGGAACCCTCGAGACATTGCGTCACGGCGGCTTCGATTTCGAAGTCGTCCATGCCGACTACGGACAAGCGCTGGCGCGTGAAGCGGGCGTCACGCCGAAGGCCGCGACGAATCTCATCTCGGTTCCGCCCTTCGGCAGCGGCTCCATGGGTGGCTACTACACCCTGGCGGAGGTGAACACCTGGCTGGACGATTTCGTCGCCACCGATCCGAACGGCATCGTCTCGGCCGTGGTGCAAATCGGCACCTCGCGCCAAGGGCGGCCGATCCGCGCGGTGCGGATCGCCAAAGAATCGCTTCCGGATCATTCGCGACCGCGGGTGCTGTACACGTCGCTCACCCACGCGCGCGAGCCCGGTGGCATGCAGGCACTCCTCTACTACATGGACAAGTTGAAATCCCTCTACGGCGTCGATCCCGACCTGACGTACTTGGTGGATCAACGCGAAATGTGGTTCGTGCCGGTGATGAATCCGGACGGCTATGCCATCAACGAAGCGACCTTCTTCGGCAGCGGCAGCTTCGGGATGTGGCGCAAGAACGCGCGCGACAACAACGGCAATCTGGTCGTCGATCCGAACGAGGGCGTCGACATCAACCGCAACTTCGGCTTCCAGTGGGGATTCGACAACATCGGATCGTCGGGAACACCGAGTAGCCAAACCTACCGTGGAACTTCGGGCTTCAGCGAACCGGAAACGCAAGCCATCCGCGACTTCTGCATCCTGCACGGGTTCCGTACCGCGGAGAACTACCACACGTTCAGCGAACTGTGCCTGTATCCGTGGGGCTACAGCGGCACGGATACACCGGATTCCGGTTACTACATCCGCTTGGCGGACGACATGATGCGCGATCCGAAATATTCCTACGGAGTTCCCGCAGACATCCTGTACTCGGTGAACGGCGACGCCAACGATTGGATGTACGGCGAGCAGGCGGCGAAACCGAAAGTGTTCGCAGTCACGACCGAAGTGGGGGATCAGAACGACAACTTCTGGCCGCCCGCGGCGCGGATCCTCCCCCTGGCGGACTCGCAGTTCCGCGCCAACACCGTCCTGGCCTATGCGGCCGGCATCTATGTGAGCGCCGAGTCCGCGACACTGGTTTCCGACGACGGCTTCTTGCACCCCAATGGCGACGCGGAAATCGCCATCACGTTGCGTCACAGCGGCATCGATGCGAGCACGGGTGGCCTCACGGTGCATGCCACCACAGCCGCAACGGGCATCACGATCACCGATCCCACATCGACCTTCGCCAGCATGTCGCCGGGAACGACGGCGCTCGCCGGCGCGGATCTCATCGGGGTGAGCGCCGATGCAACCGTGCCCGAAGGGACGCGCGTTCCACTCGAGCTCACCATCACCGACACCGGAAGCTACGTGCGACACGACGTCGTGATGGTGACCGTCGGCCAGCCGATTACCGTGTTCAACGACGCGGGAAGTTCGCTCGCGAACTGGACCGTGACGCCGGGCACCTGGGGGATTCAATCGGTCGGCGGCGATCCGATGTTCAGCGACTCACCGGCCGGCGACTATAGCGGCGGGGAGAATGCATCGCTGGCCCTCACGGCGCCGCTCAATCTGACCGGCGGCAGCGCCGCCTTCCTGCACTTCGACACCCAGTGGGACCTGGAGGGCGGCTACGACTTCGCGCGCGTCGAAATCTCCACCAACGGCGGCGGAAGTTGGACCGCATTGCCGGGGATCCACACCCGCGTGGCACATGGAACGTCGGGCGCGTACAACGGCGGGACCCAGAATGCCGGCACCGTGGGTTACGACGCGAACCAACGCTTCTTCGTCGGCGAGGTCGTGGACCTGAGCGCCTATGCGGGTCTCAGCAATGTCCGCCTTCGCTTCCGGCTGACGAGCGATTTCGGAACCGAGCGCGACGGTTGGTACGTGGACGACGTGCGCGTGCTCGTCTATCCCCAGGACACGACCGATGCCGGCGATCCGAGTGCCACGCACGATCGGCTTGCGGTCGCGGCGGCATCGGCGAATCCATTCCGCGATCGCGTTCGACTCGTCGCCACCTTCCCGGCGACGAGCGCCTTCCGGGCCGCGGTCTTCACCGTGGATGGACGACTGGTACGACTGCTCGCGACCGGGATGGCGGCCGCCGGACCGCACGAACTGGTTTGGGACGGCAAGACGGCCAGCGGCTCCGAAGCTCCCTCCGGGACCTACTTGGTTCGCATCGAGACCGCCGCCGGCAGCGCCGTCCACCGCGTCGTTCGGCTGCGCTGAATTCGCACCCTCCGAGGCGCCCCCTTCCCCGCTCCCCGTCCGCGGTGCTACCTTCGCGCGGGTTTCAGGCTTCATGATGGAGGAATCGCTACCATGACTTTGGTCGGAAAAGCCGCGCCGGAATTCAGTCTCGACGGCTACTACAAGGGGAAGTTCGAGAAGTTTTCGCGCCAGAACTTCCAGGGAAAATGGCTGTACGTGTTGTTCTACCCGCTCGATTACACCTTCGTGTGTCCAACCGAGGTGCTGAGCTTCTCGAAGTACGCCGAGGAGTTCAACAAGCGGGGTTGCCAGATCCTGGGTGTGTCGGTGGACTCGAAGTTCGTCCACAAGTCGTGGGTCGAGACCAAGCGCGATGACGGCGGTCTGGGCGGCAGCCTCAACTATCCGTTACTCGCCGATCTCAACAAGACCATGGCACGTTCGTTCGGCGTCTTGGTCGAGGATGGAGGAATCGCGTTGCGAGGTTCCTTCTTGATCGACCCGAACGGGATCGTGATGAATGCGGTCATCAACAACTTGCCGGTGGGTCGCTCGGCGGTCGAAGCGCTGCGGACCTTGAAGGCATTCCAGTACGTCACCAGCCACGAGGGTGAAGTCTGCCCCGCCGACTGGGACGAGGGCGAAGACACGATGAAGGCGAGTCCGGAAGGGATGCGCCAGTACCTGACGTCGCACAAGTAAGTGCGATCGATCGCGTTCGGGCGGCCGCTGGAGCCTTGGCTCCGGCGGCCGCTGCCGTTTGGAGGGCTCCGCGGACCCCGAGCTTGACAGGAACCCGATTTAGACTTAGTCTAATCGCATGAAGGTGGACCTGATCCAGAAGCTGGTCGAGCACGGGATTCAACCCTCGGCGCAACGCTTGGCGGTCGCCGAGTACGTGTTGTTCACCGAGGATCATCCGACCGCGGATCAAGTCTGGGGACGGGTGCGCGAAACCTTCCCGATGCTGTCGCGCGCCACCGTCTACAACACGCTGAATTTGTTCGTGGAGAAGGGGCTGCTGCAACAGTTGGTGCTGGCGGAAGGCAGCGTCGTCTTCGATCCCAAGATGGAGCCGCATCATCACTTCGTGGACCAGGACACCGACGAGATCCACGACATCCCGTGGGACGCGTTGGAGGTCAAGAACGTGGATCGATTGCGCGGTTTCGACGTGAAGTCGTATCAGGTCGTGCTGCACGGCCGTCGCAAGGGCGCGCGCGAACGCAACTGAGGTCCAAGCGATCTCTTTTTTTTGCCACTGGTTTAGACAGAGTCTAGTTCGAGAACATTTCTTGAAAGGGGTCCCGAGATGCTGACCGTGGGTGACAAGCTTCCCGCATTCAAGCTGCAAGCGACCGTGAGCCTCGAGCGCGGGCAGGAATTCGCCGAAATCACCGATCAGAGCCATCCCGGCAAGTGGCGCGTGCTGTTCTTCTG
>Ga0075428_100010875_pt1 | contig 10118 bp, 6 predicted proteins | sample RhiMetdeltSRZDD2_FD_75291 | JGI IMG/M metagenome (GOLD analysis project Ga0075428, IMG submission 75291) | Populus rhizosphere microbial communities from Tennessee, USA - Rhizosphere MetaG P. deltoides SRZDD2 | ecosystem: Host-associated > Plants > Roots > Rhizosphere > Soil | place: USA...
CGCGCCGGCCTCGACCAAGTAGGCGGCGAGGTCGAAATGGTAATTGTCGAGCGCCATCATGACCGGCGTGATTCCACGGTAGCCCGACAGGTCGATATCCGCACCGCCCTCGACGAGCTCGCGCGCGCATTCGACACAGCCCTCGCGCGCCGTGTACAACAGAGGCGTAAGGCCGCCGTACGGCCGGAACAAGCGGCGTTTCTCGCCCGACACCTGCCGATCCCAAACCGGCGTCTCGGAGCGCACATCGGGATCCGCGCCGTGCTCGAGCAGCAGTTTCACCATCGCAGGCTGCTTCTGTGCCGCCGCCCAGACCAGCGCGGTCTGCTCGCGCCAGGTTTCTTTCGCGTTGACGTCGGCACCGTGCTCGAGCAGCACGCGCGCGGCCTCTACGCCGTTGCCGCGGGCCAGCACCATGAGAGGAGTCTGCCCATCCTTGCCCGGTGCGTTGACGTCGGCGCCGGCCTCCACGAGTCGCTCGACGACCGCGACATTACCGACGACCGCGGCCTCCGTGAGCGGCGTCGCGCCGTAGTCGTTCGCGACGTTCGGATCCGCGCCGGCGTCGAGGAGTTGTGCCACGAGCTCGGCATTGTCGTTGTGAGCGGCCCAGTGCAGCGCTGTCGTGCCGTCGGGGGCCTTGGTATTCGGATCGGCGCCAGCGCGAAGCCCGGCGATTACCGCCGCCGCGTCACCGCTCTGCGCGGCATCGACTAGATTCGCTGCGGACACCGTGGCGCTGGCGAGGGCCAGGCCCACGGCGGTCGCTAGAGCCGCGAGGCGACGGGTGCTTATTTTCCGCATGCTCAAACCTCCGTGAACTCGCCCGTGCTGTCGCCGACTTTGGCGACAGGCACGCCAGCACGCACCATCATCGTGAACAGCAGGTTCGCGATCGGCGTGCGATCCGGATAGCGCAAGTGCTGATGGCCCTTGACGCCACCGCCGTGGCCGAACACGAGCGTGGGCAACGGGAACGAGTCGTGCTTGTTGCTGTTGCTCATGTTGCTGCCGTACAAGAAGAGCGAGTTGTCGAGCATGGAGCCCGCGTCGCCGTCCGGCATCTTCGCGAGTTTCTCGAGGAAGCCGGCGAAGATCTCGCTGTGATAGCGCTGGACGAGGACGAGCTTCTCGAGCGACGCCTTGTTGTCGGCGTGGTGTGAAAGGGGGTGGAACGCGTCGGGCACGCCGATGTGCGGGTACGGCATGTTACTGACCTCGCCCATCATCATGTAGGTCGCGATGCGTGTCGCGTTCGTTTGGTACGCGACGGCCAGCAGGTCGAACATCAGCTTGAGCTTCGCGTCGACATCGGGCTGCGCGACGGGCAGCTCCGGCACGTCGACGCTCGACAGATCGCGCGCCTTCAGCATCTGCACACGCCGCTCGAGCTCACGGACGCTGTCGAGATAATCGTTGACCATCGCGCGGTCCGATGCGCCGAGACCCTTCTCGAGGCGCGGCACCTCGGCAAGCACCATGTCGAGCACGCTCGTGAAGTCTCGCGCAATGTCTTCGCGCTCGGCCGATGAGTCGCCGCGGCCGAAGATCCTCTCGAACACTTTGCCGGCATCCGCTTCCATCGGCAGCGGCGTAGTCGGCGTGCGGAACGAGATCGTGCGGCTGTAGCTACAGCCGTAGATGCCGTCGCAGCCCGACGAGCCACCGCGCTCCTCGGTCGCGATCTCGAGCGACGGTAGCGGCGTGTCTTGGCCGATATGGCGCGCCGCGATCTGATCGACCGAGATGCCGGCGTTCGGTGTCGTGGAACGCGGCGGCGGCACGCAGCTCAACCACGTGCCGGGAATGATCGAGTGGACCGATGGGCTCTCGGCGGGACGGTTGCCGAGGCCGCTGATCACCGTCATGTGCGCTTTATGCGGCGCGAAGGGCTCGAGGATCGGCTTTAAGTCGAAGTCGCGGCCGACGAGATCGGGTGTCCAGCGGTTCATCTCACTGCCGTAGCGCGTGTTGTCCATGATCGCGCCGTGCGGCAGATAGAAGAATCCAAGCCGCGTCTTCGGCGCGGCCGCTGTCTGCGAAAGTGCTGTGCCGGCGGGCACCATGGCCGAGAGCAATGGCAAGCCGATGCTGACGCCGCTGGCGCGCAGGAACGTTCGACGCGATAGGTGCTTCTTGGTGATAAACATGGTCAGTCTTCTCCGAAAGCCGCGTTAGATGCCGTTACTATTCCGCCGCCGCCACAGCTTCGCTCGTCGCAATCTCGGGCACCGTGCGCATCTTGAAAGGAACGCTGTTGGCGACGCCCAAGACGATCGACGCGAACGAGTAGTTGTCGCGCGCCGCGTCGCGCACGATCGAGCGCACGACGGGCATGTCGTGATGGTCCAAGGAGCGGCCCAGCGCGTAGGTCAACAGTTTCTCCACGACCGCTTGTACGAATTTCTCGGGCGCCGCGGCCAATGCTTCGCGAAGTTGCAGCGGGCTGTTGACGGGCCGGCCGTCGGCGAGCTCGCCCGTCGAGTCGATCGCGACCCCCGAGTCGCGCTCGCGCACACGCCATTCGCCGATCGCGTTGTAGCTCTCGAGCGCCTGGCCGAGCGGGTCGATGACGCCATGACAGTGGTTGCACGACGCCTGCGTTCGGTGCAGAGCCAGCCGCTCGCGCACGGACTTCGGCTGCTCGAGCGATACGGCCGTCAGGTTCGTTTCGACGCCGGGCGGCGGCGGAGTCGGCGGCACCCCGAGCAGGTGCTCCATGATCCAGGCGCCGCGCAAGACGGGCGACGTGCGATCCGGATACGACGTGGCCAACAGGACGCTGCCTTTGCCGAGCACGCCCCAACGGTTCGGGTCGCTGAGCGTCACGCGACGGAAACGATCGCCGCGAACGTCGCCGATGTCGTAGTGACGCGCGAGACGCTCGTTGACGTAGGTATACGGCGCGGTCAGGACCTCGGTGACGCTCTTGCGCTCGTCGAGGAGGACGCTCGCGAGGAACAGCCTCATCTCCTCGATGAAGGCGATCCGCAGGTCTTGATCGAACGACGGGAACAAGGTTGCATCCGGCTCGGAAGCCTCGAGCCCGCGCACGCTGAGCCATTGGAACGCGAAGTTCGTGACGAGCGATTCGGCGCGCGAGTCGACGAACAGCCGCTTGACTTGCTCCGCGTAGACGGCGGGGTCGCTGAGCTTGTTGTTCTCGGCCAACTCGAGCAGTTCCTCATCGGGGCCCGAGCTCCAGATGAAGAATGCGAGCCGCGAGGCGAGCTCGAGATCGCTGAGCGCGACGGCATCGCCAGGTTCCGCGCCGGCCGGCGCCGCCCCGGGAGCCCGGTAGAGAAAATTGGTGCTCGACAAGATGGCGAGCAGCCCTTTCTGGATACCGGTTTCGAAGCCGCCCAACTTCTCTCCCGAGCGGTAGAACGCGAGCACAGGGCGCATATCGGTATCCGTGACGGGCCGCCGGAACGCGAGACGTGCGAGGCGAGTCAGGATCCGCTCGGCGCAGGGCGCCTGCTGATCCGCGGTCTCGGGATAGCAGATGAAGATCCGCTCGCGTGTCTGCGTCTGCTCGCTGATGCCCGTGGGCCCGTAGGGCCCAACGACCTCGATGCCGAGCATTTGCGGCACGTCGGGGATGCCTTCGCCGGGAATGAACGCTTGCAAACGATGGTCGGATTCTGCGTAGCTACGCGCGATGAACGTTGCGGCGACTCGGTGATAACCGGCCGTCACGGGCAAGCGGATGTTGCGGAACCGATCCTTGATCTCGTTGACGGCAGCGATTTGGAGGTAGTCGACTACGCGCAGGTCTTCCTCGCCGCCGAGTTTCGCCTCGAACTTCTTGGCGCCGTCGATCGACAAGATCGCCGTGTGCTCGTACTCGAGCCATCCTTGCGGATAGGCGCGCAGCTCGGCGCCCGGCTCGGACGAAACGCCCAAGCTGAACACGTATTCGCCATCGGCCGGGAAATAGTGCTCGACGACTAAGCCGTCGCGTGTGCCGAGCGGCAGGCCTTCGACTGGAGCGCTGTGGTTCTTGACCTTCGACAGATACTCGGAGCGTGCCGGAGACGGCGCCGGATTGCCGACGGCCTTGATCGCCACCTCACGTGCCGCTGCAATGAATTGATCGAGGTACGTCGGCGAGACGCGCAGCACTTCGGCGACGTTGTCGAAGCCTTCGCTCGAGACGTCGGGCGGCAGCAGGCGGTTCGCGTCTACCTCGAGTCCGACGAGATCCCGGACGGCACTTGCGTACTCGGCGCGATTCAAGCGGTGCAACGCCGCTGCGCCGGGGCTACTGCCGTGCGCCTCGGCGGCCGCGTCGAGCGTCGCCTCGAGCGCCACGACCAACGCACCGGCCTCCTCGACGCCCGGGTGCGGGCTGCCCGGAGGCGGCATCACGCTGCCGCGCAGACGACGCACGACGCGTTCGAAGATCTCGGGATGGGCCGCGACATCGGCCGGCGTCGACCTCTCGAACGTCAGCTCGCCGGCGCGCTCGGCGTCGCTGTGACACTCGGTGCAGTAACGGTCGAGCAGCGGCCACTGCTCGACGAGCTGCTCCTCGGGTGTCTGCGAGCAACCCGCCGCCACCAACGTCAATGATCCGATCAACCACTTCGCGTGCGACGTGCTCATGAAGGTCTATGCCACCGTTCCACGGAGGCGCCACCAGCCTCCTTCGTATATGTTTGTAATGAACAAGGCCGAGTCGCCGCGATAACTCGCGTCGTAGTCCTTGGTGATGTTCTCGTCGAGCATGTCCTGGACGCCGCGGCCCTGGAGCGCAATCGCCTCGATGCGCTCCCGCACCGTTTCGAGCATCTCGAGCTGCGCCTCGAGATCTGCTCGCCGGCGCGGCGGGCCGGAGCCCGGAACGATCAGCGTGTTGGAGTCGGCCATCGTGATGAGCCGCTTGGTCGCGTCGACGACGCCGCCAATCCAGCCGCCCGTGATGTAGTCGAGAATCGGATACTCGTCCGCCGTGACGACGCCGCCCGCGGCAATGACGTTGTGCTCAGGGAACGACACGAAGATGTCGCCATCGGTGTGCGCGCCCGGCAAATGTCCGTACAGGACCTTGGTTCCGCCGAAGTCGATCTCTTGCGGCTGCGGTTCGTGCGAGAAGAACGTCTTGTTCGGAAGCGCAGCCGCAGCGCGTGGGAAGTAGCGGCGGTTCTCCCAATCCACGAAGAACTTCGTGCTCATCCAAAGGCGCGTGTTCTCGTGCGAAACGACGGTCACGCCATCGCGGACCAACGTGTCGTTACCGCCCGTGTGATCGAGGTGCCAATGCGTATTGAACAGAACCCGCACAGGCATGGAACCGACCTGCGCGGCGATGAGCTTCGTCAAATCCGACGCGCGGTCCGCGGCGCCACTATCGACTAGGAGTAGGCCTTCGGAGCCGTGCAACACGACGACGTTGCCACCGGCACCGCCAATCTGCACGAGACCGTCGCGTAAGCTCGTTGCGGACAACGACGGCGTCGAGCTCTGCGCATGGAGGGCGCGCAGACCACCGAAGCCCGCAAGAGCCGCACCGATGCCGAGGCCTCGCAGCAATTCTCGGCGGCCGCGGTCGACCACTTGAGTGCACGGTCGACGCATATCTCCCCCCTCGCCTTCGAGACAAGCATCTAAAACTATAGGCCTCGCGAGCGCCTCACTCGGCTCTCTTAGGAAACGTAACTCGTTAAGTTTCCTCAAGCAGATCGACGCGCTCGCAGTACCGAATCGACGCATTAGGCGAGTGACCGATCCGTTCGGTACGAAAAGTAAATTCGGGAGGGGGGCGGACGCAGCGCCCGAGTGAATGCAGTTCTTTCTAGGCGCTCGTCGCGCTGCGCGCGACGACGAGCTCGATCATCTTGCGGTGCGCCGCGAGCACCGGCACGAGCAGACGCGCGTCGACACAATCGATCGTGTCCTGCGGTGTGTGGAACCAGCGGTGCTGACCGATCGCCGCGAACGCTCGCGCATAGCCGCGGTCCGTGAACGTCGACAGCTCTCCGGCCTGCGCGCGAATCGGCGTGGGTTGTGCGAGCCCGCTCAAGCCCTGAAACGCGCTCGCGGCAAGGTCGCGTACGTTGTCCGTCGCCATCAAGCTGCGCTGCGGATCGGCCGTGTCGAGCATCGTCCAGCGGCCGTCGCGCTCCTCGGCGTCGCGCGCCGCGAGCGTGGCGCCAATGTGTGCCCACACCGTCGTTGCCTCTGGCGGCGGTCCTTCGCCGATCACGCGATGCGAGCCCGCGAAGAAGTACTCGTGGCCGCCGGTATTCATCACGAACACGGAGTGATCGGCAAAGCGGCTCGCGACCCAAGCCGCAAGGTCGAGAAACACCGCCGTCCCCGTGCCGCGCTCGGCGACGCAGTCGTACCATCCGGAACGCGGCGTCGAGATTCCGATCCAGCGCTCGCCGCGCTCGAGGCGCCCGACAACGTTCTTGCACGGTCGGTGGGTCGCGTCGCCGTCGAGGGTGAGTGTGGCTTGCGCCCCCGCGCGCGCAGCCGCGACGAAAGCGTCGGCGTTCTTCGGCGCCAGCACGGCGGTCGGCACGGGCACGAACGGCTGCTGCTCGGGCGCGTTCAGCGCCACGGCCTCGCGGCTCGGACCCGTCGTCACTATCACGATCGCGGCGGCGCCGCGGCGCGCGGCCTCGGTCACGGTGCGGCCGATGCCAGTATTCGGAAACAGCGCCGCGTGGCGCGCGAACGGAGCGAGCAGCAAGGCGATACGGCCCGTGAGATCGGAGGTCACGGCTTCGCCTTCGAGAAGCGCGAGCGGGCCGGCGACGCCGCGAGCCGAAGTCGGGACCACGGGCGCCTGCGGAGTCACGTCCGCCGACTCGCCCCCGCACACGAGTCGCGCCGCGCGCTTGACGAAGAACGGCGCGTCGAACGTGGACTCCTGAACTTCGTAGCCGGTTCCGCGCAGCTCGTCGGCGATCCAGCGCGCGGCCGCGTTGTCGCCGGGGCCGGCCGAGAACTTCGGTCCTAGCCCCGCGTGCCGGACGAGATCGGCCTGCAGCTGCGCCGCCAGCGGCTCGCCGCCGCGCTGGGCGCGGGCGCGGAGCGGAAAGAGGAGGGGCACGGCGCCCAAGGCCATGCCCTGCACGACTTCGCGACGGTTGATCGTACTCAGTTGATGATCTCCTCTGGGTAGGGCTGCCTCGGGATCGACATCACGTAGGCGTAGATCTCGCGCAGCGTCTCATCGCTCAGCACCGACGGCGCGTACGCCGGCATCTCGTTCGCGGGATGGCGCACGAGCCGCTCAAATGCTTCGTACGGATATGCGTTCCCGGTGATACGCCGTGCAGCACCGCCTTGCCCGACGTACCCGTGACATTGGTAGCAGCCGTATGACGCGAACAACGCGCGGCCGCGCTCCACGTCTTGCGCGCGCGCCGCGCTCGCGAGAGCGGCTGCTGCGGTCGCGCCGACCATGCAGATAAGTCTCAACGTACTCCTCATCGGCGCAACTCGCTAGCGCGGCTGCGCGACGACGTCGATCAGCGCCGGCGTGCCGTTCTCGACGACCGCGATCGCTTCGCGCAACGCGGGCCCGAGCTCATTCGGATCCTCGATTGGCCCGGCGGACCAGACGCCCATGCCCTTCGCGATCGTCGCGAAGTCGATGAACGGATCGTCAAGCAACGTGCCGATCAGAGCGTGGCCTTCGACGCCGCGCTTGCGGCGCAAAGCCATTCGCTGCAAGTGCATGACTTCCTGGTGATAGGCGCGATTGTTATGCATCACTGAAAGCAGCGGAATCTTGTGATGGGCGGCCGTCCACAACACGCCCGGCACGTACATGAGATCGCCGTCCTGCTGGAAATTCACCACGAGTCGGCCGGCGTCGCGATGGGCGAGCGCCGCGCCGACCGCGGCCGGTGCGCCGTAACCTACGCCGGCGCCGCCGGAGCCGCCGATGTGCTGGTAGTGCTTGTCGATCTGCCACAGGTCGAACGGCCACGAGAAGAACGACTCCGACACGAGCGCCCAGTCGCGCTCGCGGATCGCGTTCCAGACCTCTTTTGCGAGTCGCGCCGTGCTGACCGGGCTCGCAGCCCAGGCGTAGTCGGCTTCGACGTTCGCATCCGTGTGCCGTCTGTTGTACTCGTAGAGCCACTTCGTGCGCCGGTCGGCGAGCTTCCCCCGCGATACGCGCGGCGCCGCGGTGCGCACCGCTTCGATCAGCGACGGCAGCGTCGCCTGCGCGTCGCCGGCAATCGAGAGCTCCGCGTCGACGTAACGCTGGAAGTTCTGATAGTTCGAATGCCAGAAGAGGTCGCCGACGCCGATCGTCACGAGCTTGGCGTCGGGCCGTGCAGTGCGCTGCGCTTCGCGGTGCGCCCGATCGCGCACGGTGTTGACCACGCCCCACGGATCGTTGAGCTCGAGCCCGAGGATCACGTCCGCCTGCGCGAGCACGTTTCGACCTTGCCAGAGGTAGTGCGTGTTCGGAAAATTCATCCGACCTTGCAAATCGACCACGGGAGCTTGCAATGCCTCGGCGAGCTCCACGAGCAGCTCGACGCCGCGTTGATCGTGCGCGACGCGGTCCGCGACGATCACGGGCGACTGCGCCGCTACGAGGAGCCGCGCGGCTTCGCGTACCGCATTGTCGTCGCCGCGCGGCGGCTCCGTCGGCGCGAGCCGCGGAATCGCGAAGCGCTCTTCGCCGATGCTTTCTTCTTGCAAATGCCCATCGGCAACGACGGCGACCGGGCCGGCCGGCGGCGTCAACGCGATCTTGTACGCTCGTACGAGCGATTCCGCGAAATGCGGCAGTGACGTCGGCGTGTCGTCCCACTTGATGTAGTCGCGAATCGGCCGTACACAGTCCTGCGCCGAATGCGCCCACTCGACGCCTTGGCGCCGCTCGACCGCGTCGAGATGATTGCCCGCGAGGAGGACGACGGGCGCGCGATCGCACCACGCGTTGTAGACCGCCATTGCCGTGTGCTGAATGCCCACAGTGCCGTGACACGCGACGGCGAGCGGCTTGCCCGACACCTTGTAATAGCCGTGCCCCATCGCCACGGCCTGCTCCTCGTGCAAGCACGTGAGAAGTTCAGGTCTCGAGTTGCCGCCGTAGTTCACGATCGACTCGTGCAAGCCGCGGAAGCTCGAGCCGGGGTTCGACGCGACGTAGTCGATTCCGAGGCTCTTGAGCACGTCGACCATGAAGTCGGAGCCGGGGCGAGTGACGAAGTAGCGGTCGACCTCGTCGGCTGTGTAGTCGTCAGGATTCGCGCGCTCGCGATCGAGCTGCGCGGCGGATGGTGGTGCCGCGACCGCGTTGGCGGCGGCGGTCTGGGCCGCGGCGGGCTCGGGCTCGGCCGCAGCTGCGGCGATGCCGGCGGCGGTCGCACCTGCGAGGAAACGGCGCCGGCTCAAATCGGGCGCCAGGTCCTCAGTGCTTGTCGTGGTTTGCGGATCCGGCGGTCGTTCGATCATCACCCGTCCCCCCTCTTCGCAAGCCCCGACAGAATACTGGAAGCGGGCTTGCTCGGATTCGCTACCTGAACGAAGTTGAAGTGATTTCTAGGACCCCTCCGCCGAGGGGATCACGCGTGTCAAGCCGCCGACTGGCGCCTGTCGGCCAGCAGCGCTGAGACGGCCGACGATTCGACCGGCTTCGTGAGGTGAGCATCGAAGCCAGCGGCGTGCGCGCGCTGTTTGTCTTCTTGCTGGCCCCAACCCGTCACTGCGATGAGGCGCATGCGATCGCCTCCCGGCAGCGCGCGAATGCGTCTCGCGGTTTCGTAACCGTCGATGTCGGGCAACCCGATGTCGAGCAGGACGCAGTCGGGGACAAATCGTTCGACGGCCACGAGCGCGGACGCTGGGTCGTACGCAACCTCGGTCTCGTGACCCTGTAGATCGAGCACGAGGCGCAGACTGTCGGCCGCATCGATGTTGTCGTCGACGACGAGCACGCGTCGCGGCGACGACGGCGCCTCTGGCAGCGGCACCGGCTCGGCCAGCTCCATCGCCGCTGCCTTCGCAAGCGGCAGACGCAGCGTGAACTCGCTGCCCCTGCCGAGGCCATCGCTCGCGGCTTCGAGCGCGCCGCCATGCAGTTGGGCCAGCCGCCGCGACAACGCGAGGCCGATGCCGAGCCCGCCGCCGCCCAGTTG
>Ga0075428_100010877_pt1 | contig 10118 bp, 6 predicted proteins | sample RhiMetdeltSRZDD2_FD_75291 | JGI IMG/M metagenome (GOLD analysis project Ga0075428, IMG submission 75291) | Populus rhizosphere microbial communities from Tennessee, USA - Rhizosphere MetaG P. deltoides SRZDD2 | ecosystem: Host-associated > Plants > Roots > Rhizosphere > Soil | place: USA...
GGGCTGGGAAGTCGGCCCGGACGGCGAGGAGCGGAAGATCCCGCCGCCGCCGAAGCCGCCGCGCGTGAAGAAGGAGAAGGCGCCGAGGAAGCCGAGGAAGAAGAAGCAGCCGGCCTGCCCTAATGGCCTCGCACATGACGATACGGAGTCGCAGGGCTACTGCATCTGCGGGGGGAAGCTGTGAAGCTGGAAGACGTCCAAGCCGGCCTCGTTGGGAAGCCTGTGTTGAACGCGTGGGACAAGTGGTTCTCGTAACCCGCTACGCCCTCATCAGTCCCTTCGAGCCCACGTCGAGCAAGCAGGTGCTCGACTACCTCCGTTTCAAGGGCTACGAGATCCCGACCAACCCCAAGACGAAGCAGCCCAGCACCGACAAGAAGTCTGTAGCGAAGCTCCTGCGTCTCCATCCCACCGACCCCGTCCTCCAACGCCTCAAGATGATCCGCGGCTACAGCAAGGTCATCGGCGACTTGCAGGACACGTACATCCACAGCGACGGGAGGTTCCACACGGTCTTCACCCTCGATGTGGGCACGGGCAGGATGGCGTCTGGCGCGCCGAACCTCATGAACCAGCCGCAGGGGCGCACAGAGGAGGAGCGAGAGCGCGCGCTGGCGCAGCGCAGTAGCATCATTCCGTCAGAGGGCTTCGTCCTTATCAGCCGCGACTGGCGCGCGATCGAGGCGCAGCTTGTAGCCTACTTCGCCGACGATCCCGACTACGCACGGATCGGCCTCCTCGGCAGCCACGCTTATTACGCGAGCCACCTGCTGGGGAAGCCGGTGCCGCTCTCACTGCCCGACGACGAGCTAGGGCGGCGTCTCGACTTCATCAAGAAAACCGAGCCCATCTACCCGCTCGCGAAGAAGGCCAACCTCGCGCTGAACTACGGCATGGGGCCGTACCTGCTCGCGGAAGAACTCGTCGTCGAATTCGAAGAGGCCCGGCGCCTCATCGCCGTCCACGAGAACATGGCGCCGAAGGTCAAGGCGTGGAAGGAGAAGACGCGGCTCCTCGCGCACAAGGAGCGCACGCTCCGCAATCCGTTTGGCTGGGTGAGCCCGTACTTCTTCGACATCTTCCGCAAGACGGCGCGCTTCGATGAAGAGGGGCGCCAGATTTGGGAGCCAAGGGGGAAGCAGGCGAATCAAGTGCTCGCCTTCCTACCGCAGAGCACCGGCGCCGCGATGCTGAAGGAGGTCTGGCTGGCCCTCGACGACCTCCTCCGCGATGACCATGACTTCCACCTTCTCATCCCGGTGCACGATGAAATCCTGGCCGAGGCGCGCATCGGCACCGAGGCGAAGTACCACGCCCTCATGCGCGCCGCGATGGAGCGCGCCTGGCCGGAACTCGGTGGGCTTACGATCGCCACTGAGGGGAAAAAAGGATTCAACTGGAGCGAAGCGGGCGACGACAATCCACGAGGCATGCGTGCTTATGTCGACCCTGCGTAGATGGCAAAGGCGAGCGCTGATCGCGCTCGCCTTGTGGTTGGGTCCGGTGATGTTGGTGCCGGAATGCTCTACGCTTTACTTCGCCTGCCGTCTGATGCCGGAGCTTTTGCGCCTCGAAACCGTGCAGGCCCTCCTCGACTCATGCGAGGGCTGCGATTGCACCTAACGGACAAGCGGGCCTTCTAGGTAGCCGCGTAGAAGGTTCAGCACGTTCCCCGCGCTGGGTTTGCTGGTGGTGGGGTCGTGCTTATAATCCGGGCGGCCGGCTGTGCCGGCCGCTCGGGTAAGCACGTTCGGAAAGAGCTTCGCGCCTTCGTAAGCGGCGCCAAGGCCGGTAACGGCCAACGGCATCCCCGGCAAATCACGCACTACCGGCGGCAGCGTCTTATACGCATTCGCGCCGTGAGCGTAACGATCAAGCTTTGAGAGATCGGCGGCGGGGATGTCCTTGATGCTGCCAGCCACCGGGCCGCCGGTGCGCGCTTCGTCGACTACGGTGCCGAGGTTGTCCGCGCCGCCCGCCGCGCCCGCAGCGCGGCGGAAGCCGCCGGGGTCGCCAGCCTCCTCCACCGCCTTCTTGAACCGATGCCACGGCAAGCTACTTGGCACGGCTAGCCTCCCTCACCGCGCGGGTGAGTTTGATGACGTCTTGGACGCTGTTTTCCGGGTGCTCACGGATGAGGCGCAACGCTTCCTCAAGGCTGCCAGCCTCTTTCAAGAAAGCCTTCGCCTCTGCGAGGTCGTCCGGATCGAGGGGCTTGTTGGTGGCCTGCGACAGGGCCGCGCCGCGTGCCGCCTTATCGTGCCCACCACCGGCTAGCTCCCGGATGATGGCTCCGCGCTCCTGCGGGGTCTTGGCGGCGGAGAAGCGCGACATGGCCTCGTCGAGGGAGACTTTAGCCTTCGGCGGCGCCGCAGGCGCCGCCGAAGGCTGCGTCACAGCCTTCGGAGACACGGTCTCTGTCACTTTACCGGTCGTGCTCGTAGACGCTGATGGCTTGAAGCTGGGCGGCGGCGGAAAAGCTTCTTCCACCACGGACGCTCGCGGAAGCGCGCCGGTCGAGGTCGGCGGTGGTGTCACCCCGGCAGGCGACGCCGCCTTCGCCGCAAGCGTAGCCTCAGCGAGTTCCTGCCCCATCTTCTTCTTTACCGCCTGTACCGCCCCCCGCCCCATCGAGCCGAGGATGGGTACCTTTTCCAACGCGCCCTTCACGGCCGTTGGGCCGTAACGCCTCACAGCCTCAGCGACCTTTCCGGCGAGAGGGCTGACGGCCTGACCCAGGCCTCCGAGAACACCTCCGCTTAGGGCGCCAAGGTCGCTGCCGGTGGAAGCCGCGCCGCCAAAAGCCCCAGCGGCTGCCTGCATCGGAATCGTGCCCGGCGCGACGATGCTGGCGGCGACTCCAGGTGCGACGCGTCCGCCTAGGGCTCCCAGCCCTTCCAAGCTCCCCTCAGTGCGCAACGCTTCCGGCATCTCCGGTGGTGGCGCGAACGGACCAAACCCGACGGCCTCCTGCATCTCGGCCGCCACGCCCGGTGCGAAGCGCTCCTGCAACTGCCCGGCCGACCTCCACAGATTGACGCCGGCTTGTCCGAGACCCTTCGCGATACCGCGGCCAAGGGTGGGGGAGGGTGTGCCCGGCGTCAACAAAGCCCAGGCGGGGGAAGGTGTGGTGTCGTCGCCGGGGACGGTGGTGTCTTTTACAGCGATCTCATCGGCGACGGTGCTGCCGGCGTGTGGGGCGCCTAGTGTGGCGTCGATAGAGTTGGTGGCCTCTGTGAGCCCCTCCCCGTACTCCGGGTACTTCGCCACCACCTTGGTGACAAGATCGTTGTCATCCATGTCGGCGTAGTCGGGGTACTTGGCCTTGATGCGCGCGGCCAATTCTGAGCGGGTCATTAGAAGATACCGAGTGGGTCGGACTTGGGCTTCGGGCCGGGCATCCCCGGCGGCGGCGTCAAGCCCGGTGCAGTCGGCGACTCGTCCAAGATCGCGCGGATGTTTGCGAGGCCTTCCGCGGGGTTGAGTTGCCCGACTTGGATGCGGTAGAGTACCTCGGCACTGCGCACGCTACGGTCGAGCTTCGCCTTGTAGACGAGAGGCGGGTCGCTATCCCGCGGCAGTGCCGCCAACAAACGCTTCGCCTCTTCGGTCTGGCCGACCTGCGCGCCGGTGATGAGCTTAACGTAGCGGTTGGACAAATCCGCCGATTGCGCGACGAACGCAGACCGCATCGGGTCTTGCTTGATGTCGTTCGGCAACAACCCAGACAACATCTCCGGCGTGTTCTCGCTGATGTTGCGATAGGCTGGGCCGCCAGCCGGACCTACGTACTCCGGCTTGTACATCTGCTGGAGGTCTTTGATGCTGCCTACGATAAAGGCGGCTTCCTTCGCCTTGGCGCGTTCCCCGGCCGGGAGCGGCTTGTCGAAGGAGAGAGGACCGCCGCCTTGTGAGTCGAGCGCGTTGGTGAGGTCTCCGCGCCGCCACACGTTCGTGGTGGGGTTGCCGTCGGCGTCGGTGCCTTGGATCGGCACAGGCATGTCTTCAAAGCGCCTGTCGCGATCGGCGATCGTGACGCCAAGGCGCTCCATCGCGGCGGCGATCTGATTCGCTTGCATCTGTGCCTGCGCGCGGAGGCGCTCGTCCTGCCTCTCGTCGGCTGCAATCTGTTGCAACCGCGCGCGCTCCATCTGCATGTTCTGCGCACGGACGGCTAGTTGGTCCTTCGGCGTCATCATGCCGAAGCCGGGCACATGCTGAGGTGTGTCGTACTGCTGCCGCGCGAGTTCGGCGCCTTGGAAGCTCTCGATGCCGGCGAGACGGGCGGCCTGGTCGTCCGGCAAGCCCATCTCCGCGATGCCTTCTGCGCCCGGTGGGGGCTCCATCGCGCCGGCGGCAATGGCCGACGTGTATGGCTGCGCCGACTGCGCCTGCTTCCCAAACTCCTGCACTTCCGGCAGCGCGCCCTTGATGACCGTGCCGAGGCTGATAAGCTCCTGCGCTTCCTTCGCGCTGATGCCGTCCTTGGCAATCGCCATCGCGTACTTCTGGTCGAACTCGGCCTTCTGGTTAGCGAGATGCGAAAGGTTGGGCGGGAGCTTCGAGAGATCCGCGCCTTGAAGTTCCTGCCACATCTTGTGGGCCTGCTCACCCACCGCCTTGTCGGTCTCGAACTGCTGCTGACGTCGGCGCTGAATCTCGTTGTGCTTCACGTTGGCGTAGTTGGAGGCGAAGCCAGCGGCAGCGGCGAGTGGATCGCCGCCGAAAGCCTTGCCGGCCAAGGCGCTACCAACCGTGCCCAACACGCCGGGGAGGTACTGTCGCCAGCCGGAGGACGGGTCCGGCGGCGCCGACGGTGCACCGCCTTGTGGCGCGCCGTCGCCAACTGGCTGCCCCGGCGACATCATCGACCCGCCGCCCAGATACGCGGCGAGGAAGTCGAGCGGATTAGGCACGCGACGCCTTCTTTCCGTACGACGCCAAACTCTTGTCGATCTTCGCGTCGAGTTCCTTCACAGCGTTGACGACGGTGGCAAGAAGACGCATTGGCTGGAGACTGAGAAGCGTGCCAGATGCGAGCTTCGCCTCTTGCACCGCCTCGGGCACGACCTTCTTGACGTCCTGCGCCATGAAGCCGGTAGCCTTTACACCGTCGAGGGAGGGGATCTTGTCGTTGTAGGTGTAGGTGTAAGGCTTGAGCGCTTTCACCGCGTCGAGACCAGGACCATAAGGCGCGGCGTCGTCCTTCGCGGTGGCGTCCGACGCCTGCCAGAGCGACGGTCCCAACGACGAGAGCCCATCTCCGAAGCCTTGGGCGTTCGACTTTGCGCGGTGGTCGCTGAGCAAGCCGCCGAGAAGGGTGCCGGCGGCGCCGGCAAGCTGCCCCCACATGCTGCTGCGCTGACCACTACGTTGAGCCTTGATCGCCTCTTGCTGCGAAAGGCGTTCGAGATCCTGGCCGCGCGTGGTGCCGTACAACCCGATGTCTTGTCCACGACCTTGCAGGTAGTTCTGCCACGCGTTCTGCGCGCCTTGCTGTCCGAGCCCGGCCCAGCCGAGGCCGAGATTGCCTTGGCCGAGGCCCCACGTAACGTCTTGCCCACGGCCCTGCAACAGCGCGTTGAGGCCCTGCCCGTACGCGCCGATGTCTTGCCCGCGACCCTGCCCATATGCGCCCAGCAGCGCCTCCGCCCCGCCTGTGTAGGCGCCGGGATCGAATGCCTTCTTCATCTGCATGAGGTTCCCGACGCCCTGTACGGCTTCATTGGCGAGGTTTTGGCGAAGGCCACCAACCTGCCCGGCCGCACCACGGTAGAGATCGCCTAGCGCAGCGGTCTTCTCCCCGCCCTCGGGCACTTCACGCCGCAGCCGCTGACTGATCGCGTCGGTGTCGCCCATGATGCGGCTGACCTCCGGCGCAAGCATGCCGAACGACGAGGCGTTGGCGGTGTCGGCGGCCTGTCCGGTGAGAGGCTTTCCCGTCTGGAAGTCGTAACCCAACACGTCGCCGAAGCGCTGGCCGAGGTAGTTTTCGTACGGCTGCGCGCCGCCATACTCCGCCATCGCGCGCATGAGGTTGAAGTCTTGGATGCCGAGGTCACCGGCGCCCATCTGGCCGAGAAGGCCAGCGTATGGCGTGTTCTCGAAGTCTTGGAAGCCGCCCATGCCTGGGGGAAGCCCAGACGCAGTCACCGGCACGCCTGGGAGGTTACCCTCCGGGCGCCAACCGGGCACGATCCCGCTGCCACCAGGGGTAGCCGCGGGGTCGAATGGATTGCCAGGGCTACCCGGCGTGGGCACGGCCGGGAAGAGGGAGTTCCCGCTAGGGTTGCCGGTGCCGGGGGCGCCGAAAGGCCCCACCTGCCCCGGTGGGCGTTCGTAGATGATGCCGCCGTCGGACTTGCCAGCGGTCGGCGCGCCACCTTGCGGCATGGAGAGTGGAGCCGGCGCGGGCATCCCGCCCCCTCCGCCACTCAACTGAGGCGCGGCCCCAGGCGTCGATGGCGCCACTTGGAAGTTCTGGCCGCCTGAGATGCCACCGGTAGGCGGAGCGTACATCGGGCCGCCCGTCCGCGGCGCAGCCGCCAGCGGCTGCGCCGCTGGCGCGTGGCCGTATGTTGCGAGTCCGGGATTGTAGCCTCCGCCTCCCGCGGAGTTGTAGCCCCCACCGCCTCCACCGCTGTAGCCCCCACCGTAGCCGGGGTTCACCGTTTGCGGTGTGTAGCCTACGTTCCTCGGGTCTCCTCGCCCGGTGCCCATCGGGTTCTGGCCCAGGTTGTAGCCTTCAAGGTTCGCGCCGTAACGATCTCCGCCGCCCGGGCCGGGGTTGTAATACCCCTGCGCATCCTTGGCGATCGCGCCACTGCTGAGGAGACCTTGGATCTGATTCGCGCGGTGGGACCGCCAGTAGGCCTCGGGGCTGCCGGCCGCCTGGAAGTCGCCGTACCTCTGCCGCTCAGTGTCGGTGATTCCACGGCGCTCGATATTCCGCTTGGTGAGATCGCTGGTTCCGACGTTCAGCGCCGTGCCGCCGCCCCAATCGTAGGCGCGGCCCATGTCGAGGCCAGTGCCGAGCCCCATACCGAGGCGGCGCCAGAGCGCCTGCCCCTCTTCTGGGCGGTTGAAGATGCCCATCTGCTCGCGCGTGAGCCCTTGCTGCATCCCCTCGATCGCGCGGTTCTCGTTCCCGGCCACCTTCGCGCGGAAGTCCTTCTTCACCTGTTGCGGGATCATGTGCTTGTACTCAGCCCAATCCGCCTCGTTGGCGAAGTGCTTAGGGCTGTTGGCATACGCCCCGGTGCGCTGGAACTCGTCGAAGGCTTCTTGCGCGGAGGAGAAAGGCATGAGGGAGACCTCTAGGCAGGTGGGAACGTCTTACAGCAGGAAGGTATTATACCACAACAGATCGCGGCCCGTCTAGTCCCACTTTGGCGCTTGTCCCAGCGCGCCTACCATGGCAAAAGTGTCGATGTCGAGAAGGGTATTCGCGCCGGCGGTATTTTCCGCCACGATAGCTGGTGAACAAACGCCGGTTTCAAGGTTGGTCGTGTGGCGGTTTGTGCGACGACGATTGATGTAAAAGTCGACGGTCGTCGTGGTTAGCACGATTTCGAGAAGTTGGAACTCCCCCGCCGTGGCGGCCACGGTGGTGTTCGTCTCCGTGATGCTGACACTATCGCGCGTGACCGTGTGCCAGGTGCCGTTGACGTCGGAGAAGTAGAAGTACATTCCGCGGCTGCCGGCGCCGGCGGTGGAGGTGGTGCGCAAAAGGCCGAACCGCACGGTTGAACCGCCACCTGTCCCGGCGTTTAGCCCAGCTACGCAGGCAAGGTAGCGCACGTCCGGCGGCATGGTGGTGGAGAGGAAGATCGGCGCCACCGTGCCGACGCCGGAGTCTAGCTGGATTACACCCATGTGGCCGCTAAGGCCGTTAACAGTACCCACGGTGCCAGTGGTCAGGCCCCACCCCAGTTCGCCAATGACGCCGGTGGTGGTGCCGCGGCCGAGGAATTCTTCGCGCACCAGAACTGCAAACGGCGACGGGAAGAACAGATCCCGCTCTACCCCGATGTTGTCGAGGAAGGGAAGCGCGTAGGGCAGGACACCGAGCGTGTCGGACAGCAACGGACCGTCGACGCTGACCTCCGTGATTGCCATGGAACCCGCAGGAGGCATGGCGAGGCTTGACGTAGTGAGACCAGTAGCAGTCACGTCTCCAAGCACTTCGAGATCATCACGGATTTGAGACGACTGCGTTCTGCCCTCCAGGGCAAACAACCGCTCCTGCATCTCCCGCAGAAGGGTGTTCAACGCCGTGACGTCGATCTTGCCGTCGGGGGTAAGCGGGAGCTTGAGGATCTCTGCGAGGTCGCCGGCTGCCATCAGGCGACTCCCTTGAACGGCGAGATCAGCGCGTAGCCGAGGTTGGTGTTCCAAGGCTTGAGGCGAAGTTCACAATCCTCACCGTAGAGCAGGAACGGCCCACCGTCGAGCTTGTACTGAAACACCTTGCCCTTGCGCGGGTTGAACTTCACGTAGAGCTTTCGGCGTTGGCCGGCGGTGCTGGGGATGGTGTAGGTGTCTTCTTGCCCATCCACATTCACCGTCATGGTGATAGGCCCGGTGCTGTTCACAGCGATGTAGCCGTCGCGGAGTTGCTGCCAACCGGAGAGGCCATGCGAGGTATGCGGGTACTCCCAGTGAGTGATGCGCTCCTCGTCGAGATGGAGCATCAAGTCGAACTGATACACCTTCTGCGCGCCGGACGTCCACGCGAAGTCGATCGCCACACTGTATGCGTAGGTGTCTTCGAGATCGAGGGGGAACTTTTGCCGCCCGGTGCCGGTGAGCGTGAAAGTCGGTCCCACCGTCTGCTCTTCGTTGAAGAACGTCGACACCGTGATGCTGCCCCCGGCCGGGTCCGCATCCACGATGAGGTTCCCGAACTCCTTCAGTCGTTGCGGGGCACCGAGGTCAATAGACCCCGTGCGCGCATTCGCGAAGATGTTCAAGCCGGCGTCGGTGGTGACGCCGGGTACAAAGGCCGCCAGACCCGGCCCCAACGAGGTGAGCACGCGCTCCCTGACCTGGTTCTCGTCTTCGTACACCACTCCCGGAGCGAGCGTAGTCTGTGCCGTGAGGCTCTTCCAGCGCTTGTATGCACTATGCCAGATGAGCATGCGTTGGGCGCCGAGGGTGTCCTGATAGGTGAAGTAAAGTTGCTGTCCCGCCCACCATAGACGAATCTTGTCTTCTTGTGCGTAGTCCACCGGGGAGAAGTCACTAACCGCGATGCCGTTGAAGATGGGGCGTAGATTCTCTTCTGTGATCGAGACTGCCGGTGACTGGCCGTCGGTAGCGTAGATGCCGTCACCGCTCAAGAAGAAGATCATCGGCCCGTTGACCGTGTAGGCCCACGGTGTGGCGAGGCCGCGACCGCACGCGGTGACGTCTCCGCGGAAAGTGGTGAGCCCGATGCCGTAGTTGATCGCGTAAAGGTTATCCCGCGTCCAAGCGTAGGGGCGTGTGTCGTAGGTGAACCCACCGATGAGCGGCTCACTCTGCGGCGTGATCTGCACGTTGTTGACGACGTCCGCGCTGTCGGGCTCGCCCTGGTTCGTCCAGTAGAGGTAACCAGGCCTGTTGACGTCACCGACGGCTAGGATGAAGTTCTGGAACGGCCACACGTAGGGCAGCGGAACGGTCACCTGCGCGCCTGCGAGCACGGACTGGAACGGACGGAAGCGGGTGAGAAGCAACGGCTCCGCCAGCGCGGCTGTCGCGTCAGGGACGTTGTCGGTGATGACGACCGGACCGGGAGTGTTGGACGCGGAAGCCACGAAGCGATAGGTACCGTCAGTGTTCACTCCGCCGGTACGATAAAGCTCGATGGTGTCGTATTGGGGGTCCGCAGAACCCTGTGTCGTCACCAGCGCTTGCTGATTCGTGAGCGCCACGCCGTTAGGCATCTCAGGACTGCCGTTGGTACGCGCGCCGGAGGTGGAGGAGTGGTAGAGATATCTCCACCGATACGTCACCGCGCCGGCGATGCTACTGTTGAGAAGACCTGCGCCGCCAGCGGCGGCGACCGCGACCGTCGTAGGTGGTTCGCCGCCCCAAAGGTAAAGACGTCCGTCTGCCGCCGCCTTGCGCAAGGT
>Ga0075428_100010878_pt1 | contig 10117 bp, 8 predicted proteins | sample RhiMetdeltSRZDD2_FD_75291 | JGI IMG/M metagenome (GOLD analysis project Ga0075428, IMG submission 75291) | Populus rhizosphere microbial communities from Tennessee, USA - Rhizosphere MetaG P. deltoides SRZDD2 | ecosystem: Host-associated > Plants > Roots > Rhizosphere > Soil | place: USA...
CGCGGAAACGCCCCTGGCGGATCGCGTCGGGCAGCTGCGCGTTGGTCGCGGTGAGTATGCGCACCTGGGCGCGACGGGTCTGCGACGATCCGAGCCGCTCGAATTCGCCGGTCTGCACCACTCGCAGCAGCTTCGCCTGTCCTGCGAGCGGCAGGTTGCCGATTTCGTCGAGGAACAGCGTGCCGCCATCGGCGGCTTCGAACCGCCCGGCGCGGGTCCGCGCCCCGGTGTAGGCGCCAGACTCGGCGCCGAACAGCTCGCTTTCCACGAGCTCGGACGGCAGCGCGCCGACGTTAACCTTGACGTAGGGGCCGTCGCGAACGCTCGAATTCGCCTGGATCACATCCGCGATCACTTCCTTGCCGGAACCGTTCGGGCCCGTGATCAGCACCGGCACCGGCGCACGCGCGACCTGGGTCGCCATCTGCAGCACCGCGTGCATCGCCTCGCTCGCATAGACGGCGCCACGCAGATCGAACTTCGCGGCCAGCGCGACGCGGGACTGTTCCCGCATCCGCGTGCGTCGCGCCTCGGCCTGCAGCGCCACGCGCAGCTGCAGGAGGTTCCGCACCGTCGTCACGAGCCGCGCATTGTCCCAGGGCTTGGCGACGTAATCCGCAGCCCCCGCCTTGACCAGCTCCACCGCAGTCTCGAGATGCGTCCAGGCCGTGAGCAGCACCACCGGCAGGTCCGGCTGCCGGGCACGGATGGCATGGAAGAGCTCGACCCCCTCGCTGCCGGAAGTCGCTTCGCGCCGGAAGTTCATGTCCTGGATGACCAGGTCCACGTCGCCGCGCGCGAGTCGAGCAAGACCCTCGGCGGGCGTGGTCGCTCCGGCGACCCGCGCTCCCTCGAGCCCCAGCAGCACGTCGAGCGCGGTGCGTACCGCCTCGTTGTCGTCGACTACGAGTACGACACGTCCGTGCAGACTTCCTGATTCGCGGCTCGCGATCTGATGCTCCTAGACGGTTCGGGTGGCCACCGCCGGGGACACACGTGCGGCCCGGCGCGCGGGCCACAGCGCAGCGGCGAGACCGACCGCCCACAGCACCACCACGCCCGCGACCAGATAATAGAGCTTGAGCCGCGGCAGTTCGAACGCCGAGGAGAGCCAGTAGCCGAGCACCAGCGCGAGCACGCAACCCACCAGCACGCCTGCGGTCGTGATGACCCAGTTTTCGACCATGAAGTAGCGGACGATGTCGAAGCGTCGCGCGCCGACGGCGCGCCGCGTGCCGATCTGCTTGGTGCGGGTGCTCACGTTGAACGCGGCCAGGCCGAAGATGCCGAGCGCGCTTATCGCGAGCAGCATGCCGACGACGACGCTCAGGTATACGGTCATGGCGCGGTCGTCGGCGTAACTGCGCGCCGCCAGCTCCTCGACCGAGCGGACCTTGTGGATGATACGGCCGTTGTCGATCGCGGCAAGCTTGTCCTCCGCGAGGCGCATGAGGGAATCGCGCTGTCCGGGTTTGGCACGCACCAGGTACATCGCGAATCGCTCGCTGGTGAGCACCGGGTGCAGCACGACGTTGTCGAGCTTGTCCCAGTCGACCCACGCGCCGTGCATCTTGTCCAGCACCCCGACGACCCGCGCGGGCTGGCCCAGCCCATCGTAGACCGTCTGGCCGATGGCGGACCCGTCGGGGAACATTTCCTTCGCGAAGGCGCGCGTGATGATCACCTCGGGGACGAACGCCGAGGAGTTGTCAGGCAACCGCCTGACGATGCTCGGATCGAAATTGCGTCCCTCGACGAGCCGCACGCCGAGTGTATTGATGCCGTGCTCGTCGACTTCGTAGTAGTTACCCAGCGCTTCGCGGCCCTTCTCGCCCGGCTGGGTGTAGTACACCGTCGACGAGCCGCCCCCCGACAAGGGGATCGAGTTGATTCGCGTGGCGTCCACCACGCCTGGCAGTGCGCGCAACAGCTCGACGTCGTCACGCATCGCAACTTCCGGATCGAAATTGCTGCCAGTAGGCGCAAAGATCACGGTGAAGAGGTTCGCGACGTCGAGGCCGGGATCGCGCCCCATGTGCTCCAGTCGCTGCACGATGATGTAGGTCGAATTGACCACGATCGCGAGCGCGAGCGCGATCTGCAGCGCGACCAGCACTGCGCCGGTCCGGTTGCGCCACAGCGCGCGCATGATCGGTTGAAGTTCCATGATCGAGCCCTCTACTGGGTCTTGAGATACACGGCCGGCGAGGTGTGACCGATCCGCCAGGCGGGATACACACCGGCGATCAGCCCGGCGAGCAGCGACAGGCCGAGCGTCACCAGCACGACCACCGGATCGATGCGGGTGAGCTGCTCGTAACGATCGTAGGTGTCGCCATAGATCGCGCGGATGCCGGCCAGTCCTGCCACGGCGAACAGCAGGCCGAGCACGCCTCCGGCCAGACCGACCAGTACCACCTCGGTCAGGTGCTGGCGGATGACGTCCTTGCGACTCGCGCCGAGTGCGCGCCGCAGCCCGGTCAGCGCCGCGCCGTTCAGGAACTTCGCCAGAAGAAGGCCGATGATGTTGACGAGACATACCGCGAGAAAGAGCAGTGCGATCCCGATCAGCACGCGGTTGTCCTTCTTCACGACCTTGTAGAAGTCGAGCCATTCATCCACATTGAACAACCGGTTGTTGAGCGGCCGCGGCAGCCGGCCGCCGGCCTTCTGGCCGCGCACATAGTTGTCGACGAACGCCTGATAGCGCTCGCGGGTGTCGCGATCGGGCAGCTCTGCCCACATCTGGACCCATACGCACTCGGAATTGAGGAAATCGCCGAACGACTCGATCTGCTCGCTCTTCCAGCAGTTCGTGTTGCCGACCGCCGGCAATTGGAGTGTCTCTCCCCACATGAAGGGGATGAATACGTCCTCGGCCTCCTGGAATGAGCCGTTGTTCAGGTCGTAGAACTTCGGTGCCGGCTCCCAGCGGTCGAGCACGCCTACGATCCGGAACTCGTTGTCGCCGAGGCGTACCGTGCGGCCGACGCTGTTCTCGCCGCCGAAGGCCTTCTCGTTCGTCTCTCGGCTCAGCACGATCACCGGCTCGGGCCCGGCGTCCGCCTCGCGGTCCCAGCCCGAGCCGTACAGAAAAGGCGTCTCGAACATCGGGAAGAAGTCGCCATGCGTCACGCGGACAAGCGTATAGAACGGCGTCCGCCCGGGCTGCTGGGGATTGAGCACGCGCTCCGACTTGAACATCACCAGGCTTCGCTCAGGAATGTCCGCTGCGTGCAAGGCGATCGCGTCGCGATACGTGAGCTGCTCCGGAGGCATCTCCGGCTGCTCGTCGTCGGCCGGCTTCTCGGGGTCCCAGCTGTCGATCGTGACCGCATAGAGCCGGTCGTTCTTCCACGCGATCGGGTTGGTGGACATCGCGTGGTACACGGTGAAGGTGATCGTGCAAACCGCGATCCCCAGGGCCACTGCAAGCACCATCAGCATCGAGAGGCCGATGTGCCGCCTGAGGCTGCGCAACGCGAGCTTGAGGTCGTAGTCGAACATGACAGCTCCCCTCAGGCGCTGACCGAGGCTACTGCATGCCCGGACTGGGCGTGCGGCGCCTCGTACGGCTTGAAATCGGTGATCTGGCCGTCGATGACCTGCACGTTTCGATGCGCGCGGCGCGCGAGCTCCGGGTCGTGCGTGACCATGATGATCGTCGTGCCCATGCTGTTGATGTGCTCGAGCAGATCCAGGACCTGCCGCGCCATCAGCGAGTCGAGGTTGCCGGTCGGCTCGTCCGCCAGCAGCATCGCGGGATCGCCAGCGAGCGCCCGCGCGATCGCGACGCGCTGCTGCTGCCCGCCGGAGAGCTGCGCCGGATAGTGGCGTGCGCGCGAGGCGAGCCCGACCAGCTCGAGCGCATTACCGATCCGCTGGCGCCGCTCGGCCGCAGGCATGCGCCGATAGCGCAGCGGCACCTCGACGTTGTCGCGCACGTCGAGATCGGGGATCAGGTTGAAGCTCTGGAAGATGAAGCCGATCTTGCGGTTGCGCACCCGCGAGCGCGCGTCGTCGTCGAGGCGGCTCACGTCGTCGCCATCGAGACGATAGCTGCCGCTGTCGAAGGTCTCGAGCAGGCCGGTGACGTTGAGGAACGTCGTCTTGCCGGAGCCCGAGGGCCCGGTCACCGCGACGAACTCGCCCGGCTCGACTGACAGGCTGAAATCGCGCAGCGCGTGCGTCTCGAGCAGCTCGGTGCGATAGATCTTGCCGACGTTCTTCATTTCAAGCATGGGGTTTCCTCGTTTGGCGCGCGGGCGCCGCCGTCAATCACTCAGGTGGACGCGCGCCGCGTCCTCGAAGCTGTCCGTGTCCGAGACGATGATCTGATCGCCTTCCGCGAGCCCGGAGAGGATCTCGACCTCGCGGACGCTCGTCGCGCCGGTCTTGATCGGGATCCGCTCTGCCATGTCGTCGCGGACCTGGTAGGCCGACTGGCCGGCGTCCGCCTCGTAGAACGCGCCGCGCTCGACCTTGAGCACGCCGTCGCGCCGGTCCATCACGATGCGCACCGCCACGCGCTGGTTCTGGCGCAGCCCCTTCGGTACGGTCTTGCTGAAGCGAACGCGGCCGCGCACCTCGTTCTGCGTGACTTCCGGGGACAGGGCGGTGACCTCGCCCGGATATGTCTTGCCGGCGTAGGTGATCTCGGCCGGCATGCCGATGCCGATCGAATCGGCGTAGGTCTCGGCGACCCGGAACTCGATCTCGAAGGCCGAAAGGTCGACCACCGTGAGCAGCGGCGCGTCCTGCTGGACAGCGGCCTTCTGGTTGACCGCGATGCTGCCGACCATGCCATTGACCGGCGAGCGGAGCTCGAGCTCGCCGACGCGGCGCTCGAGATCGGCCACGAGCAGCTGCTGGCGTTCGCGCTGCAGGCGGCGGGTCTGCAGCTCGAATTCGAGTCCTTCCTTCTCGAGGCCCCCGGTCTGCAGGGCGTGCTCGTGGGTGAGTCGCGCCGCGTCGAGCTCATCGCGCGCGCGGCGATAGTCGCGCTCGCTGATCACGCGCTGCTGCCAGGCGGCCTCGGCACGCTGGAACTCGCGCTCCGCCGCCTGGATGCTCACGCCGGCGAGATCGCTAGCCTGGCGGCTCTGCAGAATGCGGCGGCGGACGTCGATCTCTTCCCGCTTGAGATCGAGCGTCAGGCTTTCGAGCGTCGCCCGCTCGCGCTCGTATTCGTTCTTGAGTGCCGGGCTCACGATCGTCGCAAGCCGGTCCCCCTCCTTCACGGTCGCGCCCGCCCTGACGTCGAAGGTGATCGTGCCGGGCGCGGGGGCGTAGAGCGTCGGGCTCACCGCCGCGACGATCGTGGCCTGCGCCGTGAGGTCGCTCACGAACTCGCCACGGGCGACGGTCGCGATGCGCACGCGCTCGCGCGCGACGGTCGCGTCGGAGGTGGCCCAGCCGCGCAGCCACCAGGCGACGACGAGCAGAACGACGAGGCTCGCCGCGCCGGCGCCGATCAGGATGCGACGGCGGCGCGTGTGCGCGGGCAACGCGTCGAGCTGGCGGTCCTGCGCATCCGTGGTGCGCATGGCGGCCCCGAGGCGATCGGGAAACTTGCGGATATGAGCCAGGGACATGGTCGTGCGTATTCGTCGGACGCACGATCAACTGCACGCCGCGTGCCAGCCCCGCGTTACGCAGGCAGCAAATTGAAATTGCAGAGTTTTTCAGCCGGCGGGTGGCTTCCAGCACACGTCCAAATCTGTCCGATCGCGGACAGCGGACGCTGCGGCGGACACCCGGCGCCGGCAAGAAAGCCGCCGGAGGCAGCGTAGCACTCGTGACGTCCAGCCCGGTCCGGGAAAGCCGAGCCGCAGAGGATGACGCTTCGAGCCGGCTGCCTCCGGCGTGCCAATCTCAGATGACCGGGTTCTCCTGCTCGCTGCTGCGGTGCAGGGCGGTCAACGCCGCGTTGTCGATGCTCTTGACCGCGGTCTCGAGCGCTTCCTGCGCGCACGCACGATGCGCGAACACCCGTTGCACTTCGCGGATGCCCGACACGTCACCGCCGCAGACGATGCGGGCGGCCACCTTGAGACGCCCGTACAGGTTCTGCCTCGCCGCCTCATCGCGCAGGTCGCGCGGTGAGTAGCTCACGGTCATGGTCTGGCGGCCCTCGTCGGTCGAGATCACGCCCGCGTGAGCGGAAATAGCAATTGCTGAACCGAGCAGCCCTAACAGCAGGCCGCGGCTGAGACCGATGACGCGTGGGGAAAACGAAGTATTCATGGTCCTCTCCTGATCCCTGATTTGTGGCGCGTGAGTTCTCGGTTCACACGTGATCATTAGATGCCGTCGTGAGGCGATTGGCTGCTCGCTTCGGCGTGCGGCGATGTCGGCTCGCCGCGCGACGGGGCCTCTGACAGAATCCGTCAAACCACGAAGGGATCTCGAAGGGAACTCCCATGATGACGACCTACGGCATGATCGGGTTGGGCCGCATGGGCGGCAACATGAGCCGGCGCATCGCTCGCGCCGGGCTCGAGGTGATCGCCTGGGACCGGGCGACAGGAGCGCGCAGCGCGCTCGCGGGCGAAGGGCGGGTACGGACGGTCGAGACGCTCGAGGCGCTCGCGACCGAGCTGCCCGCGCCGCGGGCGGTGTGGATGATGCTTCCCGCGGGCGAGCCGACCGAGCAGGTGCTCGAGCGCATGCCGGAGCTGCTTTCGCCGGGCGATGTGATCGTCGACGGCGCCAACGCCTGGTATCGCGACAGCCAGCGCCGCGCGGCGCGGCTGGCGGCGCGCGGCCTGAAGTTCATTGACGCCGGGGTATCCGGCGGCGTCTGGGGACTCACCAACGGCTATGGCCTCATGGTCGGCGGTCCCGCCGATGCGGTTGCGCAGATCACCCCGCTGCTGCAGGCGCTCGCGCCCGCGCCGGACCGGGGGTGGCTGCACTGCGGCGCGAGCGGGGCCGGACACTTTGCCAAGATGGTGCACAACGGGATCGAGTACGGCCTGATGCAGGCCTACGCCGAAGGGTTTGCGCTGCTGCGCGCGAAGAAGGACCTCAATCTCGATGTTGCAGCAATTGCGGAATCCTGGCGTCACGGAACTGTCATCCGCTCCTGGCTGCTCGACCTTACCGCCGAGTTCCTGGCCGAGGACGCGGATCTGCGCGCGATCGCCCCGCGCGTCGCCGACTCGGGGGAGGGGCGCTGGACGGCAATCGAGGCGGTCGAACTCGGCGTGCCCACGCCGGTCATGACTCTCGCGCTGATGGAGCGGTTCGCGAGCCAGGACCGGGGCGACTACGCCAATCGCGTCCTGGCGCGTCTGCGACAGGCCTTCGGCGGGCACGCCGTCACGAAGGGTTGATACGTCTATTGCGGATGCTGCAGCGTCGCCCCTGCGGCATCCCGATCCGCGATTACCAGCGTTCCGCGGCGCTCGACGCGGTTGGCGGGAATCGCAGCCGTGCCCTCGACGAGATCCCTGAGCCGCGCGGCCTTCTCCGCGCCGGTGACCAGCCATATCCGCTGACGCGCCCGCGACAATGCGGGCAGCGTCAGCGTCATGCGCCGGGTGCCTTCGTACTCGCCCGATATCGCGACATCCGCATCGGCATCGAGCGCCGGGTCGCCGGGCACCAGCGACGCCACGTGGCCATCCGTGCCGAGACCGAGGTGCACCACGTCGAAGCGCAACGGCTTTCCGCCGAGCGACTCGAGGATCTCCCGATAGCTGCGGGCCGCCGCGGCGAGATCCGTCGCGCAGACCGGCATGTCGAGCAGGTTGTCGCGTGGCAGCGGGCCCTCGCGCACGAGCAGGGCTTCGAGCTGAGTGACCGTCCGCCGTTCGTCATCAGGTGGAACGATGCGCTCATCGACCTGCGCGACATGGATGTCGCTCCAGCCAGCGACGCAGTTGCGCAGCTTCTCGATCATGCGCCAGGGCGTCCGACCGCCGGAAAGCGCGATGAGCGCGACCTTCCGTTCGTCGAGCGCTGCCTCGCAGGCATTGTCGATCTCGAGCGCGGCACGCGCTGCCGCGGCCTCGGCATCGGCCTCGACGATCAACCGCACGGACCGTCTCCACTGGGCTGATGCCACCCGCCGAACGGCTGCGCCAGGCGCTCGGCGGAGGCCGGTCCCCAGCTGCCCGGTTGGTAGAGCTCGACCTGCGGACCGTTCGCCAGCATCCGGTCGACGATCGACCATGCGACTTCGACCGAGTCCTGGCGCGCGAAGAGGCTGGCGTCGCCCCGCAGCGCATCGCCGAGCAACCTCTCATAGGGCGTCATCTCGTCGGCCTGCGAGTTACAGGCGAAGAGCTCGATCTCGTGCCCGGTCATGTTCTCGCCCGCGGTCTTCACGCGCGCGCCGAGCGCGATCGCCACGCGGTCGGGTCCCAGGCGAAAGCGCAGGTAGTTGCCGCGCGCCGGCAGCGGCTCCTTGAACAGGTGCTGCGGCGGCCGCCGAAAGGTCGCGAGCACCTCGGTCGCCGTGACTGGCAGCTCTTTGCCGGTGCGGATCAGGAACGGAACATCCGCCCAGCGCCAGGAGTCGATGTCGAGGCGCAGCGCGGCGAAGGTCTCTACGTCCGAATTCGGGGACACGCTGTTCTCGGCGCGGTACCCGCGGTACTGTCCGCGGACGACATCGCGACGGTCCGCGGGGCGCACGGCTCGCAGCACCTTGGTCTTCTCGTCGCGCATCGCAGCCGCTCCGATTTCCACCGGCGGCTCCATCGCGAGGATGGCGAGCACCTGCAGCAGGTGGTTCTGCACGACGTCGCGGATCGCGCCGAGCTCCTCGTACAGGCGGCCGCGGCCCTCGACGCCAAAACTCTCCGCCATGGTGATCTGCACGTGATCGATATACGTGCGGTTCCAGACGGGCTCCACGAAGGCGTTTGCAAAGCGGAAGTAGAGCAGGTTCTGCACCGGCTCCTTGCCGAGAAAGTGGTCGATGCGGAAGATCGCGTCCTCGGCAAATACTGTACGCAGCGCGCGATTGATCGTCTGCGCGCTCGACAGGTCACGACCGAGCGGCTTCTCGACCACCACCCTCGCGCCCTCGGCGCAGTTCGACTCGGCGAGCTTCGCGGCCACTGTCGTGAAGAGACTCGGCGGTATCGCAAGGTAGTGCACCGGACGCCGGGCGCGGCCCAGCGCGTTGCGCAGCGCCGCAAAAGTCGCCGCTTCGCGATAGTCGCCGTCGACGACCACGAGCTTCGTCTCGAGCCGGCGGAGTGCCTCGGGGTCGGTGGACGGATCGTGCTCTGCGAGGCTCGCCCGCAGGCGTTGCAGCATCGATTCGCGATTCGTCCCGCGCGCGACGCCGACCAGCGTCGGCGGCAGGCGGCCGCGGCGCTCGAGATTCTCGAGCGCGGGAAAGATCTTCTTGAACGCGAGATCTCCGCTGATACCGAAGATCACGAGCGCGTCGGCGTACTCCTCGGGAGCGGTCATGCGCGAGAGTATAGACACCCGCGCCGGCGGGCCGGATGTTGTGCGGTGCACCGGTCGGACCTCGTGCGGACGCCGGCACCGGACAAAGCGCGCCCGCTGCTAGCATACAGGGATGATCCCGACGTGGTTCAAGCTCAGCTACACGGTTTTCGTCGTAGTAGTGGTCGCGATCTGGCTCAGGTACTACGGCTGGCGCAACCTGCTCTGGTTTTCCGACATCGCGCTGATCGGCGCCGTGCCCGCGTTCTGGCTCGAGGACGCCCGAATCGCGAGCGTCCTTGCGGTTGCGGTCCTGCTGCCGGAGATGCTGTGGAACGTCGACCTCGCCGGCCGTCTGCTGCTCAGGCGGCGGATCAGCGGGCTGACCGACTACATGTTCGAGAAGGATCGGCCGCTCATCCTGCGGCGGCTGTCGCTGTTTCATGTCCCGTTGCCGCTGGTCCTGCTGTGGCTGCTCGCTGCATACGGCTACGCGGAGCCTATTGCCTTGCCCGGAGCGATCGTGCTCGCGGCGGTCGTACTGCCGATCAGCCGCGCGGTGAGCACGCCGGAGAAGAACATCAACTGGAGCTGGGGGCTGGGACCCGTGCAGAGCCCGCTGCCCGCGTACCTGTACGTGTTGCTGCTCTTCCTCGGGTTCGTCGTGCTCGTCTTCGTGCCGACCCACGCGATCCTTCGCAATACC
>Ga0075428_100010886_pt1 | contig 10113 bp, 10 predicted proteins | sample RhiMetdeltSRZDD2_FD_75291 | JGI IMG/M metagenome (GOLD analysis project Ga0075428, IMG submission 75291) | Populus rhizosphere microbial communities from Tennessee, USA - Rhizosphere MetaG P. deltoides SRZDD2 | ecosystem: Host-associated > Plants > Roots > Rhizosphere > Soil | place: USA...
CCGCGGCGAACGCTGACCTCGGACCGATCGATATCCTGGTGAACGGCGCGGGCGTCGCGCCTTCGGCTCTGACCTGGAAGACCAGCGACGAGACCTGGCGGAGCGCGATCGACACCAACCTCTCGGGGGCCTTCTACTGCATGCGCGAGGCTCTCCCCGGGATGCTCGAGCGTGGCTTCGGTCGCGTCGTGAACGTGGCCTCGATCGCAGGCAAGACCGGCTATGCGTACATCTCGGCCTATGCCGCCAGCAAGCACGGTCTGCTGGGCCTGACCAAGTGCGCAGCGCTCGAGGTCGCATCCAAGGGCGTGACCGTCAACGCCGTGTGCCCCGGCTACGTGGACACACCGATGACCGACGTGTCCGTGGCTCGGATCGTCGAGAAAACCGGCCTGGCGGCGGCCGACGTGCGCCGGCGCCTCGAGGAGGCGAGCCCCCAGAAGCGGCTCTTCACTGCGGAGGAGGTCTCGTCCCTCGTGCTCTTCCTCTGCAGCGATGCCGCTCGCGGCATCAACGGTCAGGCGCTGAGCCTCGACGGCGGGACGGTGGTGTGATGCCGCTCGAGGTCGTCACCCCGCCCGCCCTGGCTTCGCCGCGCGGGTACAGCCACGGCCTCAAGGGAGGAGAGCTGCTCTTCGTGGCCGGGCAGATCGGCTGGGATGCGCAGCAGCGGGTGGTGTCCTCCGACTTCGTAGCTCAGTTCGCCCAGGCCCTCGACAACGTCCTGGCCGTGGTGCGCGCCGCGGGTGGCGTGCCGGAGACCATCGCGAGGCTCACTATCTACGTCACCGACAAGCACGAGTATCGGGCGCGCGCGCGCGACGTGGGGACGGCCTATCGCGAGCGCATGGGCCGGCACTATCCCGCCATGACGCTGGTGGAGGTGCGGGCGCTCCTCGAGGACGCAGCGAAAGTCGAGATCGAAGCCACGGCGGTGCTATGAAGCGCGGGGCGGACGGGGCGAAGGACGGGCAGCTCGCGGTCTCCGTTTGGGTCCGCCTGCTCAAGGCCCATGGCCTGCTGCTCCGCGAGCTGCGACGGCGCGTGCCGCCGGAGCTGACGCTGCCGCAGTTCGACGTGCTCGCCCAGCTGCATCGACGGCCCGAGGGCATGACCCCCGGCCAGCTGACCCGCGAGCTCCTGGTCACGGCGGGCAACGTGACGGGGATCGTCGCGCGACTCGAGGCCCTCGACCTGGTCGAGCGCCGGCCGGTCCCCGAGGACCGCCGCGCCGTCCGCCTGCGGCTCACAGCCCGTGGTCGCCGGCTCATGGACCGCGCCATCCCGCGGCATCGGCGTGAGGTGGGAGCGCTGCTCGGGCGCGTGGCCGCGCCCCGCCTCGCGAGCCTGCGCGACCTGCTGGGCGAGCTGAGCCGCAGCCTGGAGGCGCGCTCTTGACGCCCAGGAGCTTCCGCTACGCTGAGCACGCGGCCATCGCGCGCATCACGTTCGATCGTCCCGACAAGCTGAACGCGCTCACCTTCGAGGTCTATCGGGAGCTGACGGCGCTCTTCCGCGAGATGGCGGAGCGGCGTGACCTGCGGGCGGTGGTGCTGACGGGGGCGGGCCGCGCCTTTTGCACGGGCGGGGACGTGAGCGAGATCATCGGCGAGCTGCTGCACTACGACCGCGAGCAGCTCCTCGGCTTCACGCGACTCACCTGCGACCTGGTCCGTGCGATGCGCGCCCTGCCGCGGCCGATCGTCGCGTCTCTCAACGGCACGGTAGCCGGCGCCGGCGCGGCGATCGCCCTGGCCTCCGATTTCCGCGTGGCCGCGGAGGGCGCGAAGATCGCGTTCCTGTTCGTGAAGGTGGGCCTGGCCGGAGCCGACATGGGCGCCGCGTTCCTGCTCCCACGACTCGTGGGCCTCGGCCGCGCGACGGAGTTGCTGATGCTCGGCGACTTCGTCGAGGCCGCGGAGGCGGAGCGCATCGGCCTCTATCATCGCGTGGTGCCGCGGGAGCGCCTGGAGGCGGAGACGCAGACGCTCGTCGAACGGCTGGCGAAGGGGCCCCTCGACGGGCTCGCGGAGACGAAGCGCGCCTTGAACCGCGAGCTGTCCCTCGACCTCGAGTCGGCCCTCGACGAGGAAGCGCGCATCCAGGCCGAGCTGATGCGCGGCCCGGATTTCCGCGAGGGCTTCGACGCCTTCGTTCAGAAACGGGCGCCGCGTTTCTCCGGGGCGCCCGAGTGAGCGGAGCACCGCGCGATCCTTTCCTCGAGGCGCAGCACGTCGAACTCGCCGAGCTGCTTCGCGCCTTCGGTGAGAAGCGCCTTCGGGGCACGGCATCGGACGAGTCCGACCCCGGTGGGCAGACGCGTCGGCTCGTCGGCACCCTGGGCGAAGCCGGCTTCCTGAAGCATGTGATCCCCGAGCCGTACGGCTGCATGGACCTGCGCTCGCTGGTCGTCGCGCGCGAGGCCCTCGCGTACTACTCCTCGCTCGCGGACACGGCCTTCGTCATGCAGGGGCTGGGATCCTTCCCGATCAGCCACGCGGGCACCGACGTTCAGAAGCAGACCTGGCTGCCTCCGGTCGCTCGTGGCGAGATGCTATCGGCCTTCGCCGTGACCGAGCCCGAAGCGGGCTCCGACCTCGGCGGCGTTCGGACCGAGGCGGCCCGTGACGGAGCGCTGTGGCGCCTGAGCGGCATTAAGACCTTCATCTCGAACGCGGGCCTCGCGGGCGTCTACACGATCCTCGCCCGCACAGGCGGCTCGCCGGGGCGGGATGCGCTCTCGATGTTCCTGGTGGACGGCGAGGCGCCCGGCATCTCGGTGCGCGCCCTCGAGCTGATCGCCCCGCACCCGATCGGCGAGGTCCGGCTTCAGGACACGCCTGGATTGCTCCTGGGCGCGGAGGGCGACGGCTTCAAGATCGCCGTGGCTACGCTCGAGCATTTTCGGCCCAGCGTGGGCGCGGCCGCCTGCGGGCTCGCCAGCCGGGCGTTGTTCGAGTCGCTGCGCCGCGCCCAGACCCGGCGTCAGTTCGGCCAGGCGCTCGCGGACTTCCAGTCCGTGAAGATGACGCTTGCGGACATGCACGTCGAGCTCGAAGCGGCGCGCCTCCTCGTGCGCCGCGCCGCGTGGCTGAAGGACCAGGGTGCCTCGATCTCTCGCGAGGGCGCCGCCGCCAAGCTCGCCGCCACGGAGATGGCGCAACGGGTGGTCGATCGGGCGGTTCAGATCCACGGCGGCCAGGGCGTGCTGAAGGGCTCGACCGTCGAGCGCCTGTACCGCGAGGTCCGCGCGCTGCGTATTTACGAAGGCACGAGCGAGATCCAGAGGCTGGTGATCGCCCGCAGCCTGCTGAAGGAGAGCCGATGAGCACCGACATCCTCCGCAAGGAGGACATGAGCGCCGAGTACCGGCAGATGGTCACCCAGCTCATGGAGAGCCAGGCCTACCGCGAGCTGGCCGCGGCCCACATGTTCGGGTACGGCCTGCAATACGTCCCGGACCAATGGCTGCGCTTCATGGTGTGGCACATCCGCGAGGAGGCCGAGCACTACGAGGCGGTCGCGAAAATGTACAAGGAGTTCACAGGCGAGGAGGTCGAGCGCGTGGTCCGAGAGCGGCTCGCGGCCCGGCCCGTGCCCATGGCCGAGAGCTGGATCGAGCTGGCCATGGCCCAGTTCCTCTACGACCGCGGCGGCTTCTGGCAGCTCAAGGAATACGAGGACTGCTCCTTCGTGCCGTATCGCGCCGTGATCCAGAAGATCGTGAAGGAGGAGGCCGGCCACCAGAACCTGGGCGAGCGCATCGTGGTCGAGCAGTGCCAGTCGGGGCGCTTCGACGGCGAGAAGCAGGCGCTCTTCGAACGCTGGCTCCGCATCGGTCTGCTCTCCTTCGGGCGACCCGGCACGCCCGGGAACCGGTACGCCATCGAGCACGGCCTCAAGAAGCGCGACTCGGGCGCATGCATGAAGGATTTCGTCGACGACATCAGGCCGGCCGTGAGGTCCGCCGGGCTTCGCTTCCCCGACCCGGCGGCGCTGCGCATGGAGTTGCCCGCCGACGTCGACTGGAGCGTGTAGCGTGGGGCGCATCCTGGACCTGTGCGGAGAGGTCGCGGCGGAGCTGGAGGAGGGCCCCGAGGGGCCATTTCTCCCTCCCGATTCGTGGGACCGCTTCCGCGGCGAGTTTTCCGACGAGGAGATCGAGGACGCAGTCTCCCTGGTTCGCGACAACCTGTTCCAGAGCGAGCTGGTGGACGCTGCCGACAGCCTGAGCGCCCGCTTGGTGGACTTTCTCGGCGCTTTTGGAGAAGCCGACTCCTTTGAGGTGGCACAGCGCGGCGGCGCCGGCCTGACGATGGACGTGATCGGCCAGCTCGCACGCCGCATCGGCCGCCTCGAGGAGATCCTGGACGTCTTCCGGACCAACCCTCCGCCCGACCGGCGCGGCTTCGAAGCCCTGCGCCGACGCCTCGCGGATCTCGGCATCGAGGACGAGATGGCCGAGGACCCGCGGATCGAGCCCGACGCGGATGAAGACGACGGCGACTAACACAGGTCAGCACAACCACGGAGGGCACAGAGAGGCCCGGAGAGCTCATGAGAATCAAGTGCCACCGACATTCGATCCAACGCTATTGAATCTCTGTGTCCTCTCCGTTCGTTCTCTGTGCTCTCTGTGGTTGTCTTGGCCGTTGTAGGACTCATGGCTGATCCGGCGCGATCCCTGCTCTTCCAGCCGCTCCCGATCGGCAGGAACGGCCTCGTCCTGCCAAACCGCATCTGGCTCCCCGCCATGGTCACGTGGCGCGGCACCGAGGATGGCTTCGTCACGCCCTCGGTGCGCGAGATCTATCTGCGCTATGCCCTCGGCGGCGCCGGCATGATCGTGCTCGAGGCGATCGGCATCCGCGACGTGGCGAGCGGCCCGCTGCTCCGCCTGTCGGACGACCGCTTCGTGCCGGGCCTGCGCACGCTGCGCGAGGAGATGCGGGGCGTCTCCGCGTCGCTCGTGATCCCCCAGATCATCGACTTCCTGAAGATCGCGCGTCGCAAGCCCACGCGGGAATACCTCGAAGGCATGGTCCGGAGAGGCCGCCTTCCCGGACGCGTGCTCGATCTCTCCGACGCCGAGTTCGAGGCTCAGCACGAGGCCTGGTTGCCCGTCGCTCGCGAGCGCCGCGACTTCTTGCACGGCTACCGGCAGACGATCGAGGACCTGGGCCGCGAGGAGATCCGCCGCATCCCCGCATGGTTCGCCGCGGCGGCGGGGCGCGCGAGAAAGGCCGGCTTCGACGGCGTCGAGCTGCACTTCGCCCACGCCTACACGATGGCGTCGTTCCTCTCGGCGACCAACACGCGCACGGACGAGTACGGGGGCAGCCTCGAGAACAGGCTGCGGCTGCCCCGCGAGGTGGTCGCGGCGGTTCGCGAAGAGGTCGGCGCGGATTTCCTGGTCGGATGCCGCTATCTCGGCTCGGAGGACATCCTGGGCCCGGACGGTCGCATCCAGGGCACGGGCCTCGACGAGTCCGCACGGATCGGAGTGGAGCTGGCGCGCGCCGGCCTCGACTTCCTCTCGATCTCGCGCGGCGGCAAGTTCGAAGACGCCAAGCAGCCGCGCGTGGGCGAGCCGGCATACCCTTACACCGGGCACAGCGGCCACACGTGCATTCCCCGCGACAAACGCGACCCATTCGGCGTGAACGTCCCTCTCGCCGCGAAGATCCGGGCGGCGGTGCGGGCCGCGGGCTTCCGCGTGCCGATCGTGACCACGGGGAAGATCGTCCACCTGGAACAAGCCGAGGCCGTGCTTCGTGACGGCCACGCCGACGTCGTGGGCATGGCCCGGGCCCTGCTGGCCGATCCGGACCTGCCGCGCAAGTGGGCCGCGGCCCACGAGGACAAGGTGCGGCGCTGCGTGTTCTGCCCTTTCTGCGAAGAGGAGGATAGCGGGCACCGCGTGGTGACCTGCACGCTGTGGCCCAAGGGGCCGGACGGCCCGCGCTCGCGCCTCACGCCTTCGGTCTGGCATCCCGATCGGCCGTGGGACCCGGCGGGCCTGTTCGTGCCTTAGAATCGCGCCGCGCTGATGGCACGCGCCGCCCTTCTCCTCGGCATGCTGCTGTCGTGCGCCTGCGGCGCTCAGCCTCGGGATCCGCGGCCCCGCCCCATCGCGTTGCCCTCGATGCCCGCGGCCTACCCCCTGCCCGCCGTGCCCGAGCGCTCGCCGCGCATCGCGAGCTACACGATCGCCGCGCGCCTCGACGAGGGCGAGCACGCGCTCCTTGGCAGGCTCCTGCTCGAATGGCGCAACACCAGTGAGACGGCGGTGGCCGAGCTTCCATTCCATCTCTACTGGAACGCGTTCCGAAACAACCTTTCCAGTTCGGCGCGGGGCGACGGGCCGCGAGCGGCGCGTTTCCGAATGGATCGCGACTTCGGCGAGACGCGCCCCACTCGCGTCACGCTGGTCGGGCCTCCCGATGTGGATCTCACGCCGGGGCTCCGCTACGTCGACGCCGACGGCGACAACCCCGACGACCGCACGGTCGCGATCGTCCCGCTGCCGCGACCCATCCCCCCCGGAGAGGGTGCCCGGCTGAGGATCGAGTGGACCTCGCGCATCCCGTACGGCGCCGTCGGGCGCGCCGGGTGGATCCACGATTACTTCTTCGTGGTCCAGTGGTTCCCAAAGGTCGGCGTGTTGATGAAGGACGGCACCTGGAAGGCCCACGCCTTCCACTCCACGACCGAGTTCTTCTCCGACTACGGGAACTACGACGTGCGGCTCACCGTCCCCGAGCGTTACGTGGTCGGAGCCACGGGGCGCCAGACCGATTCCACTCCGAACGCCGACGGGACCAAGACGCTGCGCTTCGTCCAGGAGGACGTCCACGATTTCGCATGGACCGCGTGTCCGCGTTTCCTCGAGCGGCGGACGCGCTTCGAGTCGGCCGGCTATCCGCCGGTGGAGATCCGGCTGCTGCTGATGCCCGAGCACGCATCCCTCGAGCAGCGTTACCTCGACGCGACCGCGCTGGCCCTCCGTGCCTACGGCGCCTGGTCGACGCCCTACCCCTATTTCCAGGTCACCGTCGTGGACCCGGCCTGGTACTCGGCCTCGGGCGGCATGGAGTACCCCACGCTCTTCACGGGCGGGGCCCATCTGTGGTCGCCGCCGGACCTCCTCTCTCCAGAGGGCGTGACGGTCCACGAGGCCGGGCACCAGTTCTGGTACGGGCTCGTGGCCAACGACGAGTTCGAAGAGGCCTGGCTCGACGAGGGCATCAACCAGTACTTCGAGGACCGGACACTCGATCTCGCCTATGGTCCAGCGGCGTTCGGCGTTCGCTACTTCGGCGGCAAGGACCAGCGGGACCGGCGGCGCGGGATCCCCGTGATCGCTCCGGGCGTCTTCACGCGGCGGGGCGACGAGGATCGCAGGGATTTACGGCGATACGGCCGACAGGACCCCCTGGTGCGCCGCGCCTGGGAGTACCAGACGAAGGACTCCTACTACCTCAATGCCTACAGCAAGCCCGCGCTGGTGTTCGCGACGCTCGAGGGCCTGCTCGGCGCGGACGTCATGGACCGCGTCTGGCGCACGTACGCGCGCCGGTTCCGCTTCGCGCACCCCACGAGCGCGGACCTCATCGCGACCGTGAACGAGGTCACCGGCCAGGACTGGGGCTGGTTCTTCGACCAGACCTTCCACTCGAGCGCCCTGTGCGACTACGCCGCCTCGGTGAAGCAGGAGGAGAGCCGCGTCCCGCGCGGCTTCGTCGATGATCGCTTCGTCTCGCTCGCCGCGCCCAAGCCCGAGGGCGCTCCGAAGGCCTGGGATGCCGAGGTCACCTTCGAACGGCGCGGCGAGGTTCGTCTGCCAGTGGACGTTCGCATCGAGTTCGAGGGAGGCCGCATCCTCCACGACACCTGGGACGGCCGCGACACCTTCAAGCGCTATGCGTTCCGGGCCGGCGCCAAGGTCCGGCGCGCGATGGTCGACGCCGAGGGCAAGCTGGCCCTCGACGTCGACCGCTCGAACAACGTCTGGCGCGACGAGGACGGCATCGCACGCCGCGCCGCGCTCAAATGGTCGGCTCGCTACCTCTTCTGGCTCCAGACTCTGCTCGAGCTGCACACGGTGCTCGGATGATCGAGGCGCTGCGTGCCGGGGTCCAGGCGGCGTGGCGGCTGCGCGCCCTCGTTGCGCTGCTCCTGGCGTCGAACCTGGCCGCGGCAGGCCTTCTCGCCGTGCCCTTGGCGCTGGTCCTGGAGCGAGACCTGACGAGCCGCGGCGCGGCGCCACACCTGGTCGAGGGCTTCGACTACGACTGGTGGCTGCGTTTTTCGAATGACTGCGACTTCGGCACGAGCTTCGGCCCCGAGATGCTCGGCGCGGGCTTCGCGTTCCGCAACGTCGACCTGCTGCTGCGTGGCGAGCTGCCAGGCCGGCTCTTCTCGAACGAGGACGCGGCGCCGAGCGGCGCCGAGCCGCTCGTCCTCGGACTCGGCGCCGCCTACCTGCTCCTGCAGGCGACCCTCGCCGGCGGCATCCTCGCTGCGCTTCGCGCCCCGAGGGGCGGATTCGCCCTGCGCGCATTCGCCCATGCCTGCGGCCTCTACCTCGGCCCGATCGCCCGCGTGACGCTTCTCGCTCTCGCGCTCGACGCCTTCGTCTTCCTGCTCGACCTTCCGCTGGCCGCGTGGTGCGACTCACGGGCTCGCGAGTCGCTCACCGAGGCCACCGCGCTCGCCTGGTCCTTCGGCCGCCATGCGGCGCTGCTCGCCGCGCTGCTCGCGGTCCATGTGCTCTCCGGCTACGCGAAGGCGCTGGTCGTCCTCGAGGACCGGCGCAGCGCCTCCCTCGCGCTGCTCTCGGCCCTGGGCTTCGTCCTCGGTCGCGTCCGGCTCGTGGCCGGCCACTTCCTGGCCATCGGGCTCCTCGGCCTGGCCCTGCTGGCGACCTTCGTCGCCGCGGATGGCCTGCTGCCCGTCACCGGCTACCGCACCCAGCTTCTGGCGTTCGCTCTGATGCAGTCCTTCGTGGCGCTGCGGATCGCCCTGCGCCTCGCTCTCGCCGGCGGGCAGCTCCACCTGCTGCGGCGGCTGCGCTGATCTAGAATCGCGTGATCGCCGCGATGCCCGTCGAAGCCAGCGCCTTTCGAAGAGCCCTGGGGCAGTTCGCCACCGGCGTTGCGGTTGTGACGACGCGCGACGCCGCCGGCCAACCGATGGGGCTGACCGTGAACGCCTTCAGCGCCGTGAGCCTCGAGCCCCCCCTCGTGCTGGTCTGCATCGACAGCCGCTCCGAGACCCACGGCGGCTTCGGCGCCTCCGGCCTGTTCGGCGTGAGCGTGCTGAGCGAGGACCAGGAGCATTTCTCGCGCCGCTTCGCGCAGCCGGGGCGGGAGAAGTTCGCGGCGAAGGACCTCCACCTCGGCGAGGAGGGCATCGCCCTCGTGCCGGGGGCCCTCGCCCACATCGTGTGCCGCGTGGTCACCGCCACACAGGCCGGAGACCACACCATCTACGTGGGCGAGGTCGCGCGTCTTGACGTCTCCCCGGGACGTCCGTTGCTCTTCCACGCCAGCGGATACCGGCGGCTCGCCGGAAACCAGGCATGACCCGGCCCATGGAGTTTCCCGAGCGCTTCAACATGGCCTCCTACTTCCTCGATCGGAACGTCGAGGAAGGACGCGGGAACCGCGTGTGCCTGTACTGGCGCGACCAGGCGTACACCTATCGCGAGGTGCAGGCCCGCGCCAATCGCTGTGCCAATGGCCTGCGCGCCCTGGGCGTGAGCATCGAGGATCGCGTGCTCTTGATCCTGCCCGACCGGCCCGAGTTCGTGTTCGCCTGGTTCGGCGCCGTCAAAGCCGGCGCCGTGGTGTGCATGGTCAACCCGCTGCTCCCGGTCGACGACTTCGTCCACTACTTCGACTACACGCGGGCCAAGGCGGCGATCGTCGACGAGTCCATCCTCGAACGCCTGGATCCGGTGCGCGAGTGGTTCCGCCACCTGCAGAACCTGATCGTGGTGGGCAACGCGGGCCGGCACGTGTCGTTCGACGAGGTGTGCGGCCGAGCCTCGGACCGCTGCGTGAACGCCGACACGCATCGCGACGACCCCGCCATCTGGCTGTTCACGAG
>Ga0075428_100010888_pt1 | contig 10112 bp, 6 predicted proteins | sample RhiMetdeltSRZDD2_FD_75291 | JGI IMG/M metagenome (GOLD analysis project Ga0075428, IMG submission 75291) | Populus rhizosphere microbial communities from Tennessee, USA - Rhizosphere MetaG P. deltoides SRZDD2 | ecosystem: Host-associated > Plants > Roots > Rhizosphere > Soil | place: USA...
GTGACGCTGGTGCTGCTGGGTTTGTGGGCTCAGGGCTTTCCCAAGATCGGCGTGGACTTCATGCCGGCACTCGACGAGGGGATGACGCTCGACATGCCGATCACCGTGCCGCGGGCCAGCGTCACGCAGGCGGCCGACGACCTGAAGGCCCGCGATGCGCTGCTGCGGGGTTTTCCGGAGGTGGAGTCGGTCATCGGCAAGGCAGGGCGGGCCGACACGCCAACCGATCCAGCGCCGCTGGACATGGTGGAGACGTTCGTCAATTTCCGCCCCAAGGAGCTGTGGCCCAAGCGCGTGCTGAGGTTTCGCGATGCGGCGGAGCAGACAAAGCTGGTGCTGGTGCGGCTGGAACGCGAGGGGTATGTCCTGCCCGCCTCCAGTCCCGAGGACCGGCAGAACCTTGTCAACGACGCCTCGCAAAAGGCGCTGGAGCGATTCAACGAGATCATGCGCGAGCTGGCGTCGCTGAGGTATCAGGAATTTGAATCCGATCTGGGACCAGTGCTCCTGCGCTTTACGGTCGAAGAAGTAATCAGCCAGTTTCGCGCTGCGGACATCGTGCGGCCCGAGATGGCGGCAGTCATCAGCCGCGAAATGGAATCGCTCCTGGGCGAATCGCTGGCAATTTATGCCCCCTGGCTGGCCCGCAGTCCGGCTGTGGAAGACGTGCAAAAGCTCTCGCTCGCCATCGCCGAGCGGCTGGTCGAGCAGGATGCCTTTGTCCCCGTGTTCCGGCTGACGGATGAGAACTATCAGGCGCTGCGCAAGGCCGATCTCCCGGAGGACGTCCTCACGCGGCTGAAGCCCATCAGCGGTGTTTCGTTCATTCGGCAAGTTGACTTCGAGAGGAAGTTGCGATCGCTTTTATCGGGGGCACAGTTCCAGAAGCATCGTAGCGCGCTCAAAGCGCAGGCCAGCTCCAAGATGGGAACTGCCGACGCTTTGACGCTGCGCGAGCCGCTGGTCCATCGTTGGCTCAGCACATCGGCCGAACTGCTGGGAGCCGATGCACCGACGTTTGCCTCGCGTGTCTACGACAAGCTGATTGCCCATCGTGAGGAACTCTGGTTGGCTCACGTCAAGGAAATCAACTGGGAGCTCTTTGACCGCGGCACCGAGGCGTATACGTGGTTCGCGCTCGAAGAACTTGTCAAGGCTGCCAACACGTCGGACCTGGTTCACGGCGCTCCGAAAGCTGCCGAGGCCGAGCATTTTGCCCACGCGGCCCGTGCGGCGCAGCTCGAGAAGTCTTATGATCCGGCCGCGTTCCCGCCGCTGGCCAGGCTCCGCGAAGAATTGGAACCCCCCTTCCGCAAGTCAGTCTTCTTCTGGCCGCGGGTTGGAGGCCCCAAGGGGGACCTCGTGGACGACGAAATGGGGCGCGTACTCCAAGTCCCCGGTTGGAGCAACATCTTCATTCAGCCCATCATCAACCGCATCAACATGCTCTCTTCGGGCGTGCGGACCGACATCGGTGTGAAGGTTTTTGGGCCCGACTTGGCCACCATCGAACGCGTCTGCAAGGACGTCGAGGCGGCACTCAAGCCCGTCAACGGCGCCCGCGACGTAGTTGTCGCTCCGATCATGGGAAAGGGGTATTTGGAGATCGACATCGACCGCCAGCAAGCGGCCCGCTATGGCATCTCGGTCGAGGACATTCAGAACGAAATCGAGCTGGCTGTCGGCGGTCGGGCGATCACCTACACCGTCGAAGACCGCCAGCGGATTCCAGTCCGCCTGCGCTATGCCCGCGCTAGCCGCGAGGACGAGGAGAGCATCCGCCGCCTGCTGATCAGTCCGGGCAGCATGGGGGGCGGCAGCATGACGGGCGGCGGAATGAGCGCTAGGCCGGCGCCCGCGATGCCGGTCCCCACGTTGACACCGCAGGCCAACGGCACCCCGCACGTGGCGACGGCGCCACACGCTTCCCAGCGGCGAATGATTCCGCTGTCGGCCGTGGCGGACGTAAACATCGTCGAAGGGCCGGCGATGATCAAGAGCGAGAACGGCCGGCTGCTCAACTACGTGACGCTCAATGTCCGCGGGCGGGACGTGGTCGGTTTCGTGGACGAGGCGCAGCGCGTTGTCGCTCAAAAGGTAAAACTTCCAGAAGGAGTTCACCTGGAGTGGAGCGGCGAGTTCGAGCATCAGGTGCGGGCCGCCAACACGCTGCTGCTCGTCTTCCCGGCGGTGATCGCGCTGATTTTTGTGATCCTTTACCTGACGTACCGCGACTTGGCGGATGCGTCGCTGATGATGCTGGCCGTGCCAGAGGCCCTGGCCGGAGGCGCCTTCTTCATGTACTTCTTCCCCAAGTTCACGGGGGGCTGGGACGCGCCGCCGATGGACTTCAGCGTCGCCGTGTGGGTCGGCTTCATTGCCTGCTTTGGCATGGCGACCGAAACGGGCATCATCATGCTCGTCTACCTGCGCGAAGCGATCGACAAGCGCGGCGGCCTGGAGAACATCCGCTCGCTGGAAGAGCTTCGCGAAGCGGTCATCGAGGGGGCGGTCCATCGCCTGCGTCCCAAGCTCCTCACCGAAGGAGTCGCGATCGTCGCCATCTTCCCGATGGTCTTTGCCACGGGCGTCGGCGGCGAGATTCTCGCGCCGATGGCGCTACCGGTGCTCGGCGGGCTGCTCATTTCCGATGAGGTCGTCGATCTGTTTCTGCCCGTGCGATTCTATTGGGTGCGCCGCCAGCGCTGGCTCAAGCTGCATGGCCGCCAGGCTTGATGCCGCCGACTCGCGCTGAAGCTTCATTTCCCGCCGGCCGGGTTCAGCGCCCAAATCGCTCCGCCGCCGCCGAAACTGCTCCAACTCCCAAAGTCGGCGACATAAATGCGTCCGCTGGGATGAACGACTACATCAAGCGGCTGGGTAAAGGTCATGCTCTGGCCATCTGCGGTCAACAGCGGCCGGTTGTCGGTGACGGTGGTGCCGCTGTCGCTAAAGGCGAAGGTATGGACGGTGTGCGTCCCTTCGTAGAAGCAGATCAGGAGGCGGCCGTGTAGCGGACCCGGCAGCGTGTATTCCGTGCAGCCGTTGGCGCTGGTGCCATTGATCGATTTCAAGTTGAAGATCAAGTTGTCCGGATGGAAGTTCGGCTCAGGCTGGACTCCCACGGGGTATTCCGGCACTTCCCACGGATCGACGCTGGACATGGGATTCCCGCCCAGCAGCACATACTCATTCCTCGACGGATTGGGGTGTCCGTAGTAACCCCCTTCGACGATCCGTACGAGATCTTCGTCCGGGAAGACCGAATGGAGCGCGGGAACACCGGGCTTGCTCGGCGTGTCGGAGCGGCCGGTGCCGTCGTTCTGATTCACGCCGCCATAGAGATTGCCATTCGAATGCCAGCAGACGCGATACATCTGCCGAAAGCCGGTGGCATAGAGCTTGAGCGGTGCGTTTGGCGCGTGCGGATTATAGGAGACGGGCGCGGTCGTCTGCGCGTTCAACGGGAGGCGGCCGCCACTTTCGTCAGGACTGTGGACGTCGGCCACGAGCACCGCGGCGCTCAAAGGTGTTTCGGGCCGTACCGGATCGTCCCCCAGGCGATTCATGCTGCCAGTGGAGATGTACAGCCGCTTGTCGGGGCCGAACGTGCAGCCATTGAGCGGGTGCCAGCCGGAGGGGAGGCCAATGATGTACGGGGTTTCTTTTGCGATGCTGGCTAATGTGCCGCTCTGGTCTGGATTGCGCTCGCGGCCGGCGGCGGGAATCTGAAGCTTGGAGAGGACGCCGCTGAAGGTGCCTTCGTTTTGCAGCTCGGCCTTGCGATCGTCGTAGGTAATCCAGGCGATCAGCTTTTCCGCGGTGGCGTCCGGGTCGAAGGCCAGTCCCAGGATTTTTCTCTCGCCTTCAAGCGCCAGCAGCCGATCTTTGCCGATTGCCAGGCCGGTTTGCGGATCGATCCGCAGGCGATAGACCATGCCGTTATAGGTTGAGACGTAAACATTTTTGTCGGGGCCGATGGCGATGGCGGTCGGTCCATGCTCGTCGTCGATTTTGGTCTTCGTGTAGCGGAAGCCTGGAATCTCAACGGCCCGCGGCCGGTCCGTGCCGGTGGTAAACGTCGAACGGAACGCCGCCACTGGCATTCCCTCTTTGCCCACGAGCTTGCTCGTCACCTCCAGCGTGTAGCGGCTCAGCGGCAGCAGCTTGCCAGTTGGCTGAAGGTTGACCACGTCCCCCTCGATGTCCGAGCCCAGCTTGGCGGCGACGCTCTTGCCGTCAGGATCCAGTAGCCGGACGGCATCAGCGGTGAGAGTTGGCAGCTTGAGTCCATTGGAAAAATGAATCTGCACGAGCGTTTGCGGGCTTACGTCGGCCGCCTGGTCGCGCGGGCTGACCATGACCACGCGCGTCGAATCGGCGGCAGATGCGACAGCGGTTCCTGCGGCGCAAAGCATCCCGGCCGCAATAACATTCGAGGTCAAGAACCGAATTCTATCAGCATTCCCAGCGACGGATCGGGAAGCTCTGCGAAACACATCGATAGCCATCACTCGTCTCCCGATTCTCATGTCCTCACTTCGGAGTTGGAAATGAGAATACGAGGCGAGCCGGCGTGACGCAATCAACTCCTGAAGAATCCGCGGACTTGGGAGTTCGACGCGCCTGCGCGATCATGCCGCGTGGCGGCTCGTCGTGGCTGGTTCGGAGGAGTGCCGCCGGCTGCTCTTGGCGGGCGCGCCGTCGGGGTGGCCGATCGTGTCGTGCAGGGCCCACAGCTTGGCGCTTTTGAGGAAGGCGTAGTGGGCCATGATCGAGCAGACAACCAGCCCCGCCATGCCGTCCAGGAAGCCCAGCCGCAGGACGTAGAGGTACAAGAAGCGGATCGGAAACCTCAGCAGCGCCACCACCAGACCGTGCCGCTTTCCTTTGTCGTGCATGTCCTCCGCCGCCCAGGTGCTATAGCGATTCTGCTTGGCGACGAAGTCTGCCAGGTCCCAGGCTGTATAGTGCAACAGCTTGCCGGTCAGATCGCCGATCGTGCCGCCGACAATCTCGACGTCGGCATGAACGCGCCGCTCCTGATAGCTGCCCAGATCTCGGCGGAAGAGGCGCGTCAGCTCGGGTGTATTCCAGTCGCAGTAGCGGATCGGATGCCCCAGAAAAAAGTTGTCGCGCCGCAGGCGATAGGCGTCGTGTTTGGGCGGGCTGGACAGCACCAAGCGAATCTCGGCTGCCAGCTCCGGCGACACCCGTTCGTCCGCGTCCACAACCAGCACCCACTCATGCGTCGCCTGCGGGATGGCCCAATTCTTGAAGTTTGCCGAATTGACGTACTCCCGCTCGATGATCCGGCAGCCGCCAAGCGAGCGCACGATGTCCAGCGTCCCGTCGGTCGATCCCGAGTCGGCAATCAGGATTTCGTCGGCAATCCCCCGCACTGACTCAATGCAAGCTCGAATATTGAGCCGCTCGTTCTTGCAGGGGATGAGGACGGTGAGCATCGGGATTGCAGAGTTCGAGATCGATTTAAGCAGCCCGGCGCAGCGGGAGAACGTCGGTCAGGCGAGACCACCAACTCGATGGCTTGCAGCCGGCCAGCAGCGAATCCAACAGCGGCGGCAACCGCTCTTGGATCTGGGTCACGGTCCATTGCCGCACCTGAATGCGGCGCACGATTTCGTCGATCGCCTCGACAAATAAGTCGCAGCGCCCTTGGGCCAGTTGGCCAGTGACGGCGCGGAGCTGCCGGCCGTCGTCGGTCAGACAGTGCACCGCCTCCGGATGCCGGTAGACCGCCTTGCCGAAGCACAGCACCGGCAGACGGTTCGCCAGCGCCTCGACCGCGCCCGACGAGTTGATGCAGGCCACCGCCCGGCAGGTTTCCATGGCGGTGGTCAGCGACGGCGATTGATCCCAAACGAGCCCCTGGCGGCGGGCTAGCTCTGCCAGCCGCTCATCCAGGTCGTGACGCGGATGCTTTCGCAGTCTCAGGCGGAGTGCGGAGTGCTCCGCCAGATGCTTCACAAAGGCGTACATGCTGTCGAACCAGGGGGACATGTGCGTGATCTGCGTGTCATGATCGTGCTGGAGCACGACCAGCAGGTCGCCCGCGGCCGGCACGGCCAGGGGAGTGCGGCAGTGACAAGTCAGCCGCTCGGTTGCCCAGCTCGCGGCCGCATTGATGCCGTGCGGATCGACTTGGAACCGTCCTTGCTGCGGGTACCAGCCCAGCTCGACATAAATTCGCCGGGCGTCCCAGCCGTCGAGTTGCTGGTGGAATTGGGAATATCGGTCGTGTGTGCCGTTGAACAGAATCGCCAGATCGCAGGGCCACATCCACCGGCCGTAGGGTACACGTCCCGAGCGCGGGCCGCGCCAGCGCATCACTTGATGGCCGGCAACTCGGCAGGTGGCAGCCATGTTATCCAGAAATGCGCCGGCCTCCGGCGTCTTGCGGGCTTCGACGACAATCCTGGCCATGACGATTCTTCCTGCGTGACGCGATTATGCCGCCCGCCGCCGCACTTCGGCCTGGGCAGTGCCGCTTCCGAGTGCAGCCCATAACCCTGAGGCGTCATTCAACCGCAGCCGCACTTGTCGCGGCAAGCCGAATTGGCCGCTTTTCGAGAGGACGAGATGCGCCTGCCGCAGATGGCGTCGAGCTGCGGCCGATTCCTCAATCGCCAGGAGCAGGTTTCCATCCGCCTGCCCGGTGAAGCGGCCGCTTCCCGGCACGACCACAACCTCCAGATCAACGGTCTGTCCCGCCCACGGCCGTGCGGCCAGGCCGAGCGATTTCAAAATCCTTGCCGCCAGCGGTGGATCGTGCGGCTGACCGACCAGCCGCACCAGCAAGTCTTGTGGCCGCCGCTTGACCACGCCGCTTAAGCACCGCGTCAGGCGAAACGTGCGGTACAAGTAGTCGAAATGATGCTGCTCGTGATGGCGATCGACCTTGGTCGGCGTGGGCGGATGCCACAAGTGGTAAGTCCGCGTGCGGTCGAGCACCGACACGATCCGCAGTCCGGCCGCTCGCATCCGCCACCCCAGGTCGTCGTCCTCTCCGCCCCAGGCGCGAAAATTCTCGTCCAGGCCGTTGACCCGCAAGAAATCGTCGCGGCAAATGCCCACGTTGCCGCCGCGGAGATTCGGTTTGCGCGGATGGCGGATCAAGTTGTAAAACGACGACTTAAGGTGCATCAGCGCCAGCTTGCGGAATTCGCCCGGTGGACTTAGCCGCGCGAACTCGCCGCGGAGGACCGATTCCACGGTGATCCGCTCGCTGGTGGGCTGATCGAGGCGAATGCAGTAACCGCTGGTCACTACACCCGGCTGGACGGCGCTAAAGTGGTGCTGGACGTGATCGGGCGGGACCAGGCAATCCCCATCGAGGAACAGCAGGCAGCCGGCGGTAGTTGCCTGAAATCCCTCATTGCGACAGCGGGCCAGTTGAAAGCCGTCGCGCGGGTGGGTGATGAACCGCACCGGAAATTCCACTTGGCGGGCGAACCGATGGACAACGTCGGACGTCTCGTCGCGCGAGCCGTCGTCCGAGATGACCACCTCCATTTGCGCCGCAATCGTCTGCTGTGACAGCGATGCCAGCACACGCTCGAGATGGCCAGGCATCTGATAGGTGCAGACGACGACGGCGATGTCGCGAGTTTTCATGAGTCAGTTGCCCGGAGGCGGCGCGCGGCGGCAGCAGGAGCCCAGCGCCGGAAAAATGGCAGCGGAGAAATACTTGCCCAGCCGGGGCGCGTCAATGTCAGTCGCCGTGCTCGGAAAATGGGCAAGCAGGGCAGGTCAGGGAGGGACAAAGTCCGGCGTGCCTTCAGTCAACAGGACATCAAACTACGGCAGGAAGGAAAACCCGCCGCGCTACCGGTACTTGCAATTGGCTGTCGAAGGGATAGTATGCGCGTCGGCCGTGCAATGCGGCCAAATCTCGGCCCGGTACATGACTGCCCCCATGTGCCGGGCCACTTTTTGCGCTTTGGCCTTGCACCGGAATTCTGCCGATGACCTTACTCTTCGTCGAGCACAACTGCCGCCGGGGCGCGCAGAGCAGTACGGCGACGACGACGGCGAATCGGGCCCTCGCCCTCTCGGAGGTAGTAGCCCCCCAGGAGCTTATAGAAGAACAAGATTACAAACGCACCGGCGATGGCGACACAGAAGCCAGCAGCACTGATCGGCGTAACCAGCGTCTTGCCTTGCGAGAAGTACGAGAGCACGCCGCAGCCGATGACCGTGCCGCCGATTCCCATCGCCAACGTGGCCACCGCGCCGCCAGGATCTTTGCCGGGCATGATGGCTTTGGCCACCAGGCCCGTCAGTGTGCCGAATCCGACCCATTCCAAAACGTGCCGGGCGAAGTTCGCCAGTTGCGTCATCAGTTCCGGGTCTTCGGCCGCCATGGGTCTCTCCTTGCATGCCTTGTGCCGCGTTGTCGTTATCGGCCACGGAATGACGGTAACTTCGGGCCGGTTGTACTGCGGAGGCAAGTTCTGCCGGCAGACAGCGACGATCGGGTCTGCGTTGACGCACGGCTAGTGCAGACCTAGAATTTCCGCGGGTTACGACGTAATTCCTTGTCAGACAACGTTTTGAGTTCAGATAATGCCATCCGCTACCAGGAACCCTCAGGACAACAAGGTCGCGGCGGAAACGCTGCTGCCTGTCGATGACTGGGTCCGGCGGCGGGGCATCCCGGCCTGGCTGCTGTCGCTACTGTTGCACCTGAGCGTGCTGACAGTTCTCGGCCTGGTTTTGAAGGACGTGCCCCACGGAGTTCCAGGTGGAGATGAACTGGCGCGCAGCGGAGAGATCGTACTGGCTCGCGCCGGCCCGATCACGACGCAGTATTTCACCGATGGCAATGGCTCGCCTGCCAGCGGCGCAGTCTCCATAGCCGCGGCGGACGCTGCCAGCGGCGGATCGCGCAGCGAGCCTTTTCCTGATGCGCCCGAGCTGCCCGGCGGCGGGCCGCAGTTGCCGCGCGGCAGCGGAATTGAAGCCGGGCTTCCTGGCGGCTTCGGTCCAGGCGGCAGCGATCCGCTGGGCACAGGTCTGCGGCCGGGAGGCGGAGGACGCGGCAGTGGCAGCGGCAGCGGCGGCAAAGCCCAGACGCAGATCTTTGGCGTGCGCGGTGAAGGGAGCCGTTTCGTCTATGTCTTCGATCGGTCCAGCAGCATGGCCGGGTTTGAAGGCCGCCCGCTGGCCGGCGCCAAGCGCGAGCTGATCGCCAGCCTGGAGCAGCTCGACAAGATCCACCAGTTTCAAATCATCTTTTACAACCAGCAGCCGCAGGTGATGCGCATCGGCGGCGTCCAGACCGGCATGGTGTTCGCCAACGATGAAGGCAAAAAAATGGCTGCCTCGTTCGTCAGCGGCATCGCAGCCGACGGAGGGACGCAGCATATGGAGGCGCTGGAGTTGGCGCTCGGGATGCGGCCTGACGTGATCTTCTTCCTCACCGATGCGGACGAGCCCAGGCTGCTTCCCGACGAGCTGACCAAGATCCGCCGGCTGAACCACGGGACAAGCATCAACGCGATCGAGTTTGGCGCCGGCGCGCCGGCCGGCACGACCAGCTTCCTCAAGCAACTGGCGCGGGAGAATGGCGGCAACTATGGTTACGTCGATGTGACACGATTGCCCCGGTGAGTCCCGCGGCGCCGGTCCTTTAAAGCTCAGTGGAACACCATGCACGCAAAGGTGAGTCGATCGGTGGCCTGCTGCCTTGCGGCCGGAATTGCGCTGACGCTGGCGATGGCGACGTGTGCAGCGAATGCCGAGGATACGGTGATTGTTGTCGGCAGCGACGGCAAAACTCCGGTTACCCGCCAAGGTCAGATTCTTGATTACACAGGGACCGAGCTGCGGCTGAAGACGGCAGCCGGTCGCGAAGAGCCGATCTCTGCTGCCCGCGTGCTGGACTTCAAAACGACTTGGACCGATAACCATCGCCGCGCCGACGAGCTGCGAAAGTCCGGCAAGTTGCCCGAGGCGATTGACGCCTATATGCGTGCCAAGGAGTCCGAACCGCGAGCCTGGGCACGCCGGCAGATCATGGCCGAGCTGACGACCTGTTATGCAGAGAGCGGCCGGTTCGACCTGGCGGGCGACGAGTTTTTGGCCATCGT
>Ga0075428_100010891_pt1 | contig 10111 bp, 12 predicted proteins | sample RhiMetdeltSRZDD2_FD_75291 | JGI IMG/M metagenome (GOLD analysis project Ga0075428, IMG submission 75291) | Populus rhizosphere microbial communities from Tennessee, USA - Rhizosphere MetaG P. deltoides SRZDD2 | ecosystem: Host-associated > Plants > Roots > Rhizosphere > Soil | place: USA...
AGCCGACGGCGGCGCCGACTCCGGTGAGGGTGAACTTCCCCTCGATGTTGCGGCGGTGCCCCCAGCTCCCGACCCAGCCGTCGACGGCGACCGCCGGGATCTCGCTGCGCGCGCGGCGGCGGTGGCGGGCGACGTTCTCCGCGACGCGGCGGTAGGGCACCTTGCGGTCCACCGCCTTCGAGCGGTCGCGGAAGCCGCCGTGGCCGAAGCCGCTCTTGCCGGCCGCCATCGCGCGACTGTGGCCGCGCGCGATCTCCGCGATGCGCGCGTCGCTCGAGAGCGCGGGAAGCCCTTCGGAGCGGCGATAGCGGTTCACGCGCGCGACGATCTCGCGCTCCATGGCGGCGAGCGCCGGGCGCGCGGACGCCTTCGCGCCTGCGCCCACCGCCGCGAGCTGCGTCTTCTCGGGCGCCGAGGCGCGCGGCGCCTCGGCGGATCCCGCGGCGCGCTCGACGCCCGCCGCGGCCTCCGCGCCGTCGTCGGAGGGGCCGCAGCCGATCGCGACGCAGGCGCACGCGGCCGCGATCGCCCCGGTGAGACCGCCTCGGATGCCTCGGCTCATCGCCCCGACCTCGCTCGCTTCACGGCAGCCCCGGAGGCATGCCGCAGCTCGTCGCCTGGTCCTCCGCCTCGAAGTCCGCCCGCACCTCGTCCAGATGATCGGCCGCCCAGTCGTGCGCCTCGAGCAGCCAGCGCAGGTACGGGTCGGTCACGCGCCCCGGGAAGGCGGGGTCGACCACGAAGTAGCCGCAGAAGTTTCCGGCGCGGTCGACGACGACCGGCGGCGGCTGGGGGCTCGCGTGCCACGGGCTCCCGGGGCCGCTCGCGGAGCCGTAGCTGCCGTCGAGGTTCCAGATCGAGTTCGGGTTCTCCCGCGAGCCGTACTCGGCCGCGGGGTTCCAGATCGAGTAGGGGTTCGAGGTGCGACAGGTCACACAGCCGAGGAACTCGCCCCACTCCGGACCCGCGAAGAGGAAGAGGCGGTGGTCGGCCCGCGCCATCGAGGCGCCGGCCGCGAGCCAGAGCAGCGCGAGAACGGCTCGGACCGCGGTGCGCGTCGGCATGACGGGGGAGGATAACCCCACGGCCGTGCGACGGCCGTGCGCGCCGCGGCGCCAAAGCTCCGCCGCGGTGTCACCGCGCCGCCGCCGGCGCGGCCGATGCTGTGCGCGACGGGAGGTGACGAGATGAACGCCAGGACGCATCGATCCACTCCCCGGGTGCGGCGCTGCGGGACGGGCTTCGCCGCCGAGGGCCCGGGGTTCTTCGTCTGGGATCGCGACTCGGGTGCCGTCGCGGACGCGGCGCTGCTGCTCGCACGCGGAGCGCTGCCGGTGCGCACGCCCGAGCGCCTGCTGCTGGTCCACGGACGGCCCGCAGCCAGCGCCGACTCCGAGTCGCTCGACGACTGAGCGGCGACCCGGGCGAAGGGACGTGGGGCCCAGGCGCGAAGGGCCCCCGCCCGGCCTCTGCCGAGCCCCCTGCGCGCCTGGGCCCGATGGGCCGCCCAGAGCCCGGACGCGCGAGAGTGCAAGCGCCGTTCCGACCGCGCGCGCGCCGTGGCGCCTCCGCGCGCGCGCCCGTGGCGCCTCCGCGCGCACCGCGTCGCGCCGATCGCCCGCTTCCTGGGCAGGCGCTGCCGCGCCGGCGAGCAGCGCGGGCTCCGCCGCGCGCGCGTGGCGGGCTCCCGCCGCGCGCGCGTGCGCCGGGATCGGCGCGCAGGGCGCTACGCTCGTGCCTCCTGCGAGGAGGTCTGGCATGGGCAATCTCGGCTGGAGCGTCGGCGAGGTCCGCATCACCCGCATCGTCGAGCGCGAGACGCCGGTGGTGCTCGGCGAGATGATCGGCGAGGCGACGCCCGAGGCGCTCGCGCGCCACCGCAGCTGGCTCGCGCCGCACTTCCTCAATCCCGACGGCACGGCCACGCTCTCGATCCACGGGCTCGTCGTCGAGTCGGGCGGGCAGCGCATCCTCGTCGACACCTGCGTCGGCGAGCGCGCGATCCCGGGCTACGAGGCGCTCTCGACCGGCGGGCGGCCCTTCCTGCGCGACCTCGGCGCGGCGGGCTTCGCGCCGGAGACGATCGACGTCGTGCTCTGCACGCACCTGCACTTCGACCACGTCGGCTGGAACACCGTGCTCCGCGACGGCCGCTGGGTGCCCGCGTTCCCGAACGCGCGCTACCTCTTCGCCCGCGCGGAGTGGGAGCACTGGAGCCGGCGACCCGATCCGGTGTTCACGCCCGGCTTCGACGAGACGGTGCGGCCCGTGATCGACGCGGGGCAGGCCGACCTCGTCGAGCCCGATCACCGCATCACGTCCGAGATCCGGCTCGAGCCCTCGCCCGGGCACACGCCCGGTCACGTCTCGGTCGCGATCGAGTCGCGTGGGGCGCGAGCGTTCGTCACCGGCGACATGACGCACCACCCGGTGCAGTGGGCCGAGACCGAGTGGCGGATGATGGCCGACGTCGACTCGACCCAGGCCGCGGCGACGCGCCGGCGGCTGCGCGCGGAGTGCGTGCGCGGCGAGGCGCTCGTGATCGGCACCCACTATGCGTCGCCCTGCGCCGGGCAGATCGTCCCGGCCGACGGCGGCTTCGAGTTCCGCGCCCGGCGCTGAGCATCCAAGGAGGAGCCATGCCCCCCGCCCCCCGCCGCTTCGATCGCACCGCGACCTCGGACCAGGTCCTCGACGGGCTCGACCTCTCGGGCCGCCTCGCGCTCGTCACCGGCGCCTCGGGCGGGCTCGGCGCCGAGACCGCGCGCGCTCTCGCCGCGCACGGCGCCCGGGTCGTGCTCGCGGCGCGCGACGTCGCCAAGGCCGGGGCCGTCGCCGATGCGATCCGCCGGGCTACGCCCGGCGCGAGCGTCGAGGTCGGCGAGCTCCACCTCGACCGCCCCGCGAGCGTGCGCGGCTTCGCGAAGGAGTTCCTCGGCCGACACCGCGCGCTGCACATGCTGATCGGGAACGCCGGCGTGATGGCGTGCCCGCTGCGGCGCACCGCCGAGGGCTGGGAGATGCAGTTCGCGACCAACCACCTCGGCCACTTCCTGCTCGGCTGCCTGCTCGCGCCCGCGCTGCGCGCGGCGGCGCCGGCGCGCGTCGTGTCGGTGAGCTCGGCGGGCCACTCCTTCTCGCCGGTCGTCTTCGAGGACGTCCACTTCGAGCGCCGCCCCTACGACAAGTGGAGCGCCTACGGGCAGTCGAAGAGCGCGAACGTGCTCTACGCCGTCGAGCTCGATCGCCGCCTCTCCGCGGACGGCGTGCGCGCCTTCGGCCTGCACCCGGGCGGCATCGTGACGGAGCTCGGGCGCCACCTCGACGCCGCGGACCTGAAGCAGATCCGCGCGCGCGCCTCCGAGCGCAGCTCCGACGGCAAGGCCTTCTGGAAGACGCCGGAGCAGGGCGCGGCGACGCAGCTCTTCGCCGCGACCGCGCCCGAGCTCGACGGCCGCGGCGGCCTCTACCTCGAGGACGTGCAGGTCTCCGGCGTCGAGCCCTGCCCGCAGGGTGCGGGGTGCTCGCCGTGGGCGCTCGACCCCGAGGCGGCCGAGCGGCTGTGGGCGCTCTCCGAGTCGACGCTCGGCGAGCGCTTCGCGCTCGCCTGAGGCCGCACGCGGCGGCTCGGCTTCCCGCGTCCCGGGTTATGCTGGGCGCCGGCCCACCGGCCGGGAGGGAACCCGATGCACCCCGCGCTCCGCTCCGCCGCGCTCGCGGTGATGGTCGCCAGCGCCCCGCTCGGCTGCGCGCCGGGCGGGAGCCCGGGCGCGAGCCACGGCGCGAGCGCGTCGCTGCACGCCGCGCCGGCGAAGCCGTGGGACCAGGCCGCCGTCGCGAAGCTCGCCGCGGACCTCGCGCAGGCCTGCATCCAGCTCTACGACGAGTTCTACGACGAGCAGGGCATCGACCCGAAGATCGGCAGCGGCGACGAGGCGCAGCGCTTCCGGCTGCAGTACAAGCTGCAGCGCGTCCAGGAGCAGGCGATGTCGCTCGCCGCGGCATTGAAGGCGGGCAAGGGCCGCGCGGAGACCACGCCGAGCCTCGAGGACATCGGCGAGCTCGCCGACGACGTGCGCGTGATCCTGAGCCAGATGTTCGTCGAGCACCCGCTGCAGCAGCGCGTCGAGGCCGCGCGCGCGATCTGGGTCCAGCTGCTGCCCTACTACGGACTGGCGCCGCCGTCCGGCGCGCAGACGCCGCGGGCCTGAGCCCGGTCCGGGCGCGGGGGCGCCCCCGCCGGCGCGCTGGAAAAGCGCCCCCGAGTGCGCGAAGGTTGCGGGCCGCGCGCCGGGCGCGGCCCCTGCTTCCGAGGTCGTCCCTCCATGGCCCATCTCGTCGACGGCGTCGTCGCCTGGCCCGTCCTCGTCGGGGGCACCGCCCTCGCGGCCGCGGGCCTCGCCATCGGCTGCCGCCGGCTCGAGCCCGAGCGGATCCCGCAGACCGCGCTGCTCTCGGCGGCCTTCTTCGTCGTCTCGCTCGTGCACGTTCCCGTCGGGCCCTGGGGCATGCATCCGCTGCTGAACGGCCTGCTCGGGATCCTGCTCGGCTGGGCGGCCTTTCCCGCGGTCTTCGTCGCGCTGCTGCTGCAGGCGACGCTCTTCGGCGTCGGCGGCATCACGGTGCTCGGCGTCAACACCGTGGCGCTCGCGGCGCCGGCCGTGCTCGTGCACCTGCTCTTCGCGCGCCGGCTCGAGCGCGGCAGGCGCGCGCTCTGGGGCGCCCTCGCGGGCGGAACGGCGGTGGTGGCGACGGCGGTGCTCGTCGCGCTGACGCTCGCGCTCTCCGGCGCCGAGCTGCGGCCGGCGGCCGCGCTGATGCTCGCCGCGTACCTCCCGCTCGCGGCGGTCGAGGCCGCGTTCACGGGAACCGTCGCGTCCTATCTCGGCCGCGTGAAGCCCGCGCTCCTCGCCGGACCGGCGCTGCTCGCGCAGGGACGCGATGCCTGAGCGACGCGGCGCGTGAGCGCCGCGGCCTCCGGGATCCGCGCGCCGGGACCCTCCGCCCTCGACCCCCGCGCGCGCGTGCTCCTGCTGCTCGCCTTCGCGATCGCGGCGGTCGCGCTGCGTCGCGTCGAGAGCGCGCTCGTGGCGCTCGCGGTCGCCGGCGCCGGCGCGGCGCTCGCCGGGCTGCCGGCGCGCCGCGTCGCGCGACGCCTCGCCGCGGCGCAGCTCGGCATGCTGCCGTTCCTGCTGACGCTGCCGTTCACGGTCGCGGGGACGCCGGTCGCGGCGCTCGGGCCGCTCGCGCCGAGCGCAGAAGGGCTCGTGCGCGCCGCGACGCTCTGGCTGCGCGTGAACGCGATCCTGCTCGCCGCGCAGGCACTCGTCGGCACGCTCGATGCCGGCCGCCTCGCCGCGGCGCTGCACCGGCTCGGCGCGCCCGCCGCGCTGGCGCAGCTGCTCGCCTTCACGGTCCGCTACCTCGGCCTGCTCGAGCAGGAATACCTGCGCCTGCGCACCGCAATGCGCGCGCGCGCCTTCCGGGCGCGCAGCGACCGCCACACCTGGAGGAGCCTCGGGCAGCTCGCGGGCATGCTGATCGTGCGCAGCGCCGCGCGCGCCGAGCGCGTGATGGAGGCGATGCGCTGCCGCGGCTTCACCGGGCGGCTGCCGGCGCCCGAGGAGCTCGCCTTCCGGGCGCGCGACGCGGCGTGGCTCTCGCTCGCGTGCGCCTGCCTGCTCGCGCTCGTCGCGGTCGACCGGTGGTGAGCGGGGGGCTGCTCGAGCTCCGCGACGTGCACTTCGCCTACGAGGCGTCGCGGCCCGTGCTGCGCGGCGCCTCGCTCGAGCTCCGCGCCGGCGAGCGCGTGGCGCTCTGCGGCGGCAACGGCGCCGGCAAGACGACGCTCCTGCACGTCGCGGTGGGCCTGCTCGTGCCGAGCGCGGGCGAGGTGATCGCCTTCGGCGAGCCGCGCCGACGCGAGCGCGAGTTCTGGAGCGTGCGCGCGCGCGTCGGGCTCCTGTTCCAGGACCCGGACGACCAGCTCTTCTGCCCCAGCGTGGCCGAGGACGTGGCGTTCGGCCCGCTGAATCTCGGCAGGAGCCCCGCGCAGGCGCGCGCCATCGCGGCGGAGACGCTCGCGAAGCTCGGGATCGCGGAGCTCGCCGAGCGCAGCAGCGAAAAGCTCTCGGGCGGCGAGAAACGGCTCGCGACCCTCGCTACCGTCCTCGCCATGGAGCCCGAGGTCCTGCTCCTCGACGAGCCGACGCTCGGCCTCGACGACGCGGCGCAGGAGCGCCTCGCCGGCCTGCTCGAGGGCCTGCCGCAGGCGATGTGCCTCGTCTCGCACGACCGCCCGTTTCGCGCGCGGCTCGCGACGCGCACGCTCGCGCTCGTCCAGGGGCGCGTGGAGGTCGACGCACGGTGACGATCCCCTTCCCGGACTTCTTCGTCGTCGGCGCACCGCGCTGCGGCACGACCTCGCTGTGCCGCTACCTCGCGCAGCACCCGCGGATCTGCTTCTCGCGCCCGAAGGAGCCGCACTACTTCACCGGGCTCGTGGGCCCCGTCGGCGCGGATCAGATCCAGGCCGAGTACGTCGAGCGCTGCTTCGCGCACCGCCGCCCCGAGCACCTCTGCGCGGGCGAGGGCTCGGTGTCGAACCTGTACTCCGAGGAGGCGATCGGGCGCATCCTCGCGCTGCAGCGCGATGCGCGCTTCATCGTGCAGGTGCGCAACCCCTTCGACATGCTGCGCTCCTACCACCAGCGCCTCGTCTACCTGCTCGAGGAGGACCAGCCGGACCTCGCCGTCGCGTGGTCGCTGCAGTCCGCGCGCGCCCGCGGCGAGCGCCTGCCGCCGCAGAGCTGGGACCCGCGCCTGCTCCAGTACGCCCAGGTGGCGAGCCTGGGCACCGCGCTCGAGCGGATCTGGAAGCAGGTCGGGCGCGAGCGCTGCCACGTCGTCGTCTTCGACGACCTCGTCGCGGATCCCTCGGCGCAGTACCAGCGGACGCTCGCCTTCCTCGGCGTCCCCTCCGACGGGCGCACCGCCTTCCCGCGCAAGCAGCGCAGCATGGCCTGGCGCTACCGATGGCTCCAGTCGCTGCTCTTCCGGCCGCCGCGCTCCTTCGCCCGGGCGGCCGGCGTGCGCCTGCCCGGCGACGCGCCGAAGCCTCCGAAGCCGCCCCGGCCGGGCGGGAAGCCGAGCGCGTCGCGCCGGATCCTGCGGCGCGCGGGGCGGGTCGCCGGGCCGGTGCTGAAGGACGCGCGCCAGCGCCTGGTGCGCTTCAACCGGCTCGACGCGCCGGCGACTCCGCTCCCGCCCGACCTGCGCCGCGAGCTCGCCCTCGTCCTCGACCCGGAGATCCGCCGGCTCTCGGAGCTCCTGGGGCGCGATCTCGGGCACTGGGCCTAGCGCGGGCCGCGACCGATCCGGCTCGCGTCTTTTCACCGGGAGAGGAATCCATGCGCGTTCGAGCTGTTGCGTTCGGGCTCTTGCTGCTCGCCACCGCGGTCTCGGCGCGCGCGGTGCCCTTCTGGGGCGCGCGGGAGTCGCGGCCCGCCGAGACCGCTCCGGGCGCGCTCAAGCCGGGCGAGTTCGTCTGGGAAGGCACCGCGGTGACGGAAGGTCCGATCGTCGTCGCGGTCTCGCTCGAGGAGCAGCGCGCCTACGTCTACCGCAACGGCATCCGCATCGGCTTCACGACGGTGAGCAGCGGGCGGACGGGCTTCCGCACCCCGACGGGCGTCTTCACCGTGCTCCAGAAGGACGCCGACCACCACTCGTCGAAGTACAACGACGCGGCGATGCCCTTCACCGAGCGCCTCACCTGGGACGGCGTCGCGCTGCACGCCGGCGGGCTCCCGGGCTATCCCTCGTCGCACGGCTGCGTCCACCTGCCGTCCGCGTTCGCGCAGCGCCTCTTCACGATCTCGGCGAAGGGGATGGTGGTCGTGATCGCCGACGCGCACTCGGGGTCGGAGCACGTGCGGCACCCCGCGGCGGTCGCGCCGGTCGACGCGACGAGCGGCGCGGACGTCGACGCGCCGCGGCTCACGAGCTCCGAGGAGCTGCGCTGGACGCCCGAGGCGGCGCCCGAGGGCCCGATCTCGGTCGTCGTCAGCGCCGCGGACCGGCGCGCGCTCGTCTTCCGCAACGGGGTCGAGATCGGCCGCGCCCGGATCGAGGTGCGCGACCCGGGAACGCCGATCGGAACCCACGCCTTCGTGCTGCTCGACCCGCAGGCCCCGCACGTCGCCCCCGCACCTGGCGCGCCGCCGCCGCGCTGGATGGCGGTGAGCGTGCCCGGCCATGCGGCCGAGCAGGGGCAGGCGCTCGACCCCAAGCAGGTCGACCGCGCGACCTTCCCGCCCGAGTTCCGCGCGAAGCTGCGCTCGGTGCTCACCCCCGGAGCGACGATGGTCGTCACCGACGCCGCCGTGCTCGAGGAGACGACCGGCGTCAGTCTCACCGTGGTGACGGCGGATCCTCCGGCGTGAAGCGCGGCACGGGGCCCGGGGCTTCGATGTGAGGGGACTCTTCCTTATTTACTCCGCACGCCTTCGGCGTGCTGCGCGCTCCGCGCTGACGCGCTCCGCTTGCAAAGAGCCCGTCCAAAGAGCTCCGGGAACTGCAAGGTCCGTTCTTCGATAGCGAGGACAGGTGGCCTGCCTGGCACCCGGCACCGTCAGCGAAGAACGGACCCCTCATACCCCGGAGCAACTGCTCGGAACGTCTTCGCAAGCGGAGCGCGGAAGCGCTCCGCGCGCAGCGAGCCAACGGCGAGCGGAGTCAATAAGGTGGACACGGACCCGAAACGACCCGGGGCCCCGCGAACCTCGGGCCGCGCCGAAGCCTAACAGTCGGGATGCAGTCCCCAGGGCCCACCCGCGTACCAATAACCGTCGAAGCCGAGGCTCCAGCAGCTGAGCTCCTGGTCGTTGGCGAGCTTCGGGAACTCCTTCACCGCCTCGGCGTGCGCCGCCTGCATGTAGGCGATCACCGCCGGCGTCACGCCCTTCTGGCGCAGCGCCGCGTACTGCGCGTCGCTCAGGTGGTAGACGGTGCCGCCGCGGCGCATCTTCGCGATGATCTTCTCGGGCGCGACGCCGTGCTGGCTCAGCACCACCACCTCGGTGACCGTCACCGGGTGCTCGCCCCAGCGCTTGCCGCCGAGGCCCGCACAGCCGACGGCGGCGCTCGCCCCGGTGACCAGGACCGCGAGCGCGAGACGCCGCAGCGCGCGCCCGAGGCTTCGCTTCCCCGCACCCATGCTCGTTCTCCTCGCGCCGCCCGGCGTCACTGGATCACCCGGTGGCCGCGCTCGCTCAGGCACTGGTCGAAGGCGCTCTTGAACGCCGCGTTGGTGTCGAACCCCTCGTACGCGCCGCCGCCGAAGCCGCCCGCCGCGACGCCGATCGCCGCGCCCATGCCGGGGCTCCCCGCGGCCGCGCCGATCGCCGCGCCCGCGGCCGCGCCGAGCAGGCCGCCGATGCCGACGCCCTCCGCGGTCTTCTTCACCGAGCTGCCCGACGACTGCATCGCGAGCTGCCGGCACTGCGCCTCGTCCTGGCTCAGGCGCCAGGCGTTGGGATCGCCGTAGGTGTCGACCGTCGGCGTCCAGGTGTTCTGGTTGACGCACCCCGCGAGCGCGAGCGCGATCGCGCAGGCGGTCGCGCAGAATGTTCTCCGCATTCCCGTGGGTCCTCCCGAATCGCCCGGTTGGGTAGCGTGGATCGGACTCGGATGCGAGGATCGCCGTCGGGGGCTCCCGCAGCGGGTTGCCTCGGCGGGAGGTATGGCCCTGGAGAAGGCGCCCGGGCGGGTCCACGCGGCCTACCTCTTCCCCGTAATCGTGCTCTTCTTCATCCTGCAGCCGATGGCCGCGCTCTCCAGGACCGCGACCGACCTCCTGGGCGTGCCGCTCGCGCTGACGCTCACGGTGGGGATCTGGAGCCTCGACGGCCGTCGGACCTGGACCCGCGTCGGCGTCGGGATCTTCGCCGCCGCCCTGCTCACGGCGATCGCGCAGCGGATCGCCCCGAGGCTCGCGTTCGTGGTCGTGGGCACGCTGTGGCTCGATCTGCTGGCGCTCCTCTGCGTGGTGCTCGGGATCCGCTGGCTCGCCGCGTCACGGCGGATCACCATCGAGACCCTGCTCGTGGCG
>Ga0075428_100010892_pt1 | contig 10111 bp, 4 predicted proteins | sample RhiMetdeltSRZDD2_FD_75291 | JGI IMG/M metagenome (GOLD analysis project Ga0075428, IMG submission 75291) | Populus rhizosphere microbial communities from Tennessee, USA - Rhizosphere MetaG P. deltoides SRZDD2 | ecosystem: Host-associated > Plants > Roots > Rhizosphere > Soil | place: USA...
AGCCGCCACGCCTCCGCCGAGCGCCGGCACCAGCCCCGAGAGCAGCCGCTCGCCGAACTCGGCGAGGGTAGCCGCCCCCTGCAGACCGCTGGTGAGCTTGGCCACGTGCGACTTGATCCAGCGCTGGTCCTCGTTGGCCCTGCCCGCACGCCTGAGGACGTCGATCGAGCGTGCCAGGGACCCGGTCTCGTCCAACGCTTGGGTGAAGGGCACGGCTGCGCTGAAGTCGCCGCCCACGATCGACTCCACCGAGCCCTGCAGGGCGCGAACCGGGCCCACGATCCTCCGGAAGGTCAGCAGGCCGACCCCGCCCGCCAGGAGCAGGGCGAGGGCCAGCGCCACCCGCGTATGGCGCCGGGCGTCCTCGAGGCCGGCCACCTCGGCCTCGCCGGCGCGGGCGGCCAGACCCGCGTTGTGCTCGATCCAGTCGCGAAACGCATCACCGGCGCGCGCGCCCAGCCCGGCCACGGCGTCGCTGGCCAGCAGCGTGGCGGCCTCGTCGCGGTGGCCGCCGTCCGCAAGCGCCATAACCCTCGTGGCCGCCGAGGTCCACTCGGCACTCGAGGCGCGGAACTCGTCGAGCAGCCTGCGGTCGCGATCGTCCGACACCAGGGTGTCGGCGTACTGCCGGAGCAGCTCGTCGAGCTCGGCCCGCCGGGCGGCGAACGCCTGCCTGGACTTGGCCACCCCGGCGGGGTCCGGCATGAGCAGGTGGTCGCGAAGAGCCACGCGCATCTCCTGGAAGGCGCGGGAGATGTTTCCCAGGGCCGAGAGGCTGGGGACCTGGCTCTCGACGACGAATCGGCTGCGTGACTCGATCCTGGCCAGCTCGAGGTGGGTGAGCGCGCCCAGTGCGATGAGCACCAGCGGCGTCACACCGGCCAGGAGAAGGATTCGCCGCGCGATGGTCATGGCCCTTGCCTCGGGAAGCCCGCTGCTGAGCGCGCCTGAGCGTATCTTGGGCTCGCGGCAGTCTCCGGCCGCGGACGAACAGTGTCAACAGACCCTGTTCGGGCGGACGTCCCTGAGTAGGGTACGCTTCGTCGCATGGCCGCCGGGACAATCACTGCCGAAGAAGCGCAGCAGCGTCTCCTCGACGGCAACGTGCGCTTCGTCCGGGGCGAGGCACGCTTCCCGGCCCTCCTTCGCGACATCCGGGCTGCCCTCGCCGACGCGCAGCGTCCGTATGCGACAATCGTCGGCTGCAGCGACTCCCGCGTACCGCCGGAGCTGGTCTTCGATGCCGGCCTCGGAGACCTGTTCGTCGTGCGGCTCGCCGGCAACGTCGTGTCTCCTGAAGTGCTGGGCACCCTCCAGTACGCGGGCACCCATCTCGCCACGCCGCTGTTCGTGGTGCTGGGCCACGAAGGCTGCGGCGCGGTGCGGGCGGCGCTCGAGGCTCAGCTCCTCGGTGCCCGCGAGCGCAGCAGGATCCAAGTACTCCTCGACAGCATCCTGCCTGGCCTCGCGAGCGTCGACCCCGGGCTCGAGCCTGTGGCGCGCCTCGAGGCGGCAGTGGAGGCCAACGTGCGCTGGAGCCTGAGCCAGCTCCGCGAGACGCCCGAGGTGCGGATGCGCGAGCACGAAGGCGTCATGAAGCTGGTGGGCGGCGTCTACGAGCTCGAGACTGGCCGCGTCCGGTTTCTCGCCTGAGGCTCGCGCGGGTCGGGATTAACATAGAGCTCCCGTGAAGCGACTGGCGGCGGCCTTCCTGCTCCTCGTCCTCAACAGCGCCTACCTGGCGGCTCGCGCCGACGCCACCTTGTTCTACTTCGCGAACGTGGCGCTCCATGTCGCGCTCGGGTTCGGCCTGGCGGTGGCCGGGGTCCGCGCGTTGCCGCGGGCATGGGCCGGGCTCCCCGCGTGGGTGCGCGCGGGCCTCGGGCTGTTGGCTCTGGGGGCCGGCCTCGGACTCCTCCTCACGATCACGGGCGCCACGCGGCCGTACCGCGGTCTCCTCCTCGCGCACATCGTGCTGACGGGGGCGGGTGCCGTCCCGGTGCTCGCGCACCTGTTGGGAGCGGCGGGCCGGCTGGCGGCGGATGCAGCACCCGCCCGAGCGGCGGTCGCACTCGCCTGCCTCGCGGTCGTCGGCGGTGCCGGATTTCGCGTCCACGATTCGCAGGCCGCCCGCGACCGCTTTCGCATCGTGAACCCGGAGCTGCCGCCTCTTTCGATGGACGGCGAGGGCGCGGGGCCGAAGAGCCCGTTCTTCCCTTCCTCGGCGCAGACCAACGTCGGCGGGACCATCCCCTCCAACTTCTTCCTCACCAGCCAGACCTGCGCGCGCTGCCACAAGGACATCTACGACCAATGGAGCTCCTCGGCCCATCACTTCTCGTCGTTCAACAACCAGTGGTACCGGAAGTCCATCGAGTACATGCAGGACGTGGTGGGTACCAAGCCCTCCAAGTGGTGCGCGGGCTGCCATGACCATGCGGTCTTCTTCAATGGGCGCTTCGACCGGCCGATCAAGGAGCAGATCGACACTCCCGAGGCCCAAGCCGGGCTGTCCTGCACCTCGTGCCACTCGATCGTCCACGTGAAGAGCACGATGGGCCAAGGCGACTTCACGATCGAGTACCCTCCGCTCCACGATCTCGCGGTCAGCGACAACCCGTTCCTGAGCGCCACCCACGACTACCTCTTGAAGCTGGACCCTGAGCCGCACCGCAAGACGTTCCTGAAGAGCTTCCACCGCCAGCAGACCCCGGAGTTCTGCTCCTCCTGTCACAAGGTCCATCTCGACGTGCCGGTGAACGACTACCGCTGGTTTCGCGGCTTCAACGAGTATGACAACTGGCAGGCCTCGGGCATCTCGGGCGAGGGCGCGCGGTCCTTCTATTACCCGAAGGCCGCGCAGAGGTGCGCCGACTGCCACATGCCCCGCGTCCCCGCGAACGATCCGACGGCGAAGGACGGAACGGTGCGCTCGCACCGCTTCCCGGGCGCGAACACCGCGCTTCCGTTCGTGAACCAGGACCACGAGCAGCTCCGCATCACGCAGGAGTTCCTGCGCGACGGGCAGATCTCGGTGGACATCTTCGGCCTGGTGCGGGGCGAGGGACCGGCGCTCTCAGCCGGCCGCGCGCCCGCGGGCGCGGAGCCGCGCCTGGCGAGCACGTTCGCCCAGGGCGAGGAGTCGGCGAGCTTCGGCGCGGCGCAGGCGTTCCTGGCGGCCCCGGCCGAGGTGATCGCCCCCATCGACAAGGTCGCGCCGACCGTGCGGCGCGGCGACACAGCACGCGTCGAGGTGGTCGTCCGCACGCGGAAGGTCGGCCACTTCTTCCCGGGCGGCACGGTCGATGCGTTCGACGTCTGGGTCGAGCTCGAGGCCGTCGACGAGCGCGGCCGCACTCTTCTGCACAGCGGCTCCGTGAGCGCCGATGGCAAGGGGCCTGTGGAGCCCGGAGCGCACTTCTACCGGAGCCTGCAGCTCGACGCTCACGGCAACCCGATCAACAAGCGCAACGCGTGGATGACTCGGTCGGTGGCCTACGTCCGCCTGATACCTCCGGGAGCCGCAGATACCATCCATTACCGCCTGCAGGTCCCCGAGGACTGCGGGAACGCGATCACGCTCAAGGCGAAGGTGAACTACCGCAAGTTCGCCTGGTGGAACACGCAATGGGCCTTCGCCGGCATCCGCGACCCCGAGGACAAGTCCCCCTCCGTGGCCTCCGACCACGACGACGGCCGCTGGATCTTCAACGGCGACACCTCGCACGTCTCGGGCAAGGTCAAGGCGATCCCCGACATCCCGATCACCGTGATGGCGGAGGCCTCCGCCTCGTTGAAGGTGGCCGCGCGGGGCGCCGTTCTGCCCGAGGAGAAGGCGGTCCTCGACAAGTCGGTGCGCGAGCGCTGGAACGACTACGGCATCGGGCTCCTGCTCCAGGGCGACATCAAGGCCGCCGAGGCCGCGTTCCTGAAGGTGACAGAGATGGATCCCGAGTACGCGGACGGCTGGGTGAACGTGGCCCGCGCGCGCATCACCGAAGGCAACCTGGCGGGCGCGGAGGAGATGCTCCAGAAAGCCCTGGCCCGCGACGCGAACCTCGCGAAGACGCACTTCTTCCTGGGCACGGTCAAGAAGGGCCTCGGGCGTTACGACGAGGCTCTCGAGCACCTCCGACGGGCGAGCGCCCTGTACCCCCGCGACCGCGTCGTGCTGAATCAGGTCGGGCGCACGCTCTTCCTCGAGCGGAAATACCAGGACGCGATCGCCGCCTTCCAACGCGTGCTCGAGGTGGACCCCGAGGACTTGCAGGCCCATTACAACCTGATGCTCTGCTGGCAGGGACTCGGGAACGCCGAGCGGGCGCGCCAGGAGCAGGCGCTTTACGAGCGCTTCAAGGCCGACGAGGCCTCCCAGTTCATCACCGGGCCGTACCGGCAGCTCCACCCCCACGACAATAACGAGCGCCAGTCCATCCACGAGCATGGTCCTGCGGCCGCGCCCACGTCGTATCCCCGCATCGCAAGCCGCGATGCGGGGGCCGACGCCGGAGGCGGCGCACCTTGAGCTGCGGCCTGCGCCGCTCCGCTCCACTTCTCGTCTCGCTCGCGGCCCTGGGCGCTGCGCTCGCCACAGCCGCGCCCGCGGGCATCGTGTTCACCGACGCGACGCAGCCAAGCGGGATCCGCTTCAAGCACACGAACGGGGCGTTCGGGAAGAAGTACCTGCCCGAGACGATGGGCTCGGGCGGAGCCTTCCTCGACTTCGACGGCGACGGCCGGCAGGACGTCCTGCTCGTGAACTCCAAGAATTGGCCGGGCCGCGCCGGGCCCCGCGCCACGCCTGCCCTGTATCGAAACGCGGGCAACGGGACCTTCGCCGACGTGACGAAGACGGCCGGCCTGGACGTCGAGATGTACGGGATGGGCGTCGCCGCGGCCGACTACGACAACGATGGCCGCATCGACATCTACCTGACCGGTCTCGGCGGGAACCGGCTGTTCCGCAACCTCGGCGGCGGCCGCTTCGCCGACGTCACGGCGAAGGCCGGCGTCGGTGGCGGAGGATTCTCCACGAGCGCCGCCTTCTTCGACTACGACAAGGACGGAAGCCTCGACCTGTTCGTCGCCAACTACGTCGAGTGGTCCATCGAGAAGGACCTGTACTGCACCCTCGACGGGAAGACGAAGAGCTACTGCACGCCGGAGTCCTACAGGGGACAGAGCCAGACGCTCTACCGGAACCGGGGCGACGGCGGCTTCGAGGACGTGACGGAGCGAGCCGGCCTCAAGAACCCCGCCTCCAAGGCGCTGGGCGTCACGCTCCTCGACTTCGACGGCGATTCCTGGCTCGATCTGTTCGTCGCCAACGACACGCAGCCCAACAAGCTCTACCGGAACGACGGCAAGGGCCGCTTCACGGACGTGGGCATGGCGGCGGGCGTGGCGTTCAGCGAGGCGGGCGTGGCCCGGGCGGGGATGGGCGTCGACGCTGCGGACTACGACGGCAGCGGGCGCCCCAGCCTGATCATCGGCAACTTCTCCAACGAGATGATGGCCCTCTACCACAACGAGGGCAGCGGCCTGTTCATCGACGAGGCGCCGGCCTCGACGCTCGGACAGGTCACGCTTCTGTCGCTCACGTTCGGCTGCTTCTTCTTCGACTACGACCTCGACGGCCGTCCGGACATCTTCGGCATCAACGGACACGTCGCCGACGACATCGAGGCCGTCCAGCCGAAGGTGAAGTACGCCCAGCCGCCCCACCTCTTCCGCAATCTTGGCGGCAAGCGTTTCGAGGCGGTGACCGCCGCTTCGGGCGAGGCGCTCACGCGGCCCATGGTCGGCCGCGGCGCCGCCTACGGCGACTACGACGGCGACGGCGATCTCGACCTCCTGGTCACGTCCAACGGCGGCCCCGCGCGCCTCCTGCGCAACGACGGCGGCAACCGCAGCCACTACCTGCGCGTGCGCACCGTCGGCGCTCGTTCGAATCGGGACGGCATCGGCGCGCGCGTGACGGTGACGGCCGCGGGCGGCGCGAAGAGCTGGGGGCTCGTCAAGACGGGCTCGAGCTATTGCTCGCAGAGCGAGCTGCCCCTGACGTTCGGCCTGGGCGCCGCGACACGGGCGGCCCGAGTCGAGGTCGCCTGGCCCAGCGGCCAGGTGGACGTGCTCACGGACGTGGCGGCGGACCGCGCCATCACCGTGGAGGAAGGCAAGGGCCTGGCCCCCGCCGCGGGCGCGCGGTGAGGCCTCCGGCCGCGCTGATCGCCGTCGCCCTGGCGGTCACCGCCGCGCCCGCCTCCCGTGACGTGCGCGAGCGGGCCTACCGCGCGAACAACCGCGGCGTCGCGCTGCTGGAGCAGTTCAGCGCGCAGGAAGCTGCCGCGGCGTTTCGCGAGGCGCTCGCCCACGATCCTGGTCTCGGCCTCGCACGCGTCAACCTGGCGATCGCGCTCCTCAACGTGCCTGACGCGGAGGGCGCGTTGCGAGAGGCGCGGGCAGCCCTCGAGGCGAATCTCGACACCCCGCAGGTGCATTTCATCCTCGGCCTCGCACTGCGAACCTTGGCGCGGGCCGAGGAGGCCAAGGCGGAGTTCGGCAAGGTCATCGGCGCCGATCCGACGGACGTGGCCGCCCAGGTGAACCTGGGCCAGCTCCTCCTCCAGGAGAAGAGCTATGCCGAAGCGATCGCCGCGTTCCGGGCCGCGCTCGAGAGCGAGCCGTGGAGCGCGACCGCCGAGTACAACCTGGGCCTGGCGCTGACGAGGGCCGGCCAGGCCGACGAAGGGGCACGACACCTGGAGCGCTTCCGCGCTCTCAAGGACAGCGGCGGCACCCTGATCGGCCAGACCTATCCCGACCAGGGGCGGCTTGCGGAGGCGCGCGCCTCCACCGGAGCCGAGGTCGACCTCGTCGACGCGAAGACGCCGGCCGTGCGCTTCCTGGACGCGACGGCTCAGCTCGGCGCGTCCGGGCCCGGTCCCGGCGCGGGTCGTCCCCTGCTCTTCGATCTCGACGGCGACGGGGACCTGGACCTGTTCGATGTCGGACCTGCGGGCCAGCGGCTCTATCGGAATGACGGGGGACGCTTCGCGGACGCGACCGTGGCCCTGGGCCTCGACCCGGCGCGCGGCGGCGTCGGCGCGGTCGCGGGCGACCTGGACCAGGACACGCGGCCGGATCTCGTGGTGCTGCGACCGGACGCCGTCACGCTGCTACGAAACGATGCGAAGGGCCTGGTGGAGGCGACCGCTGCCTCGGCCCTCGTGGGCACGGCACGCGCGGCGGCGCTCGCCGACTTCGACCACGACGGCGACCTCGACGTGCTGCTGGGCGGCTGGGGCGAAGCGGATCGGCTGTTCCAGAACACGGGCACCGGGACGTTCAAGGACGTGGCGGGCCCGGCCGGGCTGGGCGCGATCGGGAACATTACCGCCGCGATCCCTACCGATTTCGACAATGGTCGCGACATGGACCTGTTCGAGGTCGTCGAAGCCGCTTCGCCGCGGCTCTTCCGCAACCGTCGCGACGGCACGTTCCGCGACGTGGCGGCCGAGGTCGGGCTCGCCAGTGCGGCCGCGGTGTTGTGTGCCGCCGCCGGGGATGTCAACAAGGACGGCTTCACCGACTTCTTCCTGGGTTCCGAGAGCGGCGATCTGCTCGCCCTGAGCGACGGCCGCGGTCGCTTTGGCATCGCCCCGGCGCCCTGGGGCTCCTCGGGAAGTTCCACGGCTCAGTTCCTCGACTACGACGGAGACGGCCTGCTGGACGTTCTGTCGGCGTCGAAGATCGGATTGAGGGTCGTGCGCAACCTCGGTAACCGCTGGTTGGACACGACGGCTGCGACTTTGGGCGGATCGCAGCTGATCGCAGCGGCTCTTGCCTCCGGGGATCTGGACGGTGACGGCGACACGGACGTCGTGGTCCAGACGGCGGCAGGCCTGCGTCTGTTGCGCAACGAGGGCGGCAGCCGGAACGGCGCGGTCCGCGTGCGCCTGGCGGGGCTCGTGAGCAATCGAAGCGGCATCGGGTCCAAGGTGGAGATGAGGGCCGGCGGCCTGCACCAGAAGCTCGAGAGCTACGCCGCGACGCCCGCTCCCGCGCCCGCCGACGTGAACTTCGGCCTCGGCGGACGGACCGCCGCCGACGCAGTCCGGGTGATCTGGCCGGCCGGCATCCTCCAGACCGAGCTCGGCCCCGCCCCTGCGGCCGGCGCGAACGTCGCGCTCCTCGCGGTCTCCGAGCTGAACCGCAAGCCCTCGTCCTGCCCCTACCTGTACGCTTGGAACGGCCACCAGTTCGAGTTCGTCACCGACTTCATGGGCGGCGGCGAGATGGGTTACGCCATGGCGCCGGGCGTCTACAACGTGCCCGACCCGCTCGAGTACGTGCGGCTCACCGACACCCAGCTCCAGCCGCGTTCCGGGCGCTACGAGCTGCGCGTCACGAACGAGCTCGAAGAAGCGCTCTTCGTCGACCAACTCGCCCTCGTGGCCATCGACCATGCGGCCGACGTGGAGGTCCATCCTTTCGAGGGCATGACGTCGCCGCCGAAGCCGCCCCGCTTTTTTGCCGTGAGCGGAGCGCGGCCGCCGGTGAGCGGGGTCGACGAGCACGGACACGACGTGCTGGCGCGAATCGACCGCGCCGACCGCACGTATCCGGACGATTTCGGCCTCTTGGGCGTCCGCGGTTACGCCGAGGATCATGCCCTGGTCCTCGACCTCGGCGCCGTCGAGGAGCCGGGCGTGCTGCTGCTGACCGGCTGGACCGACTACGCCTTCTCGAGCGACAACGTGGCGGCTCACCAGGCGGGCCTCGCGATGCGTCCACCATCCCTCGAGGTTCAGGACGCCGCGGGTGCCTGGCACGTGGCCGTGCCCCAGGTCGGGATCCCGGTCGGCCGTCCACAGACCGTGGTGGTCGACCTCGCCGGGATCTGGCGCGGGCCGAGCCGGCGCGTTCGGGTCTCGACGAACATGCGGATCTACTGGGATCAGATCCGCGTCGCGCAGGTCGTCGCCGCTCCGCTGCGCGAGACGCGGCTGAGCGCGTCCTGGGCCGAGCTTCGGGAGCGAGGCTTCTCGGCCGAGCTCTCGCCCGATGGGCGCGAGCCCTTCGGCTACGACTACGCCCGGGTGGCGCGCCTCTCGCCTTGGAAGGCGTTCCCCGGGCGGTACACGCGCGTGGGCGACGTGCGCGAGCTGCTCACGGCCGCCGACGACGCCTTCGTGACATCCCGCCCCGGCGACGAGCTGGCGCTCGCATTCGACGCCCTTCCCGCTCCGACCCGCGGCGCGCGCCGCACGTTCCTGCTCCTCTCCGACGGCTTCAGCAAGGAGATGGACATCAACTCGGCCACCCCCGATGCCCTCGGCCCGCGACCCTTCCACGCCATGAGCCGCTATCCGTACGCCGCGCCCGAGGCGTTCCCGATGACCGATGCGCGGCGACGCCTGATCGAGACGTACGAGACACGTGTCGTGCGCGCACCAGTCGTCGGGCTCGATACGGCTGTGGCCGAAGCAGGGCGCTGAGCCACTCCACGGCTGCTAGACTCGGCGTCATGCACCCGACGAGCCTTTCGTCGTCCATAGCGCTCGCCTTCGCTGCGCTCACTGTCACCTCCACGGCGCAGGAGCACGAGCACCCCGCGCCTTCCGTCGAACAGCTCGGGACGGTGACGTTCGAGACGTCGTGCAGCGCTGAGGTCCAGGCGCCTTTCAACCGAGCCGTGGCGCTTCTCCACTCGTTCTCGTTCGGTTCGGCCATCGACGCCTTCGAGGCTGTCGGACGGACGGACCCCTCGTGCGGCATGGCCTTCTGGGGTATCGCGCTCGCTGCATGGGGCAATCCGTTCGAAGTCGGCAAGAAAACGGACGCTCGGATCCAGCGAGGAGGGGAGGCAATCGAACACGCAAGGGCAGCCGGCACCAGGACCGAGCGCGAGCGGGCCTACCTCGAGGCTGTCGCCGAGCTCTATCGCGATGCCGACCAGCGGGACCAGCGCACCCGCGTCGTCGCTTACCGGGAGGCCATGGCGGCTCTGGCCACGAGCCACGCAGGAGACATGGAGGCCTCGATCTTCTACGCGCTGGCCCTCGCCCAGGCGGCGCCGCCGACGGACAAGAGCTACTCCGAGCTGCTG
>Ga0075428_100010893_pt1 | contig 10111 bp, 7 predicted proteins | sample RhiMetdeltSRZDD2_FD_75291 | JGI IMG/M metagenome (GOLD analysis project Ga0075428, IMG submission 75291) | Populus rhizosphere microbial communities from Tennessee, USA - Rhizosphere MetaG P. deltoides SRZDD2 | ecosystem: Host-associated > Plants > Roots > Rhizosphere > Soil | place: USA...
TACCAGGCGAGCAATTTGCCCACCTGATCGCCGGTCCGCTTCTCGGCCGGTGTTTGCAGCGCCAGAGCGACCGATTCGGGGACGCCGCCGCCTGCCACAACCTCTGCGGGCAAATCGGCGCTCACCGCGATTCGCACCCGTCCGATCGCATGCTGCTTGTTGTTCTTGAAGTCGAGCTGGAAGCTGAGCGTGACGCCAGCGTCGTTGGCCAGCGGTTCCGCCAGCTCGAACACGGCCGCGTGGTCCTTGCCGAACTGCGGATCGACGGCCCAGGAGCTGGTTTCGTTCTCGTCGATCGCCGCGGCGATGGGCATGTTCTTCTGCTCGAAGGTCGCCCGCGGATTCTGCAGCTTGATGCTCGCCGCGTTTTCCGCACCGGTTGTCTTGGCTCGCACCTTAAAGTCGGAGAGCGCGAAGTTACCGTTCTTGGCCCGGCCCGGGCCGCTCTTGACCAGCGAGGGATCGGCCAGGGCTTCCAGCCGGATCGCGCGGATGTTTCGCCCGCTCGTCTTGGCACTGAACGTGAATGTGTCCTGGTCGGGATTCGTACCGCCAGCCAAGAGCGAGCCGTCGTCCTGCTTCGTCAGCGTAGCCCCAGCGAACGACTTGGCGCTTTCCAGGTCGAGGACGATCCACGCCGGCTGCCGCACCTCGCCAGCCGCGGCCGACTTTTCCCACTCGGCCAGCCGCGCCGGCAACTGCTCCCGTTCAAACCTGGCTACGGCTTCGACCAGCGGCTGATGTTCCCGGTCGTACGCCGCCTTGGCCCGCTTGTAGGGCTCGGGGTCGAGATTGACGTCGATGTTGCTGCGAACGGTCGTCGTAAACGTCGCCAGCAAGCGGTAATAGTCGGCCTGCGGGATCGGGTCGAACTTGTGGTCGTGGCAGCGGGCGCAGCCGACGGAGAAGGCCAGCATCGCGCTGCCGGTCGTGGCTGCCATGTCGTCGAGTGCGTCGTACCGCGTTCGTTCGACTTCATTGGCCGTGATCTGCGTCGGAAAAACGCCGGCCCCCAGAAAGCCCGTCGCCTTCAAGGCCAGCGGGTCTTCCGGCGCGAGTTCGTCGCCTGCCAATTGCCAGCGTACGAACTGGTCGTAGGGCATGTCCCGGTTCAAAGCCTCGATCACGAAGTCGCGAAAGTGATAGGCGTACGGCCGGTCGTAGTCCTGCTCGAAGCCGTGGCTCTCGGCAAAGCGGGCCGTATCGAGCCAATGGCGGCCCCAGCGCTCGCCATAGTGCGGGCTGTCCAGGAGCTGGTCGAGCAGCGCCGCATATTCTGTCTCTCCGTCTCTCCGTCTCTCCTTCTCTCCGTCATGGCCAGACGGAGCGATGGAGGGAAAGAGCGACGGAGGGACGGGCAGGCCGATCAGGTCAAAGTGGGCGCGGCGAATAAGGACGCGCGCCTCGGCCGGCCTGCTTGGCGTGAGGCCCTTTTCCTCCAGCTTCGCCAGCACAAAGCGGTCGATCGGATTGCGGACCCAGGCTTCGTTCTTCACGACCGGCGGCTGCGGCTTCGCCAGGGGCTTCAGCGACCAGAATTCGCGGGCCCTTGGATCGACGACGGTGTTCGTCCAGGCATCCGGATCGCGCGGATTGGCGACGAGCGGTTTGTCGTAGGGCGCTCCGAGGTCGATCCACTGAGCGATCGCGGCGATTCTCTCCGCCGGCAGCTTGTCGCCGCCGTCGGGCATGAAAGGTTTCTCTTTGTGGCTGATGAATCGCACGACGTTGCTGTCGCCCGATTTACCGGCCACGACGGCCGGGCCATGCGCACCGCCGCGCAGCAGTCCCTTCCGCGTCGCCAGATCGAATCCCGACTCGACTTCATCGCCGCCGTGGCAATCGACGCACTTCTCGATCAGGACCGGCCGCACCTGCGCCTTGAACAGGCTCAGGCCCTCTTGCATCTTGGCCGCGTGCGCCGGGTCGAATTGCGGCTGCTCACCGGCTTGCTGCGCGGCCACGTGCTGCTGGACGGCGGCGACGGCGACGCAGAACGCGCCCAGGAGAAGACGTTGACTTCGCATCGAAAGCTCAGCTGCAGCCGCGGTGAAACACAATGGCACGCCGGCCATTCTATTTCAGCGGCAACGAGATGAGCAACGCGCAGCCAGGCTTACGGCTTGAGCCGTTCCTGATTCAGAAACTCATTGACCGTCTTGGGGCCACGCTCTTCGTCACCATGTCCCCATAGCGAAGGCAGCCAGGGGCTGGGTTTTTGCTCTTTCTTGGCCGAGGCGCGGCGGACGGTGTTTTTCGAGCCTGTGATGCGCACAGGTTCCTGGTCCTGGGCGTCGTCGAACGGATTGAGCGCGTCGGCCGTTTTGGCCATGAAGGTCTTGGTGCCGGTAGTCATTCTCTGCCAGGCGCTTTGTCCCTTGGGCTTGGCCGCCGTCCTGCTGCTGTTGCTTGTAGGCAACAGCTTGGGCATCTTCCAGCCCTCATCCTGATCGCTGATTCGCGCTGAAGTCGGCGGCGCTCCCTTACGCGAAAAGGGATTCAGATTCGGCATTTTCCAGCCGCCGCCCTCCTCGCCGTGCGCCGCGGCCGGCAGGACCAGGCACATCGTGCAGAGGGCCAGCGCCAGACTCACATTCGTGTTCATGCTTAGCCTCGAACTCGGGCAGAGGTTGTCCGCGGGCTTGTCGCAGAACCAGGACCTGGCGGCAAGAGGAATCTGCACTGCGCCTCGGCGCACAGCAGCTAGCAGGCGGCTGCATGCACAGGATGTGGTGCTATCACTTCACGAAAACACAAAATATGGGCCGCAGCTTGCACTTACGTTATTCGCGCTTAAGTTTTGGCCCCTGCAGCCGCCGCATTGTTCGCGGCGGACGATCAGAGGATTCGCTTAGGATAGGGAGATCGCTTCAGCGCAGGTTCGGGATGAACGTCGCGCTGAAGGAGTCAGGATTCGGGCCCAGCGAGGCCTCGTCAGGGATGACCGCGGCCCCTCTCCTCCACCGGCCGCGGAATAACCCAGCCGAGCCGCGAGCCGCAGCCTTGGCTGCGGCGTGGCCCCGTTCTGCGCCTTCACGCAACGCCTTCCAACTTGGGCTGTGCTCGGCATGGTCGCCGGGCTCGTTCCCGCCAGGGATTTCGGGTTGTTCCTCCACAGGAAAGGAATTTGCGATGCCTCGGAAGCCACTCATTGGATTGAACGCCGATTATCGCCCCTCGCGCAAGGAGGGCCCGGCTTTGAGCTTCCTTGCCGCCGGCTATTACAACGCGATCCAGGCCGCCGGTGGAGTTCCCGTGATCGTTCCGCCCATGTCGGACGCGGCCGACCTCGGCCGAGTGCTCGATCTGCTGCAGGCGTTCGTCCTCGTCGGCGGGGCCGATCTCGATCCGCGCCGCGATGGCTATCAGCTGCATAGCAGCGTACGCGCGATGGATCCCCGCCGCGAGGAGTTTGACCGCCTGCTCATGAAGCAAATCGCGCAGCGCCGCTTGAGCGTATTCGGCATCGGTGCGGGCATGCAGCTGCTCAACGTCTCGCAGGGAGGCACGCTGTACCTGCACCTGCCCGAGGAATTGCCGTCCGCGATTCCGCACAAGGACCCGCATGACCCGGAGCATCGCCATGCTCTGGAGGTCGTTTTCGGCACGCTGATGGAGCGGGTCTTCGGCGACGGCGAGATCCGCGTCAACAGCATGCACCACCAGGCGATCGACGACGTCGCCCCCGGCTTCCAGGTCTCGGCCCGCTGCCCCGACGGCGTGATCGAAGCCATCGAGAGCACGCAGGAGGACTGGTGGGCCATCGGGACGCAGTTCCACCCCGAAGCCGAGTCGGCCACCGCGCTCGACGTCCGGATCTTCGAGGAATTCCTCGACGGCGTCCGCGAACGCACCCGCGGCCTGAAGCTCGCCGCGGCGTAACGTGGGGCGGGCGTCTCGCCTGCCCGTCAACTGGTTCCCAAGCTCCGCTTCCCCCGGCCGCGAAGCTGAGCTTCGCCAGACGTGCGTGCCCAAGCGGAGCTTGGGCACGAGAGTCTCTGTGCGCGAAAACCTCACTACAACCGTCAGCGTCAACCCGCGCCCTACACTCTCCGCGCTACGCTTTGCGCCGCCAGCGCCGCTTCGCACGGCGGCGGCAAGCGTCCATCGCATAAACTCTCGGTGACCTGTGCGACAGGCGTCGGGGGCGCGTTTTTCTGAGCTATATTGCGCTGCCCGCCCGCCTCGACCGCTGCCGGGTGTTACGGTTTTAAGCCAGTTCAAAGCTCCGCGTTCGGCGCTGCTTGCCGCAGCGGAGTTGGGAAGGTCGAACTGGTCTGCCGCGCTGTCGAGGCCCGCCCATGCTCATGCGTCACGTCCACCCGACCCTCCAGTTCACCCACATGCTGCCGTACGGCGCTATTCTCCACGAGAATGGCGTCCAGTTCGTCGTCTTCAGCCGCAGTGCGAAGGCGATGCGGCTGCTGCTTTATGAAGGCGTGGACGATGCGGAGCCGGAAGAGATTATCGAGTTTGACCCCAACAACGACCGCTGGGGCGACATCTGGAGCATCTTCGTGCCGGGGGCCGGCGCCGGGCAACTCTATCACTTTCAGGCCGACGGTCCGCACGATCCCGAGCGCGGCCAGTGGTTCGATTCGACGGCCCGGCTGATCGATCCGTATGCCAAGGCCCTGGCCGGCGAGTTCCAGCCGTCGCCCGACGGCATCGTCCGCCCGCCGAAGTGCGTCGTCGTGGACGATTATTTCGATTGGGAAGGCGACCGGCACCTCCGCCGCAGCGTCAGCGAGTCGGTAATCTACGAAGCACACGTCCGCGGTTTCACGCGCGACAAAACCAGCAAGGTCAAGCAGCCGGGAACCTACCTGGGGCTGATCGAGAAGATTCCCTATCTCCAGTCGCTGGGTGTGACGGCGGTCGAGCTGATGCCGGTGCACGAGTTTCCCACCAACGGCATCTATGGCCAGCCGCTGGAGCGGCCGAACTACTGGGGCTACGACCCGATGGCGTTCTTCGCCCCGCACCGCGGCTACCAGGTCGGCAGCCGGCCGGGCTCGCAGGTCGCCGAGTTCAAGCAGATGGTCAAGGCCCTGCACGCGGCCGGCATCGAGGTGATCCTCGACGTCGTCTTCAATCACACCTGCGAGGGCAACGAGCTCGGTCCCGTTCTCTCGTTCAAGGGACTGGAGAATCGCGTCTATTACATGCTCGGCAACGGCGGCAGCTACTACATGAATTTCAGCGGCTGCGGCAACACCGTGAACGGCAACCACCCCGTCGTCCGCGAGATGATCTTCCACTGCCTGCGGCATTGGGTGCACAACTATCACGTCGATGGCTTCCGCTTCGATCTGGCGTCGATCCTCAGTCGCGACCGGCAGGGCAACCTGGTGCCCAACCCGCCCTTGATCGAGGCGATCGCCGAAGACCCGATGCTGGCCGATACCAAGATCATCGCCGAAGCCTGGGATGCCGCCGGCGCCTACCAGGTCGGCAGCTTCGGCGACCTGCGGTGGGCCGAGTGGAACGGCCGCTACCGCGACGACGTGCGGCGGTTCTGGCGGGGCGACAAGGCCCAGCTTGGCGCGTTCGTGACCCGGCTGGCCGGCTCCAGCGACCTCTATGAGCACGCCGGCCGCCCGCCATACTGCTCGATCAACCTGATAACCTCGCACGACGGCTTCACGCTGAACGATCTCGTCTGCTACAAGGAGAAGCACAACGAGCCCAACGGCGAAGGCAACCGCGACGGCGACAACAACAACTTCAGCGACAACTACGGCGTCGAAGGGGCCACCAAGCGGCCGGAGATCGAGAACCTGCGGCTGCGGCAGATCAAGAACTTCCTGGCCACGCTGATGCTCAGTCAGGGCGTGCCGATGATCGTTGCCGGCGACGAATGCCGCCGCACGCAGCGCGGCAATAATAACGCCTATTGCCAGGACAACGAGACCTCGTGGTTCAATTGGGACCTTGTGAAGAGCAACGAGTCGCTGGTGCGTTTTGCCTCGGCCCTGATTAATTTCCGCCGCTCGCAGCCGACGGTCCGCCGCGAACACTACCTCACCGGTCAGCCGAAGTTCGACGGCGAATTGCCCGACGTGAGCTGGTTCAGCGCCCTGGGCACCGCGGTCGATTGGCACGGCGACGACTCGACGCTGACCGCCCTGCTCAAAGCGGTCGAGCCCGAGCACGACCCCGAAGGGCACTCGCGCGACGTGCTGATCCTGGTCAACGCCAGCACGCAGCCGCGGGAATTCATCCTGCCGCCGGTGGCCAAAGGCACGCGGTGGCGGCTCTTGCTCGATACGGCCGCCGCGCCGCCCTACGACGTCTATCCCGATCTCGACGGCCCGCCGCCGCCGCGCTCTCGACGGCTGACGCTCTCGTACCGCTCGATGTGCGTCTTCGTGGCCGACAGCGGCCGCGGGAAATAGCTATCGCTGTCGCCAGAGCACGTCGTCGGCAATTTGCAGCCTTTGTTGGGCCGCGCGGATCTCGTTCCAAAACCGCCGCGAATCGCCCGGATAGCCGGCGGTCGGCGCGAGGCCCGGCACCTGCCGCTGCCAGAACAGGTTGAACGGCCGCATCGCCAGCTCGCGCAGATACTTGGCCGTCATCGAGGCCAGGGCCGTGGGCAGATGCCGCTCCCCCTTGGGTTGAAAGCGGAACTCGACCGCGCGGCCCGCTGCGCGGACGTCGTAGACGCTTAACTCGCCGCTCTCGCGGCGGACGCGCACTAGCTCGTCGGGAAAAACCTCCTGGAGCAGGGCCGCGTAGCGATTGCGGCCGCCGTGCTTGTCACAGAGCACGATCGCTGGCCCCTCCGGCAGCGCAGAGAGCGTCCGCTCGGCCAGCCGCAGCGTCGCCAGCGAAAGCACTTCCGCCTTGTTGTCGCAGCGGCCGACGGCGGCGTTGAACTGTGCGGGAAAGATGGCTGTCGCTTGCAACCCAGTCAATTGCACGCGCGCGTTTTGACAGCCGCCGTCCAGCCGCATTGCCAACTCTCTGGCTTCGCAGGCTAGCGGCTCATCGAAACCGTCGTGCCACGGCAAACCGTCGATCTGTGTCAAGGAGTGGGGATCGAGCACCGGCCAGAGCTCGCGCCACCGGCTGACGCGGCGCTCGAGCAGCCACATCGCCGCGAGCACGCCCCGCTCCAGGTTCGCCAGGCCGCCGCCCGGCTGATAGAGCCGCTTGGAATCGGCGATGGCCAGCTTGCCGCTTTCGTCGGCCGGATCGGCGGTCACGCATTCGGCAAGCACTTCATACAGTTCATCCGCCACCTGCCGCGCGGGCACCCGCCACGCCGAAGCGCCGATCAACAGCGGCCCCAAATTCGGGCCATAGCCGGCTTCGTCCGTGCCAAGCACATAAACGCCGTTCCCGTTCGCCGCGGCCTTGCGTAAGTTATGCTTCAGCATAACGTGCTTCCAGAAGCGTGCCGTCCTTGAGTTGACGTAGCATAACGAACTCGCCGAGTCCTGCCATGCCCTGTGCTCGCTGCTTGCTGCCGGTACAGTTTCTCTGCACTCTCTTGCTCGCCGCCGATCCCAACAGCTGGCCGCAGTTTCGCGGCCCCGCTGGCCAAGGCCACGCCGACGCCGTTGGATTACCTGCATCGTGGAACGAGAACGAGAATATCGTCTGGAAGTGCCCGCTCCCCGGCCGCGGCTGGTCGAGCCCGGTGATGGCCGGCCACGAGATCTGGCTCACAGCAGCGATCGAATCGCCGGTCAGCGAGGCGGAGAAAGCCGAGCGGATCAAAGGGTCGACCAACAGCCAGCCGGTGAGCGTCTCGGGCCGGCTCAGCCTGCGGGCGCTATGTGTGAACCGGCAGAGCGGCCGGCTCGTGCACAACGTCGAGCTGCTCGTCGAGCCCCGCCCGCAGCCGACGCACACGACCAACTCATTCGCCAGCCCGACGCCGGTGCTCGAAAGCGGCCGGCTCTATTGCCACTTTGGAGCGTACGGCACCGCCTGCCTCGACACGGCGACCCAGCGCGTGGTTTGGACCAATCGCGACTTTGTCATCAACCACGAGAACGGCCCCGGCAGCTCGCCGGTCGTGTGGGGCGAAGTGGTCATCTTTCATTGCGATGGCAGCGACGAGCAGTACATCGTGGCCCTCCACAAGGGAACGGGCAAGCTCGCCTGGCGAACCGCCCGCAGCGGCAAGATGAACGCGGAGCCGCAGCTCAAAAAGTCGTACGGCACGCCGCTGGTCGTTGAAATCGGCGGTCGGCCGCAGCTGCTCTCGCCCGCGGCGGACTGGCTCTATGCCTACGACCCAGCCAGCGGCCGCGAGCTGTGGAAGCTGCCCTATGAAAAGCTCGGCTTCTCGATCGCTCCACGGCCGGTGGCGGGCCACGGCATGCTTTTTATGCTCACCAGCTTCACGCAGTCGGAGCTGCTGGCGATCGATCTCGCCCCGCAGCCGAAGATCGCCTGGCGGTTTGCCCGGCAGGCCCCGCAGGTGCCCTCGCCGCTCCTGGTCGGCGACGAACTCTACCTGCTCGGCGACAAGGGCATCGCGACGTGCCTCGACGCCCACACCGGCCAGGTCCATTGGACCGAGCGGCTAGGCGGCAACTACTACGCCTCGCCGCTGTTTGCCGACGGCCGCATCTATTTCTTCAGCCGCGAGGGCCAATCGACGGCCATCGCCCCCGGCAAGACATTTCAGCGGCTCGGCTCCGGCCAGCTCGACGGCGCGATCTGCGCCTCGCCCGCCGCCATCGGCCAGGCCCTCTACATCCGCACCGAGAAGTCCTTGTATCGCGTGGAGTATTTGAAGCAGTAAGCTAGTGGCGGAGGAACGCCCTATGTTCCGCACACTCACGGTCGCATTCGCCTGGGCAAGTTGCGCGTGGCTAGCCTGTTCCTTTCCTGTGCTCGCCGAAGTGCCGAAGAACGCGCCACCTGAAAAGGACACGCTGCAAGCGGTGTTCGACCGGATACAAAACCACGCGGCGGGCGACGCCTGGAAACAGCCGGGGTGGAAGGACGACGCGATTCAGTCGTAACTCGACAAGCTCATCGCGACGATCGCCTTTGCCACGGAGAACAAGGACTTGAAGCTGCCGGTGCGGATGGGCGACGTGAAGCCCTTCGATCCCACGCCGCGGAATGCATTCCGACCGGAGGGGATGTTGCTCATCGGCAAAAATTTGAAGATCACTAACGCGCCGCAACGGTCCATCATCCTGGCCGACGGCAGCGTGGAGCTTATGTCGATTCCGCAGGAATGCATCATTGTGGCCCGTCACGCCATCGTGGGCAGATCGAACCTGCGCAGTTGCGTGCTCGTCGCGGGAAGCTACTTCTGCGGGCAGTATGACGGCATGCCTGACAACCCAGCCGCCGGAAGCCTGATCATTACGAGAGGCCGGGCCGAGATGACGGCATCGTGGGGTTCCCTGATCGCGGCGGGCGAGAATATCCAATTGGGCATGTGCCAAAACACTATTTTCCTCAACTCGGAAATCCAAGGCAACGATCGCGGCGGCTCGCGCAGCATCCGCGCGGCGAACTTGTTGCTTGCACCGCCCTCTCCGCATCCCTTGTGTGCCAAAATCGAGGTCACAGGAGTTGTCACCGCTCCACCGCCGGCGCTTGCTCCGGGTCGCAATCTGCCATTCGGACCCGAGGCAAACCGCCCTGGTCTTGTCACAGGCGCGGTCTTTCGCCTGGATGGCCGGCGTCACGTGGCCGATGTGGGTCAGCCGATTGTCGATGATTTCGGGCAACCCATTGAATCGCTCCGTGGCTGGCAACTTTCCTTCGCTACCGACAAGTTTGCAGTTTTCCGCAACGGCGATGCGGACGCAGTCGTGCGGATCGAGGGAAAGTGATTCGCCGCTTGCATCGAGGACCAGACGCCGTCATCCCGATTGAGGACAAGTGACATGCGATTCCCGCTGACTCTCTGTGCTGCCGCGATACTCGCGTATTGGGTGCACAGCGCGCTGGCCGCGGAGCCGCTCCTATTAAATAACGCCGAGTTCGCCCAGTGGCAGGACCGAGCACCCGTCGGCTGGAGTGTGTCGGTAGGAGCCAAATCTGGCGGCGATGTCCCGTCGCGTTTGCAGAAGGCGGACGGCGGTGGGATCGAGCTGAGCGGCGATGCGGCAACGGGCCAGTGGCGCGT
>Ga0075428_100010898_pt1 | contig 10111 bp, 13 predicted proteins | sample RhiMetdeltSRZDD2_FD_75291 | JGI IMG/M metagenome (GOLD analysis project Ga0075428, IMG submission 75291) | Populus rhizosphere microbial communities from Tennessee, USA - Rhizosphere MetaG P. deltoides SRZDD2 | ecosystem: Host-associated > Plants > Roots > Rhizosphere > Soil | place: USA...
CGACGCCGCCGTCGACCGACGCGATCGCGGGGAGATAGCGGTCGGGCTTCGAGGAGGAGAGCTCGCGGAAGTCGTTCGGGAAGGCGTTGTCGGACGCGAAGCGGTAGTCGGTCTGGAACCGCGTCCCGGCGGGGCCGAACCAGTCGTGCTGGCCCTTGGTCGACCAGCGGTCGCGCCCGAAGGGCGTCTCGAGGCTGAAGGGGTCGACGTCGTGGTCGTGGATGTAGGAGCCGAACGCCGTCCCGCCCGACTCCTCGCCGGCGACGTACTCGGTCGAGAGGTCGGCCTTGGGCCCGCGCTTGCTGAGCCAGCGCGGCGTCGCGACCACGTTCACCGCGTCGCCCGCGGCGACGAAGACCGGCAGCCCGATGTCGACGCCGTTGCGGCTCCCGACGTCGAACTCGGGCAGCAGGATTCCCGTCTGCCGCTCGGTCTTCAGCGGGTAGATCGCCCACGGCAGCCATGCGACCGGGACGCCGAGCACCTCGAAGCTCGTGTCGCGCGCCGTCCCGTAGCCGCCGACCTCGAGGTCGGCGGACCCGGCGCGCACGCGCCACGGCTCCTCGCCCTCCGACTCGGGGCAGCGGCAGGTGGTGAAGACGCCCTTCTCGAAGTGGTAGGTCTCGTCGCCCGTCTTCGCGATCTGCGCGCCCTCCATGCGCAGGTGGCCGCTGGGGACGTCGAAGCTCGCGTCGTACATCACGCCGCGCATGTCGTTCACGTCGAACTCGACGAGGCGCGTGCGCAGCTCGTCGCGCCCGTCCGTCACGAGCACGTCGCCGCTCGCGATGCCGCGCCCGGTGGTGGGGCTGAAGGCCACCCAGTCCGCGCGCAGGCGCCGGTTGCCGCGCGACACGCGCACGTCGCCGCTCGCGACGTAGAGGTCGCGCGCGCGGTCGTACTCGAGGGAATCGGCCGAGAGATCGAGGGCCTCATCGGCTCCCGCGGCGAGATCGCGCTCCGCGGCGCGCGCGCCGGGTGCCTGGAGCCAGGCGATGCCCGCGACGAGGGCGGCAACGAGCCGACGCAAACGAAACCCCCGCGGCGCACGCTATCAGCGCGCGCGGGGCGGGTCAATCGAACGCGCTGGCGGATTCGGCGAGCCGCCCGAGATCGGGCGCGACCAGGCACTCCTCCACGAGGTGGAGCACCCCGCGCTCGAAGAGCAGCTGTAGCGCGTGGTGCGCCTCGAGCATGCCGAGCCCCGCGGACTCGGCGAGCCGGCGCAGCGTCAGCGGGATGCGCGAGCCGTGGCGGGGATCGGGCTCCGCCGCCCGCACCAGCGCGTGGACGACCGGGCGCAGCACCTCGGCGGCGTCGACGCGCGCGAGCCGGCGCTCGGCGTCGAGGAGCCGGCCCGCCATGCCGCGGATCAGTCGCAGCGCGATCTCCGGCTCGCCCACGCACATCGCCTCGAGCGTCTCGCGGTCGAGGCGCAGCACGCTGGCGGCTCCGACCGCCGCCGCGCGAGCGCTGCGGCGCGAGCCCTCGAGCGCCGAGAGCTCCCCGAAGAACTCGCCCGGGCCGTAGGTCGCCACGCGGCGCAGGCCGCCCGGCGTGCGCCGGGTGAGCTCGATCTCGCCGGAGTGCACGACGAAGAGCTCGTCGCCGGGCTCGCCCTCCTCGAAGACGACCTCGCCCGGCGCCAGCTCGCGCCGGTGGGCGCTCGTCGCGTGCGTGGACGGGTCCGCTGCGGGCGACACCTGTGGCCTCCGCAGCGGATCTTCGTCGCGGCGCCGCGGCGGCTTTAGCCCCGCGGCGGGGCGCCCACGGCGCCCTGCGGCGCGGCGCCCGCGGCGCCCTGCGGCGCGGCGCCCGCGGCGGCGCGCAGCGGCGCCACCAGCTCCTCGAGCTGGGCGACCTCGACGAGGCCGACGTGCAGCGAGTCGAGGCGGCCGTCGGGCGCGACGAGCGCGAGGGTCGGGAAGCCCTGCGCCCCGAAACGGCGCGCGAGGCCCTCGTCGCCGATCGCGATGGTGTACTCGACGCCCTGCTCCGCGACCCACGGCGCCACCACCGGCGCGCCCTCGACGTCGACGGCGATGCCGAGCACCACGACGTCGCCCGCGTCGCGGTGCTTCTTCCAGAAGGCGTTGAGCTCCGGCACCTGGAAGAGACAGGGCGGGCACCAGGTCGCCCAGAAGTCGATCACGACGGCCTTGCCGCGGAAGTCGGAGAGGCGGACGGTGCGGCCCTCGAGGTCCTGGAGCGTGAACTCGGGCGCGAGCTCCGCCGAGGCGGGTGCGCCGGCCGCCCCGCCCTGCTCGCCGGCGGGCGAGCAGGCGACGAGCGCCAGCGAAAGCGACGCGGCGATCGCGGCGAAGGGCGCCCTCACTGCAGCGCCCGCTCGGCGGCGCTCAGCCAGTCGGTCATGAAGCGCATGCGGCTGTTCAGCATCGAGAGCGAGTCGGTGAGCAGCAGCACGCCGACGCCGACGAGGATCGCGCCCGAGGCGATCTCGAGCGCGCGGAAGTGGTGCTTGATGCGCTGGAAGGCGGCGAAGAAGCGCTCGACGCTCCAGCCGGCGAGCAGGAACGGCACGGCGAGGCCGGCGGAGTAGATGCCGAGCAGCATCGCCCCCTGGAAGATCGACTCGTGCGTCCCCGCGAGCGTGAGGATCGTCGCGAGGATCGGCCCGATGCAGGGCGACCAGCCCAGCGCGAATCCCGCCCCGACCAGCAGCGACGACGCGACGCCGTGCTCGCTCACGCGCAGGTGGGGCCGCGTGTCGCGGTAGAGCAGTCGCACCGGCACCAGCCCCGTCATGTGCATGCCGAGCCCGATCACGAGCAGGCCCGCGACCTGCACCACGCCGAACTCGAGCCCGAAGACGCTCCAGCGCGCGGTGCGCAGCAGGTGTCCCAGGCCGACCGCCGAGAGGCCCATCACCACGAAGACCAGCGAGAAGCCGCAGACGAAGGCGAGGCAGGCCGCCATCACCCGCCGGCGCACGGGACCGCGCCCGGAGCCCTCGCGGAGCTCCTCCACGGTGATCCCCGAGATCAGGGAGAGGTAGGCGGGCATCAGCGGCAGCACGCACGGTGACAGCACCGACAGCAGGCCGGCCGCGAAGGCCAGCAGCGGCTGGGTTCCGAGCTCGCTCATGCGCGCTCCCGAGGATCGCGACTCGCGGCTGCGCCTGCCAGCGCAGCCGGTCGGGAGCGCGCAGAAGCGGCCCGGGCCCCGCCCGGTGCCCGCCTCGGCTCAGCTCCCGAAGCCGCCGGCGCTCACCTCGGCGGGCGGGCTCTGGTACCCGCTCTCCTCGGGCGCCTGGCCGTAGGCCGTCTCCTCGGGCGCGCTCCCGAAGACCTCGAGCGGCTGCTCGCCGCGCAGGTTCGCCGGCGTCACGACGTAGTCGCCGCGCACCGAGCGGTTGATCACCTTCATCGTGATGTCGGAGTCGCCGCCGCTCAACGGATAGGCGAGCCCGCCGACGACCAGACCCGTGACCGCCATCGCGACCTTCACCGGGCCGTAGATCAGGCTCGACAGCGCCGACGCGGCACCGAGACCTGCGTTCTCATAGGTCGGCTCTTCCGCCCGGGCGATCCCGGGACTCGCCGCGAGCGCGAGCGCGCAGCCGATCAGCACGAGATTCCTGCGACCGAAGCTCTGCATTCTCTCACCTCCATGGGGCCCATCACCCCGCACGGGATGATGGCGCGAAGCCGGATCGAGTCAAGGCTTGACCGCCGCAAGGCTCCGCTCAGAAGCGCTTCTCGGTGTCGAGGAGCAGCGTAACCGGCCCCGAGTTGACCAGTGTGACCTGCATCTCCGCACCGAAGCGACCGGTGACGACCGGCACACCCTGCGCCCGCGCGGCCTCGACGACGCACGCGACGAGCGGCTCCGCGCGCTCGGCGGGCGCGGCCTCGCCGTACGAGGGTCGGCGACCGTGACGGGCGTCACCAAAAAGCGTGAACTGCGACACGACGCCGAGCGTCCCGCCCGACTCGAGCAGCGAGCGGTTCATGCGCCCCTGCGCGTCCGGGAGGACGCGCAGCTGGACCAGACGCCGCGCGAGCTCGCGCGCATGCGCCTCGTCGTCCGCATGGCCCACGCCGACCAGCGCGAGCAGGCCACAGCCCATGCGCGCGATCTCGGCGCCCGCGACCGAGACGCGGGCCTCGCGGACGCGCTGCACCACGGCGCGCAGAGGGCCCCGCCGCGGGGCGGCCCGGGTGCCCGGGCCGCCCTACAGCGCCTCCTGGCGCGCGAAGCGCCCGCCGTAGACCGCGCGGCCCTCCGTGCGCAGCAGCACGATCTGGCACAGGCGCACGCCCGGGTGGATGCGCAGCGGCCGGTTCGAGACGTTGCTCATCTCGAGCACCTGGCGGTTCGCGACCCCCGGCTGCACGAAGGCGGAGGTGACGTGGATCATCAGCCCGAGCCGCGCGAAGCGGCTGCGGCCCTCGAGCAGCCCGCAGAGGTCCGGCGGCAGGGCGATGCGCTCGCGCGTGATGCCGTGGATCGTGCAGCCCGGGTCGAGCACGTAGGGAGCGTCGAGGCGGCGCAGCGTGGTGTGGTCGCGGTAGTCGGCCTCCGCGGTCACGTCGATCGGCTCCTCGCTGCGATCGATCAGGCGGATCTCGTCGCCGAGCGTCAGGTCGATCGACGCGACGCCGAGCTGGTCGATCTCGAAGGGCGTGACGACGAGGCGCCCCGACTCGAGCTCGGCGAGGATCGCGTCGCGCGTGAGCACTGCCATGGGCGCGGCATGATACCGTACGCGCCATGCCCCACCCTTTCTTCGCGATTCCACGGCCGATCGCGATCGGGCACCGGGGCTGCGCGGGCGAGGCGCCGGAGAACACGCTCGAGTCCTTCGCGCGCGGGCTCGCGGCGGGCGCGGCGGTCCTCGAGTCCGACGTGCACCTGACGCGCGACGGCGTGCCGGTCCTGATCCACGACGACGACGTCGCGCGCGTGAGCGAGGGCGCGGGGCCGGTGCACGAGCTCGCGCTCGCGGAGCTGCAACGGCTCGACGCGGGCCATCGCTTCTCGCCGGACGGCGGCGCGAGCCACCCCTGGCGCGGCCGCGGGCTGCGCGTGCCGACCCTCGCCGAGGCCTTCGCGGCGCTGCCGGGCGTGCGCTTCAACCTCGAGCTCAAGGAGGATGCGCCCGGCATCGTCGAGCGCACGCTCGAGGCGGTGCACGCGGCCGACCGCGAGGAGCGCACGCTCGTCACCGCCGCCGACGACGCCCTGATGGCGCGCCTGCGCGCGGCCCTGGCCGCGCGGCCGCGCCGCGTCGCGGTCGGCGCCTCGACCGGCGACGTGATCGACTTCGTGCGCAGCGCGCAAACGGGGAGCGCGCCGCGTCCAGGCCCGATGGCGCTCCAGATCCCGGCCGAGTTCGCCGGGCGCCCGCTCGCGACGCGCGAGCTCGTCGCGCACGCCCACGCACACGGCGTGCAGGTGCACGTCTGGACGATCAACGAGCCCGAGGAGATCGCGCGCCTGCTCGCGCTCGGCGTCGACGGGATCGTCAGCGACTTCCCGGCGCGCGTCGCCGCGCTCTGCGCCGCGCGCGCGTGAGCGGCGCCGCGGCCCCGCCGCCCGCGCACGCCGGCGCGCGTCCCTCGCCGCACCTCGTCGCCTGGCTCGAGCGGCTGCGCGACACCGCACCGCTCGGCCCCGTCGCCGACCTCGCCTGCGGTCGCGGCCGCCACGCGCTCGCGGCCGCCGCGGCGGGCCTGCGCGTGCTCGCGATCGACCGCGACGCCGCGGCGCTCGCCGCGCTCGCGGCGGCGTCGCGCGAGCGCGGCCTCGGCGTGCAGGCGCTGCGCGCCGACCTCGAGACGCCGCACGGAATCCCCGTGCGGCCGCGCTCTTGCGGGGCGATCCTCGTGTTCCGCTTCCTGTTCCGGCCGCTCGCACCCGCGATCGCCGAGGCGCTCGCCCCGGGCGGCCTCCTGCTCTACGAGACCTTCACGATCGACCAGAGGTCCCTGCCGCAAGGGCCCAGGAATCCGGCGTTTCTGCTCGAGCACGGCGAGCTCGCCCGGCTCTTCCCGACGCTCGAGGTGCTCGATGGCTGGGAGGGGATCCGCGAGGGCCCCGAGCCCGAGGCGGTCGCAAGCCTCTGCGCGCGGCGGGCCTAGCCCAGGCTGGCGCAGGCCTGGGACGATCGGTGCCCCGGCTCCGCCCCTCCTCTCACCGGCAGGGATACCTGGCGCGTTCTGCAATCCCCGTGCATCGGCGCGCCGAGGTCCGCCTCAAGTCTAGGGATTCGGCGCCCGATACGTCGCGGGAGTTGGCGAGCTCCTCGGCGCTGCTCCTCGATAGCGGTCGGCGCGGGGCGCGCGCGATCGCCGCGCGCATGAGAATCGGCGCGATCGTCCGTGCGCCAGCGAGGGCGTCCGACGTGTACGACTTCCAACCGGGCAGCGATCTCCTGGTCCTGCCGCGCCTGGCGGATCTGGGCGGGTTCGGGCGCTGCCTCGTCGCGCGCTTCGAGCCCGGGTCGATGGCCCAGGGGCTACGCGACGCCGTGCGCCATGCGCCGGGCTCGCCATGAACCGGGTGCACGTCCGACGTCGAACGCTCCTCGATCTCTGGCGGATCGAGAGCCTGATGGACTACCACCGGCTGCTCTTCGATCAGCCGGTCCAGGCCTACCTCCAGCGCGCGAAGCGCCTCGGGCACGCTCCCGGCTCGCTGCTGGCCGTCGGAGCGAGCGGTCGCGAGGCTCACCTGCTGGCCCGGCACCCCTTCGATCGCATCGTCCTCACGGGTGTCACCGAGCCCGACGAAGTGGTGCAGGAGACGGTAGAGCGCGATCCGCGGGTCCACTTCGAGTACGCGAACGCCGAGCGCCTGCCCTACGCCTCCGGGAGCTTCGACCTGGTCTTCTGCAACGCGACCCTGCACCACCTGGCGCGGCCCGTGCTCGGCCTCTACGAGATCCTGCGCGTCTGCCGACGCGCCGCCGTTTTCGTGGAGCCCTGGGAGTGCGGGCTCGGGCGCACGCTCGAGCGAATCGGACTCGCGACGCGCTACGAGCGCAACCAGGTCGGCAACCTGGGCGGGCGCGACAACCACGTGTATCGCTTGAACCGACGCGGGCTCGAATCGCTACTGCGCAGCCTCTACCTCGAGTCGGGCTTCGAGCTCGAGCTGCAGGTCGGCTGGATGAGTACGCGCGCCCAGGGGCGCAAGCCTCGCTGGGTGACGAGACTCTCCGCACTGGCTGGCTGGGCCACGAGCCATGCGCCGGGAGCGCTCGGCAACCTGGCGACGGCCCTGGTCGTCCCCGGCGCCGATCTGCCGCCGGATCCGACGGCTGCGTGACGCGGCGGCGCCTCGGGCTCGGAGCGCTGGCGCTCGCGGTGGCCCTCGTCGTGGGCCTGCACGCCGCGGCGATCTTCCGCACGGCGTTCAACTGGGACGAGTTCGTGCTCCTCGACCGCGTGGCGCGCTCGCTCGACGAGCGCGTGTTGGTCTCCGGGGGTCACGGGGGTCTCGGCCTGGCGTTGGCCTAGCGCCCGAGCCTCGCGAGCGCCCAGCGCGCGTGCTCGGCGACGAGCGCGTCCTCGCTCGCCGCGTGGCGCTGCAAGAGCGGCACGAGCTCGCGGTCGCCGGAGTTCCCCGCCGCGACGAGCGCGTTGCGCAGGAGGCCGCGCCAGCGCGCGCGCCGCAGCGCGGTGCGCCGCGTCGCCTGGCGCCAGGCGTCCTCGTCGAGCGCGAGCAGCCAGCGCAGCGCGGGCCGGCGCCACTCGGCGCGCGGCGCGAGCCGCGCGCGCAGGCCGTGCAGGTCGGGCGGAACCGCGCGCCGCTCGCGCCGGTTCCAGGGGCAGACCTCCTGGCACACGTCGCAGCCGAAGGCCCATTCGCCCTGCGCCGCGCGCGCGGGCTCGGGGATGGCGCCGCGCGCCTCGATCGTCGCGTAGGAGATGCAGCGCGTCGCATCGAGCACCCACGGCTCGGGGAAGGCCTGGGTCGGGCAGGCGTCGAGGCAGGCGCGGCAGCTGCCGCAGTGATCGGGCACGGCGGCGTCGGGCGCGAGCTCGAGGTCGGTGACCACCGCGGCGAGGAATAGATAGGAGCCGAGGCGCGGGTGGATCAGGAGCGTGTTCTTGCCGATCCAGCCGAGGCCCGCGCGCGCGGCGAGCGGGCGCTCCTGCAGCGGACCCGTGTCGACGTAGCCGCGCGTGCGCAGCGGCCGCCCGGCGAGCACGGCGAGCGCCGCCTCGAAGGCGCGCACGCGGTCGCGGACCACGTCGTGGTAGTCGTCGCCGCCGGCGTAGCGCGCGACGCGCGCCGCGGCGCCCGGGACCGGCGGCGGATCGCCCGGGTCGTAGACGAGGCCGAGCGCGACGACGCTCCGCGCGCCGTCGAGCACGAGCCGAGGGTCGATGCGCGCCTCGACGCGGCGCTCGAGCCAGCCCATCTCGCCCGCGAAGCCGCGCGCGAGCCACTCGCGCAGGTAGCCGGCGTGCGGCGCGGGCTCGGCGGGCGCGACGCCGACGAGGTCGAAGCCGAGCGCCGCGGCGAGCGCCTTCGCGCGCTCCGCGAGCGCGCGCGCGTCCGATGCCTGCGCCGCCATTCCGCCCTCCCCTCGCGACGCTAGCGGGCGGCGCGACCCGGGGCCCCGCCCTATCCTCGCGCTCCCGATCGGTCGGCACGGAGGACCGCAGCGTGGGGCGCGTGCGCTTTCCCGAGGGCTTCCACTGGGGAGCGGCGACGGCCTCCTACCAGATCGAGGGCGCGTGGAACCAGGACGGCAAGGGCGAGTCGATCTGGGACCGCTTCTCGCACGCGAAGGGGCGCATCAAGCAGGACGCGAACGGCGACGTCGCCTGCGACTCGTACCACCGCTGGCGCGAGGACCTCGCGCTGCTCGGCGAGATGAACCTGCGCAGCTACCGCTTCTCGCTCGCCTGGTCGCGCGTCCTCCCGGACGGCGCCGGCGCGGTGAACCAGCGCGGCATCGACCACTACCGCCGCCTCGTCGACGCGCTGCTCGACGCCGGGATCCGGCCCTTCCCCACCCTGTATCACTGGGACCTGCCGCAGGCGCTCGAGGACCGCGGCGGCTGGCCCTGCCGCGACACCGCCGGGCGCTTCGCCGACTACGCGCAGATCGTCGCGCGCGCGCTCGGCGACCGCGTCGGCGAGTGGATGCTGCTGAACGAGCCCAACATCTTCACCACCATGGGCTACCTCGCCGGCGCCCACGCGCCGGGGCGGCGCGACCGCGGGGCCTGGCTGCGCGCCGGCCACGTCGTGAACCTCGCCCAGGCGGAGGCCTTCCGCGCGATGCGCGCCGAGCGCCCGGGCCTCGCGATCGGCTCCGCCTTCAACATGTCGGCCTGCGAGCCCGCCGGAGACGCCCTTGCCGACCAGGCCGCCGCGGAGCGCTGGCACCGGCTCGTCAACCTCTGGCACCTCGAGCCCGCGCTGCGCGGTCGCTACCCCGACGCCTTCCCCGAGGGCCCGCCGCTCGAGCAGATGGACGTGCGCGACGGCGACCTCGAGCGCCTGCGCGCGCCGCTCGACTTCATCGGCATCAACCTCTACACGCGCTCGCTCGTGCGCGCCTTCCCCGAGGACCCGCTCGGCCTCGGCGTGCTGCCGGTCGGCCCGGTCGGCGGCCACGACGGGCCGAAGACCGACTTCGGCTGGGAGGTGTGGCCGCAGGCGCTGCGCGACGTGGTCGTGCGCATCTCGCACGACTTCGACCGGCCGCGCATCGAGATCACCGAGAACGGCTGCTCGTACCGCGACGGCCCGGGCTCCGACGGACGCATCCGCGACGCGCGCCGGACCGAGTTCTTCCGCGGCTACCTCGAGGCGCTGGCCGCCGCGATCGACGACGGCGCGGACGTGCGCGGCTACCACGCCTGGTCGCTGCTCGACAACTTCGAGTGGTCGGAGGGCTACGAGCAGCGCTTCGGCCTGGCGTGGGTCGACTTCGCGACGCAGGACCGCACGCTCAAGGACTCCGGGCGCTGGTACGGACGGGTCGCCGCGGAGAACGGCTTCGAGACCTGACGTGGAGGAGCGACTCGTCTTCGCGATCGGGCCGCCGCGCTCCGGCTCCACGCTGCTCGCGCGCATGATCGGCGCGCACTCGCAGGTCCTGGCGCCCGCCGAGCCGCACCTGCTG
>Ga0075428_100010900_pt1 | contig 10110 bp, 15 predicted proteins | sample RhiMetdeltSRZDD2_FD_75291 | JGI IMG/M metagenome (GOLD analysis project Ga0075428, IMG submission 75291) | Populus rhizosphere microbial communities from Tennessee, USA - Rhizosphere MetaG P. deltoides SRZDD2 | ecosystem: Host-associated > Plants > Roots > Rhizosphere > Soil | place: USA...
AAATTGATCGCTGACGAAGTTGATGGTCTCTACGAAGAGTGGATGATCCACGTCGACCAAGTGCTCGCGGACGAGCAGATCGTAGCGGCCGCGTACGCGGCGCTCGCCAAACGCCGTCTCCTGAGCCGTACGTGCGGTCGGCGGGCTTCTCCGCCGAAGTGGTCGTGCGCTCGCTCAATCATGCGCCAACGTCCCGATGACTACGAGCAAAGCTTCGAAACCGAATTTGCCGAACTGATCGACAGGCTCGACCCACCGACGGCGACTTGATTACGGACGCGCTGCGCGAGGGAACAAGATGCCCCACCCCAACGAACCGTGCTCAAACCGTCCAAGCATCGACCTCAATCTCGGAGCTCAGGCTGAGTTATCGGCAAGGTCGGAGCCGAACTGCGTGACCGGAGCCGGAGCGTCAAATACCGCGTCATGGAGATCGGGCGCGCGGCGCGCGCCAAAGGCCCGCAGAGTAGGGAAAAACTTGAGAAGGCCTACGGCAATCTGCTGAATGCGACGAGCCGCGTTGTCGGACAGGCCAAGCGCTTCGCCCGTGAGATCGCCGACGGCACGAAGCGAGCCAAGGGCATTCGGCGACAATCCAAGCTGGCGGTATTGCGCACTGAGCTTGAGACAATGCCGCCGCGCGTGCGTCAGGTCATGCGCCAGACCCGAGCCCGCATCTTCCGCGGTGAGACGCGCATCGAGGGCAAGCTCTTGAGCCTTTTCGAGCCGTCAACGGAGATCATTCTCAAAGGCAAGGTCAGGGGAACAGCGGACACGGATCTGAGGCGGCAAGAGCTGGGTCTGGAGGACTGCCCTTGACCCAAACCGGAACAGAACGCTGTCTAACTATCGCGTGCGCGGGGTCGTCTGGTTTTGCTCGGATCGCGCCGCGATACTCATTGAGGTGGTTCCCATCCTTTGGGCAGCCGGCGGCGGGATTAAGCTTGGCCCTCAATGGCGCCGTCCGGTGCGGGTGCCATCACGCTCGTCAAGCTATCCACATATCTGCCAAAGGGCGCTTCACTCGCCTCCCAAGCCTGCCGACCCATCGCAGCCCTCCATCAGCTGACGCGAGTCTCACCAACGTGGGCACCCAACAGAAGCGTCAATATCCCAATTGTCGATGGCTCTCAGCAAAATCCAGCGCGGCGCGCGCCTCCTCGATCCATCCCGTCGCGTCCATCTCCTCGAAGACCTTCAGGGCGCGTTTGATCAGCGTCATGTCCTCCCGTGCCTTGTCGCCCTGTCGAAAGCGACCGTAGGCAAGCAGCGTCTGGGCCAGTTCGGAAGGGCATTGGATTTGCTCTAGGACCCCAAGACTACTGCGAAACGCAGCCTCGGCCTCGCCACGAGTGCCCATAGCCTCGTGCACTTGGCCGAGAGCGCGCTGGGCCGCAGCTTCTTCCAAAGGGGCACGGGTTTCCTGCGCCGAAATGAGCGCCTGGTGGGCGGCATCGAGCGCCAAGCGGAGATTACCCATCTGGAGTCTTAGCTGGGCGACGGCAATATGCCCGTAGGGCACGGCATAGGCCTCACGATCATCCAGAGCACGCGCAGGCATCTCTGCGAAGGCTCGCTCGAGAACCTGTTTGGCCTGGGCCGGCCGTTTCAGCTTGAGGTAGGCGATCGCCAGCCACGCCGAGGACCAGAGAACGACGGGCCATTCGCGAATCTCCCACGCCAGGGGTAACCATTCCTCCGCGACGCCGATCACCTTGTCCCAGAGCCCCATGTACATGTAGGGCTCGGCCTCCATCGCGCTCCAGACGCGCATCCGCGTATCTCCGAGTTTGTCAGCCGTGGCTCGACCCCGCCTCGCGTAGTCGAGGGATACAGTGAAGTTGCCGGCGCGAGCACTGAAACACCGCCCGCCCATAGCCAACCAGAAGGTTAGTGGCTCTTGGGGCAGGTCCCTGATCGCAAGCGCACGCGCGATGTAATTCAGCGCCGTGGTGTATCGAGCACATTTCCCGAGATACGTCCCGTAGTTGAATGCGGTGTAACGGCGGACCTCCACATCTCCAGACGACTCCGCATGTGCGATTGCATTCGTAAGCAGTGCCTCATCTTCCCAATGCACGCCCTTGAGGCTCTCTAGGAACGCGATCGCCCTTAACTGACCCGCTTGGTTCGCGAGCGCCAGCGCTTGATCCACATGGCGCAATATCTTCGCCTTTGCTGCCTCATTTCGCTCCCAGCCAGGCAAGTCCACGAGCGCAAAGATTGTCCCAATGTGAACACGGTTCCGCTCGGGCGTCGGAGGCAGACTTTCGAGCAAATCGAGGGCCTGCGCATAGTGGCTGATCGCCTCGGGACGAGCGTAGACTTTTGCCGCTATTCTGGCCGCCGCGAGAGCATAGCTCAAAGCCTTCTCCACATTTCCCGCTCTGAACCAGTGATCAGCAAGTAACGCGGTATGTCCTCTAGCCGATATCGCATGATCTGAATGGGTGGCCAGATGCTCTTCCAGCGCCTCTGCGATCCCTGCGTGCAACTTCTGACGCTGGTCACGCAACAGCGTGCTGTAGGCGACGTCCTGAACCAGGGCGTGCTTGAACAGATACGAGGCCCGCGGCGGCGTGCCACGACCGAAAAGCAGGCCGGCGTCCGTCAGCTGTCCGAGCGCCATGCGCAATTGCGCATCCCCGCAGCGGGCAACAGTAGCGAGCAATTCGTAGGAAAACTCGCGACCAAGCGCGGCGCCCATCTGGGCCACCTCCTTGACTCCATGCAGCCGATCGAGCCGGGCCAACAACAAAGCTTGGAGGCTCGACGGAATGGTCAGCGGTGGTGTTGGGCCGGCGAGTACGTAGGCGTCATCCTCTTCGAGCAGCAATCCGCCTTCGAGTAGGCTGTTTGTCAGTTCTTCGACAAACAGCGGGATGCCATCTGTGCGCTCGACAATGCTGTCCAGGATGTCGGCTGGCAGGTCCTTGCCGGCGGTGATGCCGTTGACCATTGTTGCTACATCGCTGCGTGCCAGCCGGTTCAAAGACAGCGCTGACACATGCGGCTGCCCCACCCATGGAGCCGCAAACTCCGGCCGAAACGTAATCACCAGCAAGACCGGTAAACCCGCGACCCGTTCGATCATACGGTCGAGCAATTCGAGGGATGTCGAGTCGGCCCAATGTGCGTCCTCAAAAATCGCTAGCACCGGTCGCTCGCGCGCGCGCGCCTCAAGCTGCCAAATCAGCCCCGCCAGAATCAATTCACGCCGGCGTTGTGGGTCAGGCGGCGCGGCCGGATAACGGACCATACCCGCGAGGCCAAGGAGGTCGGCTATCAAGCCGGTCATCTCGGTGCTGAGCTTACCGGTTTGCGCCAACAAGATTTCGAGCTTGTCGAGCCTGGTCTCAAGGATATCCTCGCGTTTGAACCCAGCGGCATGCTCAAGCTGAAGGATAACCGGATATAATGCGCTATCATGATGCTGTGGGGAGCAGGAATAGCGCAGTTGCGTGCGCGGCTGCTCACGAAGTCGCTCCTGCAGCGAGGAGGCGAGGCGCGATTTGCCGATGCCCGGCTCGCCGGAAACCAGCGCGACCTGCCCATGGCCGGCTTTAGCGCGCTGCCAACGCCGCAATAACAGATCAATTTCCTCTCCCCGTCCGACGAGCGGGGTCAGCGAAGCACCGCGCAATGCTTCGAAGCGGCTTTCGACAGCGCTCACCCCCAGTACCTGCCATACCTGGGTCATTTGGCTGGTCCCAATCAGCGGGATCGCACCGATAGGGGAACAATCGAAAAGGCCACCAATTAGGCGCCTGGTGGTCTGGTCGATCGCCACCGTGTCGGCTTGCGCCCATGCCTGCAATCGTGTGGCCATGATGGGTGCTACACCAACTATCCCCCGTTCTTGCCGCTCGCCAACGCCGACAAGATCACCGACGATGACGAGGCTGCTGGCAATGCCGACCCGGCACCGCAATGTGACGTCAGCACCGGACTTGAGCGTCTTGAGCGCGGCACACAGATCCAGCCCAGCCCGAACGGCAAGCTCGGCATCATCTTCGTGCGCCGCCGGATAGCCAAAATACACCAGTACTGCATTGCCGATGTGTTTGGCTACGAATCCATTTAAGCGGCCAGTGGTCTCAGCAACACAGCGCTGAAAGGCACCGACCACCTCGCGCAATTCCTCGAGATCGACCGCCGGCACGTCGAGCAGCTCGCAAGACATCACCGTTAGCTGGCGCCGCTCCGCTTCATGCTGTGGCGTTCGTTCATGCCGCTCCGGTTCATCTGCGTTGTTGTCGTGGCACTCCGAGCTTCCTACCGCCGGTCCGGACGCACTGACGGAGGCTTCCAACGATACAGGAGCGTCGAAGCGGTATCCTCGGCGCAGCACAGTCTTGATCAATCGGCGGTCCGTATCGCCGAGCTCATTGCGCAGCAGTGCGATGCACTGCACAAGAGAATCGTCGGACACAAAAACGTCGGACCACACCGCTTTGATAAGCTCATCTTTGGGAATTAGCCGCCCTGCATTCTCGGCAAGATAGCGCAACACTTCGAATGCCTTTGGCGGCAGAGCGATCTCCTGATCAGCGTCTCGCAGACATCCGCGCGTCAGATCGAGCGCAAAACGATCGAAACAGAGCACTCTAGGCGGAAGTGTACTCATCCGCTAAGGCTCCCCGGTTACACCCATTCGTCGAAACATCGGTCTTTCATCGTCCTGCCATCAGGACGTTGACGACCCCTCCGCGCTACTTATCGATCCTGGCCGAATTGCTTTGTCATCGAGGGAAAACGATGAACAGGGTCGATGAAGAACAGCGTTGGCACTCGGATTCGCGGCCGCTTCAGCTGCTGAAGTAAAGCCCGCAGCTTCTCCAACCATGGACATGGACGTCAGTAAATATGTCGCCGTAGCTTCGGCATCTTCAGAGTACCGAGTCAGGTGGCGAGGTCAAGCGGCTGATCGGCTTATCACGTTGGCTGGACTCGTCAGACCAGGAGCGACCTGCCGTGAACCAATACCAATCAGCCCTTGTCACTCTTCTCCTGACCGCCACGGCGGCGATGCCGTGTGCCGCACAACAAGCACCCTCAACCCCTCAGGTCGTTCCAAGCGAAATCTGCGCGGCCTGCTTCGCCTACCTCGTGTTCTCCCCGTCGCTCGAGCCAGAATCGTATGCGACGCGCTGCGAGGCGACCGAGACCTCCACATCGTTGCCTGCCGAAGACGAGCCGAGCGGCCGCGCCAGGGAGCAACCGGGAGGCTTGGCTGCCTCCTCCAAACAGGAACCGCGCATTGCCGGCTCTCGCCATGACCACGCACAAGGATTGTCGCAGTGACCAGGCACGACCACCCCCCGCCAGCTCAGACAACTCTGGGATCGGAACCGGAGGTAACGTTTGCCAACAGCATCTCGTCTCTTGGTACGCAGTTCGCTGATTGGGTCGCGACGGCCGCCGACTACTACACAGCAGCAGCCACCTACCAGCAGCTGTCCAGGCTGTCAGACGCGGAGTTGCAGCGGCGTGGGTTCTCACGCGCCACCCTCGCGTCGGACATCTGCCAAGCCTGCGACCGCGGCAACCTTTGTGATGGGCAGTCCCGCACGGCCATGGCGTCGCAGGCGGGACCCTGAAAACTTGTGACAACTTCGGTTGTTGGCACACAGCCGAAAGTTGGCCGGAGGCGCCAGGGCGGGTCCGCACCTGGGGGTTGACCGGACGCAAGGTAGCCGTGTCGGCCGGGCCTCTTCTCCGTCCCAGCGGAGGCGAAGGCCCGCTACGCCAACGGCTCTGGCCCGAACTCGCGGTGCACGAGGCAGATCCGATCGTGACGAAGACCGCTGCCAGTGCCATCTTCCCGGGCCGCTCGGAGTTGCCCGGCTTACTCTGCATCGACACCGTCGGCATCACAGGTACCATCACCAATCGCTAACGATCACGCGCCGGTGGCCTCCCAGGGTGGCGAGCGGCTTGCGGTCGCCATCCCACAGCCGCGCCGTATAGTCGTCCGAGGTGGTAAGGATGCGCTTGCCATCGGGCGCGAACACCGCGCTCCTGACCGCGCCTGTGGCCTTCCAGGGTGGCGAGCGGCTTGCCGTCGCCGTCCCACAGCCGCGCCGTGTTGTCGGCCGAGCTCGTGAGGATGAGCGTGCCGTCGGGCGCAAACACTGCACTCAACACCGTGCCCCGGTGGCCTTCCAGGACTGCACGTTCACGCTGCTTGAGGTGGGCGTTATAGAGCTGGTGCCACGGCTCGTTGACGAACGGGCGCTCTACGCCGCCCGCCTTGTCCGGCAACCCCTCCAGCGCCAGCAGCATCGCCGTAACATGATCCTCCCCAGTCTGTTTCGCCTGCTCGGCGCGGATGCGGGACTCCGAAATCTGCGCCTTTCGGAGGTTCTCCTCGGCCGCCTTGGTCAATATTTCCTGTCGGACCGCGTTCTCCCGCTGGCGGGCCGCGTTCTCCCGCTGCATCCACGCGAAACCTAGGGCTGCCATGACCACAAGCAATGCCGCCAGCGCCCCACCCCACTGGATGATCCGGCACGATCGCGCACGCGTGGCCTGCGCCTCTGCCTCACGCCGAAGTGCCGCCTCGGCATCGGCCAGCGCCTTCGCTCGTGCGGTCTGCGCAGGCTCCATCTCCGCGAGCCGCTGGCGCTCGGTATTGGCACGCTTTGCCTCTTCCTCCTCGCTGGCGGCCAGAAAGGCGCACTGCAAAGCGGTTAGGTCCGGCGCATTGGCGGGACGGCGGTTGCGCCAATCCTTTGTAGGTGGCGAGCTCCGAGCCCCGCACCAGGAGATCGGCAATGCGCCCGTTGCCATCCCAACGCGCTGCCAGCTCTTCGAGCCGTGTATGCTCTCGCAGCCACGCCACATCGACCGACAGCGCCTCGATGAGCCGGACCTGGCCGGTGCCGAAGCCCGAGCCGGGAACGCTCGACTCCTCGTAGAAGTGGATGTAGTTGAGGTCGCGCAGGTGCTGATGCGGCTGCTTGCCGTCCAGCGGGCAGCACAGCACGGGCACGATCGGCTTGCCGCGTTCGACCGCGCGCTCGACCTCGCAGGCACACACGTCGGAAACCGCCGAGTCCGGGGACAGCACGAACACGACGACGTTGCTTTCGAGGATGAGCTGGCCGAGGCGCTGCTCCCATTTCTCGGCACCGTGAATGCCCTTGCGGTCGATGATCGGCTGGAAGCCCTGCCATTCAAAGACCGCGACGAGCTGGTCAGCAAACGCGAGATCGCGACCGGAGTAGGAGACACCTTGAGCTTCTGGTCAACGTCCCCATCGCTGTCCCGCATCTACGCGCCTCTAAACTAATTGAATGGCAATGGCGCAAGCGTAGCCTTTGCTAGCCAGGGCGACAAGCTGCAGAGGTTTGTTGGTTCGGCGCGAGTCAGATCGACGTTCGCGGCCACACGCGGGTGTGAGATCGGCAGAAGCACTGGAGTGAGCAGACTATTTCCGCACTGGCACGACTGTCGGCAGTGGGTCATCACCCGTCCAAGTATCTTGGTCCGCTTGTGGAGTGAAGCAGGCTTAGGGCATCTCGGCAGCCCGATCGGCGACGGCTCGACCTCCTCGTTGCTCACCTGGTCATCGAGGGTAATTCGATGGCGGTGGACGCCGCACGCGCTGGGTGCTCGGTACCGTACGCCTGACCCATCGAGAGCACGATGGCGGCCGAGACTATTGCCAGCTGATAAGGGAGACTCCGGCGATCTCCAAAAGCAACAGAACACCGGCCACCAATACCCCGACGCTCACAATGAAGAGGACCAATTCGAAATTGCTTAACGCAGACAGCCAGCGCATCAGTGCGAGACCCAATGTCCACGACAGTCGGCGGTGGAATACCTGGGCAGCACACGGCGGAATCCCTGGGCGTTCTCAGCGCTCCACCGTCGCGGCTTAGACATCGTCAATTGCGCGGGCTTTTGGCATCCCCGCTTTAGGGGAGACCCGCCCCGCTCGCCCACCGCCTTCACCCGGGAAGCTCACTTGCGCCGCCGCGGCCGTGGCGATTTCGGTGCGGGCGCCTTCGATCGCTTTGCCTTTGCGGCCTTGGCCTCAACCTCCCGTCGGTGGGCGCTCTTTGCGAGCGCCTCACAGCGGTCGCCGTGCCGATTGAGCTTCGCGACCTTTTCAGGGTCACGCTCGGTTTCCGCCCAGGTGCGCCAGTCGCGCGCCATCAAGAACAGCTCGTGGGACGGACCCAGAGGCCGTCCGGCTCCTTGACCGGCAGCGCATCCATTCTGCTCGTAACGCCACGACGGGCCCAGGTTTGCCCCCCTTGAGTACCGCAACAACACCGGTGCGGGCCACGGCGGTTCTCACCTCGAGACCGAGTTTCTTCAGATGTTCCGCGACAAGGGCTGCCGTACGGTTTTCCTTGTTCGCCGAGCTCCGGATTCTGATGAATGTCGCGGCGCCATGCGATCAGTTTGCTCTCAATCTGAGCGGCTCGCTGCCGGATCTCCCGCTCAAGATCCGGCACCCCCGACTGCGCGTTCAGCGTCGTTGAAGGCAACGGCATTGCAAGAAGCGCAAGCGCTAAGACGAAACCGGTTCGGCGGGACATGTGGGGCTCCCTCGTTGCAAGCTAGAATTGCGGGCACCGGCACTATTGGTGGCACGACGACTGCCATCTGCTCCTTCTTCACCTCGTCGACGCGCGCCCGCGCCAGCTCGGCAAAGAACGTGTCCTTGTAGCGGGCAATGAAGGCGTAGGCCTCGGCCGCCATGCTCAGCCGTACCGGTCCCGCCGGCACCGGCTGGGGCGTCGAGATCGCGGCAGGCTTTGGTGCTTCAGCAACGGCTAGATACACATCGCCCATGGCGTTGAAGCAAGGTAAGGCTCTTGCTTGATGGCCGCACGCACGCGGCGCTAAACGACGCGGAACATGGCGACCGCTTCAACACCCGGCTTAATGATCTCCTCGGCTAAGGCCTTCGCGTATGGTCCTGCACCGACACCTACATCGGAAGCGAGTTCGCCTTCGGCAGTTGCATACGCGATCAGCATGGCGCTTTCCTACGCCACCGGCACAAGGTCTTTGGACTGCACCAGCGCCCGCGAACCCGCTTTCGTGAGTTTCAATGTGTTTCGGCAGGCGTCGAACACGACGAAGTGTGTAGCGTTGCCGGCCTCAGTCTTGAGCTTGCGAGTGATCTCGGTGAGGCGCAGCGATTGATCCCACAGCTCGCCTGTTTCGGTCGTCTTCACGTCAACGGGGAAGCTGCCCAAAGATCAGATGCAATAGAATCGCGATTCCCCTTTCGGCAAGCCCGATTAAGGTGCCAATCACGAAAATCCAAGCAAGCACCTTGACCCATCTTCTGCGAAGTATTCCAGTGTGATGAACGTCGGTCATGGGTGTCGAGCGCCAAGTCAGATCGCCGGTCGTGTTCTCGATTCTCGTCCCCCCTCTGCAGGAGCCATTTCACAATGATGCACTCCTGCAGCTCTAGACCCGGCATGGGGTTCTCGAGTAGTGCCTTTCGATTGCAGCGCGGATTTCCGACTTGATGTATCACAGGCCGCTGCTATGTCCGAGTCGGGTCAAGAAGAGCTGTGTCGATAGCCTCGCAGGCACGGCAGAAGCACCTCATATACCTGACGTAATCGCCGTGGCGCGAAAGACTTCTCCCTTGTGCCAAAGAACGAAACCGCTTATATGATCGCCCTCTCGTCAAGGGGGGGCCGCTTATCTTTCTTTGTCTTCATCCCTCCCCCCACATCCTTTTGTTCGATCTGGGCGCCCCCCATCCTTTCGTCCCGACCCTGGCGACTTCAGCAGCGCGGCGCACAAGATCTGTCAAGGACGGCGCGTTGCGCCGCCCGTAGGGCTTGTCCTTGATTGATCGAGCACCGCGCTATGCTGGTGCCATGTTTGGGGGTTGCGCCGGGAGTCTCCTATTCGTCGTCTTCAGGGCGTTACTTGGCAAGGTCTAGCGTCGAGGTCCATGGCTCGTGCGATGATCGCATCGGCTTATATCCGGCAGCTCCGTTCCGGCTTGCCACTCTGCTGCATGCATGGACGTATCGCGCAGGAGGGATGGGACTCATCGCGCGGACGGCAGATTGGCTAGACCATTCTGCGAAGCGGTTTCTCAGTCACACATCCGACCTGCCC
>Ga0075428_100010901_pt1 | contig 10109 bp, 7 predicted proteins | sample RhiMetdeltSRZDD2_FD_75291 | JGI IMG/M metagenome (GOLD analysis project Ga0075428, IMG submission 75291) | Populus rhizosphere microbial communities from Tennessee, USA - Rhizosphere MetaG P. deltoides SRZDD2 | ecosystem: Host-associated > Plants > Roots > Rhizosphere > Soil | place: USA...
ACGCCGCACCCGCAGGTGCCTTTGGCGTTCGGGTTGTTGAACGTGAAGCCTTTACTGACGAGGCTCGTGTCGTAGTCGAGCGTCGTACCGTCGATAAACTTGTAGCTCTTGGGGTCGACGAACACCTTCGAGCCCTCGGGGCCTTCGAACACGTGATCGCCGTCCTTCGGCGCGGCCTCCCACGCAAAGACGTAGCTGAGGCCCGAGCACCCACCGGCCTTGATCCCGATACGCAGACCTCCGCCGGAGATGCCGTTGCGAAGGGTCATCTTCTGGATGAGCTTTCCCGCGTTCTCGCTGATCTGAAACATCTTGCGGTCGATCCTCGACCCCTGCCGTTCGTTAACCAAGGTCCAGCCGGTCAGTGGGTTAGCACCTAAAGTGCACTGAACGCCGACCAGAACAGTCCTAGTTTAGTATTTCGGCTGCGACGGGTCAACTTGATCGATCCAGGCGAGGATGCCCCCGGTGAGATTGCGGGCCCGCGAAAATCCGCGCTGCCGAAGCCACGCCGTCGCGTTCGCGCTCCTGACGCCGGATCGGCATTGGAGGATGAGATCCTGCGAGGGATCGAGCTCGTCCACGCGTGACGGCAGCTCGCGCAGCGGGATCAAAATCGCGCCTGGAATCCGGCAGATGTTGAACTCCTGCGGCTCCCGGACATCCACAATCGTCGGCGCCTGCCCCGCGTCCATCAAAGCCTTGAGTTCCAGCACGCTGATGTCATCGTCGTTCGAGTTCATGCCTGCTCCTGACACGGGCGCGGTTGCCCGGACCTCGCATTGCTGCTGTTCGTACGATTGCAGCTGGTGAATGGTTGGATGCGTTCCACAGACCGGGCAGTCGGGATCGTTGCGCAAAACGATCTCGCGGAACCGCATCGCGAGCGCGTTGTAAATGAGGAAGCGGCCGATGAGGGGTTCGCCGATCCCCAAAATCAACTTGATTGTTTCGGTCGCCTGAATCGTGCCGACGATGCCCGGAAGCACGCCAAGGACGCCGCCTTCAGCGCAACTTGGAATGAGTCCAGCGGGCGGCGGCTCCGGATGTAAACATCGATAGCACGGCCCGTTCTCGGCGGCAAAGACCGACGCCTGCCCTTCAAACCTGGAGATGCTGCCGTAGGCGTTCGGCTTTCGCGTGAACACGCACGCATCGTTGACCAGATAGCGCGTCGGAAAGTTGTCCGATCCGTCAACGACGACGTCGTAGCCAGAGATGAGCGGGAGCGCGTTGGTTTCGTCGAGCGGACCGGCGTGCGCTTCGATGCGCACGAGCGGATTGATCGCGCGCAAACGATCCGAGGCCGAGGCAACCTTCGATCGGCCGACGTCCGGAGTTCCGTGAATGATTTGCCGCTGCAGATTGGTGATGTCAACGACATCCGAATCGATGAGCCCGAGCGTTCCTATCCCGGCGGCCGCGAGATACAGGGCCGCTGGCGAGCCCAAGCCACCGGCGCCGACGCAAAGCACGCGTGCTCTCTTGAGGCGCTGCTGACCCTCGACACCCACCTCCGGCAGCAGGACGTGCCGGCTGTATCGCAGCATCTCGTCGGGAGAAAGTTGCGCGACCACCCTTGGAATGTTACTCGCCTTCGCCTAAACTTCGTGTCGTGACCCTCGGAACCCTGAGCTTGCTGGCGCTGGCTGTGCTGTTTGCTGGCGCCGTCTGGCTCGTGATGCGAGCCCGAGCGGATCGAGAGGTCGCCATCGTGCGGTCGCAGCTCGCCGCCGAACTCGCCGGAACGCGCGCCCGGCTCGAAGCGGAACTGGCGGCGGAGCGTAAATCGACCGCGGAAAAAGTCGCGCTGCTGCAAAACGCCGAGGTGAAGCTCCGCGAGGCGTTCGCGGCGCTTTCGTCGGATGCGCTACGCCAGAATAGCCAGTCATTTCTCGACCTTGCGAGAACTTCGCTTACCGAGTTCCAGCAAACCGCGCGGATGGATCTCGACGGCCGACAAAAAGCCATCGCTGATCTTGTCGAGCCACTGAAGGAATCGCTGTCGAAGGTGGATGGCAAACTTGGCGAAGTCGAGAAGAACCGCGTCGGCACGCACTCGGCACTGACCGAGCAGCTTCGCATGCTGAACCAGGCGCAACAATCGCTGCAGATCGAAACGGGACGTCTCGTTCAAGCGCTGCGATCGCCAAACGTCCGGGGCCAGTGGGGCGAGCTTCAGCTTCGCCGCGTCGTTGAAGCAGCAGGCATGCTGGAGTACTGCGATTTCGATCTGAAAGAATCAGTCGATGCCGATGGCACACGCCTCACGCCGGACATGATCGTACGCCTGCCGGGCGGCCGCAACGTCGTCGTCGACGCGAAAGTGCCATCGTCGGCGTACCTCGATGCGATGGAATCGGAAGACGACCAGGAACGAAACGGCAAGCTGCGCGACCACGCCCGCCAGGTCCGCGATCACATCGTCCGGCTCGGGAACAAGACGTACTGGCAACACTTCCAACCGAGTCCGGACCTCGTCGTGATGTTCGTTCCCGGCGAAACGCTTCTGAGCGTTGCGATGCAGGCCGATCCTTCGCTGCTCGATTTCAGCCTGCGCCGGAACGTGATGCTCGCGAGCCCGCTGACGCTCATGGCTTTGCTGCGCGCCGTCGCGTTCGGGTGGCAGCAGGAAAAAATCGCGCGAAACGCGCAGGAAATCAGCGATCTCGGAAGGCAGCTCTACGATCGCATTCGCGTGATGGCGGAACACTTCGAAGAAGTTGCGCGAGGCCTGACGAGATCGGTCGATGCCTACAACCGAGCGGTCGGCTCACTCGAAAGCCGTGTCCTTGTCACGGCACGGCGGCTCAAAGAGAAGGGGATTCCGGCACCCGAAGACCTGCCGGAGCTCGAGGTGATCGATCACACGGCGCGCGCCATCGGCGCCCCGGAGCTGGTTGGGCTCTTCGACGATGAGCCGGTCGACGGGGTGATTGTGAAAGAGTAATCCTCGGGTCCGGGATCCGGGGTCCGGGATCCGAATTACTTAATTGCCGACGTTAAGGTCACGGTGGCTCTGATTTCGAGCTCGCCGGGCGAGATCGGCGGCTCGGCAGCGACACCAGCCATTTCCATGCGCATCGGCATTGGGCGCGGTGGTGGCATCGGCGACTCGCGTCCGACCTCAATCCTCAGCACCCGATCAACTTTCATCGACGCCGCCTGCGCTGCCGTATTTGCTTGCGCGCGTGCGTCCGCGACGGCCATCTGCAGGGCCTCCTGCTCCGCGGCCGCACGATCCTTCAGATCGAATCGAATACCGCCAATAGACGTCGCACCCCCGGTCACGGCGACGTCGAGTACCTGGCCGAGCCTGGCCAGATCGTCGATGCGCACGTCAACGGCGTTGCGCGCGACGTACCCTCGCAACGTTTGCTTGTTGTTGACGAAATCGAACTCCGGCCGCAGCTCGTACGAGACCGTCTTGATGGCTTCCGTTGGAACGCCGGCGCCCCGGACCCGGAGCATCACGTCCGACATCGCGGTGGAGTTCAGCTTCTGCGCATCACTCGGCGTCTTCGCCCTCGACTCAGCCGCGATCGTCACCCACGCCCGATCGGGCGCCCGCTTCACCACGGCCTCGCCAACGGTCACCACGACAGATGGCCCTTCAGGCGCGGTGACAGGGGTTTGCGCTGCCGCGTTCGTGGCAGAGGCGCTCGCGATGAGCGCCAGCATTGCTAGTGGCTTCACGGTGAACCTCCACTCAGTGAGCCGTGTCGGAAGTTCGGGAGACGGGACTTCCGAACTATTCACTCACCACCCGAAACCCAATCCCGTACGAGTACGTGTCCGATGGTACCTGATGCCGGTGGCTGCAGGTCAGCATCGACGCGTCCGCCGAGAGCCAACCGCCGCCGCGGACGATGCGCAACTGCCCCTCTGCTGGCCCTTTGGGATTTTGTGACGGCGCAGACGTGTAGTACCGCGCGTCGTACCAATCGAGCACCCACTCCCAGACGTTCCCAGCCATGTCGAACAAACCGTAGCCGTTCGCCGGATACTTGCCGCACTCGCTCGTGCCGCTTCGATGCCGCTGAGCTGGGTCGGTCATGTAGTTGGCGCGCTCGCGGTCCAAGCCGTCACCCCACGGATAGCGCCGTTTGTCGAGTCCGCCTCTCGCGGCTTTCTCCCACTCGGCTTCGGTCGGCAGCCGCACGGGCTTGCCGAGCGACTGCGTCAACCATCGACAGTACGCGGCCGCGTCGTCCCATCGCACGAGCGTCACGGGATGGTCGAGCCGATCGCGCGGCGCCTGACCGCCGATCCAGGTGTAGGCGCCAGCCAACGCACGAAATGCCTGGATCCGATCGTCGCCGCCGACGCGGACGACGAGCGGGATATCGTCGATGGCGGGCGTGCGATAGCCGGTCTCGCGAATGAAGCGCCCGTATTGAGAATTGGTAACGGGATAGATGCCGATGGAAAACGCGTCGAGCTGCACCGTGCGGGCGGGCCGCTCGTCAGCGGCACCATCGTCCGATCCCATGACGAATGGACCGGCAGGAATTGATACCAGCCGGGGCAACTGTTCGGCGGTTTTCAAGCGACTCACAGAATAGCGCAGGAGTCGAACGAGCGCGTACGTTCGCCGCCGCGCTGGAGGTTTCGGATACACTCGCCTGCACTCATTTCAAGCGCCGATGATCGCTGACCTCGTGCTGATCGGATTTGGAAATGTCGCGCGCCGATTCGTGCGCTTGATCGACGAGCGTCGCCGCGCGCTCGAACGCGACTTCAACGTATCGTTTCGGATCATCGGGATCGCCACGCGACGTCACGGCGCTGCTGCTGACGCCAGCGGCATCGACGGTTGTGCCGCTGCTCGCCTCGTCGACCATGGCGGCTCGCTCGCAAGTCTTCCCGGACGCATTGACGACACCGCTTTACCGGGCGCCGACCAATGCATTGCGGTGCTTGCGCAAAGCCGTGCCGACATTCGAGTCGTCGTTGAAACCACAACCCTCGACATCGTGTCCGGCCAGCCGGCCATCGATCACGTTCGCCTCGGGCTCGCGCACGGCTGCCACGTCGTCACCGCAAACAAAGGACCGGCCGCCTTTGCGTATCTCGAACTCTCTGACATGGCGGCCGCGCGGACACTGTCCTTTCTGTTCGAGGGAGCGGTGATGGACGGCATCCCCGTGTTCAACCTGGTGCGCGAGACCATGCCGTCGGTCGAGATTCTGGGATTCAGAGGTGTCGTGAACAGCACGACCAATCACATCCTCACGGCGCTCGAAGGCGGCCAGGACTTCGCTGACGCGCTGAGCGAGATGCAGATGGCGGGGATCGCGGAAGCCGATGCGTCTCTCGATCTCGAAGGTTGGGACGCGGCGGCGAAAGCAGCCGTGCTCGCCAACGTGTTCATGGACGCAGGCATCACGCCGCGCGACGTTGCACGGAGCGGCGTATCACCTGAGTGCGCGGATCGGGCGCGGAACGCCCGTGCTCACGGACGACGATTGCGCCTGGTTGCCTCGGGCGCGCGCGGCAGCCTGCCAGCGGTCGAACTCGTGGAGCTGGCGCAGGACGATCTCCTCGCGGGACTTCGCGGCACAGCGAACGCGCTCGTCCTCGACACCGACACGCTCGGCAAGGTTGCAATCACGCAACTCGACGGCGGCCTGCTGCACACGGCCTATGCGCTCCTGAGCGATCTGCTCACGATCGCGCGATCAGCCGCGGCAGCTCGGAAATAGCGAAGTTCAGGACGTCTTCGTCGGTGAGGTCCTGCACGGCGATGCCTTCCCGCACCGGCCGCTCGTTCATGACCGAGCGTCGGCCGCGCCCAACGTTGGAGCGGCCGAGCACCATCGGAGGATCCTCGGATGGATCGAACGTGAGCTCGATGTAGTCGTCTGGCGCCGTGTCAGCGGCGAGGCGGACGGAACCGGCAGGCGTCAGGACCTTGAATCGTTGGCCCTCGGCCACGAGCGCGCTGGCGATCAGATTGAATGCAGGGATGGCGTGACTGGCCAGAAACGCATCGTACGCCCGCGATGCCGCATCGACGCGCTCGCGCCGGGCGCCGGCATCGCGTCGCGCCTGATCGATTGCCGCGCGCACGCGCCGGCGTACCTCCGGAATGTCCATCTGGACAGTGTATGTCTAAGTTCCGGGGTTCGGGATCCGGGATTCGGGGTCCGGAAGTTCGGAAGTCCGGGAAACCAGCAACGAACTTCCGATCTTCCGGTCTTCCGACACGTCGGCCATTACCCCAGCCGCTCCGCAAACGACGTGTCGAAGCCGTCGCGCTTCAGGGCGGCAACAAGGGCGGCGCGGTCGAGCGCCTTGCGGTAGGCCTCGTCGGGATGCACCGTGCCGTCGCGAACGAAGGCGGCCAGCGACTCTGTCAGCGGCAGCATCCCCAGACGCCGTCCGCCCTCGAGCGCGACCGGCAACTGGAACATCTTCCCTTCGAGTACGAGCGTCGACACCGCCGGGGTATTCAACAGGATCTCGCGCGCGGCGACGCGGCCACCAGTCTGGCGGCGCAACAACACCTGCGCGACCACGCCGCGCAGCGACGTTGCGAGCGAGGCGCGTGCCTTGGCGCGCCGGTCGGCCGGGAAAACTTCGATCACCCGTTCGAGCGCCGCGATCGTGGATGCGGCGGGGACCGACGCAAGCACGAGACGGCCGGACTCCGCCGCTTCCAGCGCACAGGCCACCAGGTCGGCGGACCTGAGCTCTTCGATCATCATGACGTCCGGATCTTCACGGAGCGCTGCCCGCGCTACCGAGGCGGCAAACTCCGTGTCACCGCGTGTCTCGCGCTGGCTGATGAACGATCGGCGGCTCTCGTGGACGAAGCCGATCTGCGTTTCAACGGTAATCACATGGTCGCTGCGCGTGCGATTGATCAGATCGACAAACGCGTTCAGCAGCGCTGACTTTCCGCTGGAGCGCGCGCCGGTGACCAGCACGAGGCCGTCAGGCTGCTGGCAGAGCGCCTGCACTTCGGGCGTCAGGCCCAGTTGATCGGCCGAGATCGCGCGCGCCGGGAACATCCGGAAGAGGACGCCCGGACCACGGTGATCGCGGAAGGTCAAGCAACGAACGCGGCCAATCTCTGGAACGTCGCACAGCCATTCGACCGGACCGCTCTGGAACGCCTCGCGCTTGCGCGGCGGCGCGAGCTCGAGCACCAGCCGCTCGACGTCGGATGCCGTCAATAGCGGCTCGCTTTCGAGCGAAACGATCTCGCCGTCGACGCGAATCATTGGCTTCGACTGCGCCACGACGTACACCGTTCCGGCACCGCGTGCCGCGGCAGCCCGCAATGTATGCATCAAGGCAGCGTCCTCCGACGGAGTAAACGGCGTCGTGACCACCTCGGGCTTGATCGGCGGCCGCGCCATAGGCACAACCACTCCCGGCCGGGCGTCGCCCTCGCCAACCGTGTCGCTTGCGACGTGAACGCCTGTACTGCCAGCGTCGGCCACCGAGGATCCGCTCGAGCCGGCCGAGACCGGACTCGGAGAGGTCAGCTGGCTGGTTGGCTCGACATACCGTGGCTCGGGCGTGGGATCCATCGTCATCTCCGCTGCTGTCGGGTACGTCGCGAGCGGCACAGCCTCCGCCGCCGCAGGCTCGATACCCGTGTTCAAAGTTACAAACTGCGTGAGCTCAATTGCTTCGACGCCTGCGTCGACGTCCGCCACTTCGGGCTCGTCGCTCACGGTGATCGCCGCGTCTTCTTCTTCGGGTTCTTCGAGCGCAACCGGCGCTGCTGCCGCTTCGGCGGCTTCGGCAAAGAGCGGCGCGCCCTCCGACGATTTCACTGGCTCCGGCTCGGGCGCGGTTTCTTCAGGAATGACGTCCGGCGGCGGCGAGAGCTCGAACGGCGGTTCGGCGGGTACGTGGGCAACGCTCTCGGCCGCCAGCTCCGGAGCCGCTTCGATCTGCGGCGCTGGCTCGGGTTCAACTGACAACACGATTTCGGGTTCCGCCGGCGCCGCGGGTTCCTGCTCAACGTGAACGATCTCGTCGTCCACCGTCAGGTTCGAGGTGAGGAGCGCCGATGCGGTCGCCGCGAGCATCGCATCGACTTCTTCTTCCGTCGGCACGCCCTGCGGTTCGTCGTCAACAATCTGAATGGCGTGATCGGCGACACCGTCGAGTTGAACTTCTTCGGTCTCTTGGCCAGGAAGCGCAACGACGATGGAGTCGAGATCCTCGTCGACCGGTGGCGGTGGTTCTTCGATCGCCACCGGTGCGAGCTCGGGAGCAGCAATGGGTTCTGGAGCGGGCGCCGACTGGACAGGTGCGGGCGCCTGCTCGGCAGGCGTGAGGGGCGCCTCGACCTGCGCGGGCTCGGGCACGGCCTCGGGTACGGCTGCAACCGGAACAACCGGCGCCGCGACGGGAACGGGCTTACGCCGAACTTCAACCCACACATCTTCACCACCGCGAGCGGCAATGACAGTGAAGCGATCGAGGATCCCGTCCGGCGGCAGGATTTCGTGCTCGATGGCGCCGAACTCTTCGAGGGCACGCTGCTGATCGGCGGGCAGGATCTGCGCGAGCATGCTCGACACGGCATCGAACGTCAGCACGCGCGACGACAGCTCCACCTGGCCCCAGGCGAGCGGCCCGCGATACGCGTTCATCGATGCCGACGCGGTAATGACGTACGGCTTCTCGCCTACGTGCATCACGAGCGCGTCGCCTTCGAGGCGAACAATGGCGTCGAGCAGTGAGTCGAGCAGCTTCACGACGTGATTTTGGATCCCCAAAGTTGATCCCATTCGCGGAGTGCGGTCCGACGAAATGATCGGTTCTGGCCGGACCGTCTTTCGGCCAGCCTAATCGCGGTCTTTAACTGCGCTGGGGCGCCTTTCGGTCTACTTCAGGCCTTGCATCTCTTTCGCGTGAGGCTCGTCGGCAACGCCGATGCCGGGGAGGCTGTGAGCACCAGTGAAAGCGCGGGAACTCGCTGAACAGTACCGCTCATCGCCGGCAGGCCGCGACACCGTTTTTCACGGATACCGCACGGCGCGGCGATTTCAGTGCACCAACGCGCACTGTCGTAAACACCCCCTCGGGGACTCCTTGCGCGCGAGAGGGACCTCAGCTCGAACAATGTATGTTAGCAGAATTCAACACGCCCGCTTCCGAAAAATCCGGGACGCGAATGAACGGGACGCGGTTTACAGCGGATTTCGACGGGACGCGGATAGACGCCGATCTCACAGGGTTGACGGGACGCGGGTCAACGCCGATCTCACACCGATTAACGGGACGCGGATCACCGCGGATTTTCGACGGGACGCGGGTCACGCGGATCTCACAGGGTTGACGGGCTGCAGGTTCACCGCTTGATTTCAACCGGACGCGGATCAACGCGGATCAACGCGGATCTCACAGGGGTTGACGGGACGCGGGTCAACGCCGACCTCACATCGATTAACGGACGCGGATCACCGCGGATCTTCGACGGGACGCGGGTCACGCGGATCTCACAGGGGTTGACGGCTGCAGGTTCACCACGGGATTTCAACCGGACGCGGATCAACGCTGACCTCACATCGATTAACGGAAGGGGATCACCGCGGATTTTCGACGGGACGCGGGTCACGCGGATCTCACAAGGGTTGACGGGCCGCAGGTTCACCGCGGGATTTCAACCGGACGCGGATCAACGCGGATCACCGCGGATCTCACATCGATTAACGGGACGCGGATCACCGCGGATTTTCGACGGGACGCGGGTCACGCGGATCTCACAGGGGTTAACGAGCCGCGAATCACCGCGGCTTTCGACGGGATGCGGATCACGCGGGTCACTTCCGGATTGGGTTCGAAAGTTCGAAAGTCCGGACGTCCGGAAATCCGCGTCTTGTCGTCCGAACTTCCAGAGAATCCGCGACGATCCGCGTCCCGTCAACCCCCGTGAGATCCGCGTGATCCGCGTCTCGCCAACCCCGTGAGATCCGCGTGATCCGCGTCCCGTCAGCCCCCGTGGGATCCGCGTGATCCGCGTTCCGTCAACCCTGTAGGATCCGCGTGATCCGCGTTCCGTCAACCCTCTGAGATCCGCGTGATCCGCGTCCCGTCAACCCTGTGAGATCCGCGTGATCCGCGTCCCGTCAGCCCCCGTG
>Ga0075428_100010902_pt1 | contig 10109 bp, 10 predicted proteins | sample RhiMetdeltSRZDD2_FD_75291 | JGI IMG/M metagenome (GOLD analysis project Ga0075428, IMG submission 75291) | Populus rhizosphere microbial communities from Tennessee, USA - Rhizosphere MetaG P. deltoides SRZDD2 | ecosystem: Host-associated > Plants > Roots > Rhizosphere > Soil | place: USA...
GCGCCGGGGGTCGAGATCAATCGGATGGCGTGTTTGGCGATCCATCCGCCGAGGAAGACCGCGGCCGCGGCGGCCGCAGCCCCGAGAACCAACCACGGTCCGTAGTTCGGCCGCGGCGGCGGCAGATAATTGGGGTCGTCCGTCGCCCCAACTTGCGACTCAACCGCGCCCGATGCACCCGCATCCACCTTCTGAATCAACAGGACAATGGCACCGACCACCGCAACGAGCACCACGAGCTGGCCCACCACCCAGACGCAGTAGGTCCCGAACAGGCCGGCGTTCACGCGGTCGGCAAACTGCGGGTAGAGAGCCAGCCGCTCCGGTCGGCCGGCCTTCTTCCCCCAGAGCAGGAACCCGATGTAAAGCGCGTGCAGGCTGACGACCGCCAGCGCGAAGCCGACCCAGAATTGCTTGACCGGGTCGTCGTGCCAGACCAGGTACTGGATTCCGTATTCCCCGCCGATTGCCCCGGTCACCAGGGCAAGGACGATCAACAGGGCATTTGGGAGGAAGAAGTGGAGGCAGAACGTGGGCAGGTAACCGGGCGGCTTGGCCGGGGACATGGGGCCGACTCCGTGGCCGTGCTAGGGTCCGAACCATCATTCATCGGCATTTTTGGGACCATCGCAACATGCGGCTCGCGGCCGGGGAATTGGGAAACTGGGGAGACCGGCCGGGGACCATGATCCCCGGCACCCGTGTCATTTCTTTCGCGTGTAGGTCGTTTCCATCGTCGGTCCCTTGGAGCCGTCCTCGCCGCGGGCGGTCAATTCCACGGTGAAGCTGTCGGTGTCCATGAACTTGTACACGATGGTAAAGTTCATCTTCGCGCCCTTCGGCCCCGGGACGGTCGCCGCGAACTCCACGCTCTTGGTCGCCTCGTTCATTTTGCCGCTCATGGTCATCATGGCCGTCGAGCCGGTGTACATCCACACGGCCTCGTACTGGCCTGCTTCGGCGTTGTAGCCCAAAAGCTTGAGGCTGTTGACCTGGGTATCCATCAAGGTGGCCGAGCTTTCCTCTTGCAGGAATCTGCCGCCGAGGATCGCGGTGATTTTGGCCGTTCCCTTCGTCTCCGTCGCCTTGCCCCCCGGAAAGCTGAACTTGCTTGACGTTTCGTAATCGCCGGCCCGCTTGACGAGGCGCTCGTGCACTTCGGTCGGGCCACCAGGCCCCTTCCGCTCCTGTGCCGGAGACAGCGGACACGCAATCAAGAGCGCAAGACCGGCCGCGAGCCATCGAATGTTCATGGCATTGCCCTTTCGTGAGGAATTGGCATGTGGAACTCCGCGATCACCTATGCTGTGTCAGGCTGAACCAGTAACCCGAGTTGTCCTTGAACACCGCCTCGATGCCGTACGGTTTTTCCTCGGGCTCCGAGAGAAACTCGACTCCCTTCGCCTTCAGTTCCGCGTAGGTTTTGCGGCAATCGTCCGTGTTGAACACGCCCCCGCCGAGCGCGCCCTTTTTGACCAGTTGCCGGACCTGGTTGGTCGTCTCCTCGTCCCACATATGGCCCGACTGAATCGGCATGAGCACGATCTCGAGGTCCGGCTGGTCCTTGGGGCCGAGCGTGAGCCAGCGGAATTCGTCCATGGTGACGTCCGTGCGGACCTCGAAGCCCAGCTTCTTGGTGTAGAAGTCCAACGCCTCCTTCTGGTCGAGCACGAACAGCGTGACGTGGGAGAGCTTTCGAATCATGGTCGCCTCCGGACAGACAGGGGATGGAAACCAGCGTCGGTCACATGCTACCGGCGGGCCCGGTCGGTCGTCTTCTTCAGGATTGCTATGTTGGCAACAATTTGATTCGGCGGACCGGCTCGGCCACGTATCGCTGCAGCCAGCAGCCGGGAATGAGGCGTTCCGCAGCCCGGATTGTTCGCGGGACGACCACGTACCGCCGCCGGAAGGCATTCGGCGACAGCCCAGCGTGTCGCCGAAAGAGCGTGCTGAAAGACCCCAGGCTCTCGAATCCGACCCGGTAGCAAACCGCGGTCACCGAGAGCTCGGTGCGAGTGAGCAGGCGCTCGGCCGCCTCCAGCCGCCGCCGGCGCAGGTAGCGCAGCGGGGTCTCGTCGAAGGCGTCCTTGAACACGCGGAGAAAATGGTACTTAGACAGGTACGCCCGCTTAGCAATGTCGTCGAGCGTCAGCGTGTCGTCTAAATGCGTTTCGAGAAACTGCCGGGCAGCATCCAAACGCCGCGCGACCGGGTCCCGACGCAGGCGCAGCGTGTTGACCCGGTCGAAATACCAGGCCCACCATGAGCCGCCGTGTTGCATGAATTCGCGAGTCATTTGAGCCGGTCCCGCGAGCCGGTTCCATGGTATCGTTGGGCTCATGACTGCGGCAAACTATAAATGGCCTGAAGCTCAACTGCGGAGACTCATCATGTCTTGTTCACATGTCGCCACCGTTTCCCCGGTCCCGCCGCGGACCCCGCAGGGTTGTGAGGAATGCCTGAAGACCGGCTCGCAGTGGGTGCATCTGCGCCTCTGTCTGACCTGCGGCCACGTCGGCTGCTGCGACAGCTCGCCCAACCGGCACGCGACCAAGCACTTCAAGAAGACGGACCACCCGATGGTCGCGTCGTTCGAGCCCGGTGAGCGGTGGGCGTGGTGCTATGTCGATGACGAGGACGTGCCGGTCCCCGAATCTGTCGAGCCCTATCTTCGCTAAACCCGCGGACCCCGCCATGCCTGACAATGAACTGATGGCTGTCGCCTTTCCGAAGTTCACGGCCGACCAGATGGCCGGCCTTGGCGAGTGCTCGCTCTGCAAGCCCAAGAAGTACCGCGACGGCGAGGCACTGTTCCGCGCCGGCGAGCGCGACCCGCGGTTCTACGTCGTCTCCTCGGGCCAGATTGAGATCGTGGACGAGTCGGGCGACGCCCCGAAGTCGATCGTCACGCATGGGCCGCGGGCATTCGCCGGCGATGTGTCGCTGATTAGCGGGCGGCCCGCTGTGGTCAGCGGGTATGCCCGCGGTGCCACCGAGGTGTATGAGATCTCCCCGGATGCCCTCAAGCAGCTTCTGAACCATGACCCGGAACTCGGCGACATGATCCTCCAGGCGTTCATCGCCCGCCGCCAGCTCCTGCGCGATTCCGCCACCGGGTTCACCGGCCTACGGGTCTTGGGCTCACACTTGTCCCAGGACACGTTCCACATCCGCGATTTCCTGACCCGCAACGCGCAGCCGTTCACATGGATCGATCTCGACACCGACCCGGCCGCCAAGGACCTTCTCCGCCTGTTCGGGCTCACCGAGGCCGACACGCCGGTCGTGTCGTGCGGCCGGCATCTGGTCCTGAAGAACCCGTCAACCCGGGAACTCGCGGAGGCGACCGGCCTGAGGCGATTGCCGCCGCGGAAGGTGTACGACCTGGTCGTGGTTGGGGCCGGGCCGGCCGGGCTCGCGGCGGCCGTCTACGGGGCCAGTGAGGGTCTGAGCACGGTCGTGCTGGAGATGATGGCCCCCGGCGGACAGGCGGGGCGCAGCATGCGAATCGAGAACTACCTGGGCTTCGCGGGTGGGATCACCGGCGAAAAGCTGATCGGGCAAGCGGTCATTCAGGCGGGCAAGTTTGGCGCGAGCTTGCCCGTCGGCGCACGGGTCTGCGGGTTGTCGTTCGACGGGTCGACCAACATCGTGCGCCTCGACAGCGACGAGAAGGTCGAGGCCAGATGTCTGCTGATCGCCACCGGGGCCGAGTACCGGGTCCTGGGGGTGAACGGGTGCGAGAAGTACGAGGGCCGGGGTGTTTACTACGCGGCCACCCCGATGGAGGCGAAGGCGTGTGCCGGGGCCGAAGTGGTGGTGGTCGGTGGCGGCAACTCGGCCGGACAAGCGGCTGTCTTCCTGTCCCGCCACGCCGCCAAGGTGTACGTGGTGATCCGCGGCGACAACCTGTACAAGAATATGTCGAGCTACCTGGCCAGCCGCGTCGAGGGCACTGACAACATCGAGGTTCAGAAGAACACCGTGGTCCAGCGGCTGGACGGCGACGGATCGCTCGATTGGGTTGAGTTGATCAACCGCAAGAATGGTGAGATCACGCGACTCGCATGTCCGGCGGTGTTCAGCTTCATCGGGGCGGTCCCGCGGACCGACTGGCTGCCGACCCAGATCGAGCGGGACGACAAGCAGTTCGTCAAGACGGGCCCCGGCCTGGCGTCGTCGCCGCACTGGACCGCGAAGCGGCCGCCGTTTTTCCTGGAGACGACCCGCCCCGGGGTATTCGCGGCCGGCGACGTGCGGTCGGGGTCGGTCAAGCGCGTGGCCTCGGCCGTGGGCGAGGGAGCGATGGCTGTGCAGTTCGTCCACGAGCACCTGAAGGACCTTTGATCTCCCGGCGCGCGCGCTCACGTTACGAGCCGACACACCAGACGGACGATCTTGTTGCCGTCCGCGGTGATGTGGTGATTGATGACCACCGGGTCGGGCAGACCAGTTCGGTCGAAGTTTCCGTCGACCTTGGTTGTGACCACGGCTTCTGCGCCGCGGTCGGCGACGTCGAGGACTTCGAGGGTAACCCGGGCACCGAAGATCTCGCGGTCACTCCAGGCTTTGATCTCGTCGCGGCCGCGGAATTCCCGGCCGGCGTCATCCGCAACGGCGTCGTCCGCGAAGAGAGCAATGAACCGGGCAGCATCTTGATCGTTGATCGACCGGACGTAGTCGGTCGCGAGTGGTGACAGCGAAATGTTCATATCCGCATCTCTCTCTTAGTTGCCGCGGAATGCGTCTAGATTGGCCAGGCGGCCAGGGTCCGCATCAGGTTGGACCAGAACCGTTTCCAGAATCTTCGCATTGGAGCACCGCGGTGGAGTTAGTTGGAGCCCAGGGCTCCCTCTCTACCCTGAGACACCACCGCGGACCGACCGTGACAATTCCTGGCGTAGATTCTTCAGTTCAAATGGAGCGCCGCGCGGACGTCCTGCCGTTCCAGCATGCGCCGGAGCCACTGGACCTGGTCCGGGGGCGCGAGAAAGGGATGGTCGCGGTAAATCGCCGCGTGTTCGCGCTCAACGATATCGTCAATTTCGCGGGCCGTTTCCGCGGCAACGTCTCTGACCCGCGCGACGTGTAGGGGAACGAACCAGAGGTTGTTCGGATCGACGTGACCCGCGTCGATGAATCCTCTCGTCTTCTTCGGGCAACGGCACGGGTTGTTTTTGTTCACGAGGCCGCACTGATTGTTCATGAAGCTGTAGAGGTCGCGGCGCGCCCGAGCCAATGACTGGCGGAAGTTGTCGGGCGTTATCTCCAGGACCTCTCCGGCCGCCGTGTCGCTGGCGCCCAGGATTTCACCCAGTGTGAAGACAAGACGCTGTTTCCGGTCGAGGCACAGCAGCATACCCATCGTGCAGCCGATTTTCGCCTCTTCGACCAGCAGCGGCACGTCAACGGGCACCGTTTTCGGGTCCGGCAGGTCGAGATCGGGCGTGTCGTCGATGGCTTTGCCGTACTTGGCAAACGTCAATTCCTGCGTGTCTACGCTGCGACGCCTCATGTTGAGAACGTGATTGGCGGTGATGCGATAGAGCCAAGTGCGGAATTTGCATTCGCCCTTGAAGGTGCTGAGATTCGTAATGACCTTGACGAGCACTTCCTGGGTCACCTCCTCCGCGTCCTCGGGTCGGAAGACCATGCGGATGGCGATGTTGTAGATCCACGCCTGGTGCCGCAGGACCAGCTTCTCGAGCGCACCGCGGTCGCCGTTCTTGGCCCGCTCCACCAGGTTGGCATCCGCAAGGTCGCTCTCAGCAGCCTCGGTAAAAGGGTTGAACATTTCTCGGCTCCCTGGTCGAGGGTATAGCACCTTTGACCCAATTGACCGGGGAGTGTGAAAGCTCGACGGGGGAAATCGGTATTTCCCGAGCAGGGTCGCATGTCGAGCGAAATGATGGGCTCCGAACGGCTAAACACCGCTGAAGCCGCTTTCGCGGGAGCGCGTTCGTTTACATGCCGAGCAAGCGGACATCGGCCCCGCTGCGGCGCTGCACTTGGGCCATCGTGCACTGGCGGGGCGCCTTATCGGGCCGCCAGCGGATCAGCGCCGTCCCGTGGCGAAAGCGGCCGGCGCTGAACTGATCATATCCGACCTCCACAACCAACTTCGGTGCCAGCGGCTCCCACTCACTCGAGCGCTTGGTGGACCAGCGGCTTGGCCCGCCGGGTGCCTTTCCGGTGAATCCCGGCGGCTTGCGCAATTCTTCGAGTTGCGCGGTCAATCGGACTCGTTCGGCCGCCTTCAGGCTTGAAGTGAAGCCGACGTGGTGCAGCAACCCGTCGTCATCGTAGAGGCCCAAGAGCAACGACCCGACGACGTGTTCGTTGCGCGACAGGTAACGAAAGCCCCCGACGACGCAGTCGGCGGTTTTCGCGGGCTTGATTTTCAGTACAGCCGGCGATCGTTCGCCCGGCCGGTACGGACTGTCCAGCCGCTTCGCGATGACGCCGTCGAGATTTCCACCCGCGCCGCGAAACCAGCGTTGCGCCACGCCGAGACTCGTCGTCGCCGGCGACAGGCGAATTGACTTGTTTGCCCGCAAGAATCGCTTGGCGAAGGACTCCAGTCGTAGTCGGCGCTCGGCCAGCGGGCGGCGCCGGAGTTCCTTGTCTTTCCCGTCCGCGAGCAAATCGAAGACGATCAGCACGGCCGGGTGTTCGGCCGCGAGCTTGCGAATTCGACTCTCCGCGGGGTGAATTCGCTGCAGCAATTCATCGAACTGGAAGTGGCCGCGAACCGGGACGGCGATTTCCCCGTCGAGGACGAACCGTTTGGCGCCGATGCCCCGGACCGCCGCTTCGATCTCCGGAAAGTACCGGCCAAGGGGCTTGCCGCTCTTCGATTGCAACTCGACGATCTCGCCCTCACGGATTACCAGGCAGCGAAAGCCGTCCCACTTCGGCTCGTATTGCCAGCCGGGACCCGTTGGGATTTCCTCGACACTTTCGGCTTCCATTGGCAGGAGCGTGGAGGGAGGTGCAGTTTTCATCGTCCCCTCCGCGACGTATCGGTCTTGTTCGTTGTCGAAATGTAATGCTCCAGCCGGCAACGTCCGCCTCTGGCAAGCAGCGGTCGCCACAAGTCGCCCACGCGCCGGACCCGCTCGCGCACGTTGTCGATGCGGAAGTCCTCGGTGCGGGTCCCGTTGGCGACTTCCTCCCAGGTCACGGGCGTCGAGACGGTAGCTTGCGGTTTCGGGCGGACGGAGTAGACACTGGCCAGCGTGCGGCCCCAGGCGTTCTGGTTATAGTCCACGAGCACGCGGTTCGGCGGCCGCTTGGCGATCCGGTACTCGGCCGTCAGCGTGTCCGGGTGTCGTTCTGCGAGGGCCCAGGCCAGTTCCTTGGCGAACTGCAAGACGTCCTTCTGATGCGGCCCGCGAACGATCGGTACGTAGATGTGGATGCCGCGCGACCCAGTCGTCTTGGCGAAATTGGGAATGCCGAGTTCGTCGAGGGCTTCGTGGACGATGAGGGCCGCGTCGCGAACCTTTTCGAACCCGGCCGGGTCTACGGGGTCCAGATCGAAGTGCAGATAGTCGGGACGGTCCACGTCGTCGCAGGCGGCGTACCACTGGTTCAGGTCGATACACCCGAGATTGACGATGTAGAGAAGCGACGCGAGATCCTGCACGACGGGGAAATCAACGATGTTGCCCGAGTCGTGCTCGATCGAGCAGATCTGCAGCCACGCCGGCCGCGGGCGGGGGGCGTGCTTCATGAAAAAGAAGTCACCCCCCGCTCCGTTCGGATACCGCTTCATGACCATCGCGCGGTTGGCCAAATGCGGCAGCAGCACCGCGGCCATGTCCGCGTAGTACTGCAAGAGGTCGCCCTTGGTGACTCCGAGTTCCGGCCAGAAAGGCTTTTGCAAGTTTGTGAGCCGCAGGTGTTGGCCCTTAAGATCGACTTCCCAGTCCTTCCGATCATGCGGGATGCGAAGCGGGCCGCGGTCAATCTTCTCGCGGACGGATGAACCAATCGAACGATGCCTCTTCACTGCACCGTTACGACCCGGTGTTGCCCGCCGACGTGTTCGCGAGAGATTGCCCATCATCACCTGCTGAGGTGCCGAAGGCACGACCGCCCATTCGAATTTGCAACGTCCATGCCGGTGGCTAACACGCAACGCCAGCTGCGGTAAACAAGAAACAACTTTTGATTGCTGGTGAGATCGATGTGATCCGCTCACCCCGCGACCCACGGGCTGACCGCCGCCATAAGTATCGGGCTAACGAGAACCTGCTCGACTCCATCAAGACGTGAGTCGGCACGGGTGGCTTCGTCGGCACGACCTGTAAGACCAGTCGTCGCTCGGGGCTATCTATCGGTAGTGCAATCTCGAGGGGACAACCGCGCGGAGATGCCAATGACCAGTTCGCGTTTGCACTCCGCCCTTTCGCTGGTCCCGATCTTCACCGCCGCGATCATCGCCGGCTGCGGGACGGGCCCGGCACAACTACCGCCGCCGGAACCACCGACCGTCGCGGTCGTGAAACCGATGGTCACTCAACTTCGGCCCACCAAGGAGTTTTCCGGGCGACTCGTCACAAAGGATCCCGTCAAAATCATCCCGCAGGTGACCGGCCGGCTGGTCAGTCGGGACTTCAAGGACGGCGAGTACGTCGAGGAAGGAAAGACGGTTTTGTTCCGCATCGATCCGGTGCTCTACAAAGCCGAAGTCGAGAAGGCGAAGGCGGACATCGCCCGGGCCGAGGCCGACATGGCGAACTGGACGGCTCAGTTGGCGCGGGACAAAGCGGAACTCGATCGCCTCAACCAGGGCGCCAAGCTTGCGATCACCAAGTCGGACCTGGACAAGGCGGCCGCGAACGTGAAAGTGGATGAGGCGCAAATTGCTCTGGCAAAGGCGACTCGCGACGCGAATGCGGCGGCGCTTTCCAAGGCGGAAGAGAATCTGAAGTACTGCACGATCCTGGCCCCGGCGACGGGCCGCCTCGGCCAGTCGCTGGTCTCCACCGGCGCCGTGGTGGACGCGTACAAGACCGAGCTGGTCTCCGTCTATCCGATCAACCCGGTGTACGCCACGTGGGAGATCGATGAGCTGACGTCGCGGTGGTACCGCGAGCAGATTCGGATCGGAGCCATCCCCGATCCGCGCAATCCGGCTACCCCGATCATCGTCACCATCAAATTCAAGGACGAAAAGTACTTCACGACCAATACGAGCGACCGCAGCCGCAACGGGGAGATGGATTACATCGATCCCGAGATCGTGCGGACGACGGGCACCCGCACTCTTCGCGCGACGTTCGAGAACCCCTTGACGAAGGGCCCGAACGGGGAGTGGCTCACTCCGCCGCTGTCGGCTGGCGACTCGGTGCGGGTGCGTATGCCGGCCGGTGCCGCACGCGAAGTGCTGGCCGTGCCGGAGTCACTCGTCTTCAGCCAGCAGCGCAAGCAGTACGTGTATGTGGTCGTGGAGGGCAAGGCGCAGCTCCGCGAGGTCGAGGCCGGCGCCGCGTTCGACGGGCTCATTGAGATCAGCCGACGGCCGTCCGCGGCCGCCACGACCGGGCTGGACGAAACCGATCTGGTCATCGCCGACAACCTGCTCCGCGTCCGGCCGGGCGTTCCCGTAACCGTTAAGTGAGTGGTGAGTCGTGAGGGGTGAGTTACAGCTCACCGCTCATCTCTCACTACTCACCACTCACCACTCACATGCAATTCTTCATCACCCGACCGGTCTTCGCCGCGGTGCTCTCCGTGCTGATCACGCTGGCGGGCGTACTCGCGCTCACCCAGTTGCCGATCGCGCAATACCCCGAAGTCGTGCCGCCGCAGGTGGTCGTGACGGCAAACTATCCCGGCGCCGACGCCCGAACCGTCTCCGAGACTGTTGCCGCCCCAATCGAGCAGGAGGTGAACGGGGTTGAAGGCATGCTGTACATGGAGTCCCAGTGCACCAACGACGGCACCATGCAGCTCACAGTCACGTTCAAGCTCGGAACCAACCCGGACCTGGCCCAGGTGCTCGTTCAGAATCGGGTGGCGATCGCGACGCCGAAGCTTCCGGAGGATGTCCGCCGGCTAGGGGTCGTCACCAAGAAGCGGTCCACCGCCATCCTGCT
>Ga0075428_100010903_pt1 | contig 10109 bp, 9 predicted proteins | sample RhiMetdeltSRZDD2_FD_75291 | JGI IMG/M metagenome (GOLD analysis project Ga0075428, IMG submission 75291) | Populus rhizosphere microbial communities from Tennessee, USA - Rhizosphere MetaG P. deltoides SRZDD2 | ecosystem: Host-associated > Plants > Roots > Rhizosphere > Soil | place: USA...
GCATAACGCCCGCCCTGCGCTTCGATCGCGATCCCCGCCCAGTTGCCCGTGTGGACCACGTCGAGCTCGTTGCGGCCCAGGAGGTCGTAGTTCAGCGAGAAGGCGTGGGAGGAGAGGGCGACGTCGTTTCGCATCACGGCGACCATCCCGAGCTGGGTGCCGGGCGTGCAGCAGAGGGGGAGGCTGTCGGTGGGAGGGATCGCACCGCCATCGATCTGCACGAAGAGGAGATCGACCGTCGCGCCGGCGCGCGCGTCGAGGGCGTTGGGCGCCGCGAGCGCGAGTGCGAGCCAGATCCGGACCGGGAGCGGTCGGAGCATCTCCGGACCCCGCCCCTTCCCGCGGCCAGCGTATCACGCGGCGCCTGGAGCCGGAGCGGCTGGAGCGATCCCGGGCCCCCCGGTAGACTCGCCGCTCGCGATTCCGAGAGCCACCGGGGCGGCGTAGCTCAGCTGGTTAGAGCGGCGGCTTCATAAGCCGTAGGTCGTTGGTTCGAGTCCAACCGCCGCTACCCCCCGAGGACAGCGACTTCCTTGCGGTCTTCCGCTTCGGCGTCGGGGCGCCGGCCTACGCGGGCCTCGAGCTCGAGCGCGTGTCGCGGCCGCCCGCTCGCCGCCGCTCGTGCGAGCGCATCGCGCCGAGACCCGCCATGCCGGCGCCGAGCAGGAGCAGCGGGGAGGGCTCCGGCACGGCCGCGATCTGGCCGCGGATCTCGCCCAACGGGAAGGAATCCGTGTGGATGTTGATGTAGGAGTCGCCGGACTCGACCTGGAGCACCTGCGCCGCCGTGATGGCGAAGGTGTTGGTCATGCTCCCGCTGGTGCCGCCGAGGGGAAACGGCGGGACGAAGGGGATGATCACCCCCGCGCTCATCCCCGGCGGAGCGCAGCAGTGGATGTGCGCGTTGGTCGTCGCCGACAGGAGGCCGGAGAAGGTGAGGCTCACGTCGAGGGTGTTGGCGACGTCGTCGAGCACGAGCGTCGCCGATCCGGTGCCCGGCGAGGCCGTCCCGGCCTGCGCGCCGTCGAGGGAGACGTTGAACGTGAACTGGGTCGCGCGAGCCGTCGAGGGGAGAACGAGAAGAGCGAGCAGGGCGCCGAGGGTGCCGAGATGCCTCATCGGGGCCTCCTGGGAGGAGTGCGGGCGTTCGTCTCCTCCTGCCGAGGGAATCCGCTCCCAGGGGAAGTGGCGCCGAGAGAATCAGGGTTCGCGCAAGGCCGGTGCGACGTCAGCCGATCGCGCAGCCATCTCCCCTTCCTGGTCCGACCGGGAGCAAGATTCGTTCCAGCGCAGCTTCGCGCCTATCTCCGCGAAATCCCGCGCACGGGTCTCCTGGATTCCTCCTAAGGGTTTCCACTGATGGAAAGGGTCTTCCACGGCGGGGGAAGCGTGTCCCTGGGTGGGCGCTGGTGCGTGATAGCATCCGCCGAGCCCAATGACCGACGAGGAAAAGGCTCTCGCCGCCCTGTTCGCCGGCAAGACCAGCGAGGAGCAGAAGGCTCTCCTCGCCCGCCTCGAGCGGGCCGGCGCCGCGCTCTATCGCGCATGGGCCGCCCAGGAGGCAGATCGCGCCGCCCGCGAGGCGCTGCTGGGAGCGGCGGAGCGCGAGGAGGAGAACGCCCGCGCGCTCGAAGGGCTGCTTCGATCGGCGCCAAGGGGGGGATGAGATGCATCGAGGCTGGATCGCCGCGGCCGCTACCGCGGCGGCGTTCGCGCTCGGCTGCGGCTCGGAGAGCGAGCGGTCCCGAGCTCCCGCACCGCCGCCGCCCGCGGCGGTGCCCGCCGCACCTGCGCCGGCCGCAGCGCCGGCGGCTCCCGCGCCGCCGGCGGCCGCGAGCCCGCAGGACGGTGCCTCGGCGGCGACGCGCGAGGCCGAGCAGATCTTCTCGCTGCGCTGCTCGACCTGTCACGGCCCCGACGGCCGCGGCGACGGGCCCGGCTCGGTCGCGCTCGACCCGAAGCCCCGCAACTACCACGACCCGGGCTGGCAGTCGACCGTCACGGACGCGCACCTCGCGGCGATCATCGTCGGCGGCGGGCCCGCGGTGGGGCGAAGCCCGCTGATGCCGCCGAACCCCGACCTCGCCACGAAGCCAGACGTCGTGGCCGCCCTCGTCGCGCACATTCGCAGCCTCGCGAAGCCCTGAACGGCGCGGGCGGGCCGGGGCGGGCTGCACGCGTACGCTCAGCCTGGCGGCGCCGCCGCGACCTCCGGGTACGCCTCGAGGTACGCCGCGAAGCGGTCGCGGATCCCGGCGGGCGTGAGGCCGTAGTCCTCCGGCCGGTAGGCGTGCTCGCCGTGGCGCCCGCGCGGGTTCGCCTCGCAGTGTCGGCGCATCGCGGCGAGCGCCTCGTCCGAGAGCGGGAAGCCGAAGCGGTCGGCGATGCGGCGCACGACCCCGAGCGGATCCGCCGCGATCTCGCGCTGCGTGACGTCGAGGAAGCGCGCCGGACCGAGGCGGCGGCGCATCGCGAGCGTACGGTCGAGCCCCTGGCCCCAGAGCTCGAGCTGCGTCCGGCCGAGGCGCTCCGGGTCGGGCGCGCACACCGGAAGGCGGAAGGCCATGTTCAGGCTGCACACCGAGGGGATCGCGCGCACCGGATCGCGGTGCGTCCACACGAAGCAGGCGTCGGGGAAGGCGTCGAGGAGCGCCTCGAGATGGAAGAGGTGGCTCGGATCCTTGAGCACCCAGCGCCGCCCGGGCTCGTGTCCGCCGATCAGCTTCAGGTGGTCGCGATGCCGCGCGTAGGCCGGCCGCATGTCGCAGCCGTCGAGCCACCAGCGCGTGTAGCTCTCGACCTGCGCGTTGCACTCGAAGGTGACGCTCGCGAAGGCCTGGTGGAAGAGCCGCCAGCACTCGTCGGGCGCGTCGGCGGCCATCTCGTGGATCGCGCGCAGCCCGGGCTGTGCCGCGAAGAGCGCGTCGAGCCACGCGGCGCAGGCGCGGTACTCGGGGTCGCGGTCCCAGCTCGCGCGTGGCGGCCGCGGCCGCGGCGAGTCCAGCAGCCAGAGCTCGAGGCCCTGCACGGCGGGGTCGCGCGCGAGCAGCTGGTGCAGCGCGGTCGTGCCGGTGCGCGCGAGGCCGATCACGAAGAGCGGGCGGTGCAGCTCGTGCGCGAGGCACTCGGGGTGGCGGCGCCAGGCCGCCTGCGAGCGCAGCCGCCCGCCGAGCGCCGCGCGCGCGACCTCGAAGGCCGCCTCGCGGCCCGCATCGCTGAGCCCCGCGTCCTCGTCCCACGCGCGCAGGAGCCTGCGCAGGCCCTCGCGGTAGTCCTCGGCACCGAAATCCGCGAGGCCGGTGTCGCGCCGGGCCGCCTCGTGGAGCGCCTCCTCGCACTCGGCGAGAGGGCGGCCGGCGCAGGGGTCCGCCGCCGGCGTCACCCCGCGCGCCCCGCGGCCAGGTCGGCGAGCTTCGCCACGCGCGTGCGCGGCGACGCGTCGCGGTCGGCGCCGACCCAGCGCAGCGCCAGGCAGCCGCGCGCGTGGCCCGCGGTGTCGAGCCAGTTCGGCGCGCCCGGGTCGCGATGGGCCACGACGGCGCGCACGCGGCCCTGCGCGTCGGCCACCGCCGTGCGGTGGTTCACGTGGCTCGTCACCGCCATGAAGTCGAGCGACTCGAGCCAGTGGTTGCAGAGCTGGAGGTTCCAGTACTCGCAGCGCGGCGGCTCGAGGTCGACGACGAGCGCCTCGTCGGGACCGAGCTCGAAGTAGCCGTTGTGGTAGCGCGTCGACGGGTCGCCGCTCGCCTGGCGGGCGAGCTCCGGCGGCAGCGGCAGGATCTCGTTCGGGCGCGCCGCGAACGTCGCGCTCCAGCCGAGGAACTGCCGCACCACGCCCTCGACGAAGCCGCGCGCGCGCGCGAGCTGCGCGGCGTACGCCGCGGGGTCGAGCGGAGCCGGCGGGCTGGCCGCGTCGAGCCGCTCGATCTCGAAGCTCGCCGGCCGTTCGCGGCGGCGCTCGAGCAGCGTCTGGCGGATCGTGAGCTGGTTCGTGTCGGGCCGCATCGGCAGCCAGTTGCCGGGTCGCGGCTCGACGCAGAGCACGAGCTCGAAGCTTCCGTCGGGCTCGAAGGCGAGCTCGGCGTCGCTGCGGTAGCCGCTCGCCTGGAGTCCCTCGGGCGTGCCCAGCCCACCGTGGTAGGTGCCGAAGCCGATGCGCTGCGCGTCGCCGCGCGTGCCGCGCAGGCGGTACGCGTAGCGGCCGCTCACCGCGCAGTTCGTGTAGGCGTAGTCGGGGTTGTCGCCGCCGATCTTCGGCGTGCTCGCGGCGATCCGCGGCTGCGCCGGGTCGCTCTCCTCGACGAAGCTCCGCAGCGCGTGGGTCGCGAGGCGCCCGACGTAGCGAAGCCCCTCGGCGCGGTCGAAGGGGTCGGCGGGCGCCGCCTCGAGCACCGCGCGGCCGGTGCGCGCCAGCGCGTCGCAGAACTCCTCCCAGGCGCCGCCGTCGACGACGGAGCGGACGGCCTCGTCGCGGTCCATGCCGGGTCCCCCGCGCCGCGCGCCCCCCGCGCCGGCGGGCGCATTGTACCCGCTGCGGCGCCGCCGCTCAGCGCGGGAGCCGGTGCTTCTGCACCTTCCCCGTCTCGGTGCGCGGGAGCTCCGCGAGTGCCACGAACTCGCGCGGCAGCTTGAAGGCCGCGAGCCGCTCGCGGCCCCAGGCGCGCAGCGCCTCCGCGTCGAGCGCGGCGCCCGGCTCCGGCACCACGTAGGCGCACCCGACCTCGCCCCACTCGGGGTCGGGGACGCCGACGACTGCGATCTCGCGCACGGCGGGGTGCTCGGCGTAGACCGCCTCGACCTCCGCGGGGTAGACGTTCTCGCCCCCCGAGATGTAGAGGTCGCGCGCGCGGCCGACGAGCGTGAGGAAGCCCTCCGCGTCGAGCGTCGCGACGTCGCCGGTGCGCAGCCACCCGCCGCGCAGCACCTCCGCCGTCTCGGCCGGGCGCCGCCAGTAGCCGAGCATCGCGATCGGCCCGCGCACGACGATCTCCCCCGCCTCGCCCGGGGCGACGTCCTCCCAGCGCGCAGGCGGTCTCCCGAGCGTCGCGCGGCGCACGACGCGCACCTCGGCGTGCGCGACCGGCCGGCCGACGCTGCCCGCCTTGCGGATCGCGTCGCGCGCGTCGAGGCAGCAGAGGATCGAGGTCTCGGTCTGCCCGAAGCCCTGCTTCAGCACGAGGCCGCGCGCCTCGAAGCCCCGGATCAGGTCGACGCCGATCGCGGCGCCCGCGGTGAAGAGGAATCGCAGCGAGCGCAGGTCGGGCGGGCGGGGCGCCGCCGCGAGCGCCTCGAGCAGCGCGCGGAACATCGTCGGCACCCCCCCGAGGAACGTGATGCCGTGCCGCTCGACGTCCGCCCAGACCGCGGCGGGGTCGAAGGCGCGGCGCAGGACGACGCGGCCGCCGGCGTAGAGCGTCGGCAGCGACAGGATCTGCAGCCCGAAGGAGTGGAAGAGCGGAAGGGCGACGAGCACGCGGTCCTCGGGCCCGAGCCCGAAGAAGATCTCGGCGTTGCGGCAGTTGGCGAGCGCCTTGCGCTCGGGGAGCAGCGCGCCCTTCGGCTCGCCGGTCGTCCCCGAGGTGTACATCAAGAGCGTCGGCGTCTCGGCCGCGCAGGGCTCGCAGGCCTCGCGCGGCGCGGCGGCCGCGAGCGCGCGCTCCCAGGCGTCGTCGTCGCCGCCGCAGGCGAGCAGCGCCGGGGCGGCGGCGCCGAGCGCCGCCGCGGCCTCCCGCACCGCGGGCTCGCTCGCCGCGTCGAAGAGCGCCGCGCGCGGCGTGCAGTCGCCGAAGAGGAAGCGGATCTCGCGCGCGACGAGGCGCGCGTTGATCGGCACCGCGATCGCGCCGAGCCGCGCGGCGGCGAAGACCACCTCGAGGACGGCGCTGCGGTTGCGCGCGAGGATCGCGACGCGCTCGCCGCGCCGCACGCCGGAGGCGTGGAGCACGTCGACCGCGCGCAGGATGCGCGCGTGGAGCGCCGCGTAGTCGAGCCGGCGACGGTCGTCCTCGAGCGCGAGGCGCGCGCCCGCGCGCTCGGCGTGGCGCTCGATCCAGCGGCCCATGCCGTCGGCGTCGCGGATCGGCGAGGCGGGGCTCACCGGGGCACCGCCGAGGGGCCGGGCTCGAGCGGCGCCGCCGGCGGTGCGCGGTCGATCGCTCGCGCCGCGAGTGCGAAGTGGAGCGCGGCCCAGAGGTGGAGCGCCGAGACCGTCGCGAGCGCCGTGCCGAGCCCGCCCGCGGCGCCGAGCGCGTCGCTGAGCCGGCCCGCCGCGAGGGGCCCCAGGCCGAGGCCCACCAGCGTGACCAGGGCGTTCAGCGCTCCGCTCGTGACCGCGCGCATGCGCAGCGGCACGAGCGCCTGCGCGATCGCGCCGGTCGGCGCCGAGTAGACGACCTGGAGCGCGACCGACGCGCAGAGCAGCGCCACCGCGAGGCGCGCCCCCGCCCCGGTGAAGGCCAGCGCGGCGAGCGGGAACGCCGCGGCGGAGCAGAGCGCCGGGAGCCACAGCGCGGCCGCCGGGCGCCGGCTCCAGAGCCGGTCGGCGAGCACGCCGCCGCCGACCGCGCCGAAGGAGCCGCAGAGCGCGGCGAGTCCCGCCGCCGCGCCGGCCTGCGCCGCGCCGAAGCCGTGCACGCGCTCGAGGAAGGCGGGGCCCCACTGCGCGCCGGCCATCAGGCCGGTGGTCGCGAGCACGGTGCCGGCGACGAGGTGGCGCAGCGCGCCGATCCCGGCGAGCGTGCGCAGCACCGCGCCGAGGGGAGGGCGCGCGCCCGCCTCGTGCGCACGGCCCTCGGACCAGCCACGCGGCGGCTCGTCGACGAGCGCGGCGAAGGCGAGTGCGAACGCGAGGCCCAGGGCGCCGCTCGCCGCGAAGAGCCAGCGCCAGCCGAGCGATGCGACCACCGGGCCGCCGGCGACGAGCGCGACGAAGGTCCCCAGCGTGCCTCCCATCGAGAGCAGGCCGAGCGCGGTCGCGCGACGCTCGGGCGCGACGTAGTCGGCGAGCAGCGGCGCCGCGCAGGCGCCGGCGCCCGCCTGCCCGGCGCCGACCGCGGCGCGCGTCGCGAGCAGCGCCGCGAAGCCGCCGACGCCCGCGGCGGCGGCCGTCGCCGCGCTCCAGGCGCCGATGCACGCCGCGTAGAGCCGGCGCCGATCGGCGGCGTCGGCGACGCGGCCGAGCCCGAGCGCGAAGGCGCCGTAGGCGCAGGCGAAGGCGGTGAGCAGCGAGCCGAGCTGCGTGTCGCTGAGCGCGAACTCGCGGCGCAGCGGCTCGACGGCGAGGGCCAGGATCTGGCGGTGCGCGAACTCGACGCCGACGGCCGCGACGAGCATCCCCACCACCGTGCGCACGGCGCGCGGGGAGTAGCTGGGGGTCGCGTCGGACACGAAGGTGCGCGACGGTAGCGGGCGGCCCCGCCGCGGTCGACGCTCGCGGCGGGTGCCGGAGCCGGGCATGAACCTGAAGGGCGAGCCGGCGCGGGTCGGCCGGCACTGCGGCGCGAGCGCCTACGTGGCGACGCCCGAGATCGTCGCCTTCTACGCCGAGGCGCTCGACGACCGCAGCCCGCTCTGGGCCGAGATCGCGCCGTCGCTGCTCTACCACTCCGAGTGCTACCGCTTCCTCGGCGAGTGGTACCTGAAGCAGCTGGTCGGGAACCTGCACGCCCGCCAGGACTGGGAGCTCTTCGCGCCGATCCCGATCGGCGCGCCGCTGCGCACGCGCTCGACGATCGTCGAGCGCTACGCGAAGCGCGGCCGCGACTACGTGGTGAACGAAACCGACGTCGTCGCCGCGGAGGACGGGCGACTGCTGGTGCGCGGCCGCACCCACCAGTCCTTCCTGCCGCCGCGCGACGCGCCGGCGGCGGGCTTCGTCGTCGACGCGACGACCGCGGCGCGCAAGCCCGGGCGCGAGCCCTTCCCGACCGCGACCGGGCGCGAGCTCGCCGGCGTCGAGAAGGTCGTCGACGCGCGCCGCTGCTGGATGTTCTCGGGGCCCGGCCAGAACTATCACACCGACCGCGAGGCCGCGCGCGCGCTCGGCTTCCCCGACATCGTCGTGCAGGGGATGATGTCGACCTGCTTCGTCGCGCAGGTGATGCAGGACGCCTTCGGCCGCGGCTGGGCCGAGGGCGGGCGCATGTCGGTGAAGCTCGTGAACGTGCTCTGGGTCGACGAGGCCGTCGCCGCGCACGGCCGCGTGCGCGAGGAGGTGCGCGAGGGCGACCGCACCCGCGTGCACTGCGACGTCTGGGCCGACAAGCTCGACGGCACCCGCATCCTCGCCGGCACGGCGAGCGCGCTCGCCCCGTGACGCGGCGGGCCCGGCGCGCGCGGGAGGAGACGGCGCTGCCGCGGGCGCTCGCGGGAGCGCTGCGCCGGCTCGGGCTGCGCGGTTCGCGGATCCTCGTCGCGGTCTCGGGCGGCGTCGACTCGGTGGCGCTCGCCCACGCCCTTCGAGAAGTCTCGGAGCGATGGGCGCTCGAGCTCTCGATCGGACACGTGAATCATGGCCTGCGCGGCGCGGAGTCCGAGGCGGACGAGGCGCTGGTGCGCGACCTCGGCGCGAAGCTCGCGCTCGCGGTCGAGGTCGAGCGCGTCGACCCGCGCGCGGCGCGGCGCGGCGGGCCGAGCCGCGACCGGCCGAGCCTGCAGGAGGCGGCGCGCACGCTGCGCTACGCGGCGCTCGCGCAGATCGCCCGGCGCACGGGGGCAGAGCGGATCGCGACGGCGCACCATGCCGACGACCAGGCGGAGACGCTGCTCCTGCGGCTCCTGCGCGGCACCGGGCCCGACGGGCTCGCGGGGATCCCCGAGCGCTCGCCCGACGGTCGCGTGGTCCGGCCGCTCCTCGCCGCGACCCGCGCGGAGATCGAACGCTTCGCCGCCGGGCGGGGTCTCGTCTGGCGGGAGGACGCCTCGAACGCGAGCCCGCGCTACGCGCGCAACCGCCTGCGCCGCGAGTGGCTCCCCGGCCTGGCGCGCGCCTTCAACCCGCGCCTCCTCAGGGCGCTCGCGAGTCTGGCCGAAGCGCAGCGCAGGGACTCGGAGTGGCTCGAGGCGGCGGTGGCGGCCGAAGCCGCGGAGCGGTTCACGATGGATGGGGAGTGGCTGCGGATCGATCTGGAGGGGTGGGAACAGCTACCCGAGTCCCTTTCCCTCCGCCTCGCGCGCCAGGCGCTGCGGCGCTGCGGCGCCGGACGGCTGGCAGCGCGGGTGCACCTCGAGCGCATCGACGCGCTGCTGCGCTCCGGCGCGGGCCGCGCGATCGAGCTGCCCGGAGGCCTCTCGCTGCGCGGCGGGGCCGGCGAGGCCCGGCTCGGGCCGGCCGCCTCGGCGCTCCCAGCCGACGCGCCCCCGGCCATGCTACGCTCTCGTGCAGCCGTGGGAATTCCGCCGCGGGAGGTCCGTTGAACCAGCAGTTCTACAAGAACATGGCGGTCTGGGTGGTCATCCTCGTGATGATCCTGCTCATGGTCACGATGTTCCGCCAGGGCGACCAGGTCCCGCCCGAGAAGGACTACAGCGAGTTCATCGCCCTCGTCGAGAAGGGCCAGGTCGAGAAGGTCCTGCTCGAGGACGGCTACATCCGCGGCGAGACCGCGGAGGGCCCGTTCTCGACCTACGCGCCGCCCGAGGCGACCGGCACGCTGCTCGAGCGCCTGCGCGACCACGGCGTCGCGATCAAGGCGCAGCCCAAGCCCGAGGGCGGCTTCTGGCGCCAGGTGCTGATCATGTGGGCGCCGCTGATCGCGATCATCGGCGTCTGGATCTTCTTCATCCGCCAGATGCAGGCCGGCGGCGGCAAGGCGATGAGCTTCGGCAAGTCGCGTGCGCGCCTGCTCACCGAGAACCAGCAGCGCATCACCTTCGACGACGTCGCGGGCGTCGAGGAGTCGAAGACCGAGCTCGAGGAGATCATCGCCTTCCTGCGCGACCCGAAGAAGTTCACGCGCCTCGGCGGGCGCATTCCGAAGGGCGTGCTGCTCGTCGGCCCGCCCGGCACGGGCAAGACGCTGCTCGCGCGCGCGGTCGCGGGCGAGGCCGGCGTGCCCTTCTTCTCGATCTCGGGCTCGGACTTCGTCGAGATGTTCGTCGGCGTCGGCGCC
>Ga0075428_100010904_pt1 | contig 10109 bp, 10 predicted proteins | sample RhiMetdeltSRZDD2_FD_75291 | JGI IMG/M metagenome (GOLD analysis project Ga0075428, IMG submission 75291) | Populus rhizosphere microbial communities from Tennessee, USA - Rhizosphere MetaG P. deltoides SRZDD2 | ecosystem: Host-associated > Plants > Roots > Rhizosphere > Soil | place: USA...
AGGTCCTGGCGCCCGCCGAGCCGCATCTGCTGACGCCGCTCGCGCACCTCGGCTACTACGAGCGGGTCGAGTCGGCGCCCTACGACCCGGTGATCAGCCAGGCCGCGATCCGCGAGCTCGTGGGCGCGCTGCCCGGCGGCGAGCGCGACTACCTCGCCGCGCTGCGCGCCTGCACCGACGCGCTCTATGCCCGCCGGCTCGAGGGCTCGGGCGCGCGCCTGCTGCTCGACAAGACCCCCGCGTACGCGCTCGTGCTCGACTTCGTCGCGAAGCTCTACCCGAAGGCGCGCTACGTGGTGCTCGTGCGCAACCCCTTCGCCGTCTGGTCCTCCTACGTCGACTCCTTCTTCGACGGCGACCACGAGACGGCGCACCGCTTCAACCCGATCCTCGAGCGCTACGTGCCGGCGATCGCGCGCTTCCTGCGCGAGGCGAAGGTTCCGATCGCGCGCCTGCGCTACGAGGAGCTCGTCGCGGAGCCCGAGCGCCGCATGCGCGAGCTCTGCGCGTTCCTCGGGCTCGACTTCGAGCCGGGCATGGTCGAGTACGGCGAGGCCGGCGCGAACCGCGCCGCGGCGCGCGGGCTCGGCGACCCGGTCACCGTCGCGCGCGAGACGCGCCCGACGACGCGCTCGCTCGCGCGCTGGGCGGAGAGCTGGGCCGGCCAGCCGGCGAAGGTCGCGCAGGCGCGCGAGATCCTGGCGCGGCTCGACGACGCGGACCTCGGCGCCTGGGGCTTCGGCCGCGCCGAGCTCGAGGCCGAGCTGGCGGCGGTGCCGGCCGGCGGCGCGCCGCCGCCCCGCGCGCGGCTCACGCGCCACGCGCTCGAGCGCCGCGTGCTCGTGCAGCTGCGGCGCAACATCCACCACAACGCCCTCGGCCGGCTGGTGCGGCGGGTGCGCACCGTCTGCGACGTGCTGCTGCGCTGAGCGCGCGGCGCCGGCCCCGGCCGGGCACCCCCCTTGGCAGGCGGCGGGGGCCCCGGATAGAATCGGCTCCATGCAGAACGAGAACCGCACGCCGGGGCGAGAGGCCGCGCGCTGGGAGGCGCCGAGCTTCGAGGTGATCGCGCTCGATTGCGAGATCACCTCCTACGCGCCCGACGGCAACGATCCGCTCTTCTAGGTCCCGCCCCAGCCCATTCCAGGGACTGGCGACGGCGACGGCGCCGAGGCGAAGCCTACGGCGCCGCTTGGCGCTGGTCGCCGAGGGTGCGCGCGAGGGCCTCGCGCACGCGCGGGTGCGCCATCAGGCCGAGCGAGTCGCCCGAGCGCGCCAGCGCGGCGACCTCGGGATCCTCCAGCAGCCGCTCGAGCCCGCCGTCCTCGCGCAGCGCGTGCAGGCGCGGTCCGAGCTCACGCAGCGCCTCCGCCATCGCGGCCTCGAACGCGGCGGGATCCTCCGCCGCGGGGGCCTCGACGACGCCCACCGCCGCGAACCTCCGCCGCAGGCCCGCGTCGCCCGCGACCTTCGCGAAGCCCTCGCGCCGCAGCGCGGCGTCGACGTCGCCGCGCTCGACCGCGCTCCAGAAGAGCGGGTCGCCGCGCAGCTCGACGAGGCGAGGGTCGGAGGCGAGCCACTCGAGGTCGCCGAGCGTCGCCGCCGGGCGTGCGGCGAGGCGCGCCACCACGCGCGCGCCGGGATCGTCGCCAACGAGGGCCCGCGTCCCCGCCTCGACGGCGACCTGCGTCGCCGTGGCGGCCCGGGAGGCGCCGAGCTCGGGCAGGCCCGGCGCGATGCCCGCGACGCGCAGCACGTCGACCCAGAGCACCATCCACGTGATCGACAGCGCGACGAGCGCGCCGCGCAGGGCGCCGAGGCCGCCGCCGCCGACGCGGTCGAGAAGCGTCCGCGAGAGGCCGACGCGCCGCTCCTCGAGGCGGCGCAGCCAGCGCCCGACGAGCCCGAGGGCGACGTAGACCACGACGAAGACGAGCGAGCCGGCGAGCGCGAGCCGGACCGGACCCGGGAGCGCCGCGGCGGGCGCGAGGTGCGGGGCGAGCGCCGGGCCGAGGAAGAGCGACGCGGCCGCCGCGCCGAGGAGCCTCGCGAGGCCCACGGCGCCGGCAAAGGCGCCGCGCGCCGCCCCGAGGCCCGCGGCGACGCAGACGAGGGTGAGCGCGATCAGGTCGAGCGCCATCTCGGGCGGATCGGCCGCCCCCGCCGCGGCCTGAAGGGGACACCCGTTGCCCCCAGGGGAAACTCCCCGTCAAGGGTCCGGCGGGGCGCTCCGATGGATGACGCGAGCGACCCGCTTGCGCGGGCGTCCGGGGGCGCCCCTTGGTCGGCACCAGGCTCGGCAACTACCTGATCGTCGAGAAGGTCGGCGAGGGCGGCGCGGGCGAGGTCTGGAAGGCCCGCGACCTGCTGCTCGGCCGCAGCGTCGCGATCAAGGCGGTGCGCGAGGACTTCGCCTTCCAGCCGCAGGTGCTCGAGCGCTTCCGCACCGAGGCGCGCACGCTCGCGAAGCTCAACCACCCGCACATCGCGACCCTGCACAGCCTGCACGAGGAGGGCGGGCGGCAGCTGATGGTGATGGAGTACGTCGACGGCCGCACGCTCGCGCACCTCGTCCGCGCGCGCGGCGCCCTGCCGCTCGAGCAGGCGCTCTCGCTCTTCTACCAGGCGCTCGACGGGATCTCCTACGCGCACGAGCACGGCATCGTGCATCGCGACCTGAAGAGCTCGAACCTGATGGTGACGGCGCTCGGCGTCGTGAAGATCATGGACTTCGGCATCGCGCGCGCGCTGGGCTCGGGCCGCGTGACGCGCCACGGCCACATGGTCGGAACGCTCCAGTACGGCGCGCCCGAGCAGGTGCAGGGGCTCGAGTCCGACCTGCGCTCCGACGTCTACTCGCTCGGGGTGGTGCTCTTCCAGCTGCTGACGGGTCGCCTGCCCTTCGAGGGCACGACCGACTACGACCTGATGCGGGCGGTGGTCGAGACGCCGGCGCCGCGCCCGAGCGGGCTCGTCGCGGGCATCCCCGAGGCGGTCGAGGCCGTGCTTCTGCGCGCGCTCGCGAAGCGCCCCGAGGAGCGCTGGCCGACGGCGGCCGCCTTCGCGGCGGCGCTCGCCGAGGCCTCCGGCGTCCCCGCTGCGGCGCGCCCGCTGCCGCTGCCGGAGCTCGGTCCCGCGTCGGGCGGCGACGCCGCGACGCCCGTCACCGGCGAGGCGACGACCGCCGCGCTCGCGCGCGAGGAGCTGCCGACGCGAGAGCGCACGACGCACGAGCGCCGCGCCGCCGCGCCGCCGCCGGCGATCGCGCTGCGGCCGCGCCGCGGCGAGCGCCTCGGCGCCGCGCTCGCGCTCGCTGCGCTCGCACTCGGGATCGACCTGCTGCTCGCGTCGCCCGAGCCCGCGCGCGCGCCGCGGCCGGCGCCGCCGGCCAGGGCCGCGGCGCCGCCGCCGATCGTCGTCGGCGACCCCGGCGTTCCGCCCTGGCCCGAGCCGCTCGTCCCCGAGGCGGAGCCCGCGCCGCCGCGCGCGCGGGCGAGCGCCCCGCGCGCTCCGGCGCGGCCGGCGGCTCGCAAGCGCCCCGCGCACGGCGCGGCCGCCGCGGCAACGCCCGCCCACCCGCTCGCGCCCGCGCCGAGCGCGCGCCGCCCCGCCGGCGCCGCGCGCGAAGGAGACCCCGGTTGGGTCATCCGACGCTGAGGCTCGCGTCCGCCTGCGCGCTCGCCCTCGCCCTGGGCTCGGGCTGCGCCTCGCTCTACTGGGACGCCAAGAAGTCCCTGCGCGAGCAGGGCGCGCATCTCACCGCGTTCCCCGAGGAGGTCGCCTCGCAGTACGACTGCGCGCAGCGTCCCCTGCCCTTCTTCAAGATCGAGCAGAGCGAGGTCGTGCCGCCGCGCGTGCGCTCCGGCGGCGAGTTCAACCACCGCATGGTGACGGCGCTCTGCCCGGCGCGTCCGACCGAGGTCGAGACCGGACGCCTCTCCGAGGCGATCCGCTTCCGCGGCGACGTCGTCCACCGGAAGACCACCGAGCGCTTCGAGATCCGGCCGGGCCGCTGGGTGGTCGACGCCTTCGTCGAGGTCCCCGCCGACACCGAGCCCGGCGTCTACGCCTACGAGCTCCGCTTCGAGGGCCCGAACCTCGCCTTCGAGGAGAGCTGGAGCTTCGTGGTCGAACCGCGCTAGGTTTGGGCCGGATGCACGCGCACGCCCGGCGCGCCGCGGCGGCCGACAGCCGGCGGCGTCTCCTCCTCGCCCTGGGCCTCGCGGCCGTCACGATGGTCGCGGAGGCCGCCGGCGGGCTCTGGACCGGCTCGCTCGCGCTGCTCGCCGACGCGGGCCACATGCTCTCGGACGTCTCGGCGCTCATGCTCTCGGCGCTGGCGCTCACGCTGGCGCAGCGCCCGAAGGGCCCCCAGCAGACCTACGGGCACCACCGCACCGAGATCCTCGCCGCGCTCGCGAACGGCGTGCTGCTCGTCGGCGTCGCCGGCTCGATCGGCTTCGAGGCGGTCGGGCGCCTCGGCGAGCCGCGCGAGATCCTCGCCGGCCCGATGCTCGCGATCGCGAGCCTCGGCCTCGCGGTGAACCTCGCGACGCTGGCGCTCTTGTGGCGGAGCCGCCACCACGACCTCGGCGTCCGCGGCGCCTGGCTCCACGTCGCCGGCGACGCGCTCGGCAGCGTCGGCGCGATCACCGCCGCGGTGCTGCTGCTCGCCTTCGGCTGGCACTGGGCCGATCCGCTCGCATCGATCGCGATCGCGGCGCTCGTGCTCGTCTCGGCGGGGTCGCTGCTGCGCGAGGCGCTCGGCGTGCTGATGGAGTGGGCGCCGCCGCACCTCGACGTGCCCTCGATCGAGCACGCGATCCGCGAGCTCCCCGGCGTGACGGCGGTGCACGACCTCCACGTCTGGACGATCGCGAGCGGCATGGTCGCGCTCTCCGGCCACGTGGTCGCCGGCGAGGACCGCGACCCGCGCAAGCTGCTCCAGGACGTCGCCGACCTGCTCCACGACCGCTTCGAGATCGAGCACAGCACGATCCAGATCGAGACCCAGGACTTCGACGAGCCCGGCGGCGTGTGCTTCACTTGAGCGCTGCCGTGCGCGAACGCATCCGAAAGACCAAGGTGGTGGCGACTCTCGGCCCCGCCTGCGACTCGCCCGAGATGCTCCAGGCGATGATCCGCGCCGGCATGAACGTCGCGCGCCTCAACTTCTCGCACGGCTCGCACGAGGACCACCGCAAGCGGCTCGAGAACGTGCGCCAGTGCGCCGCGGCCGCCGGCGCGAACGTCGCGGTCATGCTCGACACCAAGGGCGTGAAGATCCGCACCGGGCGCCTCGAGGCGGGCCCGGTGCTGCTCGAGGCGGGCCAGGCCTTCCGGCTCTTCACCGACGGCCGCGCCGGGAACCAGGCCGGCGTCTCGGTCTCCTACGCCGGGATCGAGGACGAGGTGCAGCCCGGCTCGACGATCCTGCTCCAGGACGGCGCGATCGAGCTGCGCGTGCTCGCGGTCGCGCGCGGCGAGATCACGAGCGAGGTCGTCCGCGGCGGCAGCCTCGGCGACCGCAAGGGGGTGAACCTCCCCGGCGCGCGGCTCTCGCGCAGCATCCTCCTGCGCGAGACGCGCGAGGACCTGCTCTTCGCAATCGAGCACGACATCGACTACATCGCCGCCTCGTTCGTGCGCGACGGCGCCGACCTGCTCGAGATCCGCCGCTTCCTCGAGGACCACGGCGCCCAGATCCCGATCATCGCCAAGATCGAGAACCAGGAGGCGGTACAGAACCTCGAGGAGATCATCGGGCTCGCGAACGGCACCATGGTCGCCCGCGGCGACCTCGGCGTGGAGATGCCGCTCGTCGACGTGCCGCTGGTGCAGAAGCAGATCATCCACGCGACCGTGATGAACGGGAAGCCCGTGATCACGGCGACGCAGATGCTCGACTCGATGGAGCGCAACATGCTCCCGACGCGCGCCGAGGTCAGCGACGTCGCCAACGCGATCCTCGATGGCACCTCCGCGGTGATGCTCTCCGGCGAGACCGCGATCGGCGCGCACCCGGTCGAGGCGGTGGCGACGATGAGCGCGCTCGCGCTGCGCGCCGAGAGCTCCTTCCGCGAGTACGGGCACCTCCAGAACATCCGCTCCGAGCCGACCCACGTCGTGACCGAGGCCGTGAGCCAGGCGGCGATCACGATGGCGCGCCACCTCGACGCCGCGGCGATCATCACGCTCACCGAGAGCGGCTTCACCTCGCGCGCGATCTCGAAGTACCGGCCCGACTGCCCGATCCTCGCGGTCACCGCCTCGGAGCGGGTGATGCGCAAGCTCGCGATGAACTGGGGCGTCTCGGCGGTGCTCTTCGAGGGCCCGCGCTCCGACGAGACGATGATCGCCTACGGCGTCCGGCGCGGGCGCGAGCTCGGCTGCATCGAGGCGGGCGACGTCATCGTCGCGACCGCCGGCGTGAACCGCCGCAGCGGCAGCACCAACCTGATCCGCGTCGTCACGGTCGAGGACTAGGCGTGTGACCCGGCCCCGGGCCGCTCCCGCGAGGCGGTCGCGGCCCGGAAGCCCCCGCCGTCGCCTCGCGCGCCGGCTGCGCCGCGCCGGCGCGTGGCTCGCCGCGACCGCGCTCCCCGCGCTCGTCCTCGCCTACCTGCGCCTCGTCTGGCGCACGAGCCGCGTCGAGGACGCGGGGCTCGGCCGCGCCGGCGCGCTCGCCGCCGAGCACGGCTGCGCCATCGCCCTCGTCTGGCACGAGCAGGCGCTGGTCGCGCCGATGGCCTGCCGCGCGCTCGGCCTGCGCCCCGCGACGCTCGTGAGCCGCAGCGACGCGGGCGAGGTGGCCGCGCGACTGCTCGAGCGCCAGGGCTTCCGCGCGCTGCGCGGCGGCTCGAGCCGGCGCGCCTCGCGGCACCGGCCGCTCGCGCTGCGCGCGCTCCTGCGCCACGCCGAACGCGAGCCCGGCGCCCTGCTCGCGCTCGCCGTCGACGGCTCGCACGGCCCGGCGCGGCGCGTGAAGCCCGGCGCGGCGTGGCTCGCCTCGGCGCACGGACACCCGGTCCTGCTCGCGCACGTCGCCTGCCGCTTCGGCGTGCGCCTCCCCACCTGGGACGGGCTCGTGCTGCCGCTGCCCTTCAATCGCATCCGCCTCGCGCTCGCGGGCCCGCTCCGGGCACCGCCCGGCGCGGCGCGCGGCGAGGCTCGCGAGCGCTGGCGCGCCGAGCTCGAGGCCGGGCTCGCGCGGCTCGCGCGCGCGAGCGCGCCGGCGTGACCCCGGGCCGCGCGGGCGCGCCGCGCGCGCGCTCGCTCCGCCTCGCCTACCGCCCGCCGCTGCCGTGGCAGACGCTGCTCCGCTTCTTCGCGCTGCGCGCGATCCCCGGCGTCGAGGAGATCGCCGGCGGCGCCTATCGGCGCAGCTTCGAGCAGGACGGCGTGCAGGGCATCGCGAGCGTGCGTCCGGCGCCCGGCGCGCACGCGCTCTCCGCGCGCATCGAGCTCGAGGCCCCGCTCGCGACCGCGCGCATCGCCCTGCGCCTGCACCGGCTCTTCGACCTCGGCGCCGACCCCGCGGCGATCGAGGCGGCGCTCTGCCGCGACCGCCGACTCGCGAAGCACCTCGCCGCGGTCCGCGGCGTGCGCGTCCCGGGCGCCTTCGACGGCTTCGAGCTCGCGGTGCGCGCGGTGCTCGGCCAGCAGGTGAGCGTGGCGGCCGCGACGCGGCTCGCAGGACGGCTCGCGCAGGAGTACGGCGCGCCGCTGCGCCTCGACCCGGGGCCCGGCTCGACCCTCGCGCGGATCTTCCCCGGGCCGCGCGCGCTCGCGCGCTTCGACGCGCGGCGCGCGGGGATGCCGCGGGCGCGCGCCGCGGCGCTCGCCGGGCTCGCCCGCGCGGTCGCGCGCGGCGAGCTCGCGCTCGACGCCTCGCGGGGCCTCGATCCGGGCGTGCGCGAGCTCGTGCGCCTGCCCGGGATCGGCGCCTGGACCGCGCAGCTCGTCGCGATGCGCGCGCTGCGCGAGCCCGACGCCTTTCCCTCGGGCGACCTCGGCCTGCGCCGCGCGCTCGGCGCGCCGGGCCGCCCGGCGACCTCGGCCGAGCTCGAGGCCGCCGCCGAGCGCTGGCGGCCGTGGCGAGCCTACGCCGCGGCGCTGCTCTGGCTCGCGCCGGCTCCGCCTCCGCCGCCGCGCGCGCGGGCCGCGCGCCGGGTGCCGGCGGCGGGCTGAGCGCGCGGCGTGCGCATCCTCCACCTCGCGCCCTACTACCCGCCCGATCGCGTGGGAGGCGTCGGCGAGGTCGCGCGCTCGCTCCACGAGGCCCTGCTCGCGCGCGGCCACACCTCCGAGGTCGCGACCCGCGGCCGCGGCGCCGCGCCGGGCGTGCACCGCATCGCGCGCTCGCGCCTCGGCTGGTTCCTCGCGACGCTCGCCTGGACGGCGCGCGCCGCGCGCGCCGACGTCGTCCACTGCCACTCGGGCGAGGCGCTGCCCGTGATGCTCGCGCTGCGCCTCTGGCCGCGCCGCCGCGCCCGCGTGCTCCTCACGCTGCACGTCTGCGGCGCCGAGATGGCGCGCGCCGAGCGGCCCTACGCGCTCGAGGGCCGCCGCTTCGCCGGGGCGCGCCCGGCGCGACGCCTGCTGCTCGCGCTTCACCGTGCGGTCGACGCCGCGGCGCTGCGCGCGGCCGACGCCGTCGCGACGGTCTCGTCTGCCACGGCGCACGAGCTCCTCGGCGCCGCGGGCGCCGCCCGCGCCCGGGTGATCCACAACGGTGTCGCTCCTCCGACGGGGCCCGAGACGCCGGGCGCGGCGCCGGTGGAGCTGCTCTACGCCGGCGTCGCCGGGCCGCGCAAGCGCGTCGCGGCGCTCGCCTTCGCGCTGCGCCACGTGCGCGAGCGTCTCCCCGACGCGAGGCTGCGCCTCGCGGGCTTCGAGCTCGCCGACGAGCCCGCGCTCGCGGAGGTCTTCCGAGGCGCCGGCGTGCAGGGCGCCGTCGAGTGCGTGGGCCGCCTCGGCCCGGCGGCGCTCGCGGCGCAGTACCGCGCCGCGAGCGTCCTCGTCCTGCCCTCCGCCTACGAGGGGCTCCCGCTCGTGCTCCTCGAGGCGATGCAGCAGGGCACGCCGGTGGTCGCGACGCGCGTCGGCGGCAACGCCGAGGCCGTCCTGGACGGCGAGACGGGCCTGCTCGTCCCCGCCGACGCCCCGGACGCGCTCGCCCGCGCCTGCCTCCGGCTGCTCGAGGATCCGGCGCTCGCGCGCCGCATGGGCGACGCCGCCCGCGCCCACGTGCGCGAGCGCTTCGGCCTCGAGGCGCAGGTCGAGCGCCACCTCGCCTGCTATGCGGAGCTCGGCGCCTCGCGCTGAGCGGCGTCACTCCACCCAGGTGGCGCCGCACGAGTCGGCGGCGCGCGCCGATCCGTCGAGCGGGACCACGCAGCGCAGCTCCACCGCCTCGCCCGATCCGTCGTCGGCGAGCGCGGCGACGAGCGTGTAGCCCGCGATGCCCTCCGGGAGGCCCCACTCGCAGGTCTGCACGCCGAGCCCCGTCCGGCAGCGGTCGGGCGCATCGCCGACGAGGTGCGCGAGTGCGCGCAAGGTCGGCGCCTGGCCGAGCCGGCGCTCGGAGTCGCGCCGGCTCTCGAGCGAGCCTGGCGCGCCGACCGGCGGCAGCGCAGCGCCCCGCTCCGCGGCCCGCTCGACGCGCAGGTGCGCGAGGCACGAGTCGGCGGCCCGCGGGCTGCCGTCGATCGGGAGCTCGCAGACGAGGTTCAGGTCGCCCGCGCCCTCGGCGCTCGCGAGGCCGGTCCACGCTTCGCTGCCCGCCTCGATGCGCCAGCTGCAGAGCTCGAGCCCCGGCGCCGAGAAGACGCAGCGCGCCGGATCCCCGCCTGCGAGCTCCGAGATCTCGGCCTTCGTCGTCCGCGCCTCGATCGAGGCGTCGCCCCCCGGCGCACCCGATCCGCACCCGAGCGCGAGCGCGGACATCGCGGCGCCCGCCCCCCACCGTCTCCACACAGTCGCTTGCATCGATCTCTCCCCCCCTTCGTCGCAACGGCCCCACGCCGGGGCCGCGCAAAGCTTCAGCCCGGCGCGGGCCGCGCGCCGCCGCCGGGCGGCGGCGCCACCTCGGGCCGGATCGTCTCGCG
>Ga0075428_100010906_pt1 | contig 10108 bp, 12 predicted proteins | sample RhiMetdeltSRZDD2_FD_75291 | JGI IMG/M metagenome (GOLD analysis project Ga0075428, IMG submission 75291) | Populus rhizosphere microbial communities from Tennessee, USA - Rhizosphere MetaG P. deltoides SRZDD2 | ecosystem: Host-associated > Plants > Roots > Rhizosphere > Soil | place: USA...
TCCGAGCAGCGCGGGGCCGACTCGCCCGAGCGTGCCACCGCCGAGTGCGCGACGTACACCAACCGCGGCGGCGATGATGAGCAGGCCGCCGATCACGAAGTTGGCCATCTGAATCCAACCCAGGTCACCACTGCTCAGCTGACTCAGGTAGTGGTGCGTGAGGTCGAACCCCGGGACGGTCAGCGCCTGGATGAGGCCAACCACGACAAACAGCGGGCCTGCCACGATCCCGCACAGTAGCAACGACCGCACAGCCCTGTCGTCCGCATGGGACGCGACTATGGCGGATGCCGGCTGGATCGTCGCTGAATACGCTCTGGACATTGGTCCACCTTCATGTAGCCACGGGTCTCGTCGAATTGCCGTCCTCAGAGAGGCGTCGAACGAGGGGCGGTGAAATCGACATCCCGCTCAGTGGCTCTGGCGATCGTCGCGAGAACCGACGAGGACTACGATCCTTTCGAGAATGAAGGCGCCGGGCGCCATTTGCCGTGGTCGGTTCGACCCGGCGCTCAGTTCTTCCTCGCGCCCTGGACATCAGCGAGGCGTGTCAATCGCCGCCTAACGTCAACCACGGCCGGTCGCAGCTCCGGATCGGCGTCCTTCCAGAGCGTGACGAATTCCTGATAATACTTCGCGGCGGCTTCGCGGTCGCCGCGTGCTTCATGGAGCTCGCCGAGCCGTCTCAAAAATCCAATGAAGGTTCCACGCGTCGGCAATCACCCGCTGGACACTCGGTGCATTCACGAAGTGCTCGAACACGGCAATGGCGGAATCCGGCATGCCTGCCTGATCGAACGCACGCCCCACATCGGGATCGGTACATACCACGCACATTTCGAAAGGACCCTGGTTGCCCGCCTGCCGAAACTCGGTCGCGGCAACGCTCGCACGGCCCTCCGCTAAGTCAATGTGAGCCGTCACCTATTGTCGTCGGCGGTGGGTCGGGTCGTAGACCTCGCGGTCGAACATCGCGAGCACTTCACGCGCTTTGGCAGGACGTCCCGCCAATGCGTACAGCGATGCCGCGCGAAGGTAGAGCGCGTCGTTGGCTTCGAGAACAGAGTCCCGCCGCGTTTGCCGAAGCCCGCGGTCCAGCATCCGAACGGCGACCTCGGGGCGTTTCAAGAACACGAGCTGTATCTGGGCCACCGTGATCGTGTCCTGAAGGGGGAGTGGCCGTCCACCTGCCGCTGTTACCAACGCGGCAGCCGCCTCCAGCTGCGGCCGAACGTTCCCGACCTGGCCATGGAGGAGAGCGTACGCCGTCAGGATGTTTCGCGCGCCAAGGCGACCGTCCTCGTTGCTGCCGGAAGCCAGTTCGCGCAAGATGCTTTCCGACGAATCGACGTGTCCCAGGGCGTATTGGAGCGCCGACCGGTAACCGGGCGGTCGGGGGCGGGGCGATCGGTGATATCGCCCGACGGCCGCGTGACCAGCGGGGGTGATCTGATCGACGTATCGTTGCGACCCTGTCATCGGCAATGACTTGCGTCGGCGAGACGTCGATTCTGACAGGAACTCAGACGCACATCACTACTCGACCCACTGCGTGACCGCAGTCGCTCCATGACGTGCCTTGGGCGCCGGCATTTCCGCAGGCACGCCGACGCTCACGACGGCCACGATCCGCTCTCCTTCGCGCACCCCGGCCGCAGCGCGCGCCGCCGGATCCTCCATCACCGCGCCGGTCCGCATGTGCGTGCCGAGCCCCCGGTCCACCGCCGCCAGCATGATGTTGGCGATCGCCTGCATCACGGCGGCGTAGTCCTCTTCACGGATCTCAGGACTCTCGTTGAGCACCTGTGCGACGGCGATGAGGGCAGGGAACGTCTCGTACTCAGCCGCGGTCTTCTCACGGATGGCGCTCGCCGCATCGGGATCCGGCAGCTTGCGCGCCTTGCGCTCGCCGAGCGCGAGCCCGTAGCGGCGGCGGGACTCGGGGCCGAGGACGTAGAAGCGCCACGGCTGGGTGAGCTTGTGGTTGGGTGCGAGGACCGCGGCGTCGAGGAGCGCTTCGATCTCCTCGCGACTGACAGGGCGGTCCTGGAACTTCTTGATGGAGCGGCGTTGAGCTATCGCGTCGGAAACATTCATGCGTGAAAGCTACACCTTCCTGCGTTCAAACGATGTAAGGCGAGTCTGACCCCGTTACCGCGCGCGAGCTGGCGTTACCGCCAGGAGGCCGCGTTCCACCAGCGTCGGCGGCTTGCGCCACGTACCGGCTTGCTCCCAGGCGCGGGCGATGCCTAACAAGTCGCCGTCAGTCCACGGGCGCCCCGAGATCTCGAGGCCGAACGGCAGCCCGCTCGGATAGAACCCCGCCGGAACGACCACCGCCGGAACGCCGATCATGTTCACCCAGCTCGTGGCCGAGTGCGGTCCATCGCTCAGATGGCCGTCCTGCGGCATGGTCTCGTCGGGCGGCGGCATCTGGATCGCCGGATAGACGAAGCCATCGAACTTCATTCGATCCAGCGTCGCTACATACTCGTTCAGCACCGCTCGGCGCGGACCGTGGTATAGGCGCTCGGCGTCCGGGTCGCTCGCGAGCCGTTTCTGCTCGATGCGAACGCCGCCGAGGCTTCGGAACCCCTCCTCCATCCCGATCGAGGACGTGAAGAGAGGCGCACCAACGACCGCTCGGTACTCATCGGCCGAGTGGTACTGCGCCGGGCCGAAGGTCGCGAGGAAGCGGTCGGTACCGTCCTGCATATAGGCATACGTGGCCACTCGGCTCGCGAGCCGGGCGAAGCTCGTTGGTAGAATGCTGTCGCCCATGACCACCTCCGCGCCCGCGGCTCGAAGTGCGTCCACCGCTTTCATGAACATCGCTCGTGTTTCGGGGCGCAGCGGCATGTTCGCGGTCACGCGGTACTCCTCGGCCGGCGCGTCGGGGACGGTCGCGGGAATGCCGTGGAACGGCACGCCGTCGCCGGCGAGGATGAACGCCGGTACGCCGAAGCGCTTGCCCGCGAGGGAGCCCTTCTGCACATATGGCTCGTAAGGCGGCCGCTGCGCGGTCTGCGGCGCGGCCAGCGTGGCGGAGTCGAGCGAGTCCGGGCCGGCCATCACCGCGAGCGCGATGGCAGCGTCTTCCACGGTTCTCGCGATGGGTCCGGTGTTGTCGAGCAGCCAGTCGAGCGGTGCGATCCCGGCGGTGCTCACGAGGCCGCGAGTGGGAAACACCCCCACCAGCGCGCTCGTGGCTGCGGGCATGCGAATGGAATTGCCGGTGTCGGTGCCATTGCCTAACACGGCGAAGTTGGCCGCGACTGCCGTGACGACGCCGCCTGACGAGCCGCCCGGTGAGAAGCGGACGTCGTACGCGTTGCCGGTGCGACCGAACGACGTCGAGCGGTTCGTGTCACTGTTCGCGAGGTCGGGCATGTTGGCGAGCCCCACGATGATGGCGCCCGCTGCCTCGAGCTTCGCGACGATCGTCGCGTCCCTCGGTGCGATGAGCTCGTGTCCCTTGCGAGTGAAGCCTTCCCATCCCGCCGTGGTGACCGTGCCCTTCACGCTGGTGTTCGCCTTGATCACGATCGGCACGCCCCATAGTGGGCCGCGCGCGGCGCCGCTCTCGGCGTCCTCCCGCTTGGCCGCGGCGAGTGCCCGGTCGCGCAGGACGGTCTCGACCGCGCCGTAGACGCCGTTGTAACGATCGATGCGGTCGAGGTGCCACTGAACGACCTGCGTGACGGTGTACTTCCTGTCGGCGTAGAACCGACGAAGGCCGGCGACAGTGACATCAGTGAGATCGCGGTCGATCGCGGAGGAAGGCGCCGGTGCCGCGTCGGTGCGATCCTGACACGCGACTGTGGCGGCGAAGGTCGCGATGACAGTGGCCACTGCGAGTCGAGAGATCATTCCGACAACCTACCGGGAAATAGCTTGTAGACGCCAGCGTACGAGAAGCTTCGAGATCATGCGGCGAAAACAAGGTGAGCCACGCAGTTCGAGCGAGTGCCAGGCGTCGTCAGCGCGACCATCGCGTTCAGCAGCCCTCTCTCGGCCGTGCCGGGTGCGCGTGCCTGGTCTCGACTCTCGTCCGGCAGGGAAGGCTGACGCCAGCACGCTGGCGCCGGCGTTGAGCGAAGTCGTTAGGCGTGCCAGTCCAACGGTCCGCGCGCTCGAGGTGAAGTCGTTCGAGGAGTTGCTCGACCCGCAGGTTCGTCCCTGGCGGGTCGGCGCGCCGTTGTTCGGGCTGTTCGGGATGATCGTTGTGGTCGTCGCGGCGATCGGGTTGTTCAGTGTCGTGTCGTATCTCGTCACGCAACGGACCCACGAGCTGGGTGTGCGCATCGCGCTCGGTGCTCAGCGCGGCCAGGTGGTTCGGTTGGTCATGCGCGGGGCGCTCAGGACGGCGGTTGTTGCGAGCGTGTGGCCGGCTTGGCGCGCGACACGGCTCGACCCGCTGCTGGCGCTGCGGGCCGACTGACGTCGTTCGTGGCGTGATCTCTGCCGGATGGGGAGGGGACATCACACGGCCGTGATGAGCCCGCTCCACAGCCAACGGTGAGAATCATGGAGAGATCGAACTCGGAGCCGGCCCGGCGCGTACCGGAGCCCGCACCCGCGACCCCGGAAGGAACGCCGCCGTTTGCAGATCCAGCGCCGGACGAGCTGGACCTCTCCGGGCCCGACCGAATGCTGCGCCCGTCGGAATCGCCGCGGCCGAATGACCGCGATGAGCGCTGAAGCTTGGGTGAGCTAGCGTCCTCCGTCAAACGATGAACGTCGACCCATTTCGCAGACGCGCGAAGTGGAGTTCGATGGCGCGAAATCCCGAACGACGAAAAGAGCGCGGCACCCTGGTTGTTGAACGTCCCCGGTAGTCGTCGTGTCCGCCGCGCGGTAGATTCGCGGGCCGGCTCACATTCCCGGGAGGTCAAATGAAGCGGGTGTTCCGCTGGAGCCTCATCACGTTAGGCGGCCTGGTCGGGCTCGCGCTCGTGGCCGCCGGCGCGCTCTACGCCATGAGCGCGCGCAAGCTGACCGTGAAGCGCGACGCCCCCGCGGAGCGCGAGCTCGTCATCCCCCCCGATAGCGCATCGATCGCGCGCGGCGCACATCTCGTCACCGCCCGCGCTTGCGGCCAGTGTCACGGCGAGGACCTGGGCGGCAAAGTCTTCGCCGACGCGGGGCCGTTCGCGCTGCTCGCTGGCCCGAACCTGACGAGCGGCCGAGGTGGGAGGACTCCGCCGCGCACCGACGCCGAGTGGGAGCGCGCGATTCGGCACGGCGTCCGCCGCGAAGGCACGGCGCTGGTCATCATGCCCAGCGAAGTGTTTCACGCCATTGCCGACGACGACATGGCGGCGATGATCGCCTACCTCAGGCAGGCGCCGCCCGTCGATCGCGAAGTCCCACCCACGACCGTGCGCATCGTCGGACGTCTCGTGCTCGGCGCCGGGCAGTTCCGGACGGCTGCCGACATGGCGCCCCGCACGGCGCACGTCGCCTCGGTGGATACGACGACCGGAATGGAGTACGGTCGGTACCTCGTCTCGGTCTCCGGATGCGGCATGTGTCACGGCGACTCGTATTCCGGCGGCCCTGCGTTCGATGCGGCCACCAAGCCCCCCAGCAACCTCACGCCGACGGGCATTGGGCACTACACGGACGACGATTTCAAGCAAACGCTCCGTACCGGCGTGCGCCCACACGGCGGGGGCGCGCTGAGCGAGGAGATGCCGTGGAAGTACTACGGGAAGATGTCCGACGGTGAGCTGCAGTCGATCTGGCTCTATCTCAAGACGCTTCCACCGAAGAAGTTCGGCGAGCCCTGACGGTATCGTCCGCTGCCCAGGTGAGGCCAACCCATGAGCCGACGACTGCGCTACCAGGTGGCGATGAGCCTCGATGGCTTCATCGCGGGGCCTAACGGGGAATACGACTGGATCGTAATGGATCCGGCGATCGACTTCGGCGCGCTCTTCAAGGAGTTCGACACGGCGGTCATGGGACGGAAGACGTACGAGGTCGCGATGGCACAGGGCGAGAGCGGAGCCATGCCGGGGATCGACGTCGTGGTCTTCTCCCGGACCCTCCCGGCGGCGACCCACCCTGGCGTCCGCATCGTGAACGACGATCCGCGCGAGGTCGTCGGCGAGCTGAAGGCGAAGCCGGCGGGTCGTGACATCTGGCTCTTCGGCGGGGGCGAGCTGTTTCGCACACTGCTCGACGCCGGGCTCGTGGACACGGTGGAACCGGCCGTGATGCCGGTGCTCATCGGGGCCGGCATTCCCCTCCTGCCACCCGGCGCGTCGACGAAGCTCGTGTTGGCGGATCAGAAGACACTTCCGAGCGGGATCGTCGCGCTGGCGTACGCCGTTCCCGGTGGCGTGGGCCCGGCGCCTCGCGTGAACTACATCAAAGCGAAAAACGCCGGGCGTAGAAGCACTCTGACCGATGAGCGTGAGCCATGAGACCGAGGATCACGTTGCTCACGTTAGGCGTGGACGATCTGGAGCGTGCCGTCGCCTTCTACCGTGATGGGCTCGGGTTTCCCACAAAGGGCATTGTGGGTCGCGAGTACGAGCATGGAGCGGTGGCGTTCTTCGACCTCCAGGGCGGCCTCAAGATGGCGTTGTGGGCGCGCGCTGACCTGGCGCACGACACCGGACTCTCCACGTCACCGCGAAGCTCCACCGAGCTCTCGCTGGGTCACAACGTGCGGAGCGAAGCCGACGTCGACGTAGCGATGCGGCAGGCGGAGAAGGCTGGAGCAACGATCGTGAAGCGACCGGTGCGCACGTTCTGGGGAGGATACGCCGGGTACTTCGCGGATCCGGACGGACATCTGTGGGAAGTTGCGTACAACCCGGACATCATCCCCGACGACTGAGTCACGTTTGTGCCGATGTCGATTCAGCGACCGAATCAGCCGGGCCAGGGCTCCCGCCACGTCAGCCTCGTGGCGCTGCCGGATGCGGTGGTGTCCACGCTGTTCGGCATCTTCGACGTGATGAACGCGTTCGTCTTCATCGACCCCGCGCAGGGGGAAACGGGTGCGCCCGCGCTGTTCCAGGTAGACATCGTGGGCGAGGCAGTGGGGCCCATGGATCTCGCGAGCGGCGTTCCGGTGAACGTGCGGCGCGCGATCGACACCATCGAGACGACCGACATCGTGATCGTGCCGTCCGTGCTGCTTCGGTCGTTAGGCTGGACCAAGGGTCGCTATTCCCGCCTCGTGCACTGGTTCGACGGCAGAGAAGCCACGGTGCATTTCGCCTACGCCAGGGCGTTCGGCGCCTCATACCCGACCGTGACGATTCACCCGGAGCGTGCGCTCGTCATCTCCGGTCGGCGCGAAGAGCTGGTGAGCTCGGGCGCGTCGACGACCTGGCATGACCTGGCCCTCTACCTCATCGCGCGATACGCCGGCGCGACGGCCGCCCAGGAAGTCGCCCGGATGTTCGCGCTGCAGTGGCATCAGGACGGGCTCACGCCCTACATCATCTTCGAGGGGAAGACCGACCACGGCGACGCCGAGATCGAACGGGCGCAGCAGTGGCTGCGCGATCATTTCTCGGTCGCGAATCCCGTCGAGGAGATGATCAAGCGATCGAAGCTCGCCGAGCGCACGTTCAAGCGGCGCTTCGCCACCGCGACGGGTCTGACACCGATCGCCTACGTGCAGCGGTTGCGCATCGAGGATGCGAAACGACGGCTCGAGCGCACCGACGCATCGGTGGATGAGATCAGCTGGCGCGTTGGGTACGAAGACGCGGCGTTTTTCCGTCGTCTTTTCAAGCGGACGACCGGCGTCGCGCCCGGAGCGTACCGCAAGCGATTCCGCATCCCCGAATTCGCTCGCCCGGGACAGGGAAGCCGTCCGCGGCGGCCGTCGGTGTCGACGTCGTGACGCCCGACGACGCGCTATCGACCTGTGCCGGAGCCAGTGTCGAGGTCGAGCTTCGCCGCCAGGGTAGGGAACACTGGCAGGAGCGCCCGCGTCATGCGCCGAACGTGGGACCCGGGCCAATACACGCGGCCACACGTCGGACACCGTCGCACCGGGCCGGCGAGTCCGCGCGCCGCCGCCGGCAGGAGTCCGGCCGCTTCGCCCGCAGGCACGTCGTCGAGCGGCGTGTTGCACACGAGGCATCGCCGGAACAGATCGTTAGGTGCCGGCAGCGCGAGCTCGCGGACGACCTCCGTGAGCTGATCGAGCGGTGTATCGCTCGTGATCTCCACGGCCCAGCGCGGACGCAGCTCGCGGAGCAGGTGCCGATCGCGCGTCAGGAGCACACGGTGCTCGCCATTTGCAAGCTCCACGAGCGCCCGGTCTTCGGCTGATGCGTCGTACACGGTATCGTACCCGACGGCGCGGAGCCACCGCGCGAGGCGCCCGAGCATCGCGTCGGCGACGAAGCGACGCATTCCCTCACGCCCCGCGATATCTTCCGGCATGACCACGACACCTATCTTCTCCATTCTCGTCGCCTCGGCGATCGCGAGCTCGGCAGTCCCGAGCGTTGCCACGGGTACGCCGCCCGGCGCAAAGCTCCGGCAGGCTAAACCGGTAATCGTCAAGCTCATCGATCCCAAGGGCGACAGCATCGGCACGGCCACGCTTTCGCCGGCGACCGCGGGAGTGAGGATCGCGCTCGCGGTGAAGGGGCTGAGCGCAGGCGAGCACGCAATCCACGTGCACGGGACGGCCAAGTGTGAGGGGCCGGCCTTCACGTCGGCGGGTGGGCACTTCAATCCCACGCAGAAACAGCACGGGATCAACAACCCGCAGGGTCCGCATTCGGGCGACATGCCGAATTTCACCGTCGACTCCACCGGCCGTTCGACTGCGACAGTGGTGGCGCCCGGGATCACGCTCGGCGACGGGCCGCGATCGGTTTACACGGGCGGCGGGACCGCTCTCGTGATTCACGAGAAGGCGGACGACATGAAGTCCGACCCGGCGGGCAACGCCGGCGCCCGCGTCGCCTGTGGCGTGATCACGAAGTAGCGCGCGCCGGACGGCGCGCGCCCGGAGCCTAACGCGGTTTGCGCGGTGCCTTCGCCGCGGCCTGGCGCTCGGCGACCTTGGCCTTGAACCGGGCCCGGATGTTCAGGAGCTCGTCGCTCACGTCCTTGTGCTCGGCGTTCTTCTTCGCGATGTCCTCGAGCATCCTGAGGATCGGGGTATCGTCTTCGACGAGCGTCGGCTCCGCGGACAGTCGCGTGCCGAAGCCGAAGTGCTCGCCGGGCACCATGACCATCTCGTTCCTGAGCACGACGTCGCTCTTGCCATCCGCCACCCGGACAACGACGAACTTCTTGCCGTGCTTCTCCATGTAGCTCAGGCGGAGGCCATCGGCGCTCGACGGCCAGGGCACGTAGGGGTGCTCCTTGCCGTCCGTTCCGGTGAACGAGGTGGTGGAGGTCGAGAGATTCGGGAAATTCCGCTCGAAACCGCCGACGTACATCAGTGCATGGCGCATGAAAACAGGGCGAGTAGGGTGAGTGTTGACGACAGTGGCGAAGCCACAGCAAGACTACGGAATCCGGGCGAGACCGCAACCTGTATCGAGTCGCCATGCATCCCCGAGCCGCCGAGCTGATCGCGACCCTCGAGCTGCAGCCGCATCCCGAGGGCGGCTTCTATCGGGAGGTATTCCGCTCCGCGCGCCAGGTCACCCCGTCGGATGAACGAGGGGCGCGCGCCGCGCTGACGACGATCTACTTCCTCCTGCCCGAAGGCTCGATCAGCCGCTGGCATCAGGTCGACTCGGACGAGGTCTGGCATCTGTACGAGGGTGGACCGCTCGAACTCTTCGAGCTGACCGGCACGGGCCATCTTCTGCGGCATCGGCTGGGCTCACTCGGCGACGGCACGCGTGCGCCGGTCTGCACGATTCCGGCGGGGCACTGGCAGGCGGCGCGTCCGCTCGCCGAGTATGCGCTCGTCGGATGCACGGTCGGGCCGGGGTTCGAGTACGCGGACTTTCGGCTGCTCGCCACCGCTGCCGAGCGAGCCGCGGAAGTCCGAATGAAATGGCCGGAGGTGGCCGCGTTTATCTGATCGATCCGGGCAGGGCATCACCCAACACTCGTTTCCCTAACCGAGCTCTAACGTGGGAATGGATTGCGCGAGTCGGGACGC
>Ga0075428_100010911_pt1 | contig 10106 bp, 8 predicted proteins | sample RhiMetdeltSRZDD2_FD_75291 | JGI IMG/M metagenome (GOLD analysis project Ga0075428, IMG submission 75291) | Populus rhizosphere microbial communities from Tennessee, USA - Rhizosphere MetaG P. deltoides SRZDD2 | ecosystem: Host-associated > Plants > Roots > Rhizosphere > Soil | place: USA...
CGAGTGCGAGATAGCGATCAAGGATGGGTGGGGGATCGCGCTTGGGCTCGATGTCGCTCCGCTCGTCGCCGCGCGTCGCGGTCGCCATGAGGAGGCGACGCGGATGCTCGCGGGAATCGAGGCACATCGCGCCCGGCTTGCGATGGCGCTCCCCGGCCCGGCGGCGGGTGCGCGGTTGCGGTTGCTGGAAACGCTGCGCCAGACACTGGGCTCGCGATTCGACGCGGTCTATGCGGAAGGCGCCACGCTCTCGACCGACGAATTGATCCCGCGGGCCTTTGCGGAGGCGGCGCGCAATACGACGGAACTCCCCGTCGCGACGCCCCGCCTCTCCGCTTCAGAGAGAGCGCCGGTGGACAAACGTCTCCGCGTCTTCGCGCTCGGCCCATTGCAGGTCTTTGTCGGCGGTAAACTCATCGAGGCGTCGGCATGGGGCTCCGCCCGCCCGCGGGAGCTGCTCGTCTATCTGTTGCTCCATCCGGAAGGGCGCACCAAGGAGCAGGTCGGGCTCGCGTTTTGGCCCGATGCGAGCACGGCACAGCTCCGCAACAGCTTCCATGTGACGCTGCATCGCCTGCGCAAGGCGCTGGGCGGTGCGGATTGGGTGACGCTCGAAAACGATCGTTATCGCATCGCTCCGGAGTTGATCGAGGAGTTCGACGCCGCGGCGTTCGAGCGCGATCTGGCAGCCGCGCGGGCGGCGCTCAAGCGACAGCACCCGGACGGCGCCGCCAAACTCGACGCAGTCCTCGCCCGCTTTCGTGGTGACCTACTGGATAGCGAAACAGTCGGCGACTGGCACCTCGAGCACCGCGACCGACTCCAGCGGCTCTATGTCGACGCCCTCATGGAGCTCGGCGCGCGCCTTATTAAGGAAGGACGACATGCTCAGGCTGCCGAAGCGTATCGGCGGGTCCTGGCACGGGATGGGATCCATGAGGAGGCGTTGCAGGGTTTGATGCGCTGCCATGCAGCGCTAGGCGAGAAGCCCCAAGCGCTGCGACTGTTTCAGCAATTCTCCGATCGACTCAAGACAGAGCTGCAGACCAAGCCGCGAGTGGAGACCGTGCGGCTGTTCGAGAGTCTCAGGTAAGCAGTCGGCGGATGTGATCCAAAAATCCTGCCTGTCCCGGCAGGATTTTTTGTTGCGCTTCTTCCAATCCAAACCACCCCGCGCGATCGACCTCCGGAAACGTCTTCCCCTTGAGGGTGAACGTGTTGCTGCGCAGGAGCGCGGGATCGCAGTCACCCTGGATCGCCCACGCATGGACGATCTTGCCGCTCGGCTGCTTGAGTGGCGGCAGTGCGATGAAGTCACCCGCGACTGTGAATCCTGTCTCTTCGGTGAACTCACGTTTCGCAGCGGCGAGCGGATCCTCCCCGGGCTCGAACTCGCCCTTCGGGATCGACCACGCACCGTCGTCCTTCTTCGCCCAGAAGGGCCCACCGGGATGCACGAGAAACACCTCGAGTGTGCTGCCCCTGTGACGGTACAAAAGAAGACCCGCGCTAGTTTTTGGCATAGATTAGATAAATGGTCCGCCGCCCCTTCGCCGCCGCTTTTTTCGCCGCCGCTTTTTTCGCCGCCGCCTGCAGTGACGGCGCCGGCCCCGCACCGTTGATCGAGAACGGTGCGCGTCTAGCCGCTCAACTAGACACGTTAAACGCAGCCCTCGCGTCGCCACAGCTCAGGAGCTTGGGCAGCCTGGCGTTGCCGTTGCTCAACCTTCGCGTCACCATCTATAGCATGGATTCGACGATGTTGGGGCGGACGATGGAGTGGGATCCGATCCGTCGTCAAGTGCAGTTCACGCAGCGGAGCGGCGCGCCGCCCTATGCGATCAAGCTCATCCTGTATAAGAACGACTCGACCGGCTTGCCGGCGTTTCCTGCAGTAGAGATCGGCTACGCCTATCTCGTACCGATGAATGAGCGAACCGGCGGCCGGCCCGACAGCGTGTCGCTCCGGATTACCGCCTTCACCAACGACACGCTGAACCCAGATGTCGTAGCCGACATCATGGTCTGGCGACTACCAGCGAATGTTGCATGTGGTCAATGCGCGAGCTTCAGTGCGTCTGCTGATTTCGGTGGTCGCACGGTCAACCTCGACGTACCGTATCAGATTCCGATCGACGGTGACGGGCAGTTCTCCGGCACGTCGTGGGGTGGTGGCGTGAACTTCACGCATTTCGCGACGCTTCCAGGCGCCAACGCGACGGCAGCAACAGCGAATATCGGATTGCGTTTCGGGAACGACTCGATTGTCGCGGTCTCGGGGCCGCTGCATCCCCACGCCGGCAAGCTGATCGGCAAATCAGAGATCACCATAAACGGTTCTCATTTCGCCACGGTGACGCGGACCGACATTGGCACGTCCGCGACGGGCCCCGGAGGCCAACGGCTGCGGGGGACAGATCTACGCGTGGTCGAGGGACTGTTTTCGGTTGCTGCCGACGTCGCGTACTACATCGAGTGGCCCACGTTTGTGGTGTTTTTCTGCGGGTGCAGGTGAGGGTGGGGATCCCTCACCGAATCTTCGCTCTGAGTTCCCGCCCCATCCGCTCCGCCGACGGCGGATCGAGATTCGCGAGTACGATCACGTCGTAGCCACCCGGTAAATCCGTCTCGACAACCGCATTGAGTCCCGGCGCGCCGCCCGCAATCGCGAAGCCCAGGCTCGGTCCGCCGGGTATCTTCCCATCGCGCAAGGCGTTGAGCAGTCGCAACAAGTCATGGGCGGTAGAGTAGCCACCCCCTGCGGAGCTCCCGCGTCCAGGAAGTAGATCCGTGTTTCGTTGCCACGCCGCCCCTTCGCCGCCACTTCTCTCGCCGCCGCTTCTCACGTCGCCCCTCGTGTATCCAATCGCCGTATTCTCCGGCAACGAATCCACCGCGAAATGCGCTGTGCGCGCCAATCCGGCGGGTTCATAGATGTGCTTACGCACGTAATCGTAGTAGCTCTCCCTAGAGACCCGCTCGACCAAGAGACCCAACACCAAATACCCGGCATTCGAGTATCGCTGCTGTGATCCTGGCTCGAACTGCATGGGCTCGTTCACGAACAGTGGAAGAAAATCAGTGAGCTTGCGAAGGTCGCTGCGGTTGCCGCCGGCTGGGGCTGCGAAGATGTTGCCGCCGATTCCCGAGCGATGCTCGAGCAGCTGACGAATTGTCACTCTTCGCACCGCCGCGTTGGGATAATCGGGCCAATAGTGGCCGAGTGTCGAGTCGACGTTGAGGTTGAGCTGCCGGATCGCGATCTGCGTGAAGAACTTGTTGATCGAGCCCACGTTGAACGCAGTCTCGATGTTGTTGGCTCTACGGGCTTCGCGATCCGCCATCCCGTAGGATTTTTCGACCACTGCCTTGCCGTTGCGGGCAATCAGCACGACGCCGGAGAAGCTTTGGGCCGCTGCAAGGCTGTCGACAGTGGGCCCGAGGCTCAGGGCTTGGATGAGCAGAAGGACGGTCATGCCCGATAGACGCGCACCGTGGGGAAATGGTCGCAGTCCGGGGTAGCTTTGTTGAATGCTCCTTCAGTCTCTAGTCGAGACCTCCACCCAAGTCGCGGCCTCCTCCGGTCGTTTGGCCAAGATCAAGCTGTTGGCCGACCTCCTCAAGCAGGCGAGCCCCAATGAGGTCGAGATCGTCATCGCGTATCTCTCGGGCAGGATTCGGCAGCCCAAGGTTGGAGTAGGGTGGGCGACCCTCCAAGAGGCTAAGGGCCGAGCGGCTAAAGAGCCAACGATCGAGGTACGCGAGGTCGATGCGACGCTCGAGAGCATCGGGAAGCAGGCGGGGAAGGGATCGGCCGGCGCAAAGACAAAGCTGCTCGGCGATCTCTTCTCCCGCGCGACGTCGCAGGAGCAGGACTTTCTGGTTCGTCTCATGACCGGAGAGTTGCGACAAGGCGCGCTCGAGGGGATCATGGTCGAGGCGTTGGCAAAGGCGCGCGATCTTCCGGCGAACGACGTGCGGCGCGCCATGATGCTCGCCGGCAACCTTGGTGCGGTGGCCAAGGGCGATCTCTCGAGCTTTAGAGTTGAGCTGTTTCGACCTGTCAAGCCGATGCTGTCGAAGACGGCTACGGATGTCGAGGAGGCGCTCGCGGAGCTCGGCCCGGCGTCATTCGAGTACAAGCTCGACGGTATTCGGATTCAGGTGCACAAAAAGGCGAGCGAGGTGCGCATTTACTCGCGCACGCTCAACGACATTACGGCCGAGCTCCCTTCTGTCGTCGACATTTCCAAAATTGTCGAAATGAACGAAGTGATACTGGATGGCGAGGCGATCGTGCTGGGTGCCGAAAACCGGCCCGTGCGCTTTCAGGAAACGATGAAAGGTCTTGGCGGCGGCATCCCGTTCTTTTTCGATATCCTCTATCTCAACGGGACGTCATTGCTGGACCAGCCGTACTCAACGCGCGCTAAAATCCTAGCGGAGCATGTGCTGGAATCACGGCGCCCGCCCCGTCTCGTAACCGCCGACGCCAAGCAGGCACAAGACTTTTTCGATGCCGCCATTGCCGCCGGCCAGGAGGGCCTCATGGCCAAGGGGCTCGAGTCCAAGTACGAGGCCGGCCGGCGCGGCGGGGCATGGTTCAAGATCAAGCGCGCCAATACGCTCGATCTCGTCGTGCTGGGCGCCGAGTGGGGCCACGGGCGCCGTCACGGCAAGTTGTCCAATCTGCACTTGGGCGCCCGGGATCCGGCCAACGGAGGTTTCGTGATGCTGGGCAAGACGTTCAAGGGAATGACTGACGAGCTGCTCGAGTGGCAGACGACGCGGTTGCAGGAACTGGAGACCCACCGCGAGGGCATCGTCGTTTACGTGCGCCCCGAGCTGGTGGTCGAGATTGCGTGTAACGGTTTGCAAGACAGCCCGCATTATCCCGGCGGCCTCGCGCTGAGGTTTGCGCGGGTGATCCGCTATCGTGATGATAAGAGACCCGAAGATGCGGACACTATCGAGACCGTCAGAAAGCTCCACGCCACATGACCGTACTGCTCCTCGCCATGTTGCTCCAGTACCCGCGTAGTCAGCACGCTACCCTGAGCCAGCGCATCCAGGCTACCGAAATCACAATCACCTACAATCGACCCGTTGCGCGTGGCCGAAACCTGTTCGGAGGCGTGGTTGCCTGGAACCACATGTGGCATCCCGGCGCCGATTCATCCACGACGCTTTCCTTTAGCAAGGATGTGTCGATCGACGGGCATGCGCTCGCGGCGGGCCGTTACACTCTGTGGACCATCCCGCAGGAATCGCCCAAACCGTGGACCGTGATCTTCAGCCGCGGCGTGAACAATTGGCACACGCAATATCCCGGCGAGGACCAAGACGCCCTGCGGCTGGCGATCACACCGGAGACGGGGCCACACGTCGAAACGCTCGCCTACTACTTCCCGATGGTCGACGCCGACTCGGCGGTGCTGCGTTTGCACTGGGGGACAGTGGTAGTGCCGATGATGATCAGAGCCCACTAGCGCGTGCTTAGTAGGCCTCCGTTCTCCACGTGCCCTGCACGACCAGCAGCGTATCCACGTAGCCGTTTTCCCAAATGTCGAACGGCGCGCAGGTCCAGGTACCCGATGCTTGATCACCATCTCGCACGCCGCGCAGCTGCGCTATTTCATGCCAGAAGCGACCTCCTTCGACAGCCGCTGTATCTCCCAGCACGAAGTGCACCAGGTCTCGCGTGCTGAGGCGGGCTACGGCGTTAGGCCAGTAGACGTCCGCGAAAAAGCCGAATCCGGAGCCATCGGCTTCGAGAACCGTTCGCGAGACCCCGCCGCCCATGACGCCGGGATACTCGACCGCACCAGCCGCGGGTCGTGAGCCATCTCCCAGCTCCATGACGAGATGTAAGTCGCAGGTGGCCGTCCGGCCGGCGGTATCGCCGCCGGCCGCCTCCCCCACGATCTGGAATCGTTGGCCAAGTGGATTCCCGAACACCGGGCCGGAGCTCTCCCCGCAGCCCACAAGGCCGAAGGCCAGTGCCACGAGCGCGCCACGCTTCATACTGAACAATACTCACTGACCCGGCGCCGGCGTCACGTGGAATTGTCCGAATGGAGTATTGGCGCGCGCTCGTCCTGCCCGTAGCTTCGCGACCTATGGAGCAGAAGCTCGCCGCCGCCCTTGCCGATCGCTACACAATCGAGCGCGAAATCGGGTCCGGGGGGATGGGAACCGTTTATCTCGCGCGTGAATTGAAGCACGACCGTCAGGTGGCGCTCAAGGTATTGCGTCCCGAGATCGCGTCACACCTCGGCGTCGTGCGGTTTCTCAATGAAGTAAAGGTTACCGCCCGGCTCGATCATCCTCACATCCTGACCCTGATCGACTCCGGCGAATCCGACGAATTCCTCTGGTACGTCCAGCCCTTTGTGCGCGGCGAATCGCTTCGCGCCAAACTCGATCGGGAGCGGCAGCTCAGTATCGAGGAGGCGGTGGCGATCGCGCGGCAAGTCGCGAGCGCGCTCCATCACGCGCATCAGAAGGGCATCATCCATCGCGACATCAAGCCCGCAAACATTCTGATTCACGAAGGCGAAGCGATGGTCGCCGACTTCGGCATCGCGCTCGCCGTCAGCGAAGCCGCCGAAACGCGGCTCACGCAGACCGGTCTCGCGATCGGGACGCCGCAATACATGAGCCCAGAACAGGCGACGGGCGAACGCCACATCGACGGTCGCAGCGATCAGTACTCGCTGGCGGCGGTGCTGTACGAGATGCTGTCCGGCGTCACACCGCACACGGCGCCCACCACGCAGGCGCTGATCGCCAAACTGCTCACCGAACGGCCCACACGGGTGCGCACCGTGCGCAGCAGCGTGCCGCCCAACATCGACGCAGCGGTGGCGAAGGCGCTCGAAATGACGCCCGCCGATCGGTTCGGGAGCGCCGCCGAATTTGGGTCGGCGCTGCAATACACGCCGTCGGGGGGATTTCCCGCCGCGGAGCCGCCGCGGCGCCGGAGCCGCGTCCTGTTGTTCGCGGCGGTCGCAGGAGTCGTCGTTCTAGCGGCCGTCGGCGCGGCAGTGATGCTGCGCCCGTCCGGGCCCGCGTTCAGCGTCGGGCGGTCCGAGCAGATCACCGCCGATCCGGGCCTCGAGATTCAGCCGACGATCTCCCCGGACGGCAAGCTGCTGGCCTACGCGGCCGGCAGCGCCACGGCGATGCGGATTTTCATTCGACCGGTCGGGGCCGCAGGCGGCCGCACGATTCCGCTGTCGGATGATCCCACGGTAGTCGAAACGCAGCCGCGCTGGTCGCCCGACGCCGCGAAAATCCTGTACCTGACCCGTGGCGGCGCTTCCGTAGCGCCGGCGCTCGGCGGTGCGTCGCAGCCGCTGGTCGCTCGCGGACCAAGCGGCATCGTCAAATCAGCCATCTGGTCCCCTGATGGAACCGAGATCGCGTTCGTGCGTGGTGACACGCTCTCAGCCATGCCGGCGGGGGGTGGCGCCGCGCGAACGATCGCGACCGGCCCTGATCTGCACTCGTGCAGCTGGGCGCCGAACGGCCGCTTGATTGCGTGCGTCTCGCAGAACAGCATCTCGGTGCTGCCCGGGGCGCTGTACGGCAATCTCGCTCCGAGCGGGATTCTCCTGTTCCCGGTCGAGGGCGGCGAGGCGGTGCGGATCGCCGAGCCGACCGCATACAATCAGAGCCCCGTATTCTCGCGGGACGGCCGGCGACTGTTCTACCTGTCCAGCCGAGACGGTCCTCGCGACGTCTACGTCGTGAATCTCTCGTCGTCGGGACAGCCGCGCGGCACGGCACTGCGCCTTACCACCGGGCTCAACGCGAAGACGATCTCAATCTCCAGTGACGAAAAACGGCTCGCGTACACGGTGTACACGGCACGGGCCAACATCTGGTCGGCGCCGATTCCGGCGAATCCGCCGCCAGGCGGCGTCACGCTCACCGCCGCAAATGCAACGGCCGTCACGCGCGGGAGCCAGGTGATTCAAGGGATGCGCGTGAGTCCTGATGGGCGCTGGATTCTCTACGACTCCGATCTGCGAGGCCACTCCGACCTCTATCGGATGCCGATCGACGGCGGGACACCAGAGGTACTGCTCTCCGATTCCGTCGACGAATTCGCCCCCGATCTGTCGCCAGACGGCACGACGATCGTGTTTCACTCCTTCCGCTCGGGGACGCGCGGCATCGAGACGAAGGCGCTCGACGGCGGACCAATCGAGCAAGTCACGAACACGCCGGCCCAGGAGAGCTACCCCAAGTGGTCGCCGGACGGCCGGTCAATCCTGTTCTACGATCAAAGCGGACCACGCAACGCGCTGCTCGTACGACGTGGCCCCCCCCCCGACGGCAAGTGGTCGGAGCCCGAAGTGCTCGCGACCGGAACGTATCGACCGCAATGGTCGCCCGACGGGCAATCGATCTCGTACATCTCCGCGCCGGCCGACGGCGATCCCGGCGTGTTGATGTTGCTGTCGCTCTCCCGGGGGCCGGCGCGACAGCTCTTCACGGGTCCCCCGCTGGCTTCGCATGCGATCTGGTCTCGCGATGGGCGCACGCTCTACCTCAAGGTTCACGCCGAGCACGGCTTGACCTCATTCTGGAGCGTGAGCGCCCAGGGAGGCAGGCCGCGCGAGCTGCTGCGCTTCGCGGATCCTGAGTGGCAGTCGGTACGCAACGACTTCACCACCGACGGGAAGCGGCTATTCTTTGAGGTCGAGGACCGGCAGAGCGACATCTTTGTCGCTGAGTTGATCTCGCGTTAGCAGTCCCATCTCCTCGAGGAACGTACTCCCGCCCGTATCCCGCCCAAACCGCCGCGCGGCGCGGGTGAGCGTCAGCCGCTCGCGAGCCCGCGTCATCCCGACGTAGAGCAGGCGGCGCGCTTCTTCGATTTCATCCTGGATGTGGTTGGTCGCGGCCTGATAGCCCGGAATCTCGAAGTCCTCGACTCCGACGATGTAGACGCGTGAGAACTCGAGGCCCTTGGTCGCGTGGAGCGTGAGGAGATTGACGCGGTTGTGCGCCTGCGGTGCCGCGTCCTCGGAGGCTGAGAGGGCGACGCGCTCGAGCAGCGCATCGATGCTGTCTCCAAGTGACGCCTTCTCATCGACCAGCGCGCGGAGGCGTGCCACCGCGGATGCGTAGCGCTGCGTGGGATCGCGCTGCGCGCGCAGCCGGGCCATGAGCTTGTGTCCGCCGAGCCGTTCGATGATCTGGTCAAGCGTGGGCATCTCGGGAGTGCGAGTGGCCACGTAGAACTCGAGCGCGTCGCTGTACGGCCCGAGCGCGCGGTACCGCCCAATGTCGAACAGAAGCTGGGGCTCGCCCGCGGCTCGGGGCTCGAGGGCTAATGCAACGGCGAGGTAGTCGAGCAGATCGGCCCTCACCGCTTTCCTCGCCCGCGCCACCCGAAGCTTCTCGAGCTCCCGATAGACGTGCGCCAACGTTACCGCGTCGTCGAGCGCATGATGCGCCCGTCCACAGTCGATGCCGAGGCGGTGGGCAATGTCTTCCTGGGATGCGCTCCCCTGCGACAGCGAGCGCGCGAGGAGCAACGTGTCGTAGAACGTGAGCGTCTCGATGCCAGGTTGTTCCTTGGCAAGACGGCGCAGCACCGGAATGTCGAAGCGCTGGCCGTTGTGCGCGATCAACACATCGTCGCCGACGAACGCGCGGAACCGGGGAAACACCTCGTGGAATGGCGGCGCGCCGGCGACGTCGGCATCGGTGTAGCCATGGACCTGCGTCGCGCGTGGCGAGATCGCACGATAGGGGTTCACCAGCGTGTGGAAGCGGTCCACGATGGCGCCGTTCACAACGCGCGCCGCCCCGACCTCGATGACGCCGCACGTCTCGACGGCGTTGTCGGTCGTCTCGAAGTCAAACGTGACGTAGCGCGGCAGTGTGGTGTCGAGATCGCGGGCATGCATGAGCTGCAAGGCTTTGAAGACGGTCAACGCATCTCGGCCTTGCGTCCGGGCCCTGATGAGCGTGACACCGGGCGGAATGGTCGTGCTGTCGACCTGAAGCTCCTCGGCAAGCTTCACGGCCTCGGGCCACGCCGCAGGATCAGTGAGCTCGTCGTGCCGCTCCTCGAGTTTGTTGCGATA
>Ga0075428_100010912_pt1 | contig 10106 bp, 8 predicted proteins | sample RhiMetdeltSRZDD2_FD_75291 | JGI IMG/M metagenome (GOLD analysis project Ga0075428, IMG submission 75291) | Populus rhizosphere microbial communities from Tennessee, USA - Rhizosphere MetaG P. deltoides SRZDD2 | ecosystem: Host-associated > Plants > Roots > Rhizosphere > Soil | place: USA...
GCGATCTCGGCTTCGACGCTGGCCGAGAGCACGAAGCCTGCGGCGTCCAGCGCTCCGATCCGGGCCGCCAGGTCGTCAGGCAGTGGTGCCGACGCCTTTGCCTCATCGCGATTGACCGCGACGAGCAGCGCCCGGTCGCTCAGGAACCCGTAGCCCCTGAGCGGGCCGCGATCCAACTCGCCGGCCGGCACGCTGCGCAACGGTCGTCCATCATCGAGTACGCTCTTCATCAGCTCGAAGGGCGCTAGCTCTCTCGGTGGTGCGTGCTCCTTGCGCCCGCGCTGCAGGCGCCGCTCGACGAGCTCGAGGTCGGCGAACACGCACTCGAGGTGGAAGGCTTCGAGATCGCGCAGTGGGTTTGCGTCGCCCTCGATCGCTGGATTCTCGAAGTCTCTCAGCACGAGGCACAATGCGTCCTGTTCGCGAATCGGTTGGAGCCCCTTCGGCGTCAGGCCCTTCCGCTCGGCGCCATGCTCGCCCGGGATGTCGCAGAAGCTCATCTCCGCGTACGTCGTCTTCTTCGGAGAAAAGATCCTCGAGAGCGCATCGATCCGCTCGTCAGGCACGCGCACCGCGCCGAGCCGGACCTCCCCTCCATACCCAACGGGAACAGCGAGGCCGGTCATTGTGTTGAAGACGGTCGTCTTCCCGGAGCCCGCGAATCCAACGAGTCCGATCTTCATCGTCGTAACGGTGCGTGTGGCATGGTCGGTAGAATAGCACCCGACGCCGATTGGTGTGTCGCGGCCCTCGAGTCTCGAGCCATGCCACTGTAGGAGGACAGGCCGAGGTCGCTCCGCGTGGACAATCTGCTATAGCGCCGAATCGGCGGCGCCGACCCAAGGCCGCTCTCCGCAAACGCTTACGCGCGACCTCGATGTGGGCCGCCGTTTTGCTTTCGCGCCGCGTGGTTCCTCGACATGGGTTTCTCCGAGAGGGTTCATGCAGTCGCAGGTCTTGCATCTTGGTGTTGCAGCTCTGAGTCAGTCAGTCGCCCCGATGGCACTGTGCGCCGCAGTGCTTTGTGCATCCGAGGCGCGGGCACAGCTGAAAGTGGGCTCGGTGGAGATCGTCACGGGTAGTGCCCGGTCGGGCGCCACGGCGCGAACCGTCCTCACGGCTATTGGCGTCGCCGACCGCATCACACGTGGGCGCACGACTTCGGCGCGGACAGCGTCAGCTGCGCGAGTGCTCCCGACGGCGGAGCGCTACCTCGGCGTTCCGTACCGATGGGGCGGCACGTCGCCGAAGACGGGGTTCGACTGCTCGGGATTCGTGCAGTACGTCTTCGCGAAGCACGGCACTCGGCTGCCGCGGACGTCGCGGGAGATGTCGTCGTCAGGCACGCGTCTCCAGCCCAGATGGTCCGCGCTCGAGCCGGGCGATCTGGTCCTGTTCGCCGAGCCCGGCAAACGCATCAGCCACGTCGCGATTTACGCGGGGAAGAGGCGCATCATTCACGCGAGCGGCAGCGGACGGCGCGTACGCTACGACGCGCTGGATACCAGGCGTGGAAGGTGGTTCGCACGACGTCTCGTCTCCGCCCGGCGCGTCTCGCCGCGTGGCGCGGCGCTCGTGAGCGACCTGCTCGCCCGACACGCGGTCGACGCTGTCGTTGCCAAGCTTCCGCTCGACCCGCCCGACCATGCGCCGCTCCCCTGAGCGCCGCTCGCGAAGGTCATAGCCTGATCTGGCGGACGATGGTCGGATCCTTGATCGACTCGTCGGCCGCGAGCAGGAACGCCTTGCTCAGCACGACGGACAACGTCGCATCGCCCTCGAAGGGGAGGAACAGACGGTCGGCCCCTACCGTCACCGGGTCTCGCGCGGGAACAATGCAGAGATACTGGTCGTTAGGCTCCATCAGGATGTTGCCGCTGCCCAGGTGAATCTTGTACGTGCGGAGCTTCCCGCGCACCACGAGAAAGCGCTCGCTCAACGTGCACTGGCTGGCGATCTTGAGCTTCGGGACGAGGCGCTCGAGGATCGCACGTCGCGTACGTGCCGTCTCGCCCAGCTCGCCGAATGAATAGCTGGCCCAGTAATCACGGAAGCGACCACCGGGGCCGCCGTCCTGCCACGTCGGGTCGTTCCCCACCGATGCGACGCCGACAAAGAGATCGACGTCGCGCATGATCTCGCTGAAGACGAGCGCGGGGATCTCGCTCAGCGGTAACGGCTGGTTGACGCCGCGCGTGCCCGGCCCCATCGCGGAGCTTCCATATCCGCCGCCGCCCGCGTGGGCAAGGTTCTGCGCGGCATCCAGGCGATAGAAGCGCACCTGATCGGTGACCACTCGCAGGAAGGCGCCGCTCTCGTTCGTGTCCGTCCCGTACTCCGTCCCGGCCCCCTCCACCCAGTACTCGGCGCGGAGCCCCCACTGCGGCAGCTCCCGGGACGTGGGTGGATACGTGTCATCCACCATCATGCGCAGCTTGTTCTTCCAGCCGCGCGCCGCGCAGAGGGCGTTGTACTGGTGCTGCCGAAGGACGTGCGCCGCGAACCGGTTGGAGTACGTGTCGGTGTGCCGCTCGGCGTCGGTGAGCAGGTAGACCTCACGGTGGGCCTGCTTGAACGGCTGACGGATCTCGTGGGCCTCGATCCAGCTCCGCCACGCGAGCACATCCTCGATTGGCCGGGCGATCGGGTGCCAGAGCTCCACCTCGCTGTCGTTAGGCAGGTCGAGTGGACGACCTGACACGTCGACTACGCCGTCGCCGGACCAGATGCCGGCGCGTGAGCGGCCGTTCGCGGTGAACGTCCAGATGAGGCGGCGTGCGAGCGTACCGACGAGCGGATGGTCGAGATACCGCTCGCGCCACATGGCCACAGGCCAGCGCTTCTGGAGCAGGAACATAGCGTCGAGTCGTTCGCTCTGCGCCGGCAACATCGACGCGATATCCTTCGCCGCCCCTTGCAGCTCCTTCAACTCTTCCTTGTGATCGCTCTTTACCTTGGCGGGAACGGATTTCTGCGCCTTTCCATCAGCGCGACTCCAGTGGAGCTCCACGTCACGACCGGCTACACGGAGCTCCGCAGTGTATTCGCCATCCGCGAACGTCTCTCGACGAACGCCAACCGATTCGAGCCCGTACGACGGCACCGCCATCTCCTCGATCTGATCGCGCGGGAGCGACAGTGCCTCGGCGGCGCCATTGAATGCCTTCTCGATCTCCTTCTGCGCCGTGCCGAACTTGACGCGGACCTTGAGCATCGCGAGGTGGCCGACGGCTTCGGGCGAGCCCATCTCCGACAGCGCGTAGACTGCAGCGTTGCCAACCTTGATCGCACGCGGCCCGACACCCGGCACCTTGCGATACGCCGAGAGGGCGACGGCGGCGACGGCACGCGTGAGCTCAGGATCACCACCATCAGCGCCATCGCGAGAGAGCGTGGGCGTGAGCCAGACCAGCCCGCGCAGGCACGTGGCGTTCTCCTCGTGCATCACGTCGGCTGCGGATCGCGCGTCGCCGGGAAATGCGCCGAGGCGAGGGATGGAACGGCCCTGTGAAACGCGCGGCAGCCAACGATGGAGCGCCGCCAGGAAGTTGTCTCGCCCAATGTCGGTGATGAGCTTCTCGCCCGTCTTGAGCCACTTTGCCGATGGACGAGCGGCCGTCGCGCCCAGCGCGTGTTTGAGCAGCGCGATCCACGCCTCGCGCTCGCGCCGCGGGAGTCGGGTCAGGTCATCGTTGAGCGCGTCCGTCCACACCTCGCCGGGCACGAGGAAAAACAACCTGCCGTCCCCGACGAGTGCCGTGAGCCGATTGATCTCCGTCGCCAGGCCTAACGGCGGCCCGCCAATCCAGGACGCGCGCAGCAGGTCGAGCACGTATCGCTCGCCTTCCGTCAGCGGCGCTCGAGCGGCCTCCAGCTCGACCTGCTCGACCAGCGCGTCGAAGGCCACCTCGAACGGGCGGCGGTCCCATGGCGCCGCGCGCATCGCGATGTAGAGCAGGAAGTCGAAGACGCCAGCCCGCTCGAGCACGAAGATGCGCTGGACGAGGACTTTCGTAAGCGCCGCGACCGCATAACGCGACTGCCATCCGCCCGGCGTGGCCGTATTGGTTCCTGCAAGGAAGCCCGCCACGTCACGTTCCGCGGCGGCCAGCAGGAACCGACCGGTTGCCGCGGGGTCCATGCGGAGGACCCGATCGCCTCCACGGAGCGTCTCGAGCGTCGGCTCCGCATAGACCCTCGTGCCCACGACTGACGTGAGCATGTCGCTGAGCAGAGCGTGCTCCGATCGGAATGGTGAATCAGCACGGAGGGGAAATCCGTCCGGCTCGAGCGCCTCGGTGGCAACGTCCTCGCTCGCAATGCCGAGATGGCGCTTGATCGGGTGGAGGACCGTGGGGTTCCCAGCCGGAGCAGCGGCTGGAGGCGCCAACGGGGCCGATGGCGAATGGTCGTTAGGCTCGGCGATTTCGGCCGAATCCGGAACGCCGGCTTGGCCAGCCAGGAGCTGCTCGACGGTCGTGCCATGTCGCGCGACGTCCTTGTCATATGCCTCGCGGAGGGCAGCGGCAAATCGCGCTATTCGCCCTGTCAGGGTCTCGCTCGGCGCATGAGCAGCGACGAAGCGCTTGAGCGCCCGCGTGATGTGACCCACGGGCACCGTGTACGTCGACATCCGCTCGGTGCCGATGCACCAGTCGAGGAGCGCGACCAGATCGTCTTCCTCGAATGGCAGCGTACGACGCATGAGGGTCGAAACGACCGTCGCGGCTCGGCGTCTCCGCAGCCAGAGATCCTTCCAGTCCGCACGGAGATGCGGGTTCGCGCGCTCGATGTCCGACTTGCCCTTCGACCGGACTGCATTCGACAACCGATCCCAGTAGGCCGTCTGGACAGCGGCCGCGTGGACGTAGCGCCGCGCAGCTTCGGGCGTCGCCTCGAGCATGATCCGTCCGCTCTTCTGGCTCTTCAACTCGACGTCCTGATACGAATGTCGGTCGTCGAGCGCGGCGACCGCCTCCTCCACCCAGCGCGACACGACCGCGTGTTCCGCGTCGAGTCCGGAGCCGGTTTGGGGAACGAACGGCGAGACCGACGACGAGGCTCGCTGCCACGGCCACCTCACTCAGCCTCCCACGAGCGGCGTCAGCTTCACGAAGCTCACGTGGGTGCTGGGGCTTATCACGATCGTCTCGTCGAGCGCCTCGGCCTGACGATCGTCCACGAGAATGAAGAATCCGTTCCGGCCAAAGGCGTCGACCGCACGCGCGAACTGCGCTTCCCAGTCGATGTCGCGGTTCTTCGGGACCTTGAAGCCGTTGAGCGTGCGCTCGGTGTTGGTGGGCTGCACCAGTCCGCGGAAGACGCCACCCTCTCGCCGGCTTCGGAAGTTGTATTCGCTGACTTCCTGGTAGACTCGCTCGCGGATCAGGTCGCGGACGGTAATGCGTTCGCTCGAGAACTCGAGTGGAAACTCGTGCACGGGCTCACCCGTTGCGGTTTCGTCTCGGATCATCAGGGTCGCGGACACGGCATACCTCGTCAGTTGTCCGTTGATGGTTCTGCAATTTGCGCCCCTACCGGCGCTGCGTGTAGTATCCCGCGAAAGTCAGCGCTCGCATGCTCGAGCCCAGCGTGGGGACGCAGGAGCCGCAAAGGAATGACCGTCACACACAGCGACGCGCAACCTCGAGCCGCAAGCGACCCAGTCGTCGACTGGCTTCTCGACGCCGACCCGTCGATCCGCTGGCAGGTCATGCGCGACCTCACCGGCGCGCTGGCGGAGGCCGTGGCGGCGGAGCGGTCGCGCGTGGCGTCGGAGGGATGGGGCGCACGGCTGCTCGATCTGCAGCGCCCCGATGGCCAATGGGGCGACGGGGTCGCCACACCATTCTGGTGGACGAACATGTACACGCTGGTGTTCCTGCGCGACCTGGGAGCCGATCCCGCCAGCGGGCGGGTGCGAGCGGCGATCGATCTCGTTCGCGAGAGGGTCACCTGGGGGCCCGAATTCGGTGCCTCGCCCTTCTTCGAGGGTGAGGTCGAGCCGTGCATCAACGGCCGCGTGGTCGCGTTAGGTGCGTACTTCGGCCAGCGCAGCGACAGGCTCGTCGATCGGCTGTTGAGTGAACAGCTTGCGGATGGCGGCTGGAACTGCGAGGCGGAGCGAGGCTCGGTGCGGTCGTCGTTCCACACGACGATCTGTGTGCTCGAGGGGCTGCTCGCGTTCGAGCGGGCGTTCGGTACGACGACGGCGGTGAGCGAGGCACGGCGGCGCGGGCAGCATTATCTCCTGGAGCGTCGGCTGCTCCGAAGGTTGTCGACCGGCGAGCTCGTCAGGCCGGAGTGGACGCGGCTCGCGTTTCCTCCGCTCTGGCATTACGACGTGCTGCGCGGGCTCGACTACCTGCGTGCGGCGAGCGTCGAACCCGATCGGCGCGTCGAGGAGGCTGTGGCGAGCGTGCTCGAAAGGCGGCAGAGTGACGGTCGCTGGCTGCTCGACATCCGGCATCGCGACACGCTGTACGAGGAATTCGCTGGCGTGGTCGGCGAGCCGAGTCGGTGGGTCACGCTGCGCGCTCGCCGGGTGCTCGATTGGTACGCGCGGCCGGCCCGCGGCGCCTAACGCGTGGCGAGCTGCTGACAATCCACGGAGGTATTGCGCGTGAGTGAGCCATTTCCCGAGTTCACCTATCATCCGAACCCGCTCGCCACCGGCAGTGTCGTGCCGTCGGACGCGACGTGCCGGTGCTGCGGGCGCGGGCGCGGCTTCATCTACACCGGACCCGTCTACGCCATCGAGGAGCTCGACTCGGCGCTGTGCCCGTGGTGCATCGCGGATGGCAGCGCGGCCGAGCAGTTCGAGGCCGAGTTCGTGGACGCGGCCGCAGTCGGAGGTTACGGCGCGTGGCCGCCCGCACCGCCGGAGGTGGTCGCGGTAGTATCGCTACGGACGCCCAGCTTCAGCGGGTGGCAGCAGGAGCGCTGGTGGACGCACTGCGGCGATGCCGGGGTCTTTCTCGGACCGGCCGGCGCGAGCGAAATCCACGGCGCTTGGGCGGGTGCTATCCCCTCGTTGCGCGCGGACGTCGGCTATGACGATGCGGCGTGGGCCGAGTATGTCGCTGCCCTCGATAAGGATCGCGGGCCGACGGCGTACGTTTTTCAGTGTCGTCACTGCGGACAACTCGGCGGCTACAGCGACATTCATTAGCGGAGTGCTTCTCAGGTGTTGCTAACAGGCGGGAATAGCCTGTCTGGCAGAATTTGGCCGGGAACATGTCCGGATTCCTCGAGTCCACGACACACACGCCGAACGTGACTCCTCGCGGCCTCACCGCGATGCTGCGAGAGGCAGGCGCACTCTCGCAGGGTGCCGTGACGAGCCTCGAGATCACGCAACGCCTGCAGACCACCGTTTCGAATCTGTGCTTCGCGACCCTTACCTACGGCCCCGGAGCGCCCCGGCTCCCGGATAACGTGGTGGTGAAGTGGCCGCTCGAGAGTACCGCGGCGCCGGACAAGGGAGTGCCCGAGCTCGCGTTCTACCGGGAGCTCGCGCCCGACTTGAGCTCTCCGCCCATCGTGCGTTGTGTTGCGGTTGCTCCTTCGCTGAATGGGCCGCGGTGGCTCGTGCTGGAGGACCTCCGCGGCACGCATACGAACCCGCCGTGGCCCGATCCACCATCCCGCTCCGAGGCAGAAGGTGCGGTCTCGGTTCTCGCGCAGATCCACGCCCGGTGGTGGGAGGCCCCGACGCTCGGAGCGGGCGTCGGGACGCTGCACACTCGCGCGAGCCTTCGCGCGATGGTCGATGGCATCGCCAGCAACCTGCCGGGATTCCTCGAGTCGCTGGGTGATACTCTCGCTCCGCGAGATCATCGACTTCTCGAAGCCGTCTTCGGCTCTTCACTCGCTCCCTGGCTGCGGATCGCCGATTCCCGCGCTCTTACCGTGACGCACGGCGACGCGCACACGTGGAACTTCCTTTTCCCGCGTTCGGGAGCGGGCCTTCCCTACCTCGTTGACTGGCAGCTCTGGCACATCGATCTCGGCGCGCGAGATCTGGCGTTCATGATCGCGCTGCACTGGGGCCCTGCCCTTCGGCGGGATCTCGAGCGACCGCTGCTGCAGTTGTACCACGGTCGATTGGTCACAGCCGGAGTCAGCGACTATTCGTTCGAAGAGCTCTGGCTGGATTACCGCCGCTGCGTGGTGCGGAACCTGACGTTCCCGATCATCCTGTGGCGTCGCGGACTGCCGGCGGAGGCGTGGCGCCATCGTCTCGATTGCGCGATTGCTGCCTATCGCGATCTCGACTGCGACGAGCTACTGTCAGATGCGTGTCGCGCAGAACCGCCTAACGCACGCTGACCTTCTGCGCTGACCATGCCTGCGATCTTCAGATTCTTCTGGTTGCTTTGCGCGGTATTCATGAGCGTCAACATCGTGACATCACTGGTCTTCGTGGCGAGCTGGGTCTCCCTGCTGTTCTGGATCTGGCGAGGGCGCGGGGCCGAGTTTCTTGGGCGAGTCGGACCTGCCCTCACGAGCCATCCCTCGTCCGACAGGACGTATTCGCCGGGGCTTGTTCGCGCCTTCATCACCATGCTTGTCGTCATCTCCGCCGTCGGCGCCGGCGTGGCATGGAGGAGCATGCCGGTCTCGCCCGACATGGCCTGCGCGACCGTCGGCAGTTCCGGCTGACCACGAGACGATGCAGCGGGATTCCGTGGAAGCGGCTGCCACGCCACAAGGCGAGCAGCGCGATTGACAGGACAACGGGTCTGACATAGACTGTCTATGTCAGACCCGGCCCAATGAGCGACCCCATCCCGCCAGGCACGCTGGACATGCTGATCCTCCAGACGCTCGCCCGTCTCGAGGAGCTGCACGGGTTCGAGATCGCCGACGCCATTCAGCGCACGTCCGCCGGCGTGCTCCAGGTAGAAGAGGGCTCGCTGTACCCTGCCTTGCAGCGGATGCTCGTGAAAGGCTGGGTGTCGGCCGAGTGGGGGAAGACGCGCGACAATCGTCGCGCACGTTACTACCGCCTCACGGCGGCCGGTCGGAAGCAGCTCGTTCGCGAGAAGGACTCGTACCGGCGCGTGTCCTTTGCGATCGCGCAGATCCTTCAGCCCGCCCCCGAATGACGACGATTCGCGAGCTGCTCCGCCGGCTGCGGTATCTCGCGCGGCGCGAGCACTTTCTGGCCGAGCTCGAGGAGGAGATGCGGCTGCACACCGCCTTGCGCGCGGAGGCCATGCAGGCCTCGGGAATGAGCACGGAGCAGTCGCGCCTCGAGGCGAGACGACGATTCGGGCGCACCACCAACGTGGCGGAGGCGAGTCGCGACATGTGGGGACTCGGGACGCTCGATCAGCTCGCTCAGGACCTTCGCTTCGCCATCCGTCGATTGCGCGCGCGACCCGGATTCACCGCGCCCGTGATCGCCGTGCTCGCGTTAGGTATCGGCGCGACGACGGCCGTTTTCAGTGCCGTGGACGCAGCGATGTTGCGATCCCTGCCCTTCCCACGCGAGCACGAGCTCGTGTCGCTGACGAACGTCCAGGTCCCGTTCGGGCCGGAGAGCAACGAACGGGCCGAGGGGCGCCTGCTCGACCTCGCCGACGTCTTCGAGATGACAACTGTCTTCTCTGGTGCGGCCGCTTATGCATCCGGCGGCCTCAATCTCCCCGATCCGGACCGGCCCGTTCGCGTAAAGGCCGGCGTCGTGTCCGCCACGTTCTTCCAGACGTTAGGCGTCACGCCGCTCGTTGGTCGCACGTTCACCCTCGACGAGGGTCGGCCGGACGGGCCACCCGCCGTCATCCTCTCCTACGCGCTCTGGCAACGGCAATACGGCGGCTCGCCGGTGCTGGAGAAGGTCATCCCCTTGCACGGGCACCAGTACACCGTCGTCGGCGTCATGCAGCCGGGGTTCGATTTTCCCGGCGAGAGCGATCTCTGGATTCCCATGTCGGTGCCCACGACGGATGCGACCTTCGAGCCGTTCCGTGGCTTCCTTCCCTCGCACGTGATCGCGAGAGTGCGGCCCAACGTCTCGAACGAGGCCGCAGCGGCGCAGTTGCTCCTTCGGTGGCGCCAGGTCGTGGAGCCGGCTCGCGGTGCGCAGCGCGACCAGCTGA
>Ga0075428_100010914_pt1 | contig 10105 bp, 7 predicted proteins | sample RhiMetdeltSRZDD2_FD_75291 | JGI IMG/M metagenome (GOLD analysis project Ga0075428, IMG submission 75291) | Populus rhizosphere microbial communities from Tennessee, USA - Rhizosphere MetaG P. deltoides SRZDD2 | ecosystem: Host-associated > Plants > Roots > Rhizosphere > Soil | place: USA...
GAGTAGTCGGTCACCACGTCGCCCGGCATCGGACCCGAGCCGCGGCTGATGCTGCGCACGAGGCGTCCGGTCGCGGGATCGACGAACCACTTGACGGTGCTGCCTTCCGCGCCGATCTCGAGAATGCGCGCATCGACATCACCGATCTTTTCGGTTCCGCCCGCGCTGAACGTGTACTTGGGATTCGAGAGATTCTTGAGCACCGCCAAGAGCTCGACGCGCATATCGGCGAGCATCGCATCGCGCTGCGACGCCGGAATGTCCTGCGTGCCCATCGGTGTGATCGCGAACGCGGCCGCGGGGGACACGACGCGCGTCATCTCGCCCATCGGCAATTTCATCACGACGCGTTGCGCGTCGGGATACCGCGTCAGCGATGTCGCGTCGGCCTGCATTTCGCCCTGCGGCGTTTTCATCGACATCACGCTCGTGCGCTGGATCGCCTGTACCGCATCGACCTTCGCCTTCCCGCCGACGAACGCCGCGACCTTGTTCACCAGCGCCGTCCCCTCGGCATTGCTTCCCGCCGGCGCTTCCTTCTTCGCGCCGGCGTCGGCTTCGGGGATCGTGATGTCGATCGGTGTTACGGGGCCGAGGGAGGAGAGCGGCTTGTCGAAATCCTTTTCCTTGCCGACGACGAGCACCGCCAGCTGATCGGGATGCACGTACTTTTTCGCCACGCGCACGACGTCGTCCGCGGTCACCTTCTGGATCTCCGCCGGATACTTCACGTAAAAGTCGGATGGGAAGCCATAGAACTCGAGCAGCACCTGCTGATTGAGCGCCTTGTCGCGCGTGTCCATCGTGAAGACGAACGCGTTGAGGATCGACTCCTTGGCCAGAGCGAGCTCCTGCGCGGTCACCGGCGAGTTGATCAACTTGTTGACCTCCTCGCGCAGAGCCTGCACGGCTTCGATCGCGGTCGAGCTCTTCGTCGCCATCTCGAGACGCATGACACCGGGATAGTCCCACGGTGCACTGATGCCGCCGCCGACGCCATACGTGAGACCGCGCTGCGAGCGCAGCTCCTTCATGAGACGTCCGGAGAAGCCTCCGCCGAAGATCTCGTTCATCACCACGATGGCGTGATAGTCGGGCGTGCTGCGCTCCGGTCCTCCGGCGTGCACCATGCGGATGTTGGCTTGGGTGACGTCGTCCTTGGCGATGAAGTAGTAGCCCGCCTTCGCCTGCTTGATCGCGGGATCGGGCTTCGTCATCTGCATGCCCTTCGGCCACGAGCTGAAGGTGTCGCGCAGCTTCTTCTCCAGCTTTGCCGTGTCGAAGTCGCCGATGAAGGCGAGGAGGATGTTGTTCGGATGAACGGTGCGCTTGTGGAAGTCGAGCAGATCGTCACGTGTGATCGACGCGATCGTTGCGTACTCGGTCTGCCGCGCATACGGCGAATCCGCACCGTATCCGAGCTTGAGGGCCTCGCGGCTGGCCAGGCTGCCCGGCTCGTCGTTGCGGCGCGAGATCGCGGTGTTCGCCTGCGTCTTGGCGAGATCGATCTTGTCCTGGCGGAACGCGGGATCGCGCAGAAGGTCGAGCCAGATCGGGAAGACCGCGTCGAAGTCGCCCTTCAGCACATCGAGCGAAACGGTCGTCGAATCGCTGTCGCCGCCGGTCTCGACGCGCGCGGCGCGCGCTTCGAGAGACTGATCGAGCTCGTCGCCGGTCTGCTTCTGTGTGCCGCCGGTGCGCCACGCCTGCGCGTAGATTCCGGTCAGTCCGGCTTTGGCCGCGGAAACGTTGCGGCCTCCGCCGCGGACGGTCGCTCTGCCGCGGATGAGCGGCAGCTCGTGATCCTCCTGGAGGAAGATGACCATGCCGTTGCCGAGCTGGATGCGCTTCGGCTGGGGCATCGAAAACTTGCGCAGCGCTGGCGTCTGGATCTCACTCGGATCCTTGACCTGCGCGAATGTGCCGGCTGCGATCAGAAGTGACGCGAAGAATGCGAAGAACCTTCTCATTTCGCGCCTCCTTTCGGGGTCGACTCGATCTTGCCCACGGTGCGATTGTTCGTCGTGAACGTTGCGTTCGCGACGCGCTTGATGTCGGCGGCGGTCACTTTGTCGATGCGCTCGACCTCGCGGAACAGCTCGCGCCAGTCGCCGCGCAGCGTCTGATACGTCGCCAGCTGCTCGGCCAGTCCGGAGTTTCCTGTTAGGCCGCGAATGAGGCCCGCTTTCACGCGCGTCTTCACCGACTGCAGCTCATCGGCCGGCACGTCTTCCGCCTTGAGCTTCTCCACCTCCGCGCGGATCGCTTCTTCGAGCTCCGCGGGCGTGTGTCCCGGCGTCGTCACGCCGTAGAACGTGAAGAGATTCGGATACTTCTCGCCGGGGAATCCATTGATGCCCGCGGCGGCCGCGGCGATCTTCTTGTCGCGCACGAGTGATTTGTAGAGACGCGACGTGCGTCCGCTGGACATGAGCATCGAGATGACGTCGTACGCGGCGTTGTCGGGGTGCGCGGCTTCGGGCCGGTGATAGCCCTCGAGGTAGATCGGCTGCGAGGCCTCGCGCAGCGTGACGACGCGCTCGGCGATCTGCGGCGGCTCGACCGTGCGCAGCGAGGCCGGAACGGGCGCTTTCGGAAGGCGGCCGAAGTATTTGTCGATGACCGGCCACGCTTCTGCGGGATTCACGTCGCCGACGATGGCGATGACCATGTTCGACGGGACGTAGTACTTCTTCGCGAACGCTTCTGCATCGCTCGCGGAAAAGCTGTGCAGGTCCGAAGGCCAGCCCACGCCGGCGTAACCGTAGGGATGCGCGGTGAAGGCCGCGGCGAGAAACTGCTCGATCAACCGGCCGAACGGGCTGCTCTCGATGCGCATGCGCCGCTCTTCGAACACGACGTCGCGCTCTTTGTAGAACTGCCGGAACACCGGATGGCGGAAGCGCTCCGACTCGAGGTACGCCCAGAGCTCGAAGCGATTCGAGGGGAGCGAGAAGAAGTACGCGGTGATGTCGGACGCGGTGAAGGCGTTCATGCCGACGCCGCCCGCGCGATCCACCACTTCGCTGAATTCGTTGTCTTGGACGAATTTGTCCGCCTCGGCGATCGCGTCTTTCCACGCTTTCTCGAGCTCTTTGATCTTGTCCTCGTTGCGTCCGGTCTCTGCGCGCTTCGCCTGGTCGTACGCGGCGTACGCCTCCTCGACGCGCTCGAGCGCTTTCTGTTCCGCGGTCGGATCGGTCGTGCCGATGCGATCCGAGCCCTTGAACGCCATGTGCTCGAACATGTGCGCGAGCCCGGTGATCCCGGCGACCTCCTGCGCGGATCCGGTGTTGACGACCGTGGCGTACGAGAACACGGGCGCGTCGCGGCGCTCGAGAATGATGACCGTGAGCCCGTTGTCGAGCTTGCGCATCTGCGTGCGCTTCTCGAACGAGGCGAGATCCTGCGCCGAGGCGATGACCGTGGCCAGGATCAGCAGGACGAACAGCGTGTGTCGAACTGCTCTCATTCATGACCTCCTTGTTTTGGATGTGAGACGCTTGGGAAAACGGCGGGTATTGTATCGACGAGGAGTCTCAAAGTCTGAAAGTCTCAAAGTCGCAAAGACTTTGAGACTTTGAGACTCTGCGACTAATCTCCGGCCATGCCCCGCACGACTGCGACGACCGTCGATGCTTATCTGAAGGAACTGCCAGCGGAGCGGCGCGCCGTCATGTCGCAGATGATCGACCTCGTCCGCCGCAACATCCCGAAGGGATATCGCGAGTCGATGAACTTCGGGATGATCAGCTACGAGATTCCGCTCGAGACCTATCCCGGCACGTCCAACGGCCAGCCGCTCCCGTACCTCGCGCTCGCGGCGCAGAAGAATTACTACGCGCTCTACCTCATGGGCGCGTACAGCGATGCGAAACAGCGCGAGACGCTTCAGACGGCGTTCGCGAGATCCGGCAAGACGATGGACATGGGCAAGTCCTGCCTTCGCTTCAAGAACCCGGAAGACCTTCCGCTGAAAGAGATCGGTAAGATCATCGCGAGCATGCCGCCGAAGAAATTCATCGCGATCTACGAGTCGGTGCCGCGGAGGAAAACCAGAAACTAGAAACCAGAAACCAGAAACCAGAAGAACCAGGCGGAGCCCTTCTAGCTTCTGGTTTCTGGTTTCCTCACGGCACGTTCCCGGGCGGGAAGCCGAACGACATCCGGATCGCGGAGTACTCCTGCGGCACGGAGCCGTCGCGCGCGCGAATCGTGAGCGGCGGTTCGACGAGTGCGCGATAGGTCGCCGGAATGTCCTCGGCCCGTGACGCGGCGAAGAGTGTGATCAGCGGAGGCTCGCCTTCTTTGAACACGACATCGCGTCGTCGCACCAGCCGGAGTTGCGCGTCGTCGATCGCTTGCAGCGCGCGATCGAGTTGCACGGTCGGAAAGACGAACGCGAAGACGCCGCCCGGTCCGAGGATGCGCGATGCCGCGCGCGCGTAGTCGGCGACCGATCCGCGGACTTCGATGCGCGCGGGAATCGCTTGCGGATGGTCCGCCTCCGTGGCCGTGCCCGCCGGCCAGTAAGGCGGCGATCCGGTGACGAGATCGAACGGCGCCTCATGCGCGAGAATCGTCTCATCGCGCAGATCGCCGTGATAGAGCGTGAAGCGCGATTCGAGTCCGTTGTAGCGGATGCTCTTGCGTGCGAGACGGATCGACATCTCCTGCGCCTCGACGGTGCAGAACGTCGCCCCCGGCAGGCGCCACGCGGTGATGATCGCGACCGAGCCGATGCCGGATCCGAGGTCGGCGGCCCGATCGACGCGCGGCGCGGAGATCGTCGCGTACCACGCGGTCAGCACGTCGTCGGTCGAGTAGCGATGGCCTTTCTCGTATTGAAAGATGCGGAAGTGCCCGCAGATGTAATCGCGCGTCTCGCCCACGCCGGCCTCGATGCCGCCCGGTGGAATCGGGCCGGGACGCCGCCAGCCGCGGTAGGAGAGGTCGTCCATCATCGACCTTGCTAAGCTACCGCAAATGGCGACGAAACTCGTCTGGACCTCCGATCCTGAAGAAGCGAAGCGGCTGCGCGAATCCGGCAAGCTCGATGCGCCGAGCGATGTCGAGCCTTCGAAGCAAACGATTCACGTCGCGATCGATCGCAAGCGTCGCGCGGGGAAGACGGTCACGGTCGCGCGCGGGTTTCAGCACAAGCCGGAAACGCTCGCCAGTGTCGCCGCGACGCTGAAGAAAAAATGCGGCGCGGGCGGGACGGCAAAGGATGACGAGATCGAGATTCAGGGCGATCATGCCGCGAAGGTGGCGGCGGAGTTGGAGAAGCTTGGGTATGGCGTGAGGCGATGAGTTGCGAAGGAATGGTGTTGGGTGTTGGGTGCTGGGTGTTGGCGGTGCATTGCCCGAAGCCACAAATCCGCCAGTACCCAACAGCCAGCACCCAGCACCATCAACATCATGACATGTGACGATGTTCGGAAAGCGCTCGAAGCACACGGGCTCCTGCTCATGCAGGACAAAGTACTTCCCAGCGTCGCGGGTCTCATCACCGGCGAATCGTTGTCGTCGTCGTGGTGGTCGCATCCGAAAGGACAGGAGATCTTCCGCTGCCTCGATCTTCTCTCCGACGATCCCGACGTCCTCACCACGCGTCTGATCGGCGGCAAGGTCACGTTCGTTCATCGATCGCTGTGGCGTCCGTTTCTCTCGATCGCCACAGCGAACGAGCCCTGGCAGACGCGCGGACTCTCCGCGCCGGCGCGTGCACTTCTCAAATCCGTTCCCACGATGGCGAAAGGTCCGGCGGTTCGCGAGCTGCAGGAGCGCCTGCTCGTGCGGGCGATGGAAGTGCACACGGAAGCAGGCCGTCACGAGATCCGCGTCGACGCGTGGCCGAGGGTGAAACGCGCGATGCCTGCCGAGGCGGCGCGTGCGGAGATCGAGCGCGCGGCGGCGGCGATCGGCGCGTTGCCGAGGACGCTTCCGTGGAATCGCCTCTGAGCACGTGACATGCACTGCCATTTTTCATGGCAGAAACAGGCGCGGACATCCTCATCGACACACTTCTCGACTTCGGCGTCGAGGTCGTCTTCGGCCTTCCGGGCGACGGCATCAACGGAATCATGGAGGCGCTTCGCGTGCGGCAGGATCGCATCCGCTTCGTGCAGGTGCGCCACGAAGAATCCGCGGCGTTCATGGCTTGTGCGTACGCGAAATACACCGGCCGGCTCGGCGTGTGCGTCGCGACCTCCGGACCCGGCGGCATTCATTTGCTGAACGGCCTGTACGACGCGAAACTCGATGGGCAGCCGGTGCTCGCCATCACCGGCCATCACTATCACGATCTCATCGGCACGTTCGCGCAGCAGGACGTCGATCTCGACAAGCTCTTCGACAACGTCGCGCAATACAGCGTGCGCGTGATGAGCGCGGCGCACGTGGAGAACGTCGCGAGTCTCGCCTGCCGCATGGCGCTCTCGTATCGCTGCGTGACGCACATCAACTTTCCGGTGGATCTTCAGGAGCAGAGCGCGGCGAAACGGTCGAAGCGGAACGTCGAGCATCACGTGTCCGAAGTGCTGGCGCGCGGCGGAGGAGTTCCGTGCGACGAAGATCTGCAGCGCGCGGCGGAGATCCTCAACGCAGGCGAGAAAATCGCGATCCTCGCGGGCCGCGGCGCGTTAGGCGCGGGCGACGAGGTCGAGCACGTCGCGGAGATTCTCGGCGCGCCGGTCATCAAGCCGCTGCTCGGGAAGGGCGTCATTCCCGATGACAGTCCCTACACCACCGGCGGCATCGGTCTCCTCGGCACGCGTCCTTCGAGTGACGTCATCGAGGGCTGCGACACGCTGCTCCTGGTCGGCACGTCGTTTCCGTACATCGAATTCCTGCCGAGTCCCGGACAGGCGAAAGCGGTGCAGATCGACAGCGATCCGGTGCGCATCGGTCTTCGCTATCCGATCGATGTCGGTCTCGCCGGCGACGCGCGCCGCACCTTGCAGAAGCTCGTTCCTCTGCTGCAGCGAAACGCCAATCGCGCGTTTCTCGAGAAGGCCCAGGAGAAGATGGAGGAGTGGCGTGCGCTGATGGACGAGCGCGCGTCGCGCATGGACAAACCGCTCAAGCCGCAGACGCTCGCGGCGATGCTCTCCAAACAGCTCGCGAACGATGCGATCGTCTCCTGCGATTCGGGAACGATCACGACCTGGTTCGCGCGACACATCCAGGCGCAGCGCGGACAGATGTTCTCCTTGTCGGGAAATCTGGCGACGATGGCGTGCGGACTGCCGTACGCGATCGCCGCGCAGATCGCCCATCCGTCGCGGCAATGCATCGCGTTCATCGGCGATGGAAGCATGGCGATGCTGATGGGCGAGCTCGCGACCGCGGTGAAGTATCAGCTTCCGATCAAGATCTTCGTGCTCAAGAACAACACCCTCGGCATGATCAAGTGGGAGCAGATGGTGTTCCTCGGCAATCCCGAATACGGATGCGAGCTCGAGCCGATCGACTTCGCCGCCGTCGCCCGCGCCTGCGGCGCGACGGGTCTGCGACTCGAGGAACCGAGCGACTGTGCGAAGGTGATCGAGCTCGCGCTGATCACTCCCGGCCCCGTCGTGGTCGACGCCATCGTCGATCCCTACGAGCCACCGATGCCGCCCAAGATCAAACCCGAACAAGCTCTCCATCTCGCGGAAGCATTGGCCAAAGGCGAGCCCGCGCGCGGTCGCATCGTCAAGACGATCGTGGAGGACAAGATCAAGGAGATGGTGTGAGCGCTCTTTTCTCTCTCCCCGCTGCGCGGGGAGAGGGTTAGGGTCTTCCGACCGCGTGAGCGACAGGGTTAGGTCCGCAGGCGCGGACGCGATCGCGCAAGCGTCGAGATGTCGGGGTTAGAAAAGCGAGCGATCGCGACCAGCTGTAACGCTGTACGTCCTTCCCGCACTACTCATGAGGAGGTGCACGCCATGGCGACCGTGACGATCGAAATCGATATCGATGCCGATGGAAATCCAACTGTCAGTCCGAATCCCGCGCGCGTGGCAAACGGCGACGTCGTGAAGTTTCACGTGAATTCCAATGCTCATGGAGGCGGGCGGCTCAAGGTCACGTTTCCGGGAAGTACGGACAGTCCGTTCGGGAATCCGGAGCTCGATCTCGCGGCGGAGATCAGCGGTCCGGAGCGTTGTCTCGAGCTCAGTCCCAATGCCGCTCCGGCCCGGTGGCCCGAGGGCGCAACGCGGTACCGGTATCGTGTTGCTTTCGAGGGCAGTCCACTCGTGAGCATCGAGGGCGTTCTGGAGAACGCCGACATCGTTGCGATCGACAAACGTCTGACCGGATGGCTCGATCGCTTCGATCGCATCGACCGCCGCCTCGGCATCTCGCTCATCGCGCAACTCTTCGCGGATGCGAAAGAGCCCGATCCCTGCCGCGAAGAGATCGTGACCACGATCTCCGGCGAGTTCAAATACGCGACCATCGATCAGAACGCCGACTGCGGATCGCCGTCACCATCCGACAAGGCGGAAGCGGACTCCAATGCGCGCGACAATCTGCGGGCGTACGGCGTGACCTGGTGCGGCAAAGGGAGCTGCGCGCCCGGGCAAGGGCAGTGCAAACCGCGCCTCAGCGAGATTCGCAACGTCAGCTATGCGACAGAAAGCCGGCCCGCGCCCGAGGCGAAAAAGAACTGCTTTGTGGTCGCAACGATCAGCGGAAAAGTGTCGTGTCGCTGCGAGTGAATGTGCGATGCGCTACAACTGGCTCGGATCCAATTTCACGATCTCCCCGAGATCGAGCTCGCGAATTCCGGGCTCGATCTTTTTGAGATCGCCCACCACGATCCAGATCAGTTCTTCGGGATGCACGATCTTTTTGCCCGCGCTGTTGAGATCCTGCTCGGTCAGCGCCCGCACGTTGCGCGCGTAGTTCGCGTAGTAGTCCTCGGAGCGTCCGAACATGATCATCCGGATCGCCGCCGAGGTGAGGGAGCTGAGGGTCTCGAACGCGCCTGGGAGGCGCATCGTCTGATTGCGCATCGTGCTCGCGAACTCGTCGCCCGCGATCGGACGCTCGCCGGCGACGCCGCGAATTTCCTTGAGCACTTCGACGATCGACTCCTTCGTCTTGTCCGTCTGCACCGGTGCCACGACGACGAACGGCCGCTGTGCGCGCGCGTCCTGCACGTATCCCTGCGTGCCGTAGCTCCAGTGTTTGTCGAGTCGCAGATTGCGATTGAGGCGCGAGGTCGCGATGCCGCCGAAATTGCGCATCACCGTCTCGACCGCGAGATCCTCCGTCAAGCCGCCGGGCTCGGAGATGTGTGTGGCCACGATCACCGACTGCGGCGCATCCGGCCGGTCGATGAGATACACCTTCTTGCCCGCGGTGCGCGCAACGGTGTCGATCTTCTTGGCCGGCGCCTGACCGGCCTTCCACGACGCGAACGCGCGCTCGAGCTCCGGCACGATGTCCTTCAGCGTCGTGTCGCCGACGACGATCATCGTGCTGTTGTTCGGATGAAACCACGCGCGATGCCAGGCCACGAGATCGTCGCGCTTCAGCGCGAGCAATGTCGGCTGATATCCCGAACCGGTGAGCGGTTTGCCGTACGCATGCGACTCGCCGTACAGCAGGCGCGGAACGATGCGAATCGCCGACGTCGTGGGCTGCGATTGCTCCTGCGCGATGCGCTGCGCGCGCTGCTGCGTCAGCAGCGCGACTTTGTCCTGCGGGAACGCCGGGTGAAGGATCACGTCGGCGAACACGTCGAGCGATGCGCGAAGGTTCATCGGCAGGGTGTCGAGATCGACGTACGACAGATCGAGGCCGTTCGTCGTCGAGATCCGCGCGCCTAACGCGTCGAGCTCATCGACGATGCGGAACGCGTCGCGCGTCGTCGTCCCTTCATCGAGCACATCGAGCGCGAGCCCTGCGAGTCCCGCCTTCGATGCGGGATCGGTCGAGTGTCCCGCATCGACGGCCAGCGTGAGATTGATCAGCGGCACGCTGTGACGCTCGAGCAGCATGACCTTCATGCCGTTCGAGAGCGTCGTGCGCTGCACCGCGGGGAACTTCACCTCGGGCGCGTCGCCGAGCGACGGCAGCGTCTTGCGATCGACATCGCTCTTGCCCGGCG
>Ga0075428_100010917_pt1 | contig 10104 bp, 8 predicted proteins | sample RhiMetdeltSRZDD2_FD_75291 | JGI IMG/M metagenome (GOLD analysis project Ga0075428, IMG submission 75291) | Populus rhizosphere microbial communities from Tennessee, USA - Rhizosphere MetaG P. deltoides SRZDD2 | ecosystem: Host-associated > Plants > Roots > Rhizosphere > Soil | place: USA...
GGCGTGGGCGGCTATGCGCGGCCGATGCCGGCGGACTGGATGCGCCGCCAGGCCGAAGCCGTGCACCAGCGCGCGCTGCAGGCGGATGTGGTGATCACTACCGCGTTGATTCCCGGGAGGAAAGCCCCGGTACTGATCAAGGAGTCCACGGTGAAAAACATGAAACCCGGCGCCGTGATCGTCGACCTGGCGGCGGAGCAGGGCGGCAACGTCGAGGGCATCGAGCGGGGCAGGATCGTGGTCAAGCACGGCGTCAAGCTGATCGGCCTGGAGAACCTGCCGGCCTCGGTGCCCGCCGACGCCTCGGCGCTCTACGCGCGCAACCTCCTCAACATGCTCAACCTGATGCTCGACGCCAAGACCGGCGCGCTGAACATCGACCGCGCCGACGACATCATCGCCGGCACGCTGGCGTGCGTGGACGGCGCCGTGCTGAAGAAAGGCCAGGCATGACCGGAACCCTCGACCCCACCGTTCTCAACCTGATCATCTTCGTGCTCGCCGTGTTCGTCGGCTACCACGTCATCTGGAACGTGACCCCCGCGCTGCACACGCCGCTGATGAGCGTCACTAACGCCATCTCCTCGGTCATCATCGTCGGCGCCGTCCTCGCGGCGGGACCGGCGCAGATCGACTTCGGCTCGCTGATGGGAACCGCGGCGGTGGCGCTTGCTGCGGTCAACGTCGCGGGTGGTTTCCTCGTCACCCGGCGCATGCTCGAGATGTTCAAGAAGAAGAAGAAATGAGCGCCAACCTCGTCGCCCTCTGGTACCTCGTCGCCTCGGTGTGCTTCATCCTGGCGCTGAAGGGCCTGTCGAGCCCGGAGACGGCGCGGCGCGGCAACGCCTTCGGCATCGCCGGCATGGCCATCGCGCTGCTGGTGACCTGCGCGGTGGTGGCGAAGGCGGGGCGGCTCGACCTCGTGCTGCTGGCGATGCTCGCCGGCGGGCTGATCGGAGCGCTCGCCGCCAACAAGGTGCAGATGACGCAGATGCCGGAGACGGTCGCCGCCATGCATTCGCTGGTCGGCCTCGCCGCGGTGCTGATCGCCTTCGCTGTGGTCAACAACCCGGTCTCGTTCGGCCTGCAGGCGCAGATTCCGACCGGCAACAAGCTGGAACTCTTCATCGGCACCTTCGTCGGCGCCATCACCTTTTCCGGCTCGATCATCGCCTTCGGCAAGCTCGCCGGCCTGGGCAAGAGCTTTCGCCTCTTCTCCAGCGCGCCGGTGGTCTTTCCCGGCCAGCACTGGCTCAACCTGGGGCTCGCCCTGGTGATGGTCGGCTTCGGCGTCGCCTTCTTCCTCTCGCCGGACAAGGCGTGGACGCCGTTCATCGTCATGACCGCCATCGCCTTCGCCCTCGGCGTGCTGATCATCATTCCGATCGGCGGCGCCGACATGCCGGTGGTGATCTCGATGCTCAACAGCTACTCGGGCTGGGCCGCCGCGGGCATCGGTTTCTCCCTCAACAACTCGATGCTGATCGTCGCCGGCTCGCTGGTCGGCTCCTCCGGCGCCATCCTCTCCTACATCATGTGCAAGGCGATGAACCGCTCGTTCATCTCGGTGATCCTGGGCGGGTTTGGAGCGGCCGAAGGATCGGCCGCGCAGGGCGGCGCGGACAAGACCGTGCGCTCGGGCGCCGCGGACGATGCGGCGTTTCTGATGTCTAACGCCGAGAGCGTAATCATCGTTCCCGGGTACGGGCTGGCCGTGGCGCGGGCGCAGCACGCGGTGAAGGAGATGGCGGAAAAGTTGCGCGAGAAGGGCGTCAACGTGCGCTACGCTATCCACCCCGTGGCCGGACGCATGCCGGGCCACATGAACGTGCTGCTGGCGGAGGCCGAAGTGCCCTACGACCAGGTGTTCGAGATGGAGGACATCAACGGCGAGTTCGGCACCACCGACGTGGTGCTGGTGCTCGGCGCCAACGACGTGGTGAATCCGCTCGCCTACGAGAAGGGCAGCGCCATCTACGGCATGCCCGTGCTCGACGCGCACAAGGCGCGCACCGTGCTGGTGAACAAGCGCAGCATGGCCTCGGGCTATGCCGGGCTCGACAACCCGCTTTTCTACCTGGACAAGACCATGATGGTGTTCGGCGACGCGAAGAAAGTGGTCGAGGAAATCGTCAAAGCGCTGCACTGAGGAGGTCCGCATGCAGGAGCTTTTCTGGTTCCTGCCCGAATGGCCGCCGCTGCTGGGGGACTTGGTGGTCTTCGGCGCGCTGCTCGTCGCCGGGCTGCTCGGCGGCGAGCTGGTCAACCGCTGGCTCGGGTTGCCGCGCATCACCGGCTACGTGCTGAGCGGGGTCGCGTTCGGTCCGCACGCGCTCGGCCTGGTGCAGGCGCCGATGCTCGACGACACGCGCGTGGTGGTCGATCTCGCGCTCGGCCTCATCATGTTCGAGCTCGGCTCGCGCCTCGACGCGGAGTGGCTGTCGCGCAACCGCTGGCTGTTCCTCGCCGCGCTGGCCGAGAGCCTGGGTGCGTTCTTCGCCATCTATGGCGGCCTGCTCTGGTTCGGCTACCCCCCACTGCTCGCCGGCTGCGCCGCGGCGGTGGGCACCGCCACCTCGCCCGCCGTGGTGAGCCTGGTGGCCTACGAGCTGCGCGCCTCGGGCCAGATCACCGAGCGCATGCTCCTTTTCACGGCGGTCAACTGCGCGGTCGCCTTCGTTGCACTCATGCTGCTGCTGCCGCTGGTGCACCTCGAGCACCGCGCGGACTGGCGCTCGGCGCTGCTGCATCCGATGTACCTGCTGTTCGGCGCCGCGCTGCTCGGCTTCTTCGCCTGCCAGCTGATGCTGGTCATCGCGCGCTGGCTGGGCAAACGTGAAGACCGCCAGTTCGTGCTGCTGATGGCGTTCATCGTGCTGGTGGTGGGCATCGCCCGCTCAGTGGAAGTGACCGTGGTGGTGGCGCTGCTCACCCTCGGCGTGCTGGCGCGCAACCTCGACACCGACCACGTGCTACTGCCGCTGCGCTTTGGCTACGCGGGACAGGCGCTGTTCGTCATCCTCTTCGTCATCACCGGCGCCAGCCTCGATTTCGGCCTGCTTGCGCCCGCGTCGGCGGTGGCCGCGGCCTTCATCGTCCTGCGCTTCCTCGGCAAGGCAGCCGCCATCCTTGCTTTTGGCGGAATCTCGGGACTGCGTCCCGGCGGCGCCGGCCTCCTTTCACTCTCCCTGCTGCCGATGTCGGGCCTCGCGGTGATCATGGTGTGGGACACGGCGGTCCTCTACCCATCTTTCGGCATGGAGCTCGCCGCGGTGGTGCTCTCGGCGGTGACCATCCTCGAGCTGTTCGGCCCGCTTGCCACCCAGATCGCGCTCAAGCTGGCGGGCGAGGCGAGCGCGGAGTCGACCAAGCCCCCGGCATGAGCGAGGCCCAGTTCAAGGTCTCGACGCCGGCGAGCGTTGGCGTCGAGCTCGAGCTGCAGTTGGTGCGCGCGCACGACTGGGACCTCGCGCACGCCGCGGGCGACCTGCTGTCGCGGCTGGAAAAGCGCAAGGTCGCCGGCGCGGTGAAACCCGAGATCACGCAGAGCATGATCGAGCTCAACACCGGGGTGCACGCGCGCTGGGCCGAGCTGCGCGACGAGCTGCAGGCGACGCGCACCGCGGTGGTGGAGGAGGCGGGCGTTCTCAACCTGCGCGTGTGCGGCGGGGGCTCGCACCCCTTCCACGACTGGAGCGACCGGCGCATCTTCCCCACCGAGCGCTTCAAGCAGGTGCTGGAGCGCTACGGCTACCTCGCCAAGCAGTTCACCGTGTTTGGCCAGCACGTCCACATCGGCTGCGCGAGCGGCGACGACGCCATCCACCTCGCGCACATGCTGACGCGCTACGTGCCGCACTTCATCGCGCTCTCCGCCGCTTCGCCCTACTACCAGGATGAGGACACCACCTTCCAGTCCTCGCGCCTCACCGCGGTGAGCGCGTTCCCGCTCGCCGGCCACATTCCCTTCGTCAAGGACTGGGCGGAGTTCCTCGAGTACTTCGAGCGCATGAAGTCCTACGGCATCGTCGAGAGCATGAAGGACTTCTACTGGGACATCCGCCCCAAGCCCGAATACGGCACGGTCGAGATCCGCGTCTTCGACACGCCGCTCAGCGTCGAGCGCGCGGCGCTGCTCACCGCTTACGCGCAGGCGCTGGCCGCGCACCATCTCCACGATCGCTCGCGGCAGCCCGCGCGCGCGATCTACCTCGTCAACAGCCACAACCGCTTCGAGGCCTGCCGTTACGGCCTGCGCGGCACGCTGGTGGATCCGTTCACGGGCGGGAAGAAAAAGATCGGCGACGACATTCTGGAAACCATGGCCGCCGTACGGCTGCGCGCCGCCGGCCTGGTGTCGACCGAGGCGCTCGATGCGCTGGCCGCCGACGTGCGCAGCGGCGCGACCGACGCCGACTGGCTGCGCAGCCGCATGGGCCCCAAGGGCTCGCTTGCCGACGTGGTGCGCGCCGCCGCCGAGCGCTGGGCCGGCCGGCTATGAGCCCGCGACCACCGCGATCTTGCTCTCGACCGCGCTCACGCCGCTGACCCCGGCTGCGATTTCCCGCGCCCGGCTGTGCTCCGCCGCGGTCGGCACGGTGCCCCACAGGCGCACCGTGCCGCGCGAGGCGGTGACGTCGACACCCTGCGCGTTGAGGCGCGAATCGGCGTCGAGCGCCTTCTTCACGCGCGCCGCGAGCGCCTTATCCGGGTCGGGCTTGGGCACCTCGGGTGCGGCGGTCACGGGCTTGGCCGGCTCGACCGGCGCCAGGGCGGGCTGCGCCCCAGCGGATGAGGGCGCGGCGGGCTGAGGCGCCACGGCAACGGGCTTCGGCTTGGGGCTTTCGCCGCATCCGGCCACAAGCACGAGGATCAGACAGGCGGCAAGGATTCGCACGGGACCTCCTCCTGCCACTGACCCGGCGCGCATCCAATAGTTCACGCTTCAGGCTTCGATCAGCAACCCGAGCTTGCGCGCCAGCCAGCGCGTGGTGGTGGCCTGGATGAGGATGGTCATCAGCACGGCAATGAAGGTCACCGCGGCGATGATGTCGGCGCCCGGCGCTTTCATGCCGACCAGCAGGCCGGCGAGCGCGGCGGGGATCACGCCGGTCTCGCGCGTCCAGCACATGAACAGCATCTCCTTGAAGCTCCAGCGCGCGCGTCGGTCGGGCCAGGCGCAGGCAAACACCGTGAGCGGACGCGCCACCAGCATGAAAATCGCGATCACGGCCGCGCCGCCCACCAGGTAGCGGTTCATCAGGGCGAAATCCACCTGGGCGCCGAGCAGGATGAAGATGAACATGCGCATGATCAGCGCCGTGGTCATGACAAACTCCTCCAGCCGCTCCTGCTCTTTCGCCTCCATGGCGAAGCCGAAGGCGTCCTTGTTGCCGAGGACGATGCCGAAGGTGAACACCGCCATGAAGCCGCTCGCCTGAAGCTTGTCGGCGCCGAGGTAGGCACCGATCACCGCCATCAGCGTCACCAGGGGAGCGTACTCGGCGAGAAAGGCCATCTTCTCGTGCGCGATGAACAGCGCCGCGAGGTAGCCCAGAGCGCCGCCCACCACCATGCCGAACAGCGCCTGCTTGCCCAGGTCGGCGAACGCCGCGCCGACGGAGAATTCGCCCGCACCGGTGGCGACCGCGAGCACGGCGAAGGTCAGGATCGCCCCGGTGGCGTCGTTGAGCGCGGATTCGCTCATCACCGTCTGCGCCACGCGCTCGCGCACGCGCACCTGGCGGAACACCGGCACCAGCGTCGCCGGGTCGGTCGAGGCGATCGCCGCGCCGAGGAGCAGCGCGACCATGAACGGAATCGCCAGCAGGTAGTAGGCGGCGACGGCGGTGATCACGCCGGTGATCACCACGCCGATGGTGGCGATGACGACGATGGTGATCCAAACCTCCTTCAGCACCGCGAGGCGCAGCGAGGCGCCGCCATCGAACAGGATGTAGCAGGCACCGAAAATAAGGATGATCTGGTTGAGCGCGGAGTCGGCCTTGATGCTCACCGCACCGGCCAGCTCCGGGCCAAGCACGATGCCCACGAGGAGATAGACCACCACGTCGGGAATGCCCAGCCGGCGGGCGAGCAGACCGCCGAGCATGCCTGCGGCAAGGATGAAGCCGCACGCGAGAAGCACGTGCTTTGCGGTTTCGATCGCTACCGACGAATCCAACGCCTCCCCCCTCTTTTAGCCGATTATGGCAGGCGGACTAAACACCCGCCGCGAGCCATTATTCCGCATCGTGAGAGAGCCTTGCGGCTGCTCGGAGCAGGGGTATAGAATCCTTGCGCTTTGCAGGGATTCCCCGTAGGGCCTCAAGCGCCCTGCTCATAACTAAAGTCCAAGAGCGAGGAGACAACATGAGCACCCAGCAGTCGAAACCAGTATCCCGCCGCAAATTCCTGACGGGCGCCGCTGTGGCCGGTGGCACGGCCGCACTCGGCTTCCCGATGATCGTCAAGGCACAGGGGCCGATCAGCATGCGCTGGCAATCCACCTGGCCGGCGAAAGACATCTTCCACGAGTACGCCAACGACTTCGCCCGCAAGGTGAACGACATGACCGGCGGCGACCTCAGGATCGAGGTGCTGCCCGCCGGCGCGGTCGTGCCGGCGTTCGGCCTGCTCGACGCGGTGACCAAGGGCACGCTCGACGGCGGCCACGGCGTTCTCGTCTACCACTACGGCAAGCAGAACGCGCTCGCGCTGTGGGGCTCCGGCCCGGCGTTCGGCATGGACGCCAACCAGCTCCTCTCCTGGCACAAATACGGCGGCGGCAAGGACCTGCTGAACAAGCTCTACGCCTCCATCGGCGCCAACGTCGTCTCGTTCCCCTACGGCCCGATGCCGACGCAACCGCTCGGCTGGTTCAAGAAGCCGATCCAGAAGCCCGAGGACTTCAAGGGTCTCAAGTTCCGCACGGTGGGCGTGTCGATTGACGTGTTCACGGGTCTCGGCGCGGCGGTGAACGCGTTGCCCGGCGGCGAGATCGTGCCGGCGATGGACCGCGGCCTGCTCGACGCGGCCGAGTTCAACAATGCCACTTCCGACCGCATCCTCGGCTTCGCCGACGTCTCCAAGGTGTGCATGCTGCAGAGCTACCACCAGAACGCCGAGCAGTTCGAGATCATGTTCAACAAGACGAAGTTCGACGCCCTGCCGGCGAAGATGAAGTCGATCATCGAGAACGCGGTGGAAGCGGCCTCGCAGGACATGTCCTGGAAGGCGGTCGATCGCTACTCGAAGGATTACATCGAGCTGCAGACCAAGGACAAGGTGCGCTTCTATATCACCCCGGCATCGGTGCTCGCGCGCCAGCTCGAGACCTACGACGCGGCGGCCAAGAAACGGGCGGACAATGCCCTGTGGGTGGAGATCGAGAAGTCGCAGCGTGCCTTCGCCGAGCGCGCGGTGCGCTGGTACCTCGACACGCAGGTGAACGCCCGCATGGCCTACAACCACTACTTCCGCAAGGCTGCGGCCAAGCCCGAAGCCAAGAAGAAGGCGTAGGCGCGGTGTAAAGCGACAGCCATCCGGCGCGAGCCGGGTGGCTGTTTCATTTCATGCAGAAAACGCTTCTCTTCGTCGATCGCGTCAGCACCTGGGTCGGCCAGGCGTTCTCCTTCTGCATCGTGCTGCTCACGCTGCACGTCAGCTGGGAGGTGTTCTCGCGCTACGCGCTCGACAATCCGCGCGCGTGGGCGTTCGACGGCATGATCATGCTCTACGGCACGCTGTTCATGATGGCCGGCGCCTACACGCTGTCGAAGAACGGCCACGTGCGCGGCGACGTGCTCTACGGTTTCTTCGAGCCGCGCACGCAGGCGACCATCGACCTCATCCTCTACATCGTGTTCTTCATCCCCGGGGTATTCGCGCTCACCTACGCCGGCTATTACTACGCCGCCGACAGCTGGCGCATCCTCGAGACCTCGAACATCACCGCTGAAGGTCCCCCGATCTATCCCTTCAAGACAGTCATCCCGTTTGCCGGCGGCATCCTGTTTCTGCAGGGGATAGTCGAGATCATCCGCTGCGTCATTTGCCTCAAGCAAGGCAGCTGGCCGTCGCGCGAGCAGGACGTCGAGGAAGTCGACGTCGAGAAGCTGAAGGAAGAGCTGCACGTCAAGGACGAAGACATCGAGAAGCTCGACGTCTACGTGACGAAAGGCAAGCCGCAGTGATCAAGCTGCGCCGCGAGCAGTGGTTCGGCTTCACCATCATGGCGCTGATCGTGATCCCGGTGGTTGCCCTCACGCCGTGGTCGAATCTCCTGGACGCGCACCTCAGCAAGGACGACCTTGGTGTTCTCGGCCTGCTGATGCTGGCGCTGATCGTGGTGGCAATCATGCTCGGCTTCCCCACCGCGTTCACCCTCATGGGCATGGGCGTGTTCTTTGCCTGGCTCGCCTACCGCAGCGTCAACCCGAAGCTCGCCGTGAACCAGGTGCTCGATCTCTTCGTGCAGCGCACCTACGGCGTGATGTCGAACGACGTCCTCATCGCCATCCCGCTGTTCCTGTTCATGGGCTACCTGGTCGAGCGCGCGCAACTCATCGATCGCCTGTTCAAGAGCCTGCACTTGGCGACCGCGCGCGTGCCGGGATCGCTCGCCGTGGCGACCATCGTCACCTGCGCCATCTTCGCCACCGCCACCGGCATCGTCGGCGCCGTGGTGACGCTGATGGGCCTGCTCGCCTTCCCGGCGATGCTCAAGGCGGGCTACAACGTCAAGGTATCCGCCGGCGCGGTCACTGCGGGTGGCTGCCTCGGCATCCTCATCCCGCCTTCGGTGCTGTTGATCGTCTACGGCGCCACGGCCGGCGTGTCGGTGGTGCAGCTCTACGCGGGCGCGTTCCTGCCTGGCTTCATGCTCGCGTTCCTCTACATTGGCTACGTCATCGTGCTGGCGAAATGGAAGCCCGACCTGATGCCGCCCCTGTCGGCGGAGGAGCAGCGGGTGCCGCTGCCCGAGCGCTTGCAGGCGCTCGCCGCTGCCGGCAGCGGCGTGCTGGCAACGCTTTCCCGCGCGCTCGCCGGGCGCGGCGTTCCGGGCGTGCCGCGGCGCACGGTCCTGATGCAGTTCTTCGTCACGCTGCTGCCGGCGCTCGCCATCGTTGCCGTGATCGGCACGGCCTATCGGCTCTCCACCGCGCCGGAAGCGCAGGCGAGCGCCGGAAGCCTGGTCGAGGCCGGCGGCGCGCTTGCGGCCGATACCGGCGAGACCGAGCAGTCCGGCCTCATCGGCGCCGAGCCGGCCGAGCCCGAGCAAGCGCAGCAGGCCGCGCCCGTCGAGGAGCCGCGCGCGCCGGCAAGCGAGAAGACCGAACCCGCACCGGAGGCCAAGGCGGAGCGCGTTCCCGCCGGACCTTTCTTTTACGCTGTCCTCGCCATCGGCCTCGCCGCGCTGCTGCTGATCTACTGGCTGTGGAACTGGGAACGCCTCGAGGTATTCAAGCTGCTGCTGACGTCGTTCTTCCCGCTCGCGCTGCTGATCCTGGCGGTGCTCGGCTCGATCGTCGTCGGTCTGGCGACCCCGGCCGAGGCGGCGGCGGTGGGCGCCTTCGGCGGCTTCATCCTGGCGGGGATTTATCGTTTCATCGCGCACTGGCGCGAGAGGGCGCAGAGCGGGGCCTCCTCCGGCGAGGTGATCTCGCGCACGCTGAAGGAGTTTGTCAGGATCATCAAAGAGTCGTCGTTCCTCACGGCGAAAACCAGCGCCATGGTCTGCTGGCTGTTCGTCGGCTCGGGCATCTTCTCGGCGGCTTTCGCGCTGCTGGGGGGGCAGGAGCTGATCGAGAAATGGGTGCTGTCGCTCAACATGACGCCGCTGCAGTTCATGATCCTGGCGCAGTTCATCATCTTTATCCTCGGCTGGCCGCTGGAGTGGACCGAGATCATCATCATCTTCATGCCGATCTTCATCCCGCTACTGCCGCACTTCAACATCGATCCGCTGTTCTTCGGCCTGCTGGTGGCGCTCAACCTGCAGACTGCGTTCCTCTCGCCGCCGGTGGCGATGGCGGCGTTCTACCTCAAGGGCGTGTCGCCGCCGCACGTGACGCTCAACCAGATCTTCGCCGGCATGATGCC
>Ga0075428_100010918_pt1 | contig 10103 bp, 8 predicted proteins | sample RhiMetdeltSRZDD2_FD_75291 | JGI IMG/M metagenome (GOLD analysis project Ga0075428, IMG submission 75291) | Populus rhizosphere microbial communities from Tennessee, USA - Rhizosphere MetaG P. deltoides SRZDD2 | ecosystem: Host-associated > Plants > Roots > Rhizosphere > Soil | place: USA...
GGCGGTCGTCTATCCGACGCAGTTCCTCGGCATCTCGAGCCTGCCCGACCTCGACTTCGCCGAGGCGCAGGCGCGCGCCTACAACCGCTGGATCGCCGACTACTGCGCCGAGGCGCCGTCGCGGCTCTTCGGCATCGCGGCGGTGCCGCAGACCGAGATCGAGCGCGCGCTGCGCGTCGCCGAGGACGCGCGCGAGCTCGGTCACGTCGGCGTCTTCCTGCGGCCCAACCCGAGCCGCGAGGGCGAGTGGTTCTGCGACCCCGCCTACGACCGGCTCTGGGCGGCCCTCCAGGACCTCGACCTCGCGGTCGGGTTCCACCCCTTCCTGATGCCCGACATGCCGGGCGCCGTGCGCCAGCTCCGGCTGCACGAGTTCGTCGCACCGGGCGCGAAGTCGATCATGGAGATGACCTCGCCCGACGACCGTCGCGCCGACGGGACCTACGGCAACAAGAACATCTTCTTCACCCAGGCGCTGGGCAACGTCTTCGACATGCAGATCGCGCTCACGATGCTGATCTGCGGCGGCGTGCTCGAGCGCTTCCCGCGCATGCGCTGCATCTTCCTCGAGGCGAACGGCGGCTGGATCGTGCCGATGCTCGAGCGCCTCGACCACCACTACGAGATCTTCCGCTGGGAGGTGCCGGAGCTCAAGATGAAGCCCAGCGAGTACTTCCGGCGCCAGTGCTGGATCTCCTTCGACCCCGACGAGTCGACGCTGCGGCTCACCGCGGAGAGCCCCGTGGTGGGCGCCGACCGCATCATCTGGGCGAGCGACTACCCGCACCCCGACGCGAAGATCCCCGGCGTGGTCGGCGAGCTGCGCCACGCGATGGAAGGGCTCGGCGCCGAGGCGCAGGCGCGGATCCTCGGGCTGAACGCGGTCGAGCTCTACGGCCTGCCCGAGCCGGCCTGAGCGGAAGCGGCGCGTCCCCACCCGCGATGCTGGGCCCCGGATCCCCCGTCCTCACCGGCTCGACGCTCGGGAACCCTCCCTTCCGGGAGCTCGTCGCCGCGGCCGCCGCGGGGGGCTTCGAGGGGCTCTCGCTCTGGCCCGTGCCGAGCTACCAGCGCGCGCGGTCCGAGGGCCACTCCGACGCCGACCTGCGCGCGCTGCTCGCCGACCACGGACTCGAGGTGAGCGACGTCGACGCGCGCGTCGCCTGGGTCGGCCCCGGCGACCCGGGCCCGCCCTACTACGAGGAGCCGAGCGAGCGCGAGCTCTTCGCGGCGGCCGAGGCGCTCGGCGCGCGCTTCTGCAACGTGCTGCTCGCGAGCCGCGGCGTGGTCTCGCGCGAGCCCGGCGGAGCACTCCCGGTCGAGGCCGCGGCGGAGGTCTTCGCCGGGATCTGCGAGCGCGCGGCGCTCCACGGCATCACGCCCTACCTCGAGTTCTCGCCCGGCTCGGCGGTGCGCGACGCGCGCACCGCGCTCGCGGTCGTCGAGGCCTCGGGGCACGCCGGCGCGGGCCTGCTCGTCGACACCTGGCACTGCCACCACGGCGGCGCGAGCTTCGAGGAGCTCGCAGCGCTCCCCGGCGCGCGCGTGCGGGGCGTGCAGGTGAGCGACGTGCCCGCGCAGCGCCCGGCGGACTTCGCCCGCGCGACGCGTCGCGGGCGCCTCGTGCTCGGCGAGGGCGTCTTCGACTGGACGCGCTTCCTGCGCACCCTTGCCGCGATCGGGAGCCCCGCGCCGCTCACGGTCGAGGTGCTGAACGACGAGCTCGCCGCGTCCGTGCCGCCGCGCGAGCTGGCGCGGCGCCTCGGCGGGATCCTGCGCGAGCTCGTCGCGCGCGCGCGCCAGGCCTGAGCCGGTCCCGAGCCGCGGTGCGGGGCGCGAGGCGCGCGGCGGGGTTCCCCGAGATCTTCCTGGTCGCGTTCGCGGGGCTCCTGCTCGAGATCGCGTACACGCGCGTCTTCTCGTTCAAGGTCTCCTCGGCCTTCACCTACCTCCTGATCGGCTTCGCGCTGCTCGGCACCGGCGCGGGCGCGATCGCGACGATGCTCTTCGAGGCGCTGCGCCGCGCCCGCGTCGAGGCGGTGTTCGCGGCCGCGTGCCTGCTCGGCGCGGCGAGCGTCGGCGCGGGCTGGTTCGCCATCGCGGCGATCGAGCTCAGCACCTACGAGGCGCCCGGCGCCGCCGCGCCGGTGCTGCGCCTCGTGCTCGTCTGCGCCGTGCTCTTCGCGAGCTTCCTCGCCGTCGGGGTCGCGATCGCGGCGCTGCTCACGCGCGAGGTCGCGCGCATCCCACGGCTCTACTTCGCGGACCTGCTCGGCGCGGCCAGCGGCTGCGCGCTCGCGGTGCCGCTCCTGCTCTGGCTCTCGCCTCCGGGCTGCGTCTTCGCGGCCGGGGCGGCGCTCGCGCTGGCGGGCCTGCGCCCGGCCGCGGCGGTGTCGCGCGTCGCGGGCGCCGGCGCCGCGCTCGCGGCCGGGGCGCTCTGCGCCGTGGCCCTCGGCGCCGATCGGCTCCCGGATCCCGTCGTCGACCCCGAGAAGACGCTGGGGCGCGCCAACGCCCTGGCCTGGGGCGTGCGCCCGCTGTTCCGGCGCTGGAGCCCCGTCTTCCGGGTCGACGTCGTCGAGTCGTCGCTCTCGCCCGAGGTGAAGTGGCTCGTGCACGACGGCATGGTCGGCTCGGGCCTCTGGCCCTTCGACGGCGACCCGGCCTCGCTCGTCGAGCGCTTCGAGGCGTCGAACCGCCGCATGCCCTTCGCCGTCGCGGCGCCGCGGCCGCGCGTGCTGATCGTCGGGGCGGCCGGAGGCTTCGAGATCCTGGCCTCGCTGCGCTTCGGCGCCGCGCAGATCACGGCCGTCGAGCTGAACCCGGTCAGCGTGTCGCTCCTGCGCGAGCACTTCGCCGCCTTCACGGGGCACCTCGCCGAGCGCCCCGGGGTCCGGCTCGTCAACGCCGAGGGGCGCGCCTTCCTCGAGGGCGAGGCCTCGCTCTACGACCTGGTCTGGCTGGTCGCGCCCGACAGCTTCGCCGCGATGAACGCGGCGCAGAGCTCGGGCTTCGTGCTCGTCGAGAGCTACCTCTACACCGTCGAGGCGGTCCGCGCCGCGCTGCGCCGCCTCGCGCCGGGCGGCGTCCTGTGCGCGCAGTTCGGCGAGGTCGACTACGCGACGGTCCCGAACCGCACGGCGCGCTTCCTGGCGACGGCGCGCGAGGCCCTCCGCCAGGAGGGCATCGGCGAGTTCGGCCGGCACGCGCTGGTGGCGACGCACCCCGAGTTCCCGTTCGTCCTGAGCACGGTCCTGCTCTCGCGCGAGCCCTTCTCCGCGGAGCAGGGCGAGGCCTTCCTCGGCGCGGCGGCGCGCGTTCCGGGGACGGTCGCGCGCCACGTCTGGGGTCGCGCACAGGACCACACGATGGTCGGCCGCGTCGCGCTGCTCGGCGATCGCGAGCTCGAGGCGGCGTACGCCGGCTATGCGTACGACGTCACGCCGATCTCCGACGATGCGCCCTTCTTCTGGCACTTCGCGCGCTTCCGCGACCTGCTCGGCCGGGTCGGCGAGCTGCGCTCGCAGGTCGACCACACGCGCGGCGTGGGCGAGCTCGGGCTGCTCGTGATGCTCGCCGTCTCGGGAGGCTTCGCGGCGTTCTTCCTGCTGCTCCCCTTCGCCTGCGTCCGCGAGCGCTGGTCGGCACTGCCGCGGCGCGGCCGCGCGGCGCTCTACTTCGGCGCGCTCGGTACGGGCTTCATGTTCTTCGAGATCGCGCTGATCCAGAAGCTCGTGCTGCTGCTCGGCTACCCGACCTACTCGCTCTCGGTCACGCTCTTCACGCTGCTCGTCGCGGCGGGGCTCGGGAGCCTCGCCTCCGAGCGCGGCTCCGCGAGCCCCGAGCGCGCCGCCCGGCGCGCGACGCTGGCGCTCTTCGCACTCACGGCCGGCTACCAGCTCGGCCTCGACCGCCTCGCCGCGCTGCTCGCCGGGGAGCCCTTCGCGCTGCGCGTCGCGGCGGCGGTCGCGGCGATCGCTCCGCTCGGCTTCTGCCTCGGCGCCTTCCTGCCGCGCGGTCTCGCCGCCTTCGCGGGCGGCTCGCCGCTGCGCCGCGAGGCGATCGCGTGGGGCTGGGCGGTGAACGGCGTCGCCTCCGTGCTCGGCTCGCTGCTCGCCACGCTGGTCTCGATGTCGTGGGGCTTCCGCGCGCTGCTCGGCGCCGCGGCGCTGCTCTACGCGCTCGCCGCGGCGCTGCTCCCGGCGCTCGGGCCGCCGCAGACTCGTGCGGACGCCGCGCCGGGCGGGTAGGCTGGCCCGCGCGGCGCCGCCGCGAGGAGGTCCCATGCCGAGCCAGGCGGCGATGAAGGCCGCGCTGAAGGCCTACGTCGACGGTCTCAACGCCGGCGACGCCGACGCCGTGATCGCGCTCTTCGCGCCCGACGCCGAGATCGAGGACCCGGTGGGAACGCCGGTGAAGCGAGGGAGCGAGATCGAGGCGTGGTTCCGCCGCGCCGTCGAGATGCGCGCGCGGCTCGAGCTCGCCGGCCCGATCCGCGGCTCGCACGGCCGCGCCGCGGCGATGGCCTTCACCGTGACCACGCGCTTCGAAGGGCAGGTGATCGCCACGCGCTCGGTCGACGCCGTCCGCTTCGACGACGCCGGCCGCATCACGCGGCTCGAGGGCTACTGGGGCCCGGACGACGTCGAGGTGGGAGCGCCGGGCGCTTCACGCGGGAGATCGAGCTGACCCGCGTCTGCATCCTGGACGTGGTCGCGTTGACGCCGGAGCTCGTTCGGCATGCGCCGCAGATCGCCGCGCTCGGCACTCCGCGGCCGCTTCGGAGTCCAATTCCCGCGGTCACGTCCACCTCGCAGGCCACCCTCCTGACGGGCCTTTCGCCGGCCGAGCACGGGGTGGTGGCGAACGGCTGGCTGTATCGCGACACCGGCGAGGTGCGCTTCTGGCAGCAGTCGAACCGGCTGGTGCAGGGCGAGAAGCTCTACGAAGGCGTCCGCTCCGCCAAGCTCTTCTGGTGGTTCAACCAGGGCGCTCCCGTGGAGTGGTTCGCAACGCCGAAGCCGCACTACGGCGCCGACGGATCGAAGGTGTTCGGAATCATCGATGCGACGGGCTGCGACCTCGAGCGCCAGGTCGGGACCTTTCCCTTCCACGCCTTCTGGGGCCCCCGATCCGGCCTCGCCGGCAGCGAGTGGATCGCGCGCGCGGCCTCGCTCGTGCTGCGGACGCACCGGCCCGAGCTGACGCTCGTGTATCTGCCCCACCTCGACTACGACTTCCAGCGCTACGGCCCGATCCATCCCGAACGCGTCGCCGAGGTGGACCGCTGCGCGGGCGAGGTGATCGATGCGGCGCGCGAGGTCGGCGCGCGCGTGGTCGTGCTCTCGGAGTACGGCATCGTCTCGGTCTCGCGCGCGGTCGAGATCAACCGCGCGCTGCGCCGGGCGGGCTGGCTGGTCGTCCGCGACGGACCCTTCGGCGAGATGCTCGACACGCACGCCTCGCGCGCCTTCGCCGTGTGCGATCACCAGGTCGCGCACGTCTACCTGAGCCGGATCGAGCCGCGGGAGGTGCGGAGCCTGCTCGAGGCGCTCCCGGGCGTCGATCGCCTCGTCGAGCCGGGCGAGCTCGATCTCGACCATCCGCGCTCCGGGGAGCTGGTGGCGCTGGCGCACCCGGACGCCTGGTTCGCCTATCCCTACTGGCTCGACGATGCCCGCGCGCCGGACTTCGCGCGCTGCGTGGACATCCACCGCAAGCCCGGCTTCGACCCGTGCGAGCTGTTCGCGACCTCGACGCTGCGCCCGGCGCTGCGGCTGGCCCAGAAGCGGCTCGGGTTCCGCTACCTGATGGACGTGGTGCCGCTCGATCCGTCGCTCGTCCGCGGCAGCCACGGCTTGCGTCCGCCGCCCGCACACGGGCCGGTGATCCTCGGCCCCGACGAGCCGCCCGCGGACATGAAGGATGTGAAGGGCTACGTGCGTCGCCTGCTCGCCGACCAGGGACCCGAAGCCCCGTTGCTCCGCGCCTAGAGAGCGAAGCGCTGGCAGTACGACGCGAAGCGCTCGCGGAGCGCGGCAGCGTCGATTCCGAAGGCTTCGGGGGAGTGCTCGTGCTCGCGCCGGGGGCCCGCGTCGCGGGCGGCGGCGAAGCGGCGCAGCGCCTCGCGCGCCGCGCCACCGAGCTCGAGGCCGAGGTCGCGGTAGAGGCGCAGGGCGGTGCCCAGCGGGTCGCGGACCAGATCGGCGTGGCGCACGTCGGCGACGCGTCCCGCCGGCAGGCGTTCGCGCAGCGCGAGCGCGCGCTCGAGCGCGGGCGGCCAGTAGCCGGCGAGCAGCTCGCGGCCGAGCGCGCGCGGGTCGACGTCGTCGCTGAAGATCGCGCGCGTGTGCGCATACAGGCTCGCGATCGAGGAGAAGGCGCGCGCCGGGTCGCGATGCGTGAAGACGACGCGCGCCCGGGGGAAGAGCTGGAGGGCGGTCTCGAGGTGGACGAGGTGCGTCGGGTCCTTCAGCACGAAGCGCTCGCCGCACGGGCGGTGGTACTGCACCAGCCGCAGCTGGCGCGCCCAGGCCTCGTAGGCGATGCGCGCGTCCTGCGCGAGCAGCCACTCGACATAGCCCGGCACGCGGTACTGGATGTCGAACTGCAGCGTGCGGAAGACGTTCATGAAGAGCGCGACGCACTCCTCGGCCTGCCGGGCCGCCATCGGGTGGATCGCCTGGTACCCGGGCGCGAAGCCGGCGAGGCGGGCGAGCATGCGGTCGAGGCGCTCGATGCGGCGGTCCGGACCGGCCCGCGGCGGCACCGGGTCGAAGCTCTCCCAGTAGGGGATCGTGCGATGCGCCGGGTCCTCGGCGAGGAGCGTGTGCAGGAAGGTCGTGCCCGTGCGCGGCCAGCCGACGATCAGCAGCGGCTCGGGCAGGGCGGTGGCGAGGATCGCGGGCTCGCGGCGCAGCGCGGCCTCGATCCGCAGGTGCGTGCGCGCCAGGCGCGCGCTGTCGTCGCGCGCGGCGATGCGCCCGACGAGGTGGAGGCGCGCGTCGCGCTCGAGCGACGCGACGAGGGCGGCGAGCGCCTGCACCGCGGCGGGGTCCGGCAGGCCGTCCGGGACCGCCGCGTGCGCGCTGCGCCAGGAGGCCTGCGCCGACGGCGCGGCGAGGCGCGGGAGCCAGCGCCCCGCCGCGCCGAGCACGCGCATCCACGCGGGCCGCCCCTCGCGAGCGTCGCGGAACTGCGCCACGCGCAAGAGCGCCTCGCCTCGCCGCCGTTTCGCCACCTCGCCTCGCGCGGTGTAGTCTCGCACGCTGGGGCGCCGCGTCGAGGCGCCCGGACAGGAGGGGCGAGCGATGCGGCGGCGGATCTCCAGGCTCTGGCTCGCGGGCGGCGCGCTCCTGCTCTCCCTCGTCGCCTGCACGACGACCTACACCGAGGGCGACCTCGCTGCGGAGGAGCTGAAGCAGGACAAGGAGGAGCGGCGCGAGGTCCGCACCGACGAGCAGGTCGAGAACGAGGTGGGCGGCGCCAACGCCGAGCAGCTCGAGCGCGACCAGCAGGAGGTCGACCAGGAGAGCGACCTCTGAGACCGGCGCTCCCTCAGGGGGGCACGACCCCGCGGCGCACCAGGTCGGCGCGGAGCACCTCGACGCGCCGTCGGTTGGCGCCGAAGTCGGTGTAGCCGCCGCGCGCGCCGGAGCGCACCGCGATCAGCTCCCGGTCCGGGCGCAGGTGGAGCTCGAGGTCGTCGACGGCGCCCATGGCGCGCGTGGTGATCGCGTGGAGGTAGGCGTCGTCGGCCGCGACGATGCGCGTGTCGGCGAGCGCGGCGACCGCCTCGCGGGCCGCCCGCCACGCCTCGGCAGCCGGGACGCGCAGCTCGAAGGGCGCGACGCGATGCGAGGGAGCGAGGGAGTCGCTCGACACGCAGTTCGGCTCGGTGGGGCAGGGCGTGAGCCGGTCGTAGCGGATGCCGAGCGTCGCGGGCGTCGCGGAGGCGCAGGCGAGCGCGACGAAGAGCGCGGCGGCGAGCGCGAGGCACCGCGCCGACCCCGCGAGCGCTCCCCCACGGCGCTCCGGCCGGCGGACCCGCATCCGCGCTCGCTAGGCGCGCAGCGCGGCGAGCCGTGCCGCGGCGACCTCGTCCTCGCCGAGGTCGAAGGTGCAGAGCAGGCGGTCGACGCCGGCGGCGGCGCGCGCGCGCACGCCGGCGATCGCCGCGTCGACGGGTCCGACGACGGCGAAGGCGTGCAGCACCTCGTCGTCGACGAGGCCCGACATCTCGCCCCAGCGCCCGAGCTTCGAGAGCCGCGTGAGCTCCGTCTGCAGCCCTCCCCAGCCGTGCATCTCGAGCACGCCGCGGTAGGCGGGCGTCGAGCCGTAGAAGGCGATCTGCGCGCGCACTCGCTCGCAGGCCGCGCGGATCGCCTCCTCGTCCTCGCCCGTCGCGACGAAGATCGGGCAGGTGATCTCGAAGCGCGCGCGGTCCCGCCCCGAGGCGGCGAGCCCGCGCGCGACGGCCGGCAGTGTCACCTCGCGGAAGTAGCGCTCGGTGGTGAAGCCGTGGGCGATCAGGCCGTCGGCGACCTCGCCCGCGACCTCCGTCATGCGCGGCCCCACGGCGGCGAGGAAGACGCGTGGCGCGCCCCAGGCGAGCTCGCCGGGCGTGAACATCGGCGTCATCAGCGTGTGGGCGTAGAACTCGCCGCGGAAGGCCAGCGGCTTCGCCTCGTACCAGGCGGCCCAGATCGCGCGCAGGGCGAGGATGAACTCGCGCATGCGCGCCGCGGGTCGGCCCCAGGGCATCGAGAAGCGCCTCGTCACGTGCGCGCGGATCTGCGAGCCGAGGCCGAGGATCATGCGGCCCCTCGAGAAGGCGTTCAGGTCGTGGCCGACCTGCGCGAGCAGCATCGGGTTGCGCGCGAAGGCGACCGCGATCGCCGTCGAGAGCTCGATGCGCTCGCTGTGCTCCGCGGCGAGCGCGAGGGGCAGGAAGGGGTCGTTCGCGATCTCCGCGCTGACGGCGCCGTCGTAGCCCGCGCGCTCGAGCGCGCGCACACGCTCGGGGACGCGCCCGAGCGACTGGAAGATCAGCCCGCCGTCGACCTTCATCCTGCCTCCCCTGCGAGCGCCGGGGTCGAGGGCACCCGGCGCCGGCGATTGCGTCAGCGCGAGACCAGGAGCGCCGTGCGCGCGAGCGCCGCGTTGCGGTGGGCGAGCGCACGCGCGTAGCCCGGCATGCGCTCGAGCTGCACGAGCGAGCGCGGGCGCGGGTAGCGCACGATCGCGAGCTCGTCCCAGGCCCCGCTCGTCGCGAGGCCCGCGCGGTCGGCGACGGGCCCCGAGAGGCGTCCGAGGTGCTCGAGCGCGCCGCCGAGCAGCGCGATGCCGCGCGCGGCGACGCGGCCGTAGCGGCGATAGGCCGCGCGCCCCGAGCTCGCGGGACGCGACGGCGCGGCGTACTCCGCGCGCTCGCGGAAGGCGAGCAGGTTGATCATGAAGGCGGGCGTCGCGCTGCGGTCCGCCGCGAGCGCGCGCAGCCGCTCGAGCGGGGGATTCAGCGCCGAGGGCGCGAGGCCCGGCGGGAGCACGAGCGCGGCCGGATCGGGCTCCGCCCGCGGCCGCCAGCTGCCGACGACGCGCAGCGCGGCGAGTGCGGCGCGCAGCGGGGCGGGGAGCGCCTCGCGGGCGAAGCCGTGCACCGCCGCCTCCTCGAGACCCGCGGCGCGCGCGTGCTGCCGCATCACCTCGAGCAGCGCGCGCTGCGACGGCCCGTGCACCAGCGCCGCGTGCGTCCAGTGGAGCTCGCCCTCGCCGATCAGGAGCCGCTCCACGCGCCCCGACCACGTGAGCCCGCCCGCGCGGGCGCGAAAGGCCGACTCGAGCGCGGGCCGCGGATCGCGTGAGGCGCGCAGCAGGCAGAAGAGCTCGACGCGGCCCTCGGGCTCGAGCCGGATCGGGATCGGGCTCGCGTCGTCGGGGACGGGGCTCGCGCTCATCGCGCACGCATTCTGCGCGCTCGCGGAGCGCGCGGCAAGCAGGCCAGCCGCCGCCGGGCCGCTGACGCCGACGCGCGCGCGATGATAGGATCGCCCCCCGTGGCGAAGGCCCTCGCGCGCTTCCGCATCTGCGACTTCACCGGCCAG
>Ga0075428_100010920_pt1 | contig 10102 bp, 10 predicted proteins | sample RhiMetdeltSRZDD2_FD_75291 | JGI IMG/M metagenome (GOLD analysis project Ga0075428, IMG submission 75291) | Populus rhizosphere microbial communities from Tennessee, USA - Rhizosphere MetaG P. deltoides SRZDD2 | ecosystem: Host-associated > Plants > Roots > Rhizosphere > Soil | place: USA...
CGCATAGTGGTCACTCTAAATTATAATCTCCAAGAAGTACATGCTGAAGGATCAGAAACAGAAACAGAAACATAGTATTATCATATTTAATTGCTCAAGTATTATTTTGTATTCATATGACTTGGCTTCAGCAATAATTTTAACACCTTAAAACAATTTTAAATAACTTCTACAAGCCGATTATTAGTCTGTAAGAAATATTTTGGTTCAACTTCTCGAACAATTTCGACACTAAACCAAATAAAGCTTAGCCTCATAAAAGGCCATTTCTCGTACTAATGCATACGATTGTAATAAATATCGGCACTAAACCAAATCTCAGTGAAAGATATTGAAGCGTGCTATTTTGGTCACGATTATTTGTATGAGCGCTCTTGTGGCATCAATTGGAAGTTTGGGATATTATTCACCTTTTCAATTCGATTCAGGACATAAAATACCTCCAGCTACAACAATTGCGCAAGGTGGAGAATTGGCAGATAGCTCACCTAGTGTTACAACAAATTCTGTCCAAATGACAAGTAATGACAGTTTGACATTGACAGATTTGTTTGAAGAGACCCAGCAATCAGTAGTGCAGGTCAGTGGAATATCAAGTGAAGACAATCCCTTTTTGGGAGCTAGTTTGGGATCGGGATTCATTTACGATAATAACGGTCACATCATCACCAACTACCATGTTATTGCAGGAAGTAATCCCGAGGACATAAGCATAACATTTATCGATGGAACGGTTTATCGAGCAAGAGTAATAGGTACAGACCAATATAGTGATTTTGCAGTACTGCATGTGGAGGAGGACGTTCCTCCAGAGAAGCTAATACCTCTGCCACTTGGAAACTCTTCTGCATTGCAGGTTGGTCAAGAGGTCGTAGCAATTGGTAATCCTTTTGGTCTATCTGGATCCATGACAGAAGGTATCGTTAGCGGCCTCAACAGGCTGATTCCTGTTTATCAAGACCCGTTTTCAGATGTTGCGGCGCCTGCATTTTCTATTCCAGATGTAATTCAGACCGATGCAGCAATCAACCCAGGCAATTCAGGTGGACCACTTTTGGATATGCAGGGTGAAGTAGTTGGCATTAATTCTGCCATCTTTTCCACAACAGGCGGTTTTGCCGGAGTAGGATTTGCAGTACCCTCCAACACAATAGCTAAGATAGCTCCGATATTGATAGAGAGTGGCACCTTCCAACATCCATGGCTGGGAGTCTCCGGAATCGACATGACACCGGAAATAGCAGAGGCAATAGGTCTTGGAGAACCGAGGGGATTTTTAGTTATAGAAACAGCGCCTGGCGGTCCTGCTGCCACAGCAGGAGTTCAAGGAGGAACTACTCCAATGCAACTTGGAGGAAGAGAGATTGCACTAGGAGGAGATGTTATTTTGGCAATAGATGATAGAGAGGTAAGAAAAATAGATGACGTACTTGGATACCTGCAGCAGGCAAAAGAAGTTGGAGAAACTGTAACGCTTACTGTATGGAGAGAAGGACAGATAATGGAAATCGACGTAACTCTTGGTGCAAGACCAAGCTTGCAAGAGTCACCGTAAAAAAGTCTGACAATGATTCAAGGCGCATATATCTGAAAAAAGAAAATGATGATGTATTTGCAGATACCAGCAGAGACTCACTTTGAAGAGTACAAGCAAATGATTTTAGAAATAGAATATACACGTGTTGAATCATATTATTTTAGAAAAGTCTAACTGTGTTCTCTGTAAAAGTATTATCACCATAGATATAAAATTGATAATCCAGGTAAAACATACCAGGGATGACAATTTAAAGAGTCTTGTGAAAGAAAAAATGCAGGATATTAAATATTATAGACTGCTGCCTTGATGTATGCCTAGTGCAGCTGAATCAGTTACATGGAGTGATGTCGCTAAAAAAGGAGCACGAGGTGTAATGGATGACTCCGATTTTGGGGAAGTATATGAAGTAGGACAACACTATGTCCTAACACAAAAGGGAGTAGGAAGCAAAGAGAAATTTTTCATTCCGAAATACCTAGCACGAGGATTTGATGGTAGTACGCTATGGTTCAATGCTTCTCAAGATCAACTGCAAACATGGAAACGCGAATCACCACCGGACTACAATGAATACTCTAGGTATAAGATGCAACAGAGTCCATTTGACATTGAAACAAGAATACCTCTCATAGAAGAGCCTCTAAATATGTCAAAGCGTGAATCTACATTTGACGCAACGACAAAAGAATCAACCATTAAGACCAAGACAATTAACACGCCTCTTATACAAGAGGAGCTCATAGTAGAAAGGAGACCTGCAAGTGAATCATCAACGACGCCAGAAACATCATTTGAATCTAAAACTGATATGAAAGTTCAGTCAAGCAATGAAGAAATAGAGGTAATAAAGGAGCCATATGTGAAGGAAGAAGTTGTGGTGAAGAAAAAACTTAATACGGAAACTAGAAATGTAAAGGATTCAGCTACTAGCGAAAAATTTGATGCTTCAACTATTAAACAGGAATAATCGCGAACAAAACATAAACTGTATCAATAGCAAAATCGCCATAGTAGCAGCATTAGAAGTACTTGAAGGAGTTATAATGCGTATATTAGTAACTATCCCAATAGTACAAGAGGCAGAAGCAGGGTGTGAAAGACAAGGACGAATTACCCTAGCGCACCTAACGCTTCCCAGGAATGATGCTTCGATAGAAGGGCATTCTATAAATTACCAGAAATAGATTTTCCCCTTCTTTATCTTTCTTTTTATATTTTTCTAAGAGTTCTCCCTATCTGTCCCATGACTCTTTTCCTCTTCTTCCAGGTTCAAGTCACTCAGACTTTCCATGAATGTGAGCATACCCTGCTGTCCTAGCCATGCTCTTGGTATAGCCATTTCTACTACTGGAAGCCTAACTGTTGGATCGTGTTCAACTGCAGGGATACCCTTTATTGCTTGACGCATGTAAGCAAATTCGTCAATATTCAAAACTGGAGAGCACCTGAAACTAATTATCGATGGATGATGCACCCTAATAAGTGACTGCCATACTATAAAGCAGACAGCTATAGCACTACCAATTATTCCATATACGCTGTTCAAAGTATACGACCCTACCAGGGACATCAAAGATATTAGAGCAATGAAGCCAAGTGCAGCTACCGTCGTCTCAGTAAATGTCTTTACGTTATGCTTCACATTTCTAGAAAGCCTAACGCCAGCTTGTCTACCGCATTTCTTGTCTATCTTGTCTAATAGCTCTTGGTATTGGTTCCATCTTTCTATCTGCTGTTCATAGTCTACATTGGCTACTCTTTGACTTGCAACAGCCTTAAGTTGGTGAAAAACATTTCCTTCGGTAGTACCGCTGTTGTCATTAATGACATCCTCAAGAAAAAGATGAGGATGATATTCATCACTCCCTTTTCTCTTCATAGATGATTAGGAATCACTATAATCATAAATATGGATTTTTTAACAATCACCGCGTAGAAGGACTGAAAAAGAATCTTCATTTAAGAGAATGTGAATAATATCGAACGAATTCGATTATCTATTCAATTTCTTTGTGTTATTTTTAGGTCTATTGGAAGCAGAAGCAGTGTAACAGTATTAGCGTAGTGAAAATGACATTGGATAGAGGATTATTATTCTGATTATCAAGAACTCTCAAGGCTTTTTTTAGACAATTTGAGGCAAATTTTGACACATCTTGGGATAAAGCAATTGTTGATGCTCATGCATCCACTGTTTATCTTTTGGGAGTTGATGTGAACCTCTTTTCCTCCTGAGATTTTTACTCCTTTAATAAACATCAAGGATAGGATTGTCCGCTCTAAAGGTTTCTCTACGAGATTCTTTATTGTGGACAGGAGGTTTAATAGCTCCGTTTTGCTACGTGCTAAATATTGGAAATGTCTTCACCACACTTGAAATGCACTAGAGTTCACGAAAGCGGGTGGGGGGGGACTTGATGACGATGAAATATGCGTAGATAGCCATAAGCAAGGAGCATTCAATCGAGAGCTGCAATTAAGGACAATTTGCTATGGTCACTGATGCTACACTACTTAATAATAGCTATTTTATTTTTTAACCATTCTTATTGCTGCCATATGCTGTTTTGTAATCTTGGAAATAAACTAATTTGATGCTTTCTGCCAATGCTTCAAGCTCTGCTTTGTCATTAAGCTCATTTTGTCGTTTTGGTTCTATGCCTAATGATTGTTATTCATTTTGCCAATACTCTTTCTTGTGTGGCTGTTCTTTCTTGAAAGCTTCGGCGATAGGGGGCATAAGGCAAGCAATATTCTTGTGCGACACTGAAATTTAAGAAAATCAGAAAAGATAACCGGGCGAGCCATTCACAGAATAATCAGGGGCTTACTATTCTTCACAGATATCACATGAAGGCAACAGTATGATTCTTAAATCGGAAATAACTTTTTTGAAAAATTCATAAACATAGTGCACTACTTTTCAGGACATGAGAAATCATCACACGCCTTTTATATATAGAGGCGTCTATAGATTAATTCAAAATACCTAAATGTATATGCATGTATCGATTATCAACCAAACGTTTTCAGGCGAAGCACAAATTGTGCGATGCTTAAGCCTGTAGCTTTTTAATCGAGAATGTGTTTGCGACATTTTATCAAGGAATTGGATCAGCCTTGAACTATTGGATTGGACCCTTTGTAGGATCAGACGGGAATTATTCGCAAAATGAATTTAGGTCCCTTGGAATAGAGTCGAAGGTAGAAGTAGGCTTAACGGTAAGAAAGAGCTTCAAGCATTGGTTCACAGTATTAAGCAAGTATATTATCAGGATTACAAGGCTGCATGTAACCAAGAAGACGGAGACAAAAAACAACACATCAGACTTTGGATATATTACTTGAAACAAGACAGATTTTTCTCTATCTCTATTAACTAGTAGACTTTTTCGCCATAAAGAATTACATTTTGAGACACTACGTTTATTATTCTATGAAGAAGGCGCACTAATTATATAAGCGGTTAAGAGCAAACTAGTAATAATATTTAATATTAACTAATCTAAAATTATGCTCTAGAATATATCTTCATGAAGATTGTATATTTAATATTATAATATTTTGTTAGCGATGTACTTGTAACATGACCAGCGGTTCAACAGGAGAAAAAATCAAGGAAAAAGTAAAGGAAACGATCGGAGCGGGAGAAGGTACTGGACAAGAAATCAAGGAAAAAGTAAAGGAAACGATCGGTATGGGCAGCGAAAACAAGCGTGAAGAACTTGGGCCAGGAGCAGCTACTAAACTTGAGGATGAGGTTGCGGAGACAAGCTCAGACAGCCCAACAAAAAGAGTGGAAGGTCCCGGAAAGGCTTTAGGAAAGGAAGAAGGCTCGGAGTAAAGAAAAAGAGATCATTGAGGGTAGTAAATTACTCCACTAAGCGTTGGCAAAAGTAGGAATCATAGTGTAGCCACTAGGTTATCAGATCGACTTATCGAGGTTCCTAAGTGACCAAGGAGAGTGGCAGCAAAGGAACCTCTCGAATTTGAAGAGAACAATAATACATAGTAGAGCATGAAATTAAGAAAACAAGGCAAAAACAACGCTTGATATAAGAAGAATATTAAGGTTCTGTACCGTTAGAGGCTCTTCATCTTAAAGCTGTAATAACAAGTCAGCTCATGAGTTGCACATTTCTAACCTGTAGCCATCATAAACTACTACTATACTATGCAGCTTCTCTATAACATCTTGTGTTTGAGTTGTTAGCACATTTATCACTTGAGTCAGGTATACCATCGCCATCACTATCACCATCTCTACTATTGCTATCGCTACTACTACCTCTATCTCCATCTTGTGTTGTTGTTCCAGTCATAGAAGAGGAAGAAGGCTGTGCAGTAGTATCTCCTCCTGAATCACAATCAACCGTACCATAAATGGTTTCGAGATTTCTACCAGTTGATGAAAGATCAATGGGGGTGTTGGGCCCTCCAGGACAAGATGTTGCTATATCAAGTTCTGTAAGAACACCACAAACAGAACCAGTACCATCTACCCTATACCATATTTCAACGTCCCATCCTGCGCTGGGGTCATCGGTAATACTTCCACGGAAGAAATGGCCGCTCAACAATGTTTGTCCACTACTGCTACTATTAATAATTTGAAATGTTCCATTAGTTAAAGTCGTAGAGGTAGGATCAGAAGAAGAAGGAGTGCCTTGTGCCTCAAAAGCTAGCGCAGCAGTGCCGATGTTACAATACTTGCTGACGTCCACGGGGCTATCTGTTTGGACACTTGTAGGGGGTGAACTAGTAGCTTGTACTGGTTGAACAAGAAAGTTTGAGAGTGGTAGAAGTAGACTACTTAGCAGCATTGCGATTGCAGCAGATAATGCAAGTAAAGTCGACGGTGTTTTCTTTCTCAAATACGGTATGTTACTTGACATATATTCATCTCAGTCTATCTTGTTTGGTTCCCAGTCCCATTAGAAGAAGAAGGTTGCTGCTGATTTGTTGAGTTTGTTGTTGTTGTACTCCTATCTCCTTCTTTAAAGCATCTATGGTGTGAGTTATGGGGACAGTTGTCACTTGAGTCAGGTATCCCATCACCATCTCCATCACCACCTCTGCTATCCCTATTGCTATCTTGTGTAGTGGTTGCAGTCAATGGAGTAGAAGAAGTAGGCTGTGCACTATGTGCTTCCCCTTCTCCCCCTCCTACAGGGCATTCAACTCCACCCCTAAAAAATATCTCAGAAGATTGGTCTGGGGGTACTAATACAGTGATATGGTTTGTATCCGATGTACTACAACTTGCAAGTATAACATAGCCGCCTCCACTTTGACCTAAATAGTTCAGAGAAATTGTTACTCCACTGCTCTGATTGATAAAACCGGACGCGGATCCCCTTTGTAATGTGCCACTATCGACCTGTCCGGAACCATCAGTGTGATTTAATACAAATGTTCCGCTTGTTATATCACCATCCTCGCAATATGAGAGACATGCTTCCCCTTCCGCCTCAAAAGTTAGCGCAAGACTTCCATTAAGGCTAATAGCTGGTTCTGGGGTTTTGAAAGCTATAGTAGGCAGTTGAGTAGCTTGTACTGGTTGAAGAAGAAAGTGGGAGAATAGCATTGGACTAGTTAGCAGCAGCGCAATTGCAGCAGATAATGTGAGTAAAGTCGATATATTTTTTCTCAAGTACGGTATATTATTTATCATTATACCTTTGTCATGGTATGGGTTGTATTTATTTAACATTTTTTCATCCTCTTCTTCTTGGTGTGCCTCTCTCTTTCTCTCCTTATGTCACTTCAATAACGACAGCTGTTAACTTGAAGGTATTGTGTCGTGAGCCGATAAAGTTACAGAATCAATATTAATAACGATTATTAGTTCCAGCGCACCAACCGCTCCTGTATATGCTCAAAGTAGCTGTCATTGGAGCCACGGGCGCAGTAGGTCAAGAATTCATTATCGCCCTGAATAAACACAGATGGTTTGAACTGACACAGGTAGCCGCATCTGAAAGATCGGCTGGAAAAAAATACATCGACGCAATCCGTGATCCAAATTCTGGCATTTTGCGCTGGCACAACAGAGAAGAAGTGCCAGATTATATCAAAGACGTAGTTGTTAGCAGAGTAGACGACATTAGGCCAGAAAATTTTGATCTTATATTCACTGCACTTGAATCAGATGATGCAAAAATAATAGAACCCAAGTTTGCCAAGACCACACCTGTAATCAGTACTGCTGCAGCATTTCGCTACGAACCAGATGTACCAATACTGATACCAGGTATTAACGATAATCATGCGGAATTGCTGAACATCCAGAGAAAGAACCGCGGTTGGAAGGGGTTTATTGCACCGCTGCCAAATTGCACGACAACTGGTATGGCAATAACATTAAAGCCAATACTGGATAGTTTTGGCATAGATAGAGTGTTCATGACCTCTATGCAAGCCCTCTCTGGCGCAGGAAGATCGCCAGGTGTCATTGCGCTTGACATCATGGACAATGTTATCCCTTATATCCCAAAGGAGGAGGAAAAAGTACAGGTCGAAACAAAAAAGATCCTCGGCCACATGAATAATGGCTCGGTTGCCCCTGCGTCGCTTAAAGTTAGCTGTACTTGTACAAGGGTTCCAGTGCTTGACGGCCACACAGAGTCAGTATTCGTAGAAACCAAGGAGACAGTAGAGGCACAAGATGTAAAGGAGGAAATGGTAAAATTCTCAAAGAATGTGACTATAACTGGTTTGCCAAGCGCACCAAAAGACTACATTATCGTGCACGATGATCCGACAAGGCCTCAGCCAAGAATTGATAGAGAAGTAAACGATGGGATGACTACGGTTGTTGGAAGAATCCGCAAAGACACGGCATTTGACAAAGGCATCAAGTATATGCTCCTTTCACACAACGAAAAGATGGGATCAGCAAAAGGAGCTGTCTTACTTGCGGAATTACTGAAGAACAGCAACATCCTCTGAAATCCAAAGAAAATAATACGTATAGATACACACACAAACCCAATACCGAGCTAGAACCGAACCAAAAGCTCCAATGGCAGTATCTCAAGATGGTAACAACAATGTCTACATAGTCTGGTGGACTAACAAATCAGAGAATTGGAGGGAATGTTTAGTGTATCAGCAACCAAGTACATTACAGACATTTAGGCAAAATCATCAACCTAGGTACTAATGGAACTATAACAACAACTAGCAATAGTATATCAACGCGTCACATCCACATTTCTCAGATCTTTCTTTTTCCTCTTCCAATCTTCTTCTAATTGCTGTGGCGATACAAGGGATACTACGTTAGATAAACTAAGTATAGACAATATATCATACTTCCAGATAAGCTATAATCATATAACACTAATAAGAGCCGATTCATTCAACAACCTCGATCTTCTTATCTTACAATTATTAAGCAAGCTCAATTTTGTCTAACGCATCCTCAGAATGAGCACAACATCTTTCTAACTGTCGAGCAATTATTACTTATAATAATATGTGTAATCAACTAGTGCAGAGTATTTCCTCTAGCAAACAACTTAATCAGCGATGATTGGCGAAATGCGAATAGGAACTAATGGATGAGCAGGGAGAAGTCAAGGATATGACTTTATCACATTACAATCTCATTATCATATTTGCTTCGTTTTATCATCATCATCATTCTTCTTCCTCATGATTAATTATCATGACAAACTTTATCAACAAAACCTTAAACTAAGAAATATGGAAAGTGGTAACAATAATCAAGAAAATCACGGTACTCAAAATATTCTTGCAGAAATGAATGCTCACGAGCTACAACAATTGATTTCACATGAGACTATAGGAGTATTAATCTTTGGAGCTTGTGAGAACCACGGAGACCATATGCCATTTGGATCAGATTTCATTATGCCATTTGAACTTGCGAGAAGAGTTGCCGTCCGCTACGGTAAAAAAATGATCATTTTTCCTCCAATTCCATATGGCATCAGCTCACACCATAAAGACTTCTTTATGACGGTCAGTTTTGAGCCTGACACAATGACGAACGTGATACGTGATATTTTGCAGAGTTTGGTAAATAATAACATACGACGTATTCTAATAATAAATGGCCATGATGGCAATATCGCACCTATCGAATTAGCTTCGAGAATAATTAAGGAAAGAAGCCCTGGAGTTGTAATATCTTGCCTGGAATCTTGGTGGACTTTGGTCGGATCAATCGATAAAGAACTATTTGATACTTGGGATGGTCTAGGACATGGTGGTGAGGCAGAAACATCTGCAATGCTTGCAATAAGGCCCGACCTTGTCAATATGGCAGTAGCGCCTAAAGATGTTATACCAAAACTCCCAGATAATGTGAGAATATATTGGAAGTTCAATGAATTGACCGACACTGGAGCTACAGGTGCACCAAGGAAGGCAACAAGGTCAAAAGGAGACAGGATAATAAGTATTCTTGAAAATGTCCTTCTTGCATTTATTTGGAACATGGAAAAAAGTCAATGGAAATATGGTATTAGTAACAGTAGCAATACATAGCATAGAAAATATCTCAATATTATAAGATGATAGTGAAGCGGTATC
>Ga0075428_100010923_pt1 | contig 10100 bp, 5 predicted proteins | sample RhiMetdeltSRZDD2_FD_75291 | JGI IMG/M metagenome (GOLD analysis project Ga0075428, IMG submission 75291) | Populus rhizosphere microbial communities from Tennessee, USA - Rhizosphere MetaG P. deltoides SRZDD2 | ecosystem: Host-associated > Plants > Roots > Rhizosphere > Soil | place: USA...
CACGTCCGGCATCGCCGCCTCGTGCGCCATCCACTCAGCCACTGAGTTGGCGTCGAACAGCTCCCGCCTGGTGAACTCGGATGCAAACAGCGATCGATACTGACCGCCGTAGATTTCCTTGTCCACCTTGAGGTACGCCTTGCAAACGTCTTCCAGGCTCATCGAATTCTCCGGAGTGTAATCTGCGCAAAGAACCAGGATCTTGCCCATGATTTCTCCGGCCTTAGCCAGCGCCTTGTGCTCGTCGAGCCCGTTTTCACTCTTTAGCTTGTCATAGATCTGAGTGAACACCGTATACGCAGCTCCGGTAAGAACCGATGAGCGATCGTGTTCTTGGTCGGTGGTGGTCGAAACTTTGTTGTCATTGAAAGAATCTCGAATGCCAGTCCCACTACCAACCAACGCAGCGAATGCCTCGCAGAAGCGGCTCAAAGAGTTCGACGTGTACAGGTTGCCGGATGTTTCGTCCAACACATCGCGGACGCGCTTTGGGTCCCGCAGCGAGGACCACATCGCCATCTGGTCCCCAAAAGATTCGCCCCAGTACTCCCATCCCAGGTCGATCTGGTCGGCGTTCGGCTTGAGTACGTGGTGCACTGCGTGTCCAGACTCGTGCGCTGCGATGTCTCGCGAGCTAGCCGTCTGAAAAATCTTGATGTCGGTTTCACCTTTGAGCCGGTAGGCTGAGACTCCGAAAAACAACTGTCTCGACGAGGGGCTATAGAACGCATTGAGGTCAAGAAAAACCTGGCTTTCGATTTCAAGAAGACCGTTCTTGCCCCATGAAAGGTCGCGTCCCGCCCAGAACTCCGCCGCGTCTCTCACGGCATTGGCGGCGGCGAATGCGGTGTTAATGCCAAGGTGATGGTCGAGGGGCTTCCACACCTGCAGACCGTCTCTCATCACGATCTTGCCATCAGCATCACGCTCCGGCTGGTGTAAGGGAAACCGCGGTTCGTCCGGGAATCTGAAGTTTCCCTTCTCGTTCGAGGTACCTTCTTGCGGCCACGGGTTCCAGGCGAACTTTTCGAATACGCCGGCCGCGGTTTTCTTATAGATCCAGGACTCATTGATCATGCTGACCCGATCGGACAACATGAAAGGATTTCCATTACCGTCGGTAGTGAATCTCGACGAATCCATGCGTCCGATGAACGACTCTGCGACAAACGGATCGTCCTGATACTCCGAGACCTTGATTGAAGAACTTTGTGTTGATACCTGGGCCAATGAGACTGGCAGGCTCGTCAGCCCGATTGCAACGATCAAGAGATTAGCGACTATCAAACGTTTAGACATTGTGTTTCTCCTTTTACAAGTTTTAATTCAGTTACGGGCAGACAGATCTCTGGCCGCAGCTGTCGCCTGGTGAGAGTCGAAGGTCGACTCTCACCCTGCCTTCACTAAAAACATCACAAGTGATTTCGTGGAGGGCTTAGAAGTCCAGCACGAAGAAGTTAGATCGCGAGTTTCCGTTAAGAACTCGGAGACGATTAGGGCCGGCGCGAAGATTTAGCCGACTCGGGTTGCCCTTGATCTTTATCTTTTTCGGGCTTCCGGGTTGGTAAATCCCAACGACGACTCCGTTTATTTCAATTAACACCTGGGCGCTGAAGCCCGCTCCCTTGATCATCAGCTTGCTGCCGCTATACGAGGCGCCTGACACAGTTGGGCCGCCCGAATCACCGCGGCTGAAGTCAGCGGTTTGCGGCGCGCTGCGATTGCCTCGACGGTCGATGAAAACGACAGTCGCCATCAGCGCAGCAGGAATTGCGCTCATATTGTCGATCGTAAGAGTGAACTCAACAGACGTGGAGTTGCCGAAATTTACCGCGAACGGTTCCGTTCGACCCACTACCTCTCCTGAGGCGTCGAGCAGGTTCGATTGAGCTTGCACGATGTCACCGTCTGGATCCGCGGCGACTCCCGTCAGTATCAGATCATCACCTTCCAGCTCGCCTTCCAGACTATTGATCACCGGTGAATTGCTTCCACCACCACCACTGCCCCCGCTGACGGTTGCGGTGAGATTGAAGCTGACAGATCCCGGACCGTAGTTGAGAACCGCGACGTAGTACGTCCCCGCGCGTAGGGCAGGTGAACTCGACGTAGTGATGGTGACCGTTTCGTGACCTGTCGGCGAGTCTGAAACGTGGTCCGCCTGCAGTCCCGACGAACCGACGGTGATCCGCTGAGCGGCCCGAACGTACAGATCGACGTCCTGATTACCGTCAAGCTCAACTCTCAATTGGTTCGCGCCGCCTGGAACCTGAATCGTATACTGGCGATCGTCGATGACCGCGTCTTCCTGGTTGGCTTTTGGAGCACGGACGGAGCCTTGTCGAGGCGCGCCCGACGTCAACGCAACCGTGTCGCCGCCGCCGTTTGGCGTTCCGACTTGAAAGCCCATCGATTCCAGGGCCAACAAATCATTATCGGTTATGGTCTCGCGCCGTCCCGCATCAAGAGTCGGATCCATGATGCCGATGTATTGACCGATGAGCCGATCATCTTTCCAATGGCTGGCTTGCTGGGTATCGCCGCCAGTGTGGTCTCCTCTTCCGGTCGATAGCGCCACTTGCTGTCCACCCGCAAAAAACACCTGCGTACCTCCGGAGGACAGTACTCGAGGCGCGGTTGTGAAGGTGGCGAGCGTTACGCCCGGACGGAATCTCAGCAAATCAAGCAACGAAACGGCGATCCCGGAAGTTGGATTCAATTCTTTTATGCCGACCTCCGAGGCGAAGCCGAGCGCGTGGCCGATCTCGTGCACTACGGTGGCATCGAAATCATACTTAGTGGCGTCGATGCCATCGCTGGGATCGAAGTCAAACGGATTCGCAGAGTTGAATCCGATTGAAGGAACGGGTCCGAAGTTGGTCTCGGTCGCCGGGTTGGCCACCGGGCCGACTATCCCTATGGCCCGGAACACCGAAGACGGTCCATTCAGCCGCGTAGTGTTGCCCAGTTCTGTAGGAACTGCTCCGACGGGCAGGGCATTGTAGAGCTGGGATTCTCTGGGGCTCGAAGCACCCGAGATCAGGTTGCTGCGTACCTCCGGGTAGACAGAGCCGCCGATATCTTGTGAGAACGTAGATCCCAACACGTTTGAGGGGTACGGTATCCCAAATCTCGTGGGCCCATAATCCACATCGATGATCATCGTGATCGGATTTCGAATCAGCGCTTCCCATGTCTGCGCCGCTCTGACGAACGCGTTTTTCGCCTGCGGGAAGTTCTCGAGTTGCGGGGTCCCACGCAAGATGATCTTCAACCCTGCTTCTTGTGGACCAATCTCGTCCGAAGGAGCAGCAGAGATTACGTGAAGCGGAAGGAGCTCATCGCGCTTAGTGAGAGCTTGTGACTCTTCCTGAGTTGCGTTCTGGCAAGAGGCTCCGTCCTGGTTGGCATGAATAATGTAGTTGCCCGCTCCTGACGCTGACATCAAATGAGCAGCATTACTCGCGACCGGTTTATAGCTCGCCGTCTCCTGTTGCTGCGACTTCGCCGCCGGGGCAACTCCCGTCGAGCTCAGCAGCAGTATTAGACTCATAGCTGTTGTTTTAAGATTCTTCTTTGACATATCAGTCTCCATTCTCAGATTGATCTGCGCTACATATTTGAGCCGAGGTGACCTGATTGGCCGTTGCAGGCAGTGATTTCAGACACACCAACATCGAGCCGTCAGGAGCCTCCTTGTAATGAATCACCCCGGTCTCGACCCAGCGATAGATCGTTCTCACCGGGACGTGCGTTACTACTGCGGCTTGTTCGGCGGCGACCATAATCGCGTCACCGGTTCCGCAATCGCCGCACAGCGCCGGCAATGAGCCGCTCGTCCTGATGACATAGAATTCGTGGATCTCGACCGACTTTTCCGTTTTGCGCGTTTTCGCCACGGTTTCTCCTTTTATTCATTCCGAGCTGGATGATTCGTTTGGTATCATTCCAGCCCGCAGCATGGTCAGCGAGACTTTGGGGATTGGGTCTTGAAACCGTATCCCGTCGGCCTCGTCAACGCGGCCGAGGATAGGGCTGGAAGGTGTCAGAAGTCTTTTGGATTTTCTGAAAAGTGGGCTGAAAAAATTCTCAGCGAGTTATCAGAGAATTCTCAGAGCCGTTATGAATCAGCAAGATAAACACTTATATGAGTTCGAGGGGTTCGTCCTCGATGCAGGCAATCGGATCCTTCTCAAAGACGGCGTCAATGTGCGTCTGACTCCTAAGGCTTTCGAGACACTGTTGCTACTCGTACAGAACTCGGTTCAGGTGATTGAGAAGGAGCAGTTTCTGAAAGAGGTGTGGCGCGGCAGCTTCGTCGAGGAAGGGAGCCTCGCGCAGAACATACACGAATTGAGGAAGGCGTTGGGGGACAACTCCTCTGAGCCTCGCTACATTGAGACGATCCCCAAGCGCGGCTACCGGTTTGTGGCGCAAGTAAGAGTATCTGCAGCCAAATCCGAGCAAATGGGTCTCATCGGCACAACGGACGAAACTACGGTAATCGAAAAGCACACCTTTGCCAGAGTCATCAGCCACGAGCTTGAGGATGAGGAGCTACCTTCCGAGGTTGTGCCGGCACCATCTATTGATGTGGAGAAACTGGCGTTGCCAGCCGTTTCGCGGCAACTAAAACTAAATAGACTCCTGGCGGCACTCGTGGTTATCCTGCTGCTCGCGGGTGCGTTTGTCTTTTTCTATCTGAATCGCGCCCCCGCCGCTCCGGCGCCATCGTCACGCGGAAAGAGCACGCTGGTTAGGCTGACAAACAACAAAACGATAGATGTTGGACCGGTATGGTCACCGGATGGAAAGAAGATCGCCTTCTCCAGCAATAGAGATGGCAAGAACGAGATCTACGTGATGGACGTCGATGGATCGAATGTCAGGCGACTCACCGACAATCTCTCTGACGACGTCGGTCCAAGATGGTCGCCCGACGGTCGCAAGATCCTTTTCGATAGTGATCGTGACGGCAATAGAGAAGCCTACGTAATGGACGCTGACGGCAGCAACCAAACCAGGCTCACAAATCACAATGCGTTTGATAGTGCGACCTCGTGGTCTCCTGACGGCAGCAAGATTGCGTTTGCCAGTAATCGCGACAAAAACAATCCCAACAACTTCGACCTTTACAACTTCGACATCTATATAATGAATGCCGACGGTTCTGGAGTTAAGAGAATAGTTGACGACCCTGAGTATGATGCTGAACCTGTTTGGTCGCCCGACGGACGGAAGATCCTGTTCGTGACCGGAAGGAGCGGCAACTTCGACGTGTACGAAATGAACCCGGATGGCACGGGGCAGAGGAACCTGACTGCCGATAACGACAAAGCGGATGGTGCGCCGGCCTGGTCACTTGACAGCCGCAGCATTGCATTTGACAGGAAATTTGAAGCCAAAGATCAAATCTATGTGATGGATGCTGGTGGGAAGAACCTCAAGCGCGTAACCGACAAATCTGCAAATTATTCGCACGCCTCCTGGTCACCCGACGGTTCGAAACTGCTTTTTCAGACCGATCGAGACGGCAATATGGAGATATACGTGATGAGCGTTGACGGCGAGCTGTTTCAGCTCACCGATGACCGTGCGGACGACCTCTCGCCAGCATGGTCACCCGACGGAAGCAAGATTGCGTTTTCAAGCAATCGCGACGGCAAGCAGCACATTTACGTCATGAATGCCGATGGAAGCTCGCCCGTGGAAATAACCCACTCGCACGCCGAAGATACTGAGCCGACCTGGTCACCGGACGGTAAGCGAATCGCGTTTACGAGATCGAAGGACGGAAACAATGAAATATATTTGATGAATGCGGACGGCAGCGGCCAGACGGCCCTGACCTCGGGGCCGGCGGTTAACTCGTCCCCCAAATGGTCGTCGGACGGAAGAATCCTATTTATCAGCAGACGAGAGGGTCGAAGAGGTATTTACGTGATGGGCGATGATGGAACCAATGTCACCATGCTGGCTCAAGTAAGAGTCAGTCAGGCCGACTGGTCTCCGGATGCAAAGAAGATTGCGTTCAACGGCATTCTTGAGGAAATCGAGGGCCTTACGATATACGTGATGGATTCCGATGGCCGCAACCTGAGGATGATAGCGAGGCTCCCGAACTCGGCCTTTGTACCGTGCTGGTCATCCGACGGTGCATCGATAGCGTTTGATATGGAAATGCTGCCGAAGTCAAATATCTTTCAAGTAGATTTGGATGGGGGGAACTTCCGGCGCCTCACCGCGGGTCCCAAGCATGACGAACGACCGGCCTTCTCACCCGACGGTTCAAAGCTCGCGTTTCAGAGCAACCGCGACGGTAATTATGAGATATACGTAATGAATCTTCGTTGAAACTAAAACTCCCGGGGGTGTGCAATATGCAATTTGAGGAGTCAAAATAATCAGATACAAATTGCAGATTGCACGCCTGACCCTCTGCTATTTTAGAACACACTAATCATTTAATCCCTTTCCATTGAGAATGTGCGGCATACATTTTTTAACCCTTGATTCGCGGGTTTTGGATTGTTTTGGCGCAGAAAAATAGAGGATGTAGGCTCTCTGCCGTCCCGGCGTCAATGCATCAAAAGCCGTTTCCAACGCGGGCATTTCATCTAATCTATTTTGAAATTCTTCAGGAATCCTGAATTCTGAAGTCTTTTTAAACTTCACTTTCAAACCGGCTTTTTCCACTTCAATGGCTTCGCGGATATAGCCTTTCAAGATGGTTTCCTTCTCAACTATTTCTCGAAGGCCGGCGAACCGAATCTGGCGCGCCGCCTGCACATTCTTCGTTTGTTGGATTAGAAGACCCTCGGCATCCTTTAACAACGCGCCTTTGAAAAACAAAAGCGCACAGTATTCTTTAAACACGTGTATTAGAACGATGTTTCTTTTCTCAAACGTGTAACAAGGAACACCCCACTTCAATTCTTCGGTCAGCTGACAGCCAAGAATTATTTTTCTCAATCTCCCCAATTCTTTCTGCCAGTTTTTGGCTTTCTTAAAATAAAAGTCGACCTTAGGATTCATTTTTGTTCCTCTATTGATTTACTGGAATGAGTTTTCTATCCGTAGGCCTGAAATACCACGATGCGACCGTCAGTCCTAGAAGTAACACGGCCTTACGATGTTTCTTGAGCGATTAGCCGGCTGCTTGCGGCCGTCGCTACGAGACCCACCCGGGCAGCTTCGATGCCTGCTTAATCCAACTCGCCACCAGCTCCTCGGCGAGCTGGTCGTCCTGGTAGATGTCGAGGTATCGCGCTTCCTTTTGCTTCGACTCGCCTGGAGGGAGTGGACGTAGCGACGTGCCGCGAAAGAAACCCACCTTGACGTACTTCGTCAGGCAATGGAAGCTGAGGAACCAGCCCTTGCCCTCGATGCCATAGAAGGGCGAGTTCCACTTCACGGCTTTGCGCACATGAGGCACAGTGCGCACGATGAGGGCGTCGAGGCGGAGCCCGACGTCGCGTTTCCATCCAGGCATGGCCGCGATGTAAGCCTGCACGGGCGCATCGCCGTCGGCCTTCGCGATCTGCGGGTTGCCGCCTGCGAGAATGACGGGCTTCGCGGCCGCCGGGCGACTCTTGCTTTGAGTTGCGGCAATTCTATTTATCTTCGCCATGAGGTGCTATTTCGATTTGCTCAAGATGTCTTGTATACATGAAGTCTTTTAACTGCGCAACGATTTTTTATGCGATGTTTCTAACGTATTAATGTCCCCGCACAACCGCTGATGCAAATTGACGAACGAATAAATTCGTTACTGTGGGTAGAAATGGCGAGCGAATAAATTCGTTACTACGTGTGGGTAGAAAACTGAACGAATAAATTCGTTACTATTGACTACTCCCATGTGCTACTGTCGCCGCTGTCGCGGGTTTCACCCAGGACGCCCGCCGCCGCATGAATCTGCTTCGTTCCCGGAGGACTCAAATGATCGCTGGTTTTTGGCAAGACCTGCGCTACGGTGCAAGAACCCTGGCGAAGAATTCAGGCTTTACGTTGATCGCGATTCTAATGTTGGCGGCGGGCATCGGCGCGAATACTGCTGTTTTTAGCGTCGTCAACGCGGTTCTGTTGAAGCCGCTTCCGGTCGCACATCCGGATGAACTCGTGTTCCTCTACACCAGCGATTTCAGCGGCCCTCGTTACGGCGGATCTTCTTATCTCGACTACGTAGACCTCAGCGACCGCGCAGACGTGATGAACGGTCTGATCGCTTACTTTCGACAATCAGTGAGACTAAAGAGCGCCGAGCAAGCCGAAGACTTCATCTCAGCGGACATAGTCACGGGCAATTACTTTGATGTGTTGGGAGTGCGACCGGTGGTGGGGCGGACGTTTCTGCCCGAAGAGGATCGAACGACGGGTACGCACCCGGTCGCGGTCATTAGTTATGGCTGCTGGCAACGCCGTTTCGGCGGCGACCCGGGCGTAGTTGGGAAAACGATTGAGCTGAGCAATATCCAATATACCGTGATTGGAATCGCACCGGCTGGATTCGCCGGGCTGTTGCGAGGGTTTAGTAGTGATGTCTGGGTGCCAATGATGATGGCGTCACAGGTCATTCGTGCCGACGACACGCTGCACAGCAGAGGCACGCGGACCTTATCTTTGCTCGGACGCCTCAAATCCGGAGTCACTGTGAAACAGGCACAAGCTCAGTTTTCGGCCCTGGCCGAGCAGCAATTTGCCGCATATCCCCAGGACTGGCGAGACGTGAGCGGCGCGGGCCGAGTCATCACGGTGCTTCCCGAAAGTCAGTCGCGCATCCCACCCGAAGCTCACGACGCGGCGTTGGGTGTCGCCGGCCTAATCACGGTTGTGATGCTATTAGTGTTATTCCTGGCATGTGCGAACCTGGCGGGGTTGTTTTTGGCGCGAGCCATCTTGCGGCAAAAGGAGATGGCTGTACGACTGGCGCTCGGAGCATCCAGGTGGCGACTGATTCGCCAGTTGCTAAGTGAAAGTTTGTTGGTTGCCCTGCTAGGCGGGATAGCTGGAGCCGTTTTCGCGTGGCAGGCGCTCAATCTGGTTGTCGGGTTGGTCCCGCCCATGGGATTTGACCTCTCTCCGGATTTCCGCGTCTTCGTTTTCGCACTCGGGGTTTCACTTGCCACGACGATAGCCTTTGGTTTGGCCCCAGCTTTTCAGGCGACAAAGGTTGATCTGATTTCCACGCTTAAGGACGAGGGCAGTCTTAGGGGTTATCGCCGCTCGCGATTGCGCAGTGGGTTGGTTGTTGCCCAGATAGCAGTCTCAGTATTGCTATTGAGTGTGTCAGGGCTATTTTTGCGAAGTCTGGTAAAGGCCGCTTCGATTGATCCGGGATTCAATTCGAACAACCTGGTGCTCGCGGAGGTAATGCTGAACGATTACAAGGAAGCGAAGGGAAGCGCTGTATTACAACAGATGCTGGGACGGCTCGAGACTCTCCCTGGCGTGCGTGAGGTGAGCCTGGTCAATAGAGCAGGACTCGATTTCGATGGAACGCGTCGCAACGTGAATATCGAAGGCTACACGGCACAGCGTGGCGAAGATATGGAAGTGGCTTTCAACATCGTCGGCCCGCATTATTTTCAGACCATGCAGACGCCGCTGCTCCGCGGCCGCGATTTCGATGAGCGCGATGTAACAGGGGCGCCTGGCGTGGTGATCATCAATGAGACTTTTGCGCGGCGTTATTTCCCCGATCAGGAGGCTCTCGGAAAGCGGCTCAGTCTCACAGGTCGAGAAGGGAAGTTTCTGGAGATCGTTGGCATTGCGCGCGATGGCAAATACTGGTCGCTGTTCGAGGAGACTCGCCCGTTCTTTTCACTGCCATTACTCCAAAACTATCAGGATTTCGCCATCGTGTTGCTCCGTCACGAAGGTGATCACCGGCAGTTGATTGAAGCGATTCGCCCGGCGATTCTGGATGTGGATCGCGATCTGTTAATCGTCAACCTGACAACAATGAGTGATCACATCGGAATGTCACTACTGCCGATTCGGATTGCCGGCATCGCTTCGCTCATCTTTGGAGGCTTGGCGCTGTTGTTGTCGGGATTAGGTATCTACGGTCTGATCGCATATTTCGCGGGGCAGCGAAC
>Ga0075428_100010924_pt1 | contig 10100 bp, 9 predicted proteins | sample RhiMetdeltSRZDD2_FD_75291 | JGI IMG/M metagenome (GOLD analysis project Ga0075428, IMG submission 75291) | Populus rhizosphere microbial communities from Tennessee, USA - Rhizosphere MetaG P. deltoides SRZDD2 | ecosystem: Host-associated > Plants > Roots > Rhizosphere > Soil | place: USA...
TGGCGCCTGGCCGGGTACGCCGCCCGACATGTTGCCCGGCATCACGCGCATGTCCGGCGGCACGGTGCCGCCCGTCACGGCCTTGGCGGCATTCTCATCCGCGAAGGGGCCTTGTTCGACCAGCGTCAGCTCGAGTTGCGCCGTCGATCGAATGATCTCCTTCGCGCGCGCGACCTCGCTCACGCCCGGCAGCTGCACGATGATCTGATCCGCCGCGGTGTGACGCGCGACGATCGGCTCGGCCACGCCGAGCTCGTTGACGCGCCGCTCGATCGTCTGCAACGCCTGATTGACCGTGTCCTCCCTCAGCTGGACGACGACGTTCGGCTTGAGCGTAAAGGTGTAGGAGCCGCCGGCGCCGGGCGAGCGATCGTAGGTGAGGTCAATTTCGGTCAGGAGGTTGCGGAAGGCCCCGTCCTGCTCGGGCGCGATGCCCGCGATCGTGAACGACGTCGGGCCGTTGACGGTCGCCACCGCCGAAGGGATGTTCGCGGTCTTGGCCTGCTCGACGAGCCGGTCTGACGTGGTCTGCACTTCCAGCTTCAAGGCGTCGTCGGTCTGGACGCGCAACACGAGCTGCACGCCGCCCTTGAGATCGAGGCCGAGGCGCACTTTCTGATCCGGCGGGTAGAACGAATACACCGCCAGCGCAAGCACACCGACGATAGTGATTACTTTCCAACGAAGGTTTTTCGCCATGATTTATGTGTTCGCGTCAACAATGGGCGGCTGCCCCTGGTAGCCGACGACTGCCGCGCGCGCGATGTCCACGCGCACATTCGGCGCAATCTGCAGCTGGATCGAGTCTTCCGAGATTTTGGCGATCGATCCGAAAATGCCGCCCGACGTAATGACCTTGTCGCCGACCTTCAGCGCCATGAGGAACTCGTCGACCTTCTTCTTGCGATTGCGGGTCGGCAGGATGATGACGAAGTAGAAAATCGCAAAGATGACGCCGTACATCACCACGTACAGCAGTGGATTCGCCTGCTGACCAGGGGATGACGCAAGAGCCAGAAACAAGACGAACAGGGGATCCGTCGTGGTCATGAAATCAACGCGCGGCGGGTAAACGTTTGGTGGAACGTCTGTCTAAAATCTTCGAACCTGCCGAACGATATAGCCTCCCTAATCCGCCGCATACTGTCAAGGTAAAAGGTCAGATTATGCAACGTGTTAAGGGTGCCTCCGGTCATTTCGCCGGCCACATAAAGGTGGCGTAAATAGGCCCGCGAAAAGTTCTTGCAGGTGTAGCAGGCACACGCTGGATCAACGGGACCATCGTCCTCCGCGTACTGCGCGTTTTTGATATTCACCGGACCCTGGCTAGTGAAGAGCTGACCGTTGCGCGCATTTCGGGTTGGCAGCACGCAGTCGAACATGTCGACGCCCCGGGCCACGCATTCAACAAGATCAATAGGTGTCCCGACACCCATCAAATAGCGCGGCTGATCGGCGGGCAGTAAGGGGGTCGTCGTTTCTACTACTTGGTACATAGTCTCGTTGGGCTCGCCCACGCTCAGCCCGCCGATCGCATAGCCATCAAACCCAATAGATACAGTGAGTTCCGCCGATTTCGCCCGCAAATCCGCGTAAATTCCCCCCTGGACAATTCCGAACTGTTTTTGCGTGGCAGTTGTTAAGGGGCCGGGGATCTTTTTTCGCTCGAGGAACCGTTCCCGGCACCTTCTTGCCCAGCGCGCGGTGAGTTGGAGCGAGGAGTCGATGATCTCTCGAGTTGACGCCGAGGCGGGACATTCGTCGAGGACCATCGCGATGTCCGATCCCAGGTTCAGCTGAATATCTACTGCAGATTCAGGAGTTAAGCGGTGTGTCGACCCGTCGAGATGCGATCGGAAGTCGACGCCGTTCTCATCTATCTTCCTGCGCTCGGCAAGGCTGAAGACCTGGTAGCCGCCGCTGTCGGTGAGGATGGGCTTGTTCCATCCTATGAACTTGTGAAGTCCGCCCCGGCGCGCGATCAGCTCATCGCCGGGCCGCAGCATCAAGTGATAGGTGTTGCCGAGGATGATGCCGGCCCCGGATTCCTCCAAGTGACGTGGTGTCAGTGCTTTGACCGCACCCTGCGTGCCGACCGGCATGAACACGGGCGTTTCGATTTCGCCGTGTGCGGTCGACAGAATTCCACGCCGGGCGCCGCGATCTGTGTGGGTTAGCGTGAACAAAAAGATCCCCGGCCCCTTTATTATCGCTGTAGTGAAGAAGTTGCGGGTTGGGATCGTTTTTGGCGGGCGATCGGGGGAGCACGAGGTCTCGATGACGTCCGCCTCGTCGATTTTCAAGCACATCGATCGCGGCAAATACGATCCGGTGCCGATCCGGATTGAGAAGAACGGATCGTGGTCGTATCCCGATCGCGAACCGAGCGCGCGCAATGTCGCCGAGGCGATCGATCAAACGCGCGCCGCGAGAGAGGCGACATCGGGCGCATCCGATGCGGCCCTGGGCGCGCTCAACCTCGATGTCGTATTTCCGGTGCTCCACGGCCCGTACGGCGAAGACGGGACCGTGCAGGGGCTGCTCGAAATGGCCGGCATCGCCTACGTCGGCAACGGTGTCCTCGCATCGGCCGCGGGCATGGACAAGGCCGTGATGAAAGTGCTGTTCGAGGGCCGCGGGCTCGCCGTCGGCCGGTGGCACGCCTTCATCCGCCACGAATGGGAGCGCAACCGTAGCGCGATGCTGCAGAAGATCGGCGCGCTCGGCTTGCCGGTTTTCGTCAAGCCGGCCAACCTCGGGTCGAGCGTGGGCATCACGAAGGTGAAGGCCGCGGGCGAGGTCGTTGCGGCGATTGAGACGGCGCTCGAATTCGATCGCAAGGTCGTCGTCGAAGCCGCGGTGCCGCGCGCGCGAGAGATCGAATGCGCGGTGCTCGGCAATGACGATCCGAAGACGTCGGTGCCCGGCGAGATCATTCCGTCGCGCGAGTTCTACGACTACGAAGCGAAGTACCTCGACGAAGGATCGAAGACCGTGATCCCGGCCGATCTGCCGGCGGCGATGGTCGCCGAAGTGCAGCGACAGTCGATCGAAGCGTTTCGCGCCGTCGACGCGTCGGGCCTGGCGCGTGTCGATTTTCTCGTCGACGGCGACAGCGGCGCGATCTACCTCAACGAAATCAACACCATGCCCGGCTTCACCAACATCAGCATGTATTCGAAGATGTGGGAGGCGACGGGCATTTCGTACCCGCAGCTGGTCGATCGCTTGATTCAACTCGCTCTGGCTCGTCACGCCGAAAAGCAGAAATTAAAAATCAGCGCTCTATGACGTCGGCGCTGCTCGTCGTTTTGGCGCTTCAGACAGGCATCACCGCGGCGCCGCAGATCGCGCACGCCTACGATCTGATTCTTGATGCGAATTTCGATGAACTGAAGAAAGTGCTGCCGGCGACGTGTCCGCCCGCGCCGATGGTCGCGTGCCGCGGCCTCGAAGCGCTGAGCCTGTGGTGGCAGATCCAACTCGATCTCGACAATCACTCGCTCGATGCGGCGTTCATGACCGCCACCGAGCAGGCGATTGCCGCCGCAACACGGATGGCGCAAGCTGAACCGCAGCGCGCGGAAGCGTGGTTCTACCTCGGCGCCGCCTACGGCGCGCGCGCTCAATACCGCGTGTATCGCACCGAACGGCTCGCGGCCGCGCGCGACGGCAAGCGGATCAAGGAATCACTCGAAAGAGCCATAGCGCTCGACCCGTCGATGCACGATGCCGAGTTCGGCATCGGCATGTATCGATACTATGCAGGCGTCGCGCCGGCGATCTTCCGCTTCCTCCGCTTCCTGCTGCTGTTGCCGGGCGGCGATCGCCAGGGTGGACTCGAACAACTCGAGCGCGCCGCACAGCGGGGCGTGCTGGTGAGCGGCGAAGCGCAATACCAGATACAGGTGCTCTATCTCTGGTACGAGCACAAGTCGAAGGAAGCGCTCGCGATCATCCGCCTACTGCAAGCACGGTATCCGCACAACCCTCTCTTTAGGCAGATCGAGGCTGAGGTACTCGATGTCTACTTCCACGATCACGCAGCGAGCCTGACGGCGTCGCAACAATTACTGTCACTCGCCCAAGATCGCAAAGTCTTTCGCGCCGACATCGCCGAACGCGCGGCACGACGCAACATCGCGAAGCAGATCAACGCACTGAAGCAGTGACGTCTACAGAATCGTCAACGTCGATCCGACACGACGTCATGACAGGTGTGGTGGATGCGATCGGATCGGCGTTTGTCAGCGCGTCGTTTGACAGAAATGAACGCTTTGTGCTTGACATCCGAGTTTTCTCATCCATAATCTACATCTGGTATGAGGGTGGAGGGCTCAGGCCACTGCTTGTTGAGAGGTAAAAACCTCTCGAACACTTAAAAACAATCAGCGGCTGCCATCAGGCAGAGTCACCCCCCATCAGGAGAGAACAATGGCGAAGAAGGCAAAGAAGGCGGCGAAGAAGAAGGCCAAGAAGCGCTAGGCCGCTTACAGGGGCGGTTCTCACAAACTGCCCCACCCTTTTCACCAATCGCGCGCGCGTCCACCTGCGGGCGGACACTTCGAATGAAAAACGAGCGCGCGCAGCAGAGCGCGAAGAGAGCCGGCACCGTGACGCTGAGTGCCAGGCGGCAGAGGCCGAACCGTGTAGCGGCAGTCTCATCCGCATAACCCAACCTGAAGGGGGGGATTCAAATGGCGAAGAAAGCTAAGAAGGCTGGCAAGAAAAAGGCGAAGAAGCGTTAACGCTTCAACAGCCGTTAGATCAGAAAAGGGGCGCTTAACAGCGCCCCTTTTTTAGTTACTGTCCGATCCAGCTCACGCCGTCCCACACGCGAATCCGCTCGATCGTGTCCCACTGCTGCAATCGATCGACCACGTCCATGCCCGAAACCACCTGGCCGAACACCGTGTAGCGCCCGTCCAGATGCGGCTGCGGCGAGTGCGTGATGAAGAACTGGCTGCCGCCGGTGTCGGCCCAGTCGAGCGCCATGCCGACGGCGCCGCGCAGGTAGGGGCGCTGATTGATTTCGTCGCGAATCGTGTAGCCCGGCCCGCCTTCTCCGTCGCCGCGCGGATCGCCATCCTGGACGACGAAATCCGGAACGACGCGGTGCAGCTGGACGCCGCGGAAATAATTCCGCCTCGCCAGCGCGATGAAGTTCGCGACCGTGCGAGGCGCGTCGAGCACCGCCAGCTCGAACTGAATGGTGCCCTTGCTCGTCTCGACGTAGGCCTGCGGCGAAAACTTCGGCGCGATGAGAATCTCGATCGGCTGCATCTCGGGGATCGTCGAGGGCGGCGACGGCCGCATCGACGAGACGTCGGCGTTCGGATCCAGCTTCTTCAGGTCCTCGGCGGCGCGCACGCGCACGGCCCAATCCTTGTCCTTCAACGCCGCCTGCAGCGCCGCCTTCGCCGCGCCGGGATCGAGCGCCGTCAACGCATCCAGCGCGGCCGCGCGAGCGGCGTATAAGCCGTCGCTCTGCGCGGTCCTGATCGCCTCGAGCAGCGCGGCGCTGACGTTCGGCGCCTTGATCGTCGCCAGCCCGCGCGCGGCGGCGGCGCGGACGATGGGGTCTTCCGACTTGAGGCGGGCGAGAAGCTCCTGCGATGCGTTCTTCGCTCCGATTTTCGCCAATGCATCGAGCACCGCGGGGATGACGCGCTGATCCTGATCGCGCAGCATCGCGGTGAGCGGCGCCTCGGCCCGCTCGCGCCCGAGATCGCCAAGCGTCGTTGCCAGCGCGGCGCGCACCGACCAGTGCGCATCACCATCAAGGCCGGAGATGGCGCTCACGAACGTGTCGACGTCGGTCCTGGCAAGGGCGTTGAGTGCCGCCGAGCGTGCCGCCGGCCACTCCGCCGACACCAGATCGATCAGCAACTCCACCGCCGCGGGATCCTTGAGCCGCCCGAGCGCGGTGATGGCTTCGAGCTGAAGGTTTTGATCGACGCGCGGTGACACGATCAGGCGGCGCATCACGGCGCCGCCGCGGGCATCGCCGAGCAGTGCAATGCCGCGCACGGCCTGGATGCGCACGGCGACCGGCTGCGCCAAATCTTCAGCGGCGGCGAGCAACACCGCGGCGGCGCGGGGATCCTTGGAGGCCGCGAGTCCCCTGGCGGCGAACGATCGGGTCAACTGCCCTTCGCCGTTGAACAGATCGAGCAGCACGGTCGCGGCGCGCGGATCGTTGACGCGCTGGAATGCATAGGCGATCGGCCACCATCGGCTGCGCGGCTTGCCGTCGGAGGCGACGAACGCGCCGGCCAGTCCGTCGTATGCACCGAGACGCACGAGCGCATATGCGCCGAGACGCACGGCTTCGACCGCGGGTGGTTTCGGGTAGGCCATGTCGTCCGGGTTGAGGCCGCCGAGCGCACTCACGTGCGAGGAGATCATCGTCACAATCGCCGGCACCGCGGCCTTGTGCGCCAACATGCCGAGCGCTTCGGCGGCGCGACCCTGAATCAGTGGATCCGCATCAGCTGTCAACGCCGTCAGCAAAGCAGGCGCTGCGGATTCATCGCCGATGAGTCCCATTGCGAAGGCACCCATCTGCCGGACTTCCGCATCGATATCGGATTGCAACAGTGTTGTCAGCGCAGGAATACCTTCCGGCAGTTTCACGCGGCCGATGGCCAGCGCCGAACGCCGGCGCACGCGCGCTTCGGGGTCGGTGGTGAGCATGACGAGATCGCCGCCGCCGCCTCGCAGCTGCCGCTGGTCTTCGAGTTGAAGAATCCACCGCATCTTTTGCTCGAAGACGGCCGCTCGCGCCTGCGCTGCGGGCACGATGTCGGGCGCGGCCTTGGGTCCACAGCTGGATGCGAGGAGACACAGAACGACGAGAAGACGGAGTCGGGTCATAAGCTCAGCTGGCGCAACGTCGCCTTGTCGATGCGATCCCTGACTATGTTGACACCAATGCCGGGTCCTTGCGGCACCGCAATCGTACCGTCCTTGGCGATATCGATTGGCGGGTCGATCAGGTCCGGCTGGTAATAACGTTTGCTGGCCGCGATGTCGCCGGGCAGGCTGAAGTTCGGCAGGCTGGCGAGGTGAATGTTGTGGGCGCGGCCGATGCCGCTCTCGAGCATCCCGCCGTGCCAGACCGGTATGCCGCTGGCCGCACAGAGATCGTGAAGCTCGATGGATGCCTGGTGGCCGCCGACGCGCCCGGGCTTGATGTTGATGATCTTGCACGCCTTCGCGGCGATGGCGTCGCGCGCAATGCGCACCGTGTGGATCGATTCATCGAGACACACCGGCGTCTTGATGCGTCGCTGCAGCGTCGCGTGATCCATCACGTCGTCATAGTCGAGCGGCTGCTCGATCAACAGCAGATCGTACGGATCGAGCTTCGCGAGCAGATCGGCGTCGTCGAGTGTGTAGGCCGCGTTGGCGTCGACCTGCAAGCCGATCTTTCCAAACTTCGCGCGGACACGCTCGACCGCTTCGATGTCCCAGCCCGGCTTGATCTTGATCTTGATGCGCTGATAACCCGCGGCCAGCTCTTTCTCGATCTTCTCCAGCAACTGATCGAAGGAATCCTGGATGCCGATCGACACACCGGACGCGATGCGGTCGCGCGTGCCGCCGAGCGCCTTCGACAGCGGCTGGCCGATCGACTTCGCATACAGATCCCAGATCGCCATTTCGACGCCCGCCTTGGCCATGTTGTGGCCGCGAATGCGCTTCAAGGCCGGAGAGATGTCGCGGGGGTGATCGAAGCGCTTGCCGATGACGAGCGGCGCGATGAAGCCGGAGATGATGTGCCAGACGGTCTCGGTCGTCTCGCTGCTGTAATAGGGGTTGGCTTCGGCGACGGCTTCGCCCCAGCCCTCCTGGCCGCCGCCAACCACGCGAATCAACACGAAGGTGCGATCGTACGAACGCCCGAAGCTCGTTTCGAAGAAGTGCACCAGCGGAAGGCGGCAGAGGAATAACTCGATCTTCTCGACAGTCACTCGTACAAACTATACTCGGCGGCGGAGTGGCCTTTCACTACCTCGCGATCGAGGGTCCCATCGGGGTCGGCAAAACACGTCTCGCGGAACGGCTGGCCACGAAACTCGAGGCGACGACGGTGCTCGAAGATACCGAGAATCCGTTCCTCGCCGACTTCTACGCCGATCGCCCGGGATCGGCGCTGCAGGCGCAGCTGTTTTACCTGCTCAACCGCCATCGCCAGTTGACGAACAAGCGCCAGGCGGATCTGTTCCTGCAAACGACGATCTGCGACTACGTCTTCGACAAGGACAAGATCTTCGCGTATCTGAATCTCGACGACAACGAGCTGTTCATCTACCAGCGGTTGTTCGATCTGCTCGCGCGCGACGTGCCGCCGCCGGATCTCGTCGTGTATCTGCAGGCGCCGACGGAATTGCTGATGGAACGGCTGCGCCGGCGCGCGACGCAGCAAGAGGATGCGGAACTCGAAGCGCCGCCGCTGCCGAACGAAGAGTATTTGCGGGAGCTCAACGAGGCGTATCAACATTTCTTCTTCCACTACACCGCCACGCCGCTGCTGGTCGTCGAGACATCGGAGTTCGATCCGGAGTCGAACGATGCGGCGCTCGATGAACTCGTGAAGCAGATCAAGGGGATGAGCAAGGGGACGCGCTACTACGTCGCGCGCAAGTAGGGGTAAACTGTAGCGATGGCCTGGTTCAAAAAGGCGCGCAAACCGATTGCCGCGCCGGCGAAGACCAGCCGGGTCCCTGAAGGGCTGTGGGTGAAGTGTCCGGAATGCGACACGGTCATCTACACCAAGGACCTCGTCAAGAACCTGCACGTGTGCGGCAAGTGCGCGCATCACTTCCGGCTCAACGCGACCGATCGGCTGAAGGCGCTGTTCGACGACGAGCGGTGGGAAGAGATTGCGCCGGACCTGTCGTCGAACGATCCGCTGAAGTTCACCGACACGAAACCGTATAAGTCGCGCCTCGCCGCGACGCAGAAGTCCACCGGCCAGAAAGACGCCGTCATCGTCGGCATCGGCAGGATCAACGGCATCGATGCGGTGATCGCGTCGATGGAATACAGCTTCATCGGCGGATCGATGGGCGTCGTGGTCGGCGAGAAGATCGTTCGCGGCATCGAGCTGGCGCTCGAACGCCGCATCCCGATGCTGATCGTGTCCTGCTCCGGCGGCGCCCGCATGATGGAAGGCGCGCTGTCGCTGATGCAGATGGCGAAGATCTCGGCGGCGCTGGCGCGCCTCGATCGCGCCGGGCTGCCCTACATTTCCATCCTCACCGATCCAACGACGGGCGGTGTGACCGCGAGCTTCGCGATGCTTGGCGATCTGAACATCGCCGAGCCGAAGGCGTTGATCGGCTTCGCCGGCCCGCGCGTGATCGAACAGACAATTCGGCAGAAGCTGCCGGAAGGTTTTCAGCGCTCCGAATTTTTGCTCGAGCGCGGCATGCTCGATCTCGTCGTCGATCGACGGGAAATGAAGGCCATCATCGGGCAGACGCTGAAGTTCATGTACGATCCCTCTGTTCCAACCACTTGACCGCAGTCGAACGTCTTTTCTCGCTCGAACAATTCGGCATCAAGCTCGGACTCGACAACATCCGCGCGATCCTTGCGGCGCTCGGCAATCCCGAGCGCGCGTACCGCTCGATTCACATTGGCGGCACCAACGGCAAAGGATCGGTGGCGGCGATGGTCGAGCGCGGCCTGCGCGCCGCGGGATTGAGGACCGGCCGCTACACGTCGCCGCATCTCGATCGGATCGAAGAGCGTGTCGCCATTGACGGCGTGCCGGTGAGCGCGGAGCTGTTTGAATCCGTCACCACCGACGTCTTCGCCGCGGTCGATCGCGCACTCGACAATGGATCACTGACCGTGATGCCGACATTCTTTGAAGTGTCGACCGCGGCGGCATTTGAGATCTTCAAGCGCGCTCGGATCGATGTCGCCGTGGTTGAAGTCGGCCTCGGCGGCCGCTTCGATGCGACCAACGTGCTGACGCCGACCATCGCCGCGATCACGTCGATTGCCTTCGATCACGAACGGCATCTCGGACACACGCTGTCGCAGATCGCGTTCGAGAAAGCCGGCATTGCCAAGCACGGCGTGCC